>Ga0172373_10001951_pt1 | contig 32566 bp, 28 predicted proteins | sample Lak10m_2_FD_114546 | JGI IMG/M metagenome (GOLD analysis project Ga0172373, IMG submission 114546) | Freshwater microbial communities from Kabuno Bay, South-Kivu, Congo - kab_092012_10m | ecosystem: Environmental > Aquatic > Freshwater > Lake | place: Democratic Republic of the Congo...
CTTCTGCACTGTCCGTGCTGCGCGTGGCAGGGGCGTTTCACCCCTCACCCCCGACCCCTCTCCCCGGTCCGGGGAGAGGGGAGCCAGATTCTCTTTCTGCCAGAAAGTCAACGCCATTGGGCGTGCGGCCGATGTCAATCGGCCGGTGACGCACGTGGCACGAACTTCGGTCGACGCGCTGCCGGGATGTTATGGGACGCATGGGACGTATGGGACCGATGAAAAGGGGAAGTCAAAGGGTGGCTGGCCCCGAACCGGTCCCCGACGCGGTACGACGGACTTCCAGTCCGTCGCCCCCGGCGTTCGGCCGATGTCAATCGGCCGGTCAGGCTTTTGTGCGTTCCTGATGTGGTTCTGGCGGCGTTGGCACGAACTGTTACCGGGGGATTAACATCCCGCGCACGCCTTGTCACGGTGGAGCGGATGCAAAGAACGAAAACAGGTGGCCTTAACACCGTTTCAGCATCCCAGTTTCGCCCTCATGAGATCTTGCGGGCCATATTTTTGAAGGCACCGGCTGTCAGGAACAGCGGAGGAGGGTGTGGGCGCATGACTTTCGTCAATCTGCTGTGGTCTCCCTTTTCCGCTGTTCTTTCTGCGGTTACTGTGAGTGCAGCGGCAGGTGTGTTTTGGGAACAGTTTCGCGTTACTCATGCAGTTCGAGTACAGCTTCGACTTCAACGGGGACGTTGTAGGGCAGCGACCCCATACCGACGGCGCTGCGGGCGGCTTTGCCGGCTTCGCCGAAGATTTCCACCATGGTGTTACTGAACCCATTCATCACGGCCGGGTGTCGCTGGAAGTCGGCGGTGGAGTTCACCATACCGAGCACTTTGACGATGCGTTTGACTCGATCGAGTGACCCGAGTGAGGCGCGGATGGTGGCGAGCATACTGAGGGCGACGTCTCGAGCGGCAGCGGCGCCCTGTTCTTCGGTGAGATCTGAGCCGACGCGACCGACGATCATTTTTCCATCCGGTCCCCAGGGCACCTGGCCACTGACCCAGGCGATGCGGTCAACGACGACGACGGGCGTATAGACTCCGCCAGGGGGAGGTGTGGGAGGGAGGGTGATGGCGAGTTCGGCGAGTCGGGCTTCTGGTTTCATGGGTTGGCTTTCTTACTGTGCGCTGCGGAGATCGGGACGGAGTTTTTGAGCATCATGGAGGTAGACGTGTTCGATATCGCGGGGTGGGCGATCTGAGTTGACGTGGAGGAGGATTCGGAGGCAGCGGGGCATGGAGCCGGGGACAGGGATTTCCTGAGCGCAGAGGAGCGGGACGAAGTTCATTCCCATGGCTCGTGCGGCTTCGGCGGGGAAGGCGGAATTGAGATCGGCAGTGGTGGTGAAGACGGCCGAGATGACGTCGTCGAAATCGGCGATCTGGTTACGGCGGAGAATTTCTTCCATGAGTTCGCGTGCGGCGGCCCGGATTTGATCCGGCGTGTCCTGCTGCACAGTGGTGGCCCCGCGAATTCCCCGAACTGCCATTGGGTGCTCCGAAAGCTGCTGTGATCACGGCCACCTGCTTCCTGCAGGTTTGCCGACTGAAGTGAAACGCGGCATTCTGTCGATTTGCGCAAAAGCCGCAAGGCTGCCGCACGCCTGTCGCTGGACTATGGCAAAAAGCCTCGTTCGCGGAGTTCCTGAATGTTATCGGGAGCGCTGGCGAGGATACGTTCGGTGGCGTAGCGGAAGACGGCAAATCCGCCAAGTGAGGTGGGGGCTGAGAGAATGGCGATGCGGTCTTCGTCTTCGGCATCGAGTTGGCGGTTGAGACGTGCGACGGCTTCCTCGACGGTATCGGTGACGATGTTTTCCGGCCCCGACTCATTCACCACTCGCAGATTTGAGAAGGCCGCGGATCGCGCCAGCAGGAACGGCAGCATCTCGCCGTCTTCCAGTTCCTCGAAGAAATTCCGAAATTCCGGCTGGAAGTTGTCGGCGGTGATAATTCGGGCGCGGCTGATGGTGACATTGCCGCGGCGGATTTTGACGAGCTGAGCTTCGGGCGATGATGTGATGAGGTAATAGGGCAGGTCTGAATCCCCGAAGGTAAACAGCCCGCAGGCGACGGCCCGTTCGATTCGCACCGAATTCCAGAGTCTGCGGAGTCGCTGGAATTGGGAGAAGTCGTCGAAGGGTGACATTGGGAAATCCGAAGAGGAGCCAGTGGTGCGCGGGCGGAGTTGGCGTAGTCTTCATCGCCGCGAGTGAAGTGTCAACAGAGTTTGGCTTTGCGCAGGGATCGTGGGGAGACGGAAGGGGATTTGGGGAGCTTTCTGGAGGGAATCCGGCGTGAAGTGAGGGGCCGGCGTGCTCTTTCAGGGAGGGGTTGGCTGAAAGTTCTTTCCCTGCACAGGATTCCTGTCGCTGCGTCTGGTAGAATCATACCAACTGGATTCCCGTTCACATCCCTGCCTCAGGCAAATTCTGTATGTCCGCGTACCGTGAGCAGCTGGAGCAGTTGCGTCGAGCATTTCCGCAGCCGGTTTCTGATCAGGAGCATGATGCGTGGTTCGTGTTTTCCGTGCTGCGGGCACTGGACCGCGTGGATGCGATGAAATCGCAGCGGCCAATTCTGGGAGAGCCACGTGAGATTGATTTTTCGGCGGCCGTGAATGCCCGCGTGCCGGACGGGATTCAGAGTGTCGAGCAGGTTTCCAGGCAGCTTGTGGATCATCTCAGCGGCATGTTCATCTGGGGGCATCCGCGTTCGCAGATCAACGTGATTCCTCCCCCGTGCATTCCGGGAATTCTCGGAACTCTGCTCCCGGCCATCTACAACCCGAATCTGTGCAGTGAAGAGGGCAGTCGGGGTGCGGCGCTTGCAGAGGCTGAGGTGTTGAGCATGTCGGCGGCACTGATGGGTTATCAGCCGCAGCAGTCGGGTGGTTTGTTCACATTTGGCGGCTCCGGCACTCTGTTATACGCCATTCGAATCGGGCTTGAGAAGGCGGTTCCGGGAAGTCTGCGTGCCGGGCTGCGTGGTGAACCACCGGTGATTGTGTGTTCGGACCAGGCGCACTATGCCGGAAAGACGGCCGCATCCTGGCTGGGGCTGGGGCTGGACAACGTGGTTTCGATCCCATCGACGCCTGCATCTGAAATTCGCACGTGCCTGCTAGAATCTGAACTCCGACGGCTTCTTCGCGAGGGTCGCCGCATCGCGTGCATCATCGCCACGACGGGCACAACGGACGCGTTTGGCCTGGATGCTCTGGATCAGATCCGCGAAATTCGCGATCGACTGGCCGATGAATTTCATCTCGATTACCGCCCTCATCTGCACGCGGATGCTGTGATTGGCTGGGCGTGGAGCGTGTTTCGCGAGTACGACTTCACGGAAAATCCTCTGGAGTTTCCCGACCGCACACTCCGTGCTCTGGCGGGCACCCATCGTCGCATTCGACACCTGCATCTGGCTGACTCCATCGGCGTTGATTACCACAAAACCGGATTCGCTCCGTACATCAGCAGTGCAATCCTTGTGCAGGACGCCGCCGACCTGCGGCTGCTCAGTCGTGACCAGCAGCTGACGCCTTACCTGTTCCAGTCGGGCACATGGAACCCCGGCCGATTCTCGCTGGAAACCAGCCGTTCCGGGTGTGGTCCGATGTCCGCACTGGGAGCGTTGTCACTGCTGGGAGTGCAGGGTTTGCAGTCGCTTCTGGGGCACCTCGTCACCATGGCCGAAACCATGCGATCCCGGCTTTCTGCTCACCCCTGTATCAGTGTCATGAATCCCGACAACTTCGGCCCGGTAACGCTCTTCCGCGTTTACCCTGACCAGATCGATACCTTTGAATTCCCGCGGCGTGAGCAGACTGAGGCGCGATTGACGGCGAGGCTGCAGGCCATCAACGACTATAACCGCCGAATCTTCCAGCGGGTACAAACTGAGGCGCTGCAGGGCGAGGGCGTGGTGATCTCGATGACCGATCGATTTCGCGAATCCGACGCAGGAGCTCCGATTGTGGCCCTGAAATCCTACATCATGAGTCCGTTTTCAGATGCACAATACGTGCAGGCTGTCGTGGATTCGATCGATCGCGCCCGCGCTGCCGAAGGCGCGGTCACGCTGCCCGATTGATTCTGCCGTCAGCCAGCTCCCAGCTGAACAAGTGCCTGTCCCGCTGCAGCCACTGGCCTGTGACGCACAAGCATCTGCCCGTTGCCGATGGTCAGCACTGAGCGTTCAAGGTGCGGCTGCTCATCGATCAGCATCTGCAGCGGCAGCAGCTCTGACGCATGGGACACAGCGTTATCCACAACAAGTACTCCTGGCGTGAAACAACGCTGCAGTTCCGGCCACCAGCTGACATAGCTGCCGCGGCTGCTGTCGAGAAAGATAAAGTCCCAGCAGCCTGATGGACTGTGCCGGAGGAATTCGTGAGCGTCGGTCGTGTGCAGCTGCACCTGATCGAGCACCTGCGCGGCCGTCAGATTGACTCTGGCCTGAGCGTGCTTGTCGGGGCTTTGATCGACGCTGTCAACAGGGATTCCCAGCGCAGCTGCAGCCCGCAGCAGCCAGAGTGTGGAGTAGCCGTTCGACGTCCCCAGCTCAAGGATTTTCCGCGGCCGTTCTTCCTGAATCAGGAGTTCCAGAAAGCGACCAGTGGAGGGTGTGATGTTGCGGCGTCTGCGTGACGGATCGGGTTCCGCCGCGTCAAACTGGTGACCTTCCTGCCAGAGTTTTTGCAGCAGTGCATCAAGCTGGTCATCGGGAATCATCTGCCGGGTATCCGCAGCGGGGAAATGTGATCTGGTACGGCTGTCGGCCGGCAGCATCCTGTCGGGCACGTTTGCTGGAAAGGCGAGTTCGTTGCATCGTTGTTTCAGGAATTTCTGAGTCGATGTTACCTGGCTGCCTGCTGCTGGCGGAACAGCCAGGGGATGAGTCCATCATTGTCATCGTAGCTGGGTGTCCAGGAATTGTGTCCGACGCCGGGGAATTCGATGTAGACCGGATTCCCACCGGCTTCTCGCAGGGCTTTCACGGCGCTGCGACTGCGGTCCACAGGGACTGCTGCGTCCTGGTCTCCGTGTGCGACCCAGACTGGCAGGTGTTTGATGGCGGTGACCTTTGCGGGATCGGCGGCGCCGCAGATGGGGGCTACGGCAGCAAACAGATCGGGCCTGCGAACGGCAAAGTCGAAGGAGCCAAAGCCACCCATGGAGAGTCCTGTGAGGTAGATGCGGCTGGCGTCAATGGAATACTGCTCCAGCGTGAGCTTGAGCATCTGCTGGACGGCGGCCAGCTGCGGGCTGATTTCTTCCGGCATGACGGGATCTTCTTTGCGGCTCCAGTCAACTTCCATCCATTTGCGGTCGCTGCGGCACTGGGGTGCGAGCACATAGCAGGGGAAGCGGCTGCGCCAGCGGGGCTGAGCCATCTGCGTGGGGAAGTAGAGCAGTTGCAGGGCATTGTCGCTGCCACGTTCACCGGCGCCGTGCAGGAACAGGACAAGCGGGTATCGCTGGCCGGGTTCGATGACGGCAGGTTTCAGCAGCCGATAGTTGAAGACTTCGTCCTTGTATTCGCCACCGGTGAAGGTGATGGATTTGCTTTCATACGCGACCGTGGCGTCTACTGGAATCTGCTTTTCGACGTCTGCCTGGGGTGCGGGGCCGACAACGTGATCGCGCCACAGCCAGCGCAGTGAATCCGGCAGGATCGCTCCACCATGTTTCCCATTGTGCCCGCCGCTGCCGCCGACGAACTGGTAATCGTAGTTTTTGAACTTCAGGGCTTTATCCATCTGCAGGTTGCTGAGCCACCAGTTGCCGTGTTCATTATCGAGATCATTTTCGCCGTCCTGGAGGAGGATGCGGATGGGTTTCCGGTCGGTTTTACGGATGCTGGCGGGGTAGTTGTGTCCGCCGCGGATGTTGGTGAAGCTGCCGACGTGACTGAGCACTTTGCTGAACCATTCGGGGTGTTCCCAGGCGGCAGTGAAGGCACAGATGCCGCCACTGGAAATGCCACAGATGGCCCGGTCTGCAGGATCCGCGGAAAGGTTGAGCTGCAGTTCGGAAACGACGTGGGGAATGAGTTCCAGCTGCAGAAACCGCGCGTACTGGTCGCTGAGAGTATCGTACTCAAAGCTGCGATTGGCAGCCCGCCAGCGGTTATCGGGGATGGGGCCACCGCTGTGGCCTGGGTTGACAAACAGGCCGATGGTGACTGGGAGTTCACCGCGATGAATCAGATTGTCGAAGACCACCGGGACTCGGAACTGACCGGTTTCATCGACATACGCGTGTCCATCCTGAAACACCATCAGGCAGGCTGGCTGAGTGGCATTGTACTGGGCCGGGATGTAGACAGAGTATTCGCGGGTGGTATCAGGAAAGATGCGACTGGTCCACTGGTATTTTGTGACCTTTCCGACGGGCACGCCATCCTGTCGCGAGGAATCGGGGCCGAGCTGAAAAGCTGCGTCGGGATCCGGCGGAGTGTTCTGGGTCTGAGCGATCGCAAGCTGGCCGAACAGGGCGCAGGCGAGCAGCGGGAGCAGGGTGGTGGTCACGAGTGATTGTGGGCAGATCATGGCGAGAAATCCGAAGCTCTGCGGAAAAGGAAGCGGGATGAAATTTGGGTTGGGTGTGGCAGGCTGGCGGGAGGAGTATAACGACAGCCACCGGCCTGGAAAGCAAAAAACCAACAACACCAGAATGGCAGTCGCCTGATCTGCCGACTAAAATCCAGCGCCAATTCTCTTCCGTCGCCGCTCCCGCTGGAATTTTCTCATGTTCTCCGCCCGCGAAACGAACGAGGCCCGCCGCGAATTCCTCAGGGCCCTGACCGCATCCAGCATGGCTGCTCTTGCCGCCGCCGCACCACGACAGCTCAACGCAGCCGAGGAAACCGCAGCACAGCCCGTTCCAACGGCCGATTCCTGCATTCTGATCTGGATGGGCGGTGGCATGGCTGCCCCGGACACGTTCGATCCCAAGCATTACGAACCATTTCGCGTGGGCCTGCCGGTCAGCGAAATGCTCAGCACCTTCCCGGCCATCGATACGGGCGTCAGTGGCGTGAAGATCTGCCGGGGACTTGAAAACATCGCTTCGGTGCTTGATCGAGGCACGCTGATTCGTTCGGCCGTGCAGCCTGACCTTGGCAGCATTCTGCACTCCCGTCACCAATACCACTGGCATACGGGCTATGTGCCTCCCCAGACGGTCGCCTGCCCCCATCTGGGTGCCTGGATCGCCCGGCTCCGCGGACCGCTCAACCCCGTCATTCCGGCCTTCATCAACATCGGCCAGCGGCTGGAGGGTGTCGGCGAAAGCGAAGAGCTGAAGGCATTCACGACAGCTGGTTTTTTCGGCAGCGAGTATGGCCCGATGAACCTGCCGTATCCGGAAGAGGCGGCTGCATCTGTGCGACCACCGGGGGGGATGACGGCAGGACGCTTCGCCAGTCGCGACCGGCTCTTTCGCCGGCTCATCGAAAATTCACCGCAGAAACGATTTCTCAGCGACTACCAGCAGGAATCTCTGCTGCGTTCCATGGACAACGCCGCAAGGCTCCTGCGTTCCCCGCATCGGGACGCTTTCGACATCAGCCTTGAACCCGAAGAAGCTCGGCGGGCCTACGACACGGGGCGGTTTGGACGCGGCTGTCTGCTGGCGCGGCGGCTTGTGGAGGCAGGAGCGAGATTCGTGGAAGTGACGACGGAGTACGTTCCATTTCTGCACTGGGATACTCATGCCAACGGCCACGAAACGCTCGCCCGCATGCACTCAGAAATCGACCGACCCATCGCCCGGCTGATTCGCGATCTCGAACTCCGCGGACTGCTCGACCGAACACTCGTCGTGATTGCTTCCGAATTCAGCCGGGATGCTCTGATCGAAGGAGTCCCCGGTTCCAGCGCCACTGATCAGGCCACAGAGCGAGTGGATGCCGTGCAGGCGCTTAAACATTACGGCCTGCACCGGCACTTCACGGGCGGCACCAGTGTGCTGATGTTTGGTGGCGGTGTTCGCAGAGGATTTGTCTACGGCCGGACGGCCGACCAGCGACCGCTCGTGGCCATCGAAAATCCCGTTTCCATTGCCGACCTGCACGCCACCATCATGACGGCGATGGGCATCGGACCGCAGACTGGCTTTGATGTGGAGGGGCGTCCGTTCTATGTCACTCAGGATGGCAGGGGCCGCGCGGTCACAGATCTGTTTCTAAGCACCTGAAGGAAAGTCATGCAGCCTGCATCCAGCCGAAGACTGCTCCTGATCGCCCTGCTGCCGCTCGCAGTCGCAACGCTGCTGCCGCTCATCTTTCGACGCTCTGAGTCAAAACCGCAGGTGGTGGTTTACTGCGCCCATGATTCGATTTTCGCCGATGCGGTGCTGCGAAAGTTTGAACAGCAGACCGGAATTCGGGTCACTGCTCGCTATGACGAAGAAGCCAGCAAGAGTCTGGGACTGACACAGCTGCTCCTTGCGGAACAAAATGCCCCGCGGTGCGACGTGTTCTGGAACAATCAAACGCTGGGAACAATCCGACTGCAGCAGGCCGGGCTGCTGCAGCGGTGTCCACCGGAATGGTTCGCGCGGATCCCGGAACGCTACCGGGACCCCGACGGACACTGGTGCGGTTTTGCCGGGCGATTCCGGGTCTGGATTGTCAACACCAGCCGGATGCAGGCCGGCGAGGACGAGGTGAATCAGGCCTTTGCGGGTTCAGACTTAAGCCGCTGCAGTGTGGCTGTACCGCTGTTTGGCACCACGCTGACTCATTATACGGAATTGGCAGCTGAGCTGGGACTGGACAAGTTGCAGGAGTGGCATCGGTCGTTGCGTGACCGAGGTCTTCGGGAAGCGCGAGGCAACGGTGCGGTGCGGGACCTTGTGGCCGCTGGTGCCTGCGACTTTGGCCTGACAGACACGGACGATGTCTTCGCCGCCATCGATGCCGGCGCCCCCGTACAAATGCTCCCATACCGACTCCCATCCGCCAGAACCATCTGCATTCCCAACAGCGTGGCGATGATTCGCAACGGGCCGCATCCGCAGCAGGCGGAGCAGCTGTTGAGGTACCTGGTATCGGAAGAGGTGGAGCTGCAGCTGGCAGCGTCGGCATCCCGCCAGATACCGCTTGGGAACGTATCGGAGGCGGAGGTTCCTGCCGAGGTGAGGCCGCTTCTGGGGTGGGTGGCGGACAGCACCGGTCCTGCTGCGGCCGCGGAATTCGACGGCCCGGTGCTTGAGTGGCTGACGGGGCTCTACACGGGTGCTGGAAACTAATGGCGGTTCCCGATACCGGAACCGCGCACTCGACTGCCAAAACGGCCGATTCTGTACTTCGCCGCCTCGGATAGAGACTCCGGCAGTCACAGCAAGTCGTTGTTTTTCAGGCACTTACAAAAACAAATCAGTTTCCGGCACGACCTTTGCTCAGCGTCCACCAGTCAAAAATTCTCTGCCATTCTGTTCCAGGCGGTGTCTCGGAAGGCTCCGGGGCACCTGAGAGCAGGTGGGCGTGTGATAGCGTAACGAAATAGAGGAGAAGCCGTGGCCAAGTTACTGACGTTCGATGAAGAGGCTCGCAAAAGCCTGCTTTCCGGCGTTTCCAAGCTCTCAAAAGCTGTCGCCAGCACCCTGGGGCCTCGCGGTCGCAATGCGGTGCTCGACAAGGGCTGGGGAGCCCCCAAGGTGACCAAGGACGGGGTGACCGTCGCAGAGGACATCGACCTTGAGTGTCCGTATGAAAACTGTGCTGTGCAGCTGGTGAAGGAAGCAGCTTCCAAAACCAACGATGTGGCTGGTGACGGCACAACGACAGCGACAGTGCTTGCCGAAGCGATGTACCGAGCGGGGTTGCGTTACATTGCCGCTGGTGCCGACCCGATGGCACTCAGCCGCGGTGCACAAAAGGGTGTCACGGCCGTCGTCGAAGCACTCCGTAAGATGGCAAAGCCGGTCAAGGCAACCGATCGCGAATCGATCGCTCGCGTGGCTTCGATCGCCGGCAACAACAATCCGGAGATCGGCGAGATTCTCGCAGACGCTCTGCTGAAGGTGGGCAAGGACGGTGTGATTACCGTTGAAGAGGGTCGCCATGTCAGCACCGAAGTGGATCTCGTTGAAGGGATGCAGTTTGATCGCGGCTACCTGTCACCGCACTTCATTACCGATGAAGAGCAGCAGGAAGTGGTGCTGGAAAACTGCCGTGTCCTGATCTACGAAGAGAAGATCTCATCCGCGAAGTCGCTGGTTCCTCTGCTGGAAGCAATCAACAAGAACAACGTGCCGCTGCTGATCATAGCTGAGGACGTTGAAGGCGAAGCCCTGGCGACTCTGGTTGTCAACAAGATGCGTGGCATCGTCAAGGTTGCCGCCGTGAAAGCTCCAGGTTACGGCGACCGTCGCAAGGCCATGCTCGAAGACATCGCAGTGCTGACAGCTGGACGGGCCGTGTTCAAGGATCTGGGCATCAAGCTGGAAAACATTCAGCTGTCCGATCTCGGACGCGCTCGCCGCATTCGCATCGACGCCAACGACACCGTTATTGTCGAAGGTGCTGGCAAGAAGAACGATATTGCCGGTCGGGCTGAACAGATCCGCCGTGAGATCGAGGGGACAGACAGCGACTATGACCGCGAGAAACTCCAGGAGCGTCTGGCAAAGCTGGCCGGCGGGGTTGCTCAGATCAGCGTCGGTGCTGCAACCGAGACAGAGATGAAGGAGCGGAAGGACCTGATCGACGACGCGCTGGCGGCCACGCGAGCTGCGATTGAAGAAGGCATCGTTCCCGGCGGCGGTGTTGCTCTGCTTCGCTGTTCCGCCGCACTTGACGAGCTCAAGCTGAAGGGCGACGAGGAATACGGGGTCCAGCTGATCCGGGGGATCCTGGAAATGCCTCTCCGCACGATCGCTCAAAACGCCGGCCTTGACGGAGCTGTGGTCGCGAATCGGGTTCGCAAAGAGAAGAAGGCCAGCTACGGCTACGATGCTCTGAACGATCGCTACGGTGACATGCTCCAGTTTGGCGTGATCGACCCGACAAAGGTGGTCCGCACTGCTCTGCAGAATGCTGCCAGCGTTGCTTCGCTGCTGATGACCACAGATTGCATTGTGGTCAACGAGCCGAAGAAGGCAGAGAAGGACGGTCACCAGGATCATCACCACGATGGTGGTATGGGTGGCATGGGCGGAATGGACATGGGTGGCATGGGTGGTATGGGCGGCATGGGTGGCATGGGTGGCATGATGTAAGGTGCAGTCCGCCAGCGTCCGGCCACTGTTTGCGTCAAACAAACTCTCTTTGTTCAATCACAAAAACTCGGGTAGTCCCGATTACTACGGAGCAGAAAAATGAAGATTAATCCTCTTGATGATCGTGTTGTGGTTCGCCCGATGGAAGCTGAAGAGCGAACAGCCGGTGGCATCGTCCTTCCCGATGCAGCTCGGGAAAAGCAGCAGCGTGGAACGGTGATCGCCGTTGGACCTGGCCGGCTGCTGGACAGCGGTGAGCGTAGTCCGGTGAGTGTGAAGGTCGGCGATCAGGTGCTGTTCGGCAAGTACGGCGGCACCGAGATCGAAGTCGACGGCGAGGACGTGAAGATCCTGCGTGAGAGCGATATTCTCGCGAAGATTGTCTGATACCTGAAATTCATCCGCATTTCCCGGCGAATCTGCGCTGTAAGGAGCTGTAGAAGTGGCAAAGCAACTGTTGTTTGATGATCGGGCCCGCATCCGGCTGCAGCGTGGCGTGGACACGCTGGCCAGTGCAGTGGCTGTCACGATGGGACCGACTGGTCGAAACGTGATTATTGACAAGAGCTTCGGCAATCCGGTGGTCACCAAGGACGGGGTGACAGTATCGAAGGAAGTCGAGCTGGAAGACCCTTACGAGCACATGGGTGCGAAGCTGGTGAACGAAGTTGCCAGCAAGACCAGTGACACGGCCGGCGACGGCACGACCACTGCCACCGTGCTGGCTCGTGCGATTTACGACGAAGGCCTTCGCAGCATCACTCTGGGTGCCAACCCAACGGTGGTCCGCAAAGGGATCGAGAAGGCCGTCGAGGCCGCTCTGAAGAGCATCGAACAGCTGGCGCGTCCGGTTGAATCGAAGCAGCAGATCGCTCAGGTCGGCGCCATTTCTGCCAACAACGACAAGTCGATCGGCGACATGATCGCCACTGCGATGGAGCGTGTTGGACGGGATGGTGTCATTACCGTTGAAGAGGGCAAGGGCAGCACCACAACGCTCGAATTTGCCGAAGGCATGCAGTTCGATAAGGGCTACATCAGCCCCTACTTCGTGACTCAGGCCGAAAACATGAAGTGCGTTCTTGAAGACTGCCTGATTCTGCTCTTCGAAAAGAAGATCAGCAGTCTCCGCGAGTTCGTGCCACTTCTCGAAAAGGCTGCTCGTACGAACAAGCCTTTGCTGGTGGTTGCCGAAGACGTGGACGGCGAAGCGCTGACTGCTCTGGTCGTCAACAAGCTCCGCGGTGTTTTGAAGATCTGTGCTGTGAAGGCACCTGGGTTTGGCGATCGCCGCAAAGCGATGCTGGGCGACATGGCTGTGCTGACTGGCGGAACGCTGATTTCTGAAGATCTCGGCATCAAGCTGGAGAGTGTGGAACTGGCGCACCTCGGATCTGCTCGTCGAGTGGAAGTTGGCAAGGATGACTGCACGATCATCGAAGGTGCTGGTAAAGCCGACGCCATTCAGACTCGCGTGCAGCAGATTCGCGACCACATCGAGAAGACGGACAGCGACTACGACCGTGAAAAGTTCCAGGAGCGTCTTGCGAAGCTCACTGGTGGCGTCGCTGTAATCTCCGTCGGTGCCTCCACCGAAGCCGAGATGAAGCAGACGAAGGCCCGCATGGAAGACGCTCTGCACGCGACGCGAGCAGCAGTCGAAGAGGGCATTCTGCCAGGCGGCGGAGTTGCTCTGCTGCGTGCCATCGATGCTGTGACGGCCCTCGAACTGAAAGGCGACGAGGCAATTGGTGCGACCATTGTTGCCCGGGCTCTCGAATCACCGGCTCGCACGATTGCCACCAACTGTGGCAAGGACGGCGCGGTGATTGCTGACGAAGTTCGGCAGCTGAAGGGCGCCATGGGTTATGACGCGTCGAAGGACGACTATGTGGACATGTTCAAGGCGGGCATTCTTGACCCGGCCAAGGTGGTCCGCAGTGCACTGTCCAACGCCGCTTCCATCGCCGGTCTGATGCTCACAACGCAGGTGCTTGTCACGAAGACCGAAGACGCTGAGGGCGGCAAAAAGCCGACTGCCGAAGGTGTTGTCCGCTGAGTGACGACAGTCGTCCGCAGTTCGGCTGACCGCAGGGGCTCCAGACCGGGCTGAGCAGTTTTTTCAGCACGCGGGGCACCAGAAATGGTGTCCCGTTTGCATTCCGGGCAGGGATTTGTTTGGATTGGCATCTCAGATGTCTGGAGATCGCGACTACTACGAAGTTCTCGGCGTCGATCGCTCGGCGACCCCGGAGGAGCTGAAAAAAGCCTACCGGAAGCTTGCCGGCAAGTACCATCCGGACCGCAATCCCGGAGATGCCGAAGCGGTGGCTCGATTCAAGGAGGCTTCCGAGGCTTTCGAGGTGCTCAACGACGCTCAGAAACGAGCCCGGTACGACCAGTACGGGCACGCAGGTGTCAGGGGTGCTGGTGGTGGCGGTGCTGGTTTTCAGGACATTGGCGACATTTTCAGCGCTTTCGGAGATCTGTTCGAGGGCTTTGGATTTCAGTCTTCAGCTCGCGGCGGTCGGTCGCAGGGGCGTGGCGGTGATATTCGGATGTCGCTGACGGTCGATCTTCCGGAAGCCTTTAATGGTTGCCGTCGGGATATCAGGATCGCCAGACTGGAACCCTGCGAAAGCTGTCAGGGATCCGGCTGTCGTCCTGGCACTTCACCCATGAAGTGTGGCACCTGCAAGGGTCACGGTCAGGTGGTGCAGCAGCAGGGTTTCTTTCGGATGCAGACTGCGTGTCCGGCCTGTCGGGGGCGAGGCACTGTCGTTCGTGACGCCTGTCAGGACTGCAGCGGCCAGGGCCGTCGTCGCCGGGAGGTGGTCCGCAACGTGACGGTACCGGCGGGTATCGACACTGGGATGCAGCTGTGTTTGCGGGGCGAGGGTGAAGCTGGGCCCAACGGTGGCAGCAGGGGCGATCTGTACGTTGATATTGAAGTCCGTCAGCATCCGCTCTTCGACCGCGACAATCAGGATTTGTTGTTCACACTTCCAATTACATTTGCGCAGGCGGCTCTGGGAGCGGAGATCGAGATTCCGACTCTGCGTGGCCGAGAGTCGCTCAGGATCCGTCCGGGTACACAGCCCGGGGAGTCAGCGCGTCTTCGGGGGTTTGGAATGCCGGACCCCAGCGGAAGATCGACACGGGTGGGCGATCTGGTGGTACGAATCCAGGTTGAAGTCCCGCGAAAGCTGACATCTGAACAGGAAGATCTCCTGCGAAAGCTTGCCGAGCTCGACCATAAAAACGTAATGCCCCAGAGAAAGTCCTTCATTGATCAGGTGAAGGAGTTCTTCTCTGGTGATACTGCAACTGAAGAATAACCAAAGGTTGAATTATGACTTCTTCGAATCCGCAAAACGCTGCTCCTGCCGGAGCAGTGGACGCGGCAGCCGCAGCCGCGGATGCTGCCGCTGCCGCAGCAGAGCACGATCCGGCTGCGGCCGCTGCGGCTGCACAGTCTGTGGAAACAGCACTGCTCCAGGCAAAGCTGGACGACCTTCAGTCTCGTCTCGTGCGAACGCTCGCAGACATGGAAAACATCCGTCGAAGAGCGCAGCGGGAACTTGAGGATTCGCGGAGATTCGAATCTCTGCGTCTGCTCCGCGACCTGCTCCCTGCACTCGACGGACTGAATCGGGCCATTGGCACGGGTGAGCAGACCGCGGATCCTCAGGCACTGCTCAGCGGCATTCGCATGGTTGCCCAGCAGTTCCGTGACATTCTCAGGGGGCATGCGGCTGAACCGATCGATGCACTGGGGCAGCCTTTCGACCCGAATCTCCATGAAGCTCTGACGCAGGTGCCATCTGCTGATCATCCGCCGATGACGGTGATTCAGGTTGTTGAAATGGGCTATCGTCTGCATGACCGGGTTGTGCGGCCCGCGCGAGTGATCGTTTCTTCAGCTCCACCAGCAAGTCCCTGAAACCGACGGTGAAACCATGCCAACGTATGAATATCGCTGCAATGCCTGCGGTCACAAATGGGACGAATTTCAGTCCATCAAGGCCGCGCCGACCCGTAAGTGTCCCACCTGCAGGAAGCTCAAGGCAGAGCGTGTGATCAGCGCAGGTGGCGGGATTATCTTCCGCGGTTCCGGCTTCTATCAGACAGACTACCGCAGTGATTCATGGAAGAAGGGCGAAGAAGCCGCGAAGAAGGCTTCCGACTCCGGGACCTCTTCGGGCGGAGCGGACAAAACATCAAAGCCGGCTGCCGGTTCGGGGTCATCCGGCTCGGGTTCCGGCTCGGGTTCATCCGGTTCCGAAAAGTAGTCCGCCAGGAGCTGCTCGATGACTCAGTCGCACGACTCACTATTCTCCGTCACCGGACAGATTGTCCTTGTCACTGGCGGCAGTCGCGGGATTGGCCGCGCCATTGCTGAGGGCTTTGCTGCTCGCGGGGCAACAGTGGTGATCTGCAGTCAGAGCCAGCAGTCGGTTGAGGCGGCTGTGGCTGAAATGCAGGCTGCGAACCTGCAGGTGACCGGGCTTGTGTGCGACGTCAGTCGGGAAGAGCAGATAGCGGATACGGTTGCTGCCGTGCTGGGTACTCACAGCCGCATCGACACGCTCATCAACGTCGCTGGTGTGAACCGTCGCAAGCGGGCCGAGACAGTCACTGTCGAAGACTACGACTTTATTCTGGACACCAATCTGCGGGGCGCGTTTCTGATGGCTCAGGCTGTCGGACGGCAGATGATCGAACAGAAGTCGGGCGTGTTGATCAACGTGGAATCACTGAACACATGGATGCCGCTCCGAGGTGTGCTCCCGTATGCCATCAGCAAGTTTGGCATGCAGGGAATGACGCGGGGCCTGGCACTTGAATGGGGCCGGCATGGGATTCGCGTGAACAGTCTGGCTCCAGGCTTTATTTTGACTGACCTGACTCGGAAACTCTGGTCTGACACCGGGATGCAGGCGTGGAACTCACAGAACGCGCCGCTTGGGCGACTGGGGCAACCCGGAGACATGGTGGGGACGGCCGTTTTTCTGGCATCACCGGCATCCGCCTTCATGACGGGCCAGACGCTCTACGTGGATGGCGGCTTTTCTGCCGGCTGGAACTGGCCAATTCCGCTCACGTGATCGCGGGGGGTTGAGAGGCGATCAGCGGGACACGGCCGACGCCAGTCGGCCATGTCCGGCGGTGAAGGTCTTAACGCAGGTTGTCAGCTGCCTGATTAAGAGGAGCGGGGCTGTTCGTCCCTGGAAGAGTCCCCTTGGGTTCTCCAGGCCATGGTGGTCGGTTCGGCGACTTTGCGATAGCCGAGGCTCATGACAACTTCAAGGACTTCGCTCCATGTGGGGAACGGGCGGCCGCTGCGGCGTTTATAGTCGTCCATCGCGCGCATGAATTCAACCTCGGGAGAGGAGTAGTCACGTTCGCAGGTGGTGGGGTCAATTTGTCGGCGTCGATCCTGGCGGCGTCGCTCGATGATTTCCCGTGTTTCTGAACCTTCGTCGCAGCGAATTTCGGGGGTTGAGGCTGGGGGGGAAGGAGCGGACGTGGAATCGTTAAACTGGATTCGCGCCGACTTCAGGGCTTCGGCTGTGCGACGTTTGCGGATGAGCCGCCTGCGTTCGCGGTCTGTGAATTCGATCGTGGTATCCGGCATGGGCTGTCCTTTTTCTGCGTACCGCATGAGCACACCTCCTGCTGATAAACAAAGTGCTGAAACCGGGCGGCCCGGAGGCTCCTCCGCTCGGTAGAATGACAGTCTGAGTATTGCACCTGAAATCGGGGTTCCGGGAGATCTGCCGAATCGGAGGGAAAGTTCACTTCAGGAAACATGAGAGAATATGGGAAAAAACCACGTGTAGCGATTTTGCGGGCACAGCGGGGTGTGGTGGCTGGATTGGTGCGTGGCTGATGGGAATTCGGAGAATGAGCTCAAGTTGCTCGGCTGGAGGCCTCGGGCTGACGAATGCTGCCAGTTTGGTTGTTGGGAAGCCAGTGTGATGGGGAGTCGCCCCGCTCCGGTCTGCTGGTTGCTGTCAAAATGCAACACGGAAGTTGTTTTCTGAAAACGACTTACAAGCATTCGCGAGAGCCTGGCAAAAAAAACGGCGGTTGCGTGTTTTCGGCATGTTTATTGCTGTGTGAGACATTTTGGGAGAAAATGGCAGGTGAGCGTTGCCTGTGGGTCCTGGCTGTGGCGTGCCGGTCGGGGGCGTTCAGGGCCGGCTGGGGGCGATTGGGATCAGTTCAGCTGGGGAGACGGGGGGATGCCAATTTTTCGCTTTGGACAGGCGTGGGACCCGTTTGGCGATTTCGAGCGGCAGTTGGATCGGATGCTGCAGGGGATGCAGCTGGCATTCCACGGAGTTCGTTCAGGGCGTGGTTTCCCGCAGTTGAATGTCATCGAGCTGGAGGAGTGCTACGTCATCACAGCAGAGATCCCCGGTGTGACTCCGGGGCAGATTGAAGTGACGACGGATTCCAGGTACCTGACGATCCGAGGGGTGCGTCAACCACCGGAGGAAGCGAGGGAGGATTCTTTCCGTCGTCAGGAGCGGCATCATGGTCAGTGGCAGCGTAAGATCGAACTGCCTGATCGGGTGAACGAGGACGGTATGAAAGCGGACTACACGGCCGGCATTCTCAGAATTACTCTTCCCAAAGCCGCATCGCTGGTTTCTCGTCAGATCACAGTGAACGAAGGGCCGTGAAAGGTTGGTAGCTTATGTCCAGCGAGAACGCGTTATCGGGGGAAGGTGCGAGCCTTGTGCCTTCCGAAAAGCTGCTGCCCTCAGCGATTCAGTCTGCCGCGGGAACACCTGCAGTGGCTGTGTCGGCGGATGCTGAGCCCCGTCTGCTTTTCACTCCGCCCATTGACATTTACGAAACCGCGGACGGTCTGGTGCTGTACGCGGACCTTCCCGGTGTCACGGCGGACGGTCTGGATCTTCAGGTTCAGGACAAGCGTTTGACGTTGTATGGTCGTGTGCAGCAGCCGGTTGGTGTGGCGGTTCGAGTGCTGCATCAGGAGTACCAGACTGGTGACTTTCTGCGATCGTTTATTTTGAGTGACGAGGTGGACCATGAGCGGATTCAGGCGAAGCTGAACAATGGTGTGTTGCGAGTCGAGCTGCCGCGGGCTGCTCGATCAAAGCCGCGTCGCATTGATGTTTCGTCCGGCTGAGCAGTGTGCGGGAGTGAGTGATGCCCAGCCGTCGGGAAAAGCTTGAAAAAATGCTCGAATCATCGCCTGGGGATCAGCTTGCGCGCTACATGCTGGCGATGGAGCTTGGCAACGGTGGGCAGACAGAAGAGGCACTCGGGCATTTCACGCAGCTGATGCAGTCGTCGGCAGCATACGTGCCTGCATTTCTGATGGCAGGCCAGTTGCTGATGCGGGAGGGTCGGGTGGAGGAAGCGCGCTCGGTCTTCGTCGCGGGAATCGCGGTGGCTCAGCAGCAGCAGAACAGCCATGCGGCCGGCGAGATGGCTGGCTTCCTGTCATCACTGGGAAACTAACTCGTTTGCGGCCTCCGGACCGCGACAGAGTTCGACAGCCAGTCTGACAAGTTGCCCCATCTTAGGCGGGCTGGCTTCACCGTGGACTGGCAGTCCGGCATCTTTGAGTGCTTCGCTGCAGGCGGGGCCGATGGAGGTGACTTTGAGATTGGTGAGTGCTGCGTTTCGCAGGGCCTCCTCAAGTCCTGCCTGGCGAGCGATCTGCAGAACATTTGGGATCTGCCCTGCGCTGGTGAACAGCACTGCGTGGACGCGTTGAGCGGCAATTTCCTGAAGTGCGTGAATCAGCGGCTGTGGATCATCGGGCAGGGCCCAGCGATACACGGGGACGGGAAACACGATCGCGCCGCGTTGTTCGAGTGCAGCATAGAGCTGGGGATTGGGGACTCCGTATTCCTGAACGGCCACTGGTTGACCATCGAGTGAGATTCCGGAATCATCGATGGCCTGCAGCAGCTCGCGCCACGTATTTGGCTCGGGGGCTCGCACGGCATACCTGAGGCCGAGTCGGGCGAGTACAGCAGCGGGTTTGGGGCCGCGAATGATGAGTGAGCAATGGCTGAGTGCCTGCAGGAGCTGTTGTTCGAGTCCTTCAGTGCGGGCGAGTTCCAGCAGCGCCTCGGTGCCGACTCCGGTGAGCAGAATCACGTGTCGGAATCTGCCGTTGATGAGCTGTTGAATGGCCTCGGAGGCAGCGGGGTTCCGGGAGATTGGAATTTCCCGCATTGACGGGGCCGACAGGGGAACGGCAGAGTGACGTTCGATCAGTGAGCAGATTTCGGTGGCCCGTCGACTTTCGAAGGCGCACAGCACAGGTTTGTACAGCGTCATCTGAATTCTCCGGTTGCCGACGATCTGAGTCGATGATGTGAGCAAGTCGTGTGGTTTTCTGAATTCTTCTGCTGGTTTCAATCCGGCAGCCGTGCGTGCCTATAATAGATTCGTTCGTTCACCGACCTCGCAAACATCCCGGATTTTCGCGGTTGAGTCCGGACATTCTCGTCCGTGCTGTGGTTATCAGCCCGGCTTTCCTGCCCACGCGGCATCTCAGGGCTCTCCCCATGGATTCTCCCGCTTCTCCGCCAAAACATTCCGGCGGAATCATTCATACCTACCAGCAGTACGACCCAGCCACCATTCCGCCACCGTCCGCTGCCGCTCCTGACCTTGTCTCGCCGGTCTTCGAACATCTGCTCGAATGGGGCTCGATGCGGGAGCTCAGCGAAGAGGAACTGGCAAGGGCCATACGTCTGGATCCGGGCCAGTTCGCGGGGCTTGGTCCCAGCCTTGATTCACTCATTCGCATGCTCAGGGAACGCCGGGAGAAGATTCTCAGTACGTGGGAAACGGAGACGGTTCGCAAAAAGGCTGATCGTCGAGTAGCCGACGCAGCCCGCGAGGCTCGGCCGCCCGGTCAGTTTTCCAAACCCTTCTGGAACGCCCTCAAAAGCCAGCAGATCTACGCTCTTGAAAACCTCTGGTACCGAGCGGAAAGAACGGCCCCTGACTTTGCCGCCAGACTGACCGGACTGATCGATGTGCTTGGTCGCAAGTACCTGGTTGACATGCTGGCCTCCAGCTACGAATTCACTGGCCGAAAGGCCATGTCGCCGGATGAAGCCGTCGAAATCTACGCGGAACTCAAAAAAATCGACGAACTTCTGAAGCAGCTCGAAGATGCCCGCAAAAACGCGCAGCTGGCCGTGATCGATCTGGAAGACCTCAGCCAGTTTGCTGATCCACAGGCCGTGGAAGATCTTCGCAAGTTTCAGGAACAGGTCGCTGACCACCTCCGCAGGCTGCTGGAACGTGAAGGGCTGGGAGACGGCAAAGGCGCCTTCCAGCTGTCGCCCAAAGCCTATCGGCTGTTCCAGTCAAAACTGCTCAGTCGGATTTTCAGTGACCTTGCCGCCAGCCGTTCCGGAAGACATCAGCAGGGCGTCATCGGCGAGGGCTCTGTGGAGCTGCAGCAGACGCGCCCCTGGGAATTTGGCGATCCGGTTTCGCAACTGGATATTCCTGCGACGCTGATCAACGCCATGCTGCGTCAGGGGACTCAGCGACCACTGCGAATGCAGGCTCGCGACATGGAAGTGCATCGCACTCGCAACAATCCTCGCTGTGCCACTGTGGTGCTGATGGACATGAGCGGTTCCATGCGTTACGACGGGCAATACGTGAACGTCAAGCGGATGGCTCTGGCACTCAACGGTCTGATCACATCAGAGTTCCCTGGCGACTTTCTGCGGTTTATTGAACTGCACACGTTCGCCAAACCGGTGCAGCCGGGCGAACTGGTATCGCTCATGCCAAGAATACCCACGATCACCAACCCCGTGGTCCGACTGCGGGCCGACATGAGTCGTGAAGATGTCACGGAAATGCACATTCCACCGCACTTCACAAACATCCAGCACGGCCTGCAGATGGCCCGTCAGTTTCTCACCCTGCAGGATTCGCCCAATCGCCAGATTGTGCTGATCACTGACGGCCTCCCGACGGCTCACTTTGAAGGCAGTCTGCTCTACATGCTCTATCCGCCGGATCCGCGGACGGAGGAGGCGACGCTTCGCGAGGGGCGTCTTTGCAGCCGGGATGGAATCACGATCAATCTGTTCCTTCTGCCCGGCTGGTCGCAGACTCGCGAGGACGTGCAGTTTGCTCACCGGCTGGCAGAGAGTACGGGAGGCCGGGTGTTCTTTACGGCCGGCAAGGATCTTGACCGCTGCGTCGTCTGGGACTATGTCAGCCACCGCAGGGAAATCCTTGGTGGCTGACATTCGTTGACAGCCCCTGAACCGGATCAGGGCAACAGGGTTCCCCCGTTCCTGTCGATGGCCTTTTGCCAGCGGTTGACGGCATCCCGCCTGCGGGACGCGTCTGAGTTTGGAAAGTAATTCTGGCGCCCGCCTGTCAGTCGTTCCATTTCGTAGATTGCCAGTGTCCTGAGTGCGAGTGAATCGCCCTGAAGGTATTGAAGCATACGAGTGGTGATGAGTCGATCCCGGGCTGTTGTTTCGTTCAGTCCACTGATCAGTTGCATCGCAAACACCGCATCTGCCATCGACAGCCGCGTTTCGAGCGAGGCCGCAACCGCCGTTCTGGCCGGAACCGACGCCGCGACCGCCGCTCGCAGTCCATCGATGATTCTGCGATGAACCGACTCATCCAATCCTTCGAAGAGACCGGCGAGTAACAATCCGGTGTCGGCCGTCAGGCACAGGACGTCAGCAGCAACGAGTCCCACCTGCGGATTTCGGTCGGTCAGCAGTGGTTGTACGAGTTCTCCCGGCACCCCGGGCGCTGCGAGGGCGTCGAGGACTCGCTTGTGCACAGCCTCGATTTCGGGAATCGGATCAGCATTTGATCGCAGCATCCACGCCGGAATGGTGGCAGGTGCCAGAGTGCTGCGTTCGACACCCGAACTTTCCTTTCCCCCAACGATGCGCCATGAGATCGCCTCGGATGCGTTCAGATTCACTGGCTCGGCAGACCGTGGTGCAATCACCTGCGCCGATCCTTCGAGAAGCGTGACACGAACGCTGAGGTCTGATTCAATCGGCAGAAAGAAACTGCTGGCCGGGTTCGCGTCGTCATTCTCCGCTGGTGGGACATCAGCAGCGTTGACCGTTGAGAGTGGCGTTGCCGTCGGACGTACTTCCACCGCCACGCGGGCCTGCTCAGACAGCAGTGTAATCGCAACCTGTTCAGTTCCGGTTTGCAGCGACAGCAACGGAGGCTTGGCCTCCGGCCACGCCTGTTTTGCGTCGGCCGTGAGGATGAGCTGGCCGGCCAGAATCTGCAGCTCTGCCGGGCTGTCGGGGAATCGAAACACTCCTGCCCCCACAGTTTTTGCCTGCCAGGCCTGGCCCGCGGCTCGAAGACCCAGCTCGAATGTTGCCGGCACGCCGAACCAGTTGTTGCCAAGGAGCGGTCGACAGTTGACGGCGTTGAGTGCAGGCACCACGGCGTCACCGCCGCGAATCTGCAGCAGATTTGTCCACTGGCCACTTTTGTCATCCGCCACCATCACAATCCGGTTTTCAGCCTGCAGGTAGAGACTTTTGGGGCCGGGAGGCAGGACGTTTTCAACTTCGGCGGGGGCGTCAGCGGGGGCGGGGGCGGGTGTGGCCGCCTCGACAGGTGGTTTCGTCTGGTTTTGTGAATCCGCAGCCGCTGCCACTGGCTGCTCGGGCTGAACTTCCGCCATTGGTGGCTCGGTCGGTTCCGCCTGTGGGGCTTCGAGGCTGCCTTCGGGGTTGGGGGTTGGCGCGGTGGCTGCCGCGGCAGGTTCCGCTGGATCGGCCACGGCCGCCGGCTCGGCTTCGGCCGCCGGCTCGGCCGCGGCTAATTGTAATTCGTTGTTCACCTCGGGCCTGCGAAACAGCGAGGAGTCAGTGGCCAGCAAAAGCAGCCAAACCACAGCAAGGACCGCAGCAACGAATGTGGCACGGTAGCGGAGCGGACTGGAGCGAGGGACTTCCGGCTGCCAGGGGACCGCGGCGGATACCGACGTCTCGGCTGATGTCTTTCCGGACGCCCGCAGAACATCAGTCACTCCGGTTGGATCGAGCGCAGAGAGGCGGTCGCGAAGTTTCGGCTCCAGTTCAATCGGATCCCGAAGCAGCCCAAGGAGTTCGTGCGCAGATGCGACCTCGGCCAGCAGCGGATCAGATGCCAGCACTTTCTGTTCAATTCGCTGCACAAGGTCGGGAGACAGCTGGTCATCGAGGTACTCGGAGAGGAGATTCGCATCGACGGTCGGAGTATTTGCGGCCGCCGTCGCAATCCTTCGCCGCCGCTTCACCTCGCGGATCCGTTCCAGCAATTCTCCGGCAAACGCACTTTGAGCGATTTTCAGGCCGATCTCACGCGCCCTCGCGGGAGGCAGACGGTCGTCCATGTAGGCAAGCAGGGTTCTGAGCGTCAGACGCATGGCGAGATACTTTCAGGTTTACATTCCGCTGGCAGGAAACTGCATGTGCAGATAGTGGGACTGCAGGCGGGCTTTCGTACCAAAATCTTCGAAAATTTTGGGGTGGCCCTGCGATCCGCAAAGTCGCTGCGATCGCTCCAAACGTTTTTTCTTCACAAAAGATCGCTCATCAGCGACCGTTCCAGCGGAACCAGGGGCCTTTCATGGAATCCGGAGATAAGAAGACAAACAGAGTGGCTGAGCAGCTGCGCAGAATAGGGGAAATTTCGCCCGCCGGTTGCTGCCTGCCAGATTCCTCGACGGAGATTTCCATGACCCTGCTGCTGACTGCTTCAGCAAACAAAGCTGACCAAACCGCAGAGCCACTCCTGCTTTCACTCTGCGGCTCCCGGGATCATTCCTGGCAGCTTTGCAGCGAAGGTGAGTACTCCTGCGGCTCCTCGCAGCAAGATGATATCCGCTTGAACGTCTCCGGAATCGACAGCGGACACTGCCGAATCGTCTATCGAGGTGGTCAGCTTCATGTTCGCAAAGGACGTGGTCGTATCTGGGTGCACGAACTTCCCGTGGCCACCGAAGCTCGAATCTGTGAAGGGGACGTTGTCAGTCTGGGCGGAGTCTCTCTGCGGTTTGAGGGAGTGGTGACTGCATGGGTCCGCAGCGGTCGTCGAATCGACCTGAATCCGTCCCCTGAAACCCTGGAATCCGCGACTCCAGTCGTGCAGTTTATTGGTAACTCTCACATCTCCTTCGGCCGCCTCGCTTCACTCTTCGCGGCAACTCAACCGTCCCCCGCTGCCAACACTGCCACCGAACAGATCCCCACGGTCAAAACCGAAACTGATACGGCGTTGCTGCGGCGCGAGCAGGAAGTTCGACGATCCGAAACTGCTGTCTCACGCATCCTCGAAGAATTGGAGCAAACGCGAAAAAAACAGCTGGATCGGCAAAATCGGCTCCACGAAAGAGAAACCGCGCTGCAGGCCCGGCAGCACACCCTTGATGCCGTCGCCAACGACATCTCGACAACACAGCGCGCCGTTGAAATGCAGCGGCACCAGCTCAACGAGAGACAAACGCAGCTCGAGTCCAAAGAACAGGAACTGGTCGTCCTTCAGCAGGCATTCTCTGCTCGGAAGCAGGAATTTGACGCACAGCAGCAGGAATTCAACGATCTGCTGGAACGGCACACAGTAGACACCGCCAGTCACCACCGGCGACAGCAGGAACTGAACGCCACCGAACAGCGACTTGCCGAACGAAAGCGACAACTGGATGCCCGCGAACTGGAACTGGCTGCGTTACAAACCGCATTCACCGCCCAGCAGCGGGAATTCGGCAGCCTGCGAGAACAGCTGACAATTGCCACTGCCAGCCATGTCCGGCGACAGCAGGAGCTGAGCCGCACCGAACAGCAGCTCACCGAACAACAGGCACAGCTGGATGCCCGCGAACAGGAACTGGTCGCGCTTCAGACTGCCTTCGCTGCTCAGCAGCAGGAGTTCTCCAGCCTGCGTGAACAACTGACTGCCGCCTCAACCAGTCACACCTCGCGACAACAGGAGCTGAGCCGCACGGAACAGCAGCTGGCCGAAAGACAGGCACAGCTGGATGCCCGCGAACAGGAACTGGTTGCGTTTCAGACTGCCTTCGCTGCTCAGCAGCAGGAGTTCTCCAGTCTGCGTGAACAACTGACAGCCGCCTCAACCAGTCACACCTCGCGACAACAGGAGCTGAGCCGCACGGAACAGCAGCTGGCCGAACGACAGGTACGGCTGGATGCCCGCGAACAGGAACTGGTTGCGCTTCAGACTGCGTTCGCTGCGCAGCAGCAGGAGTTCTCCAGTCTGCGTGAACAACTGACGGCCGCCTCAACCAGCCACACCTCGCGACAACAGGAGCTGAGCCGGCTCCAGCACGAACTTGCCACCGAGCGTCAGACGCTTTCGTCACGGCTGCTGGAACTCAGCGCCCATGAATTGCGTCTGCAGGCCCGGGAGTGTTCGCTCGCTGAACGAGAAACCACTCGGCAGAACGTGCAGCAGCGAGTGCAGCCGGATCAGCTGGAGGCCGTGCATCGTGCTGCCGAGTCTTCGGAGCACAGCAGCGAAATCGCTCGCCTGCAGGATCGCCTTACGGACGCTGAGAACGGTCTTCGGGAAAGGGAAAAACTCATTCGCGAAATGTACTCGCGTTTATCTGCTCAGGCGTCGCAAAATCCACCTGAGAAACCTGCGATTATCGAACCCGTGCCGAGCACGCTCGCTCCTTGTCCCGCACCAATCGACCACAGCGATATTCAGGGCAGCTCTGAAGCTGCACGCGAGTTTTTTTCCGCACCCCAGTTTCCTGAAACTTCCGAGCCTGTTTCGAAACTCGATTCCTTCACAGAGCCCGCTGCCAGCGAGGATCCTGCTGACGTCTGGACCGAAACGGATCCGTACGAAGGAACATCCGGTGAGCCGCATTCTCCAACATCGGCCGATGATATCCTCATGTACCGTCCAGGCGGTCTGCTCAGTGAAGAACTGATTTCTCTGCTGGAGCCATCTCCAGCTCCGCGGTTGTCATCCCCACCAGGTGATGGTGACCGATTCTGGGGAACGTCGCCATCCGGTGGTCTGCCGTTTGGTGAAAGGAATCTCGGTGACCCATCCGATCCTCCTCAAGGTGGGGGGGATTTTGATTCCAACAACTCTGACGACCAGCAAAAGCCGATGATGTATCTGGAAGACCCCACAGACGCCGAGTTCGAAAATCGGGATGAGGAAAACGGAACGGAACTGGTCTCTGCCCTGGCCCCGGCAGAAGAGGCAGCCCGCAGCTACGTGTCGCAGCTTGTGACAACGCAGTCCAATCGCCGGAATCCGCCTCCACAGCCTCCGCAGACCGGACGATCCAGTGACAGTCTTTACGCGGACCGCATCGTTCATCAGCTGCGGCACAATCGGGAAAAACCCAGGGCGTCTGTTCCCAGACCATCAGTTTCCTATATCGAACAGTTTCTGTCGGGGAAACGCAAGTTGTGGGAATCGGATGCGGATGTGGCCGAGGAGGGGGTTGCTGCGGAACCGGCACAGGTTCAGCAGACAGACTCACCTGCCACCAATGAAACACGACAGAAGATTGACGTTTCCCGGATTCGCCGGGAGATGGACAGCTTTCGCGAAGTGGCCTCACAGGTGGCGAATCAGGCTGTCGTGTCTCACAATCTCCGGAAATCGCGAGGTGGTCTGCTGCCGCGTGCGGGGCTCGTGTCGATCTTTATGGTCTCCACCGTTTTGCTGGCCCGCGGCCCGATGGAGCTTGGCCGTGTGTATCCACCGATTCTTTGGGGCAACATCGCACTGCTGTTCCTCGCCTCACTCGAACTGGCCCGCAAAATGACTCAGGTCATCTGGATGTCGCTCACGGCACCACGGGTGACTGTCAGCGAGCCACGTGCGACGGTGACATCAGATTTGACTGACAAACCGGCTGCTTCCGAACCGGACGGCTCTGAGCCGGAAGAGCCGATTTTCTGAGTCACGCGGTGAACACGGAGCCGCTCAGCTCCCCAGTGCTTTCCCCGAAAGACTCAACCGGAATCTTCAGTGCGTGCAGGATGCTCAGATACAGATTGCTCATAATCGCATCGTGACCGCGCCAGTAGGTGCCGTGCTTCAGTCCCAGATTGCTGCCGCCGGCAATGAGCGTTGGCAAATTGGTGGGGTTGTGGGTGGTACTGCAGCCGCTGCCGTAGAGCACAATTGTATTGTCAAGGACCGTCCCCGAGACGTCGCTGTAAGACTGGAGACGTGCCAGAAATCCGGCAATCTGCTGGCTGAGGAACTGGTCGTACTTTGCGAACTCCAGCTGCCCGTCACGATCCGTGGCGTGCGACAGACTGTGATGCGTTCGCGTCAGGCCCAGCTTCAGTGGAAATGTGTCGCTGATACCCATCCCGTCTTCGCGGTTCAGCATAAAGGTGACGGATCGCGTTATGTCAGCGTCAAATGCGAGTGCAATCAGGTCAAACATGTTGCGGTAGTAGTCGGCCGGAGCATCTTCGTTGGTGACGTCGAGATTCAGATGGGAATGATCCTGAGGCTTGAGCGGCACATTCAGCCAGCGTTCTGAGGCTGTCAGGCGGCCTTCGATTTCATCAAGTGATGTGAGGTACTGGTCCATTCTGCGGCGATCGGCCGCGCCCAGCCTCGCGTTGAGCTGACGGGTTCCCTCCAGAACAGCATCGACCAGGCGGATCCGTCCCTCCAGTCTTGCCCGCTGCGAATCCGCAGAACCCGTGTCGCCACGGAAGAGCCGATCAAAAACACGCCTCGGATTATTCTCCGCAGGCAGAGGTTTGCCCTGAAGATTCCATGAAATCGTCCCCGTGCGGGACAGGAATCCCACACCCGCGTCAATCGACAGCACCAGTGATGGCTGACGACAATACTGGCGAGTATGCAGCGCCACGACCTGATCCAGCCCCGCCGTGTTGAACGTACCCGGTTTGGGATTGTGCAGGGGAGCACCCGTCAGCCACATGTCGGAACACATGTGAGGATCCGCCAGTACTCCCGCCGAATGGTGCAGACCACCAAGAAAACAGAGATGACTGCGGAAAGGGGCCAGTGGCAGAGTCGATTGACCAAATTCAAAATCAGCCCCCTCAGTCCGCGGGAACCACGACCACTCAGGTATCTTGTTATCGTCAGACGGCAGCGACATCCCGTTGGCCGTGTACATCGCGCAAAACCGCCGCGGAACCTGTTCCGCAATCTCTCGCCCCATAGCCTCCAGCGCCGGCAAAGCCAGACTGACACCAGCAAGGCCGCGAATCACAGAACGACGATGAAGTCTGGCCATGGAAGAACTCCTCGAAAGGAAGGCTGAGGGCAGTCGACAGAGAAAACAGGAAGTCCGGTATGTCATCAAATCATCAACCAGCCAGCTGATCGCTGACCAGCGTATCAGCGCGTGCGTTCCGAGACGAGTGCAAAATTGGCAGGACTCGATACGAATTCAATCCACTCAGACACCGTGTCAAAACTTTGGGAACCCGGCGAGATAAGTCTGAGAATACGGGAATTCCATGAGGAATGAAGCAACGGGATCTCAGGAAGCCAGTGCCGCAGCTGACCGGCGTTGTATTCGGTGGACAGATCGTGGCCGCTGTTGTCCGGAGGCTGAATATCGTTCAGGATGATGCCGAGCAGATTCAGGCCGGTGAGGCGCAGGAGTTCAGCTGTCATTCGCGTATGACTGATGACTCCCAGTCGGTTTGCGGCAACGATCACTGCAGGAGTTTGAAGTTCCCGGATCAAATCGAATACGGTGCAGTCGTCAGTGAGTGGGCAGTAGAGTCCGCCGGCACCTTCGATCAGGAGCAGCTGGCAGTGCGATTGCCAGGCGGAGATGGCAGCCAGCAGCTCGGGGCGGGTGATGGTGGCGTTTTCGAGCCTTGCAGCGAGGTTGGGGGCGAGTGGAGCGAAGAATCGGCGCGGGCAGACGAGTGATTCGGGGGGATTGAGCGAACAGTGGTCGCGGAGGGCATCAACGTCAGCCCAGAACGGACGGCCATCGCTGTGATACTCCGCTCCGCTGCAGACAGGTTTGCTGGCTCCGGCCGCGATGCCGTGAGCGGCGAGGAGTCTGAGCAGTGTGCAGGTGACCCACGTTTTGCCGACGCTGGTATCCGTACCGGTGATGAAGACCGTACGCATGGGTCACCCTCGAGGCCGTTCGTATTTGGGTACCGAGGGTTCCGGCACTTCGGCCACCAGTTTTCGAATGATGTCGTCCGCATCCATGCCCTCCGCCTGTGCCTGAAAGTTGGTGGCGATGCGATGTCTGAGCACTGGAATCGCCACGCTGCGAATGTCGGCGAGTGAAACTGCCGGGCGTCCGGACATGGCTGCCATCGCTTTGGCGCCCTGAATGAGATACTGGCCGGCGCGGGGGCCGGCGCCCCAGTCGACAAGCCGGCGGATGAATTCGGGGGTTGCAGCGTCCTTCGGACGCGTGGCGCGGACGAGTCGGGCGACATAGCTGAACACAAGTGGCCCGGCAACGATCTGGCTGATTTGTTTCTGCAGATACAGAATCGACTTGGCGGACAGCACGCGACGGACTTCCGGGCGTTCACCCGAAGTCGTGGCTTCGAGAATGCGTTCCTCTTCCTCCAGTGTCGGGTAATCGACTTTGACATTGAACATGAAGCGGTCCTGCTGCGCTTCGGGGAGTGGATAAGTGCCTTCCTGTTCGATCGGGTTTTGTGTGGCTATGACGAAGAACGGTTCCGGGAGCGGCGAGGTTTTTTGTCCGACGGTGACCTCTTTTTCCTGCATGGCCTGCAGAAGTGCGGACTGAGTTTTGGGGGGCGTGCGGTTGATTTCATCCGCCAGCAGAATATTGGTGAACACCGGACCTTCAACAAACCGGAATTCGCGGCGACCGGATTCGGTTTCTTCCAGAACGTTGGTGCCGGTAATGTCGGAAGGCATCAGGTCCGGAGTGAACTGGATGCGGCGAAACTGCACATCAAGCAGCCTTGCAATCGTGCTGACCACGAGTGTCTTGGCAAGACCAGGGACACCCACCAGCAGGCAATGGCCTCCAGTGAAAATCGCGGCAAGGATCTGATCGATCACGGCATCCTGACCGATGATGACCTTGTGGAGCTCCTCTTTCATCACCTCGTGATGGCGGTGGAATTTTTCGAGGAATTCATCGAAGTCGCGTTTTTCTGCCACTGTGGCTGTTCCTGATCGCTGACGGGGGCTGCGGACGTGCGGGTGCTGAGAATAGCGTGGGGAAAGGAAAAAGTCCTGGGGAACGGCTGGAATTTCCGAAGCTCGCGCACCGGAATACTCGGCATTTTTCCCGGCCACCAACGCAATTTCGCAGCCGATAAGCCGGGTTGCGGTTGCAACGAGCGGCCAAGGGAGTAACCTTCCCGCCTTTCCACACCCCTCTTCCCTCTGCTCCATCTACGGTATTCACCATGCAGGCAAATCTGGTTCTCCTGCCCGGCGACGGGATTGGCCCCGAAATCGTACTTCAGGCTCGCCGCGTGTTCGATGCCATCGCGGCTCGCTTCGGCCACCAATTCTCCATGACCGAACATCTCATCGGCGGCTGTGCCATCGACGCCTGTGGCAACCCGCTCCCCGATGAAACACTCGCCGCCTGCAAAGCGTCCCACGCCGTGCTTCTGGGTGCCGTCGGCGGGCCGAAATGGGATGACCCCTCCGCCAAAACACGCCCGGAAGCCGGACTGCTGAAGATCCGCCGCGAATTGGGACTGTTCGCCAACCTGCGACCAACCCGTACCTGGGATGAACTGCTCGATGCGTCGCCGCTTCGCCGCGACATCGTCCAGGGGACCGATATCCTCTTCGTTCGCGAACTCACCGGAGGCATTTACTTTGGTGAATCCGGCCGCCGCGCACACCCCAGCGGCGAAGAAGCATGGAATGTCATGACCTATTCCACCGCCGAAATCGAACGTGTCGTTCGCGTGGCCGCCCAGGCCGCTCGACAACGCCGCGGAAAACTGACAATGGTCGATAAAGCCAACGTCCTCGAATGCTCTCGACTCTGGAGACAGGTCTCCGAACGCCTCGTCAAAGCCGAATTCCCGGACCTCCAGTACAACGTCGTACTCGTGGATTCCATGGCAATGCACCTCATCTCACGCCCACGTGACTTCGATGTGGTCGTCACCGAAAACCTCTTCGGCGATATCCTCACCGACGAAGCGTCCATGCTCCCCGGCTCGCTCGGACTGCTCCCATCCGCCTCCATTGGCTCCAGTGGCCCCGGGCTTTACGAACCCATCCACGGCTCCGCTCCAGACATCGCCGGGAAAAATATCGCAAATCCACTGGCCACCATCCTCGCCGTCGCCATGCTCCTGCGATCCTCGCTGGAACTACCCGCCGAAGCAGACGCCATCGAACAGGCCGTCAGTCGAGTACTCAAAGCCGGACACCGGACTCGCGACATCGCCGGATCAGGAAAATTCCTGACCACTACCGAAATGGGTGACAAAGTCCTCGAAGCACTCCTGAAATCCTGAAACAACCTGATATCTCGCCCCCGTCAAACCTTTTCCCGCGACGCTGCCACCCGATGGCCTTGACTTTCCTGCAAGACGGAGCCCGGGAGGGTGAAGCTGGGAGGGTGAAGCGGCGCGAGAATGGGAAAGCTGGAGTGTTTCGCTCTTCCCTTCAGTTGACGTCTCTTCCGCTGCCGGTTGTTTTCAGAACTGCTGGTCTCACGCAAAGACGCAAAGGAAGGACAGAAGGTTCAAATTTAAATTCCAGCTTTGCGCCTTGGCGCCTTTGCGTGAGGTAAAAGTTGCGACAGCAAGATGCCAGGCGGCGCGTCTGCATGAAATCCGATAGACGATCTCAAGTGTCCTTAACACCGTTTCGTCATCCCAGCCTCGCCCTCCCGGGTCTTCACAGGATTTCAGAGAACTTCAACGCCATTGGGCCGGGCGCCAGGTGGAAACCTCGCGATCGAGAAACCAAACAACGGAACCCCACGGCGTCATCCGCAGTTGCGGCCGGAACAACCCGCCGTGAACTGCTCGTCAGTCGTAAGTGGTGGTCCTTCCATGAACCGCCGCGAAGAATGACCGAACCTGCAGCAACCGCCGGCAGGCGGGAATCTGGCGAGACAAATTCCCAGAGATAGCCATGCACATCGCGTCGCTGCAGGTGCCGCGTCGCTGCAGGTGCCATGCACCTCAGGGCCGTATAACGGGTGCCGCGTCGCTGCAGGTGCCATGCACCTCGGGGCCGTATAACGAGCGTTTTTTGCCGGCCACGGCCCACCTCATTTCCCCGGTGTCTGCCACTGCGGGGACTGTCCCCGGCAACAGCGCAGTCGTTGCGGTTTCTGTGGAC
>Ga0172373_10001952_pt1 | contig 32564 bp, 33 predicted proteins | sample Lak10m_2_FD_114546 | JGI IMG/M metagenome (GOLD analysis project Ga0172373, IMG submission 114546) | Freshwater microbial communities from Kabuno Bay, South-Kivu, Congo - kab_092012_10m | ecosystem: Environmental > Aquatic > Freshwater > Lake | place: Democratic Republic of the Congo...
GCTCAATTTCTGTGTAAATATCTTGTGTGCCCTGATTGCTTATTGCCACCAGCCTAAGAAGCCTTCACTTCATCTTGATAATCATCAACTTGATGCGATTGCTTATCCATAACTGACGTTATATAGCAAAATCGGGTTTCAGAAAAACTGCTTCCCTTGCATCCCTTTGTGTATTTGGGGATTTTATGTGCTACAATCGGCTTTGTAGGTGCATTGGAATGCCTTTTAACCCGTGATGGCAGGAGTAATCTCTTGGCGAAGTCTCGCACAGAACAACTGGTTGAACGGTTGCGCGATTTACAAGCCAGTTCAGGCGATGTGGAAGCAGCAGCCATTGTGAGCGTGGACGGGCTGAGCATGGCATCGTCGCTCCCCAGCCATATCGAAGAAGACCGCGTGAGCGCGATGTCGGCAGCCATGCTGTCGCTGGGCGAGCGTATTTCGTCCGAACTGGGACGCGGTGCGCTGGAACAGGTTATGGTGAAGGGGCAAAGTGGATATGTAATCCTGACGGCCGTCGGTCAGGAAGCCGTATTAACCGTGCTGGCGCGTAAAGATGCAAAACTGGGTTTAATCTTCCTCGATGTGACCCGCGCCGTAGATGCTCTGTCGGGTTTGGTCTAACAGATGTGATCGGTTAAGGCTGTGGAGCCAAGCGGACTATACTATCCCAACCGCATTGTCCGTTACTTTTTCCTTGCGATGGAAGAAGTGATGGGACTAGGTGGTTTGAATACGGTGCTGTCTCTTGCCAAACTCACCCGTTTCCAGCAAGAGCGCCCGCCGGATAACCTTGACAAATCAATAGACTTTGTTGAGATGGCAGCCCTGAGCAACGCCCTCGAAGAAGTCTACGGGCCTCGCGGGGGGCGCGGCATGGCGATGCGAATCGGACGCGCCTGTTTCTCGATGGGCATCAAAAATTTCGGCGTGATGATGGCGATGCAAGACCCGGCGTTCCGGGCGCTGCCGTTGAACGACCGCTGCATGTTAGGGCTGCTGGCGCTGGATTCGGTGTTCAACCGCTTCAGTGACCAGCGATCCAGCGTCAAAGAGGACGAAAACGCCTATTATTACCTCGTCGAAAATAGTCCAACCGCCTATGGTCGCCACACCGATAAGCCGGTATGTCATGCGCTGGCGGGCATCGTACAGGAATGTATGAGCTGGTCTTCCAACGGCTATGAGTTTTATGTGGTCGAAACGACCTGCCGCGCCTGTGGCAGCCCCAAATGTACGTTCCAGATCACTCGCAAGCCCATCGGGCAGGCACAAAATCCGCCCACCTAAACGGCTCAGGGGGAGCGCGTGAGCGATAAACCACGAATCCTGATTGTGGAAGACGATTTAGACTTGTCAGAAATGCTGACGGCCTATTTTCGTGTTCAAAATTACGATGTACTCACTGCTGCATGGGGCAAAGAAGCTATCGAGATGGGCAGCGAAGGGAACTTCGCGCTAGCGATGCTGGACATCCGCTTGCCGGATATTGATGGCTACGAAATCTGCCGCCAGTTCCGCCAGAATCGCAAAACGCAGGATATGCCCATCATCTTTCTGACCGAAAAACGCGACCGGGTGGACAAGCTGCAAGGGCTGGAAATGGGCGTGGTGGACTACATCACCAAGCCGTTTGATATTCAAGAACTCCGCCTGCGCGTCCGCAACGCGATTGAGCGTGCCACCCGCCAGAGTCCGGCTAACCCGGTTACAGACCTGCCCGAAGGCGAACTGATTGACGAAAAGCTAAAGGACGTGCTGCAAGGCACGCCCACATGGGCGGCGCTGCGCATTTCTGTGCAGGGCGTGGGCGAGTACCGCGACCGCTACGGCTTTGTGGAAGCCGACAATCTGCTGCGCGTGCTGACCATGCTCATCCGCAACGCCGCCCGTGAACATGGCGGCAGCGAAGACTTCATCGGTCATCTGGAAGCCGAAGATTTCCTGATGATTACGCACATCGAACGCGCAGCAGCCATCCGCGAACACCTCGAACTGCGCTTTAAGAATTCCGGTGAGTATTTTTATCCTCTCAAGGATCGGCAAAAGCTGACCGATGAAGGCACGATCAAGCTCACCCTGCGGCTCATCACGGCTTCCGATGGATCATTTGCAGATGCGGCTTCACTCAAGAGTCGCCTGCTTGCCGCGCCCGATGCCCCGGCAGCCGGATGATCGAAATCTCCCCCACAGCGGCGGCAATTCTATCTTCATCCTGATGGCGGCATCGCTCATACTCAAACATGCTCATCAAACTATGTGATCATTTTAAGGAGACATCATGCACTATCGTGAATTAGGGCGAACGGGCTGGAAAGTGGCAGACATCAGTTTCGGCGCGTGGGCGATTGGTTCGGCATGGGGCGCGGTGGACGACAGCGAATCGCTGGCGGCGCTGCACGCTGCCGTTGACGGGGGTTGCAACTTCATTGATACCGCCGATGTCTATGGGGATGGTCACAGCGAACGGTTGATTGCCCGCCTGAAACGCGAACGCCCGAACGACGAGATCATTGTGGCGACCAAAGCCGGACGCCGCTTGGATCCGCACACGGCGGACGGCTACAACGCGCAAAACCTGACCGCCTTCGTGGAGCGCAGCCTGAAAAATCTGGAAACCGACTGCCTCGATCTGGTACAACTTCACTGCCCGCCCACCGAAGCCTACTACCGCCCCGAAGTGTTCGAGACGATGGATAATCTGGTGCGTGCCGGAAAAATCCGCTATTACGGCGTGAGCGTGGAAAAGGTGGAGGAGGCGCTGAAGGCCATCGAGTATCCCAATGTGCAAACGGTGCAGATCATCTTCAATCTGTTCCGTTACCGCCCCTCGGAATTATTCTTTCAGGAAGCCAAACGGCGGCGCGTGGGCGTTCTGGCGCGGGTTCCGTTAGCCAGCGGCCTGCTCACCGGCAAGATGACCGCCCAAACCGCTTTCGCCGCCGACGACCACCGCCTGTTCAACCGCTACGGCGAATCGTTTGACCGGGGCGAAACCTTCTCCGGTGTAAACTACGACACCGGACTGGTGGCGGTGGAAGAAATCCGGGCGCTCGTCCCTGCCGGAGTCAGCCTGCCGCAGTTCGCGCTACGCTGGATTCTGATGTTCGATGCCGTGACCTGCGCCATCCCCGGCGGCAAGCGCCCCGCACAGGTGAACGACAATGCCGCCGCCAGCGAACTGCCACCGCTGACCGAATTTCAGATGGTGCGCCTGCGCGAAATCTATGGCAAGTATGTGCGCGGGCAAGTACACTATCGCTGGTAGTGCGGCAGCGCAAGTAGACACTCCCCAAATTTGCGAGAGCGATGGATAGCGTTTCCATACTCTCCCTCAAATGACTGTTCTGAGAAGCGAGGGTAGGATAACGATGCGGTGCAGGTCATGTCGGTTCTCGTGGACGATAGCTGCAACTTCTAGCGGCTGATCGCCCTCAGAATGTCAGCGCCCCCATCTGGCAGCAGGTGGGGGTATTTTTGATAACCGCCTCTTGGCAAAGGTTGGAAATCCCCTTTATAGTATGGCTATGAACCACGTCCTCACCCGCCTTTACCTGATCGGCCTACTGCTCGCGCTGTTCAGTCGATTCGCGCCCGCTGCCGCCGCCGAAATGCCCCCCTGCCCGGAGCGCCCCACCCTGATTGATCCGCCGTGGGTGAACATCGCCGACTGGTGTTTGGAGCGCGTCATTCAGGACGACAGCGGCGGCGAACTGGCCTTCACCGCGCTGGTTGCCGCGCCAGATGGCACGCTGTACGCGGCACGCCCGCTAACCGGCGAGGTCTACGCCCTGACCGACGGCGATGGCGACGGTCTGCCGGAACAAGCAGTACGCCTCTTAAGCGGGCTGATGCTCCCCAACGGGTTAGCCTTCGTGGGGGACAGCCTGTACATCAGCGGCGGGGCGCACCTGTACCGGTACGAAAACGGGACGCTGCGAACGCTGGTGAACGATCTGCCCACCGGAGCCGGATTCTGGACAGGCGGCGTGACAGTGGGCGCAGACGGGCGCATCTATGTGGCTATCGGCGCGGAATGTGACCGCTGCGTTCCCGACGATCCGGCGCGGGGCGCGATCCTCAGCTTCGCCGCCGATGGCACGGATCGGCAAATAGTAGCGACGGGATTACGCCAGCCAACCGGATTGGCCTTCCGCGACGGGGTGCTGTGGGTGGGCGATACGGTGCGCGACGGGTTGGACGACACGCCCGATCTGGACGAACTGAACCGCGTGACACCGGGCGCACATTTCGGCTGGCCGTACTGCATCGGCGGCGACAATCAGCCTGATCTGGCGGGAGACTTCGACTGCGCCCGCGCCACCGCCCCCGCGCTCAACCTGCCCACACAAAGCACCCCGCTGGCGCTGGCCGCCTACGACAGCGATGCGCTCCCCGCCGCTACGGGTGGGCTGCTGCTGGTGCAGGGCGGCAACCATGATCGCGCCATCCTGACAGGTTACACTCTGTCGCTCATCCTGTTCGATGCCAGCGGCCAACCGCTGCCGCCGCGCATCATCCTGCCGGAAATACCGGAGGCTCACAGGAATACGCCCCTGCAAAAAATGCACTATCAGAACAGCGGTTTCTGGCCGCACCGCCCGCTAGGTGTGACCGTCAGCCGCGAGGGGTGGATTTACATCAGCGTGGGCGGCGGGCAAATCTACGCGCTGCGCCCCCGCTAGGGTGTATGAGTTTTCACTGAGGGTTCAGTGCATTTACTGCTCATCTGTGCTATCATCTTCACCTGAAAAACAGTCCATTATCGAGCGCCCATGACCCATATTCTCCTCATCCGCCATGCCGTCAATGATTTTGTCAAAACAGGCCGTCTGGCCGGTTGGACTCCCGGCGTGCATCTGAACGAGGAAGGTCAAGCGCAGGCCGCCGCGCTGGGGAAACGCTTGGCGGATTCGACGTTGGATCGGCTATACGTCAGCCCGCTGGAACGCACGATGGAAACCGCGCAGGCCATCCAGCAGCACCACCCGCGCCTGACGCTGGTGCAGAATGAGCAGATTGGCGAAGTGCGTTACGGCGACTGGGAAGGCATGGAAATCAGCAAGCTCACCGGTCGCAAAATGTGGCAGGTGGTGCAGCAGTATCCTTCTCGCGCCGAGTTTCCCAACGGCGAAACCATGCGCGGCGTGCAGACTCGCGCTGTGAATGCCATCGAAGCACTGGTGGAAGCGCACCCCCGCGAAACCGTCGTCGTGGTCAGCCATGCCGACCTGATTAAAATGGTGATCGCCCATTATCTGGGGATGCACCTCGACGAATTTCAGCGGATTGTCATCGCACCCGCCAGCATTAGCAGTTTGTCGTTGGGGTTTGGTCGCCCGTATGTGGGCACCGTCAACGATGTCGCCCATATCACCCAGTTGGAACGTGAACGCAAACAGGCCAAAGAGGCTGAAAAAGTCTCTTGATGACCGACCATCTGTGAGAGGCTTATGACCGGGAAACTCATCGAAATTAACCCTGTGGACTTCGTAACCATTGGCACCATCGGGCCAAAAGGTCAGCGCGTATTCCATTTGCAGAGTGGACGCGGCAATCAACTCATCACGCTCCTCATCGAAAAAGAGCAGGCGTGGGCTTTGAGCGAGGCCATCCGCGAAATGCTGGAAGATTTGCAAAAGCGCCGCCCTGACCCCGACAGCACGGTAGAACTGGATTTCAGCGGCGTGGATATGGATCTGCGCGAACCCATCGAACCCGTGTTTCGGGTTTCGCAGATGGGACTGGGCTACGACGAGGAGCGCGACATGATCGTGCTGGTGGCGCAGGAAATGGTATCGCGCATCGAAGACCCGGACGATCCCGATGAACCGGAAGAAGAAGAACCGAGTGTAGCGCGTCTATGGTGCAGCCGTATGCAAATGCGCCTGTTAAGCGCCCACACGCTCGAAGTCGTCAAAGCAGGACGCGCTGACCCCAAACAAAACGGACGTTTGACCTACTACTGGACATAATGAACGACTCAACCGGTGATTCCCTGACTATCGAGCGCGTCATGGACATCCTCGAACGCGGGACGCTCGAAAACGAACACGGCCTCATGCGCTGGAGTTCCAATTACACCTTCCTCGTCAGTATCAAAGAAGCCGACGAGGAGTTGACGGCGGTCTACAAGCCGCGCCGGGGCGAGCGCCCGCTATGGGACTTCCCGGACGGGACGCTCTGCCAGCGTGAACGCGCCGCGTTCCTCACCTCGCATCTGCTCGGTTGGCAAACTGTGCCGCCCACCGTGCTGCGCGAAGGGACGAGAGGCATCGGCAGTGTCCAGTTCTACGTAGATCACGATCCCGACGTGAACTACTTCTCGTTTGATGAAACCCTACTGCCACAAGCCGCCCGCATCTGTGCCTTCGATGTGCTGGTGAACAACGCCGACCGCAAAGGCGGGCATGTGCTGGTGGATACACAGGGGCATGTCTGGGGCATAGATCACGGGATTACGTTTCACAGTGCGCCCAAACTCCGCACCGTGATCTGGGAGTTCGCAGGCCAGCCCATCTCCGCCGACCTGCTGCAAGATGTCGAAAGACTGGCCGCCGCCGTCGAAGATGCCGGGTCGAAATATCGCCAAGCCCTCGCGGAGTTGTTGAGCGAGCGTGAAATTGGCGCGTTCCAGAGCCGCATCCGCCATTTGCTCAAAACGCGCAAGTTCCCACAGCCGGGGCCAAACGGCCCCAACTACCCCTGGCCGCCCGTCTAGGCGCGTGCTACGCCCACACGCCTTCGGTGAGCATGGTCTGAAACAGCGCCGTCAGTGCCGCCGGACGCTGCACATGAATGTCATGGTCGGTGTTCTGGAACCATTCCACATGGCAACGCGCCAGCCCGCGCTCTGCCGCCTCCACCTGCGGGATGAAATGGGCATCGCGTTCCGGGTTGTTCAGCGCCACACACACCAGCACCCCTTCGCGCACCTGCGGGAACAACGGCAGCGGATTCTGCTCCCACAACGAGCGCAGGATGAGCAGATGTCGTTCCAGTGTGAGATACGGGCGAATCATCCCGTCAGCCAGCGTCTCGAAGTTGCCCAATGTGGCCTCCGCGCCCCATTCTTCCCAGTCGGGATGACCTTGCGCGATCCAGCTTTTGAGCGTGGCACGCGGCGTCCCCGTCAGCGGCGGCGGGCGCAACTGTTGCGCCGTCGTCTCCCAGTCGGTAAAGCGAGAGCGCAAATGCAGGAAGCCGCCATCTACGAATGCCAGCCCCCGCGCCACACCCGCGTGGCGTGCGCCGAACGCCAGCACCACATTCCCGCCCCACGACTGACCGGCCACAATCGGGCGCTGCAAGCCGAGCGCCTCGATCAAACGGCGCAGGTCATCCGTTACCGTGTCGAAATCATAGCCGCTGTCAGGCTTGTCGCTCAGGCCATGCCCGCGCTGGTCTACAGCGATGACATGATGACCAGCTTGCGCCAGCAGCGACCCCACGCCCAACCATGTCAGGCTGTTACTGGCGAGGCCGTGCAGCAGCACAAACGGCTGCCCTTCTCCCGCCCACTCGCGCACATGCAATTTCAATCCCACGTCTACCCAACGGCTGACAGGTTCAATCATGATTTCCTCATCCGATAGGGATGCGATTTCTAAGTTCGGCAAGGTAGGATTGTACTGTTATGAATCAGGAAAGGGAACACCATGCCTCTGCCGGGAACAATCGCGTTGATGGGTTCAGGCGAATTGGCCGACTCGATGGCGGAAGTCCACCGCATCCTCATGACACGTCTGGGCGAAGCGCCGCGTCCGGTCTTTATTGACACACCCGCCGGCTTTGAACTGAATATCGACTCCATCGGTCACAAAGCCAGCGCCTATTTTCAGCGCAATTTCGGGCTGCCGCTGGCTGTAGCCCGTTACCACCGTCAGGATGACCCGCCCGAACAGGTCGCCGCCACCGTCACCGCCATTCATAACGCCAATTACCTGTTCGCGGGGCCGGGTAGCGCCAGCTACGCCGTGCGACTGTGGCGCGGTAGTCCGGTGTGGTCGGCCATCGTCGAACGCTGGCAGGCGGGCGCGATGCTGGTTTTTTCCAGCGCGGCGGCGCTCACCCTCGGCACCCATACCCTGCCCGTCTATGAAATCTACAAGGTCGGCGCCGATCCGCACTGGATCAGCGGCCTTGATCTGTTCGGCACAGTCGGCTTGCGAATGGCGGTGGTGCCGCACTGGAACAACAGCAGCGGCGACCAGCACGACACGCGCTTCTGCTATATGGGCGCGGCACGCATGGCGCATTTGGAAGCCGCGCTGCCGCCGGAAACCACGCTGCTCGGCATTGATGAATATGCGGCGGCGGTGATAGACCCGGCTCAATTGCAGGCCGAGGTGCTAGGCGCGGCACAGGTCACTCTGCACCACAGCGGGCGGGCGTGGGCATATAGCAAAGGCCAGCGTTTCGACCTGAACGAAGGCCAGCGAGAGGCCGGTTCGGTGCTGCGCGAACCGGAACCCACCCCTGACATGCCCGAAGAACAGGAACATCAGGACATCGCGCAGATGCGGGACACCACGCAACAGGCGCTAGAAACCCGTGATTATCCTGCCGCTGTGCAAGGGTTGGTTATGCTAGGGCTGCTGGCGGGAGCCAATCTCGAACAGGGCGTCTACAACCGGGCTGGCCTGAGCGTGCAGGCGTTACAAGCTCTGCTGCCGCTGCTAGACCGGATGAAACCGGAAGCACCTGCCGCAGATACCGCCACTCCCCTGCTCGATCTGCTCGTAGCCCTGCGCGGGGAACTGCGCGCCGCCAAACAGTGGGCGCTGGCGGATCAAGTGCGCGACGGGCTGGCGGCGCTCGGCTACACGCTGGCAGATAGCCCGCAAGGGACGCGCTGGGAAAAAAGCGCAGGCGTGTAAGGAAGATTTTAGTGGAGCGCCCAAAATCTTTAGGAACATGTTACGCAAAACACTTTATACTATGTGTAACAAAGCATTGAGGCGATGTTCTAATGGAACCCAAAAACAACACTCATCAGCAACCCTTCGTCCTGATTGTCGAAAATAACGGGATACTCGCCCGTCAAATCCACCTTCTGCTCACGGCGGCGGGCTTTCAAGTGCTGAGTAGCGCCTCGGCAGCTGAAGCCCTGACCATCATCAAGCAGCGGCTACCGGATGTCATCCTGAGCAGCATCACCCTCGGCGCACTCAGCGGCTACGATCTGCTGCGGCGGCTACGGGCGGACTATCGCTACGAACATCTGCCCGTCGTGCTGATGCCTGACCGGTTTGACGAGGCCGATCTGCTGCTGGCGCTAGATTTGAAAGTCACCGACCTGCTGCCCAAACCCTTCGACGCTTATGATCTGGTGGACGTGATTCACGGGGCGCTGCCCACCCGCGAACCTGCCCGCAAAGCCAGCTAACCGCCCCTGTTCCAACGCTTTCAAAGACCGGCTGCCCCTAGCCGGTTTTTTGTTGCCCGCATATTAAAGACTGCGGATTTTTGCGGCATGTTCGTCTATAATGAAACCATATTCTGTCAAGATTAGGGTCAAGGAATGAAAATTGGACTCCTTGCGGACATACACGGGGATTATGTCGCACTTCAAACCGCACTAGAACGGCTTGAGCATTTTCATCATGTTGACCATATCCTGTGTGCGGGCGATTTGGTCGGGCGCGGCCCCGAACAGGAAAAAGTGGTCGAACTCATCCGCCAGCGTGAAATTGTGACTGTCAAAGGCAATCACGACGAATGGGGCTATGGCTTCACGCCCGAAAATGGCGCTTTCCTGCGCGATTTACCTATCAACTGGCAAGGTAATTTCGCGGGGAGCAGCGTGTTCATGTGTCATGGAAAACCCGGCAACAACATCTGGGGGCTGTACCGCGATCATGTCTCGGACACCCTGTTGAACATGATGCTAGGGTCGCTGCGGGCAGATGTGCTGGTGGTCGGTCATACGCATGTCCCGATGTACATCCGCGTAGCGAACGGGGTGGTCATCAATCCCGGCTCGCTCTATACCTTCGACAGTATCCGCGTCACCTCGCACACCTACGGCGTGCTGCATGTGCCGGAACTCCAATTTGAACTATTCGATTTAACGACTGAACCCAGTCGTCCGGTGCCAAATCCATGAGCGACCCGAACACCGTCCCCAACGAACACTACACCCGCGAATACTTCGAGAAGTGGAACTATGCGGATCGCCCGTTGGGCAAGTACAGCATGTACTGGTTCGCCCGCCGCTACTACGCGGCGCTGGCGCGGCGCTATGCCCCCCGTGATGGCGGCAAACTGCTGGAAATGGGCTGCGGGCTGGGGCATTTGCTCGGCCTGCTACAAGATGATTTTCAGTGTGTGGGCATAGACCTAATTGATTACAGCGTGGAACAAACCCGCCTGAATGCCCCCCGCGCACAGGCGCTGCAAATGAGCGCGGACGATCTGAGCGCCTTTGAAAGCGGGACGTTTTCGGCGGTGGTGGCGCTGCATCTGGTGGAGCATCTGCCCAACCCCGCGCATACCATCCGCGAAGTGTCGCGCCTGCTCAAACCGGGCGGGCTGTGGTTGTTCGCCACCCCGCACCCCGACTACAGCCTGCGCCGCTACAAAGACCGCGACAATGACGCCATCGGCAAGGACAAGACACATATCAACGTTCACCCGCCGCAAGTGTGGGCGGATTGGTGCCGGGACTCCGGGCTGACGATGGTCAAGCATTTCGGAGATGGGCTGTGGGACGTGCCGTATCTGCCGCTGCTGCCCAAGATCGTGCAGTTCGGCCTGTTCGGGCTGCCGGCGCTGGCGCAGGTAGTCACGCGCACCACACTCACCCCGCTGACGATGGGCGTGAACCAGATCGGCATCGCCCGCAAAAACGGCTGAGTCTCATCCAGCGCGGAAGTTCAACAGCGCCACATTCGCGGCACAATCGGCCTGCATCGTCACCTCGACGGGCGCGGAGGCCGGTTGCCCCTGCAAATCAAACACCTGCACCGTGTAAGCCGCCACTTGCGGCGTCCCGTTCAAGAACAGTTCAAACCCGCCCGCGCCAAACGCAGCCGTTGTGCCGCTAAAAATCGTGTTCTCGATGCCCTGCCCACTGATCTTCACGCGGTAGCCATCCAGCGCAACATTGTCCGCACCGGCCACGCTGCCCGCAATGCTCGACCAGTTGCAGCCTTCCGCATTGGCGTTGGGCTGATACACCACGCCCTGCGGCAACGATAGCGCGAAAACCTGCGCGGGTTCGGCAGCCAGCGGCGTGAAGGTGGCGGTCACAGCCAGCGAAGGCACGGTGGCTGTCGGCGGTAGAAACGTGGCGGTGATGAGGATGGGCAGCGGCGTAAAAGGCGGGAACGGGTTCAGGGGCGAATACGGGTTGAGCGCGATCAGCGCGATCAGCCCCATCGCCGCCACTGTCGCCAGCGCAAACCCTAGCGCGACCAGATTCGGCAGGCACGCGCCGCGATGGGTTTGGGCGACAGGCTGCGAAGGCGCGGGTTGTGGCGCGGCCAGCGGTGGTTCTACAGGCGCGTCCGTCCGGGAGGGCTGCTGCGCCGCCGCCTGAAGTTCAGGTGGCGCAAAACGCAAATCCCCTTCTGGTTCCGGCGGAAAAAGCGGGCCGCGTGCTTGAATGGCCTTTTTGCGGTCAGCACGGCGCAGGCGGCGAATGCCATCAGACGAATTGGGGTCGCTCATCGCGGGTTAGGTTTCCTCATGCGGAATCGGCATCGTCCGCCGTCCTCGCCGTCCGCGATAGCGAACGAAAAAGACGGGCGGACAATCAATCGGTCAACATCAATTGGCGCGTACCTGAATGTAATTCACCAGTGCCAGATTCTTAGTGCAATCGGACGGGAAATTAACCGTGATACGCGGTGAGATGGCAGTATTACCGGGGCTGAGTAGTTCCACGAAGAACTGCGACGGCGCGATTTTGTTATCCACCGGCACTTCCCATCCACCGGGGCCATACAGCGTGTTGGAGCCACTGTCTACGTAGCGATCCAAACCGACGCCATCAAACACATGCACCCGGTAGCCGTTCAGCGGGCCACCGTTTATATCGAACACCTGCCCGCCGATGCCCTGCCATGCACAACCGAGCGAATTCGCAAAGTTTTGCGTATAGATGGCGCTACCCTGCCGCAGATCGAACAGATAGGGCGACACGGTGGGCGGCGGCGTGGCGCTCGGCCCGGTGGGCGTGAAGGTGGGTTGCGGCGTGGGACTCACCGAAGGCGTGGGCGTCACAGTAGGTGTACCAGTGGGCGCAGGCGTATCGGTAATCGTGGGCGACGGCGTAATGGTGGGCGTTTCGGTCGGCGTAACAGTGGGAGTCACCGTATCTGTCGGCGTCAACGTGAACGTCGGCGGCAGCGTGCTGGTGGGCGTGAAAGAGGCTGTGAGCGTGGGCAGCACAACCGGCGTGGGCAGTTGCGCCTCCTCCTGCGGCGTGGCAGGCGGCCCCGCCATGCGCAGCACCACAAAAATGATGAACCCGACCGTGAGGATCAGGAACAGCAACGTGATGAGATTATAGACGCGGGTGTTTCCCATTCATCACTCCGATCAGGCTGGCCCAAGCAGGCGCATGACCACAAAAATCACAACAAGCAGCGACAGCAGCAGAAACACGAGGCTGATGAGATTGTAGACACGTACTTTTCTAGTTCCCATCAGCGTTCCCCTTTTTCCGTCCGCCTAATAATTGATATAGCGTTCGATCACAGCGCGGTCATACAGCGGGCGCAACCAGTTCTCGAACCGTGCCTGCGCGATGGACACGCGCCGTTCCGGGTCTACCGGCTGATCCGCAAACTCGATGACCTGAATGACATGATACCCCAGTTCCGTCGGGATCGGCCCGGCGATCTGCCCCGGCTGAAGCGCGAAAGCCGCCTGCGCCAGTTCCGGCACCAGCAGTTCATCGGCGGTAAACCAGCCCAGATCGCCCCCCTGCGAGCGCGTAATCTCATCCTGCGAGAGTGCGCCGGCCAGCGCCGCGAAATCTTCACCCGCCCCTAACCGCGTCAGCACATCCTTCGCTTCCTGTTCGGTGTGCAGCAGAATATGGCGGGCATGTACCTGCCGGATGTTGCCGTTCAGATCGGCGGTAATCTGGTCGCGCACCAGATTGGTGATGAGCGTGGTACGCAAGCTGGCGGCAAATTCTTCCTCGGTGTACTGGTTGATGGTCAACCACTCCACCCATGCCGCATCGCTTCCAGCCAGTTCCTTGTTGGACTGAATCTCCGCTTGAAGCTGTTCATCCGAAACGCTGATATTCAGCGCCTTCGCCCCCTGCTCAATCACAATCTGCTCGATGATCTGGTTCAGCACTTCAGCGCGAAGGGCTTCCGGCGTGGCGGCATTCACTTCAGCTTGGCGACGGGACACCGCACGATCAAAAGCCGCCTGCGTGATGGCCTGCCCGTTGACCACCGCCGCGACAGGCAAGCCAGTCGCCGGATCAGTAGGGATGCCAATCGGCGTTGTAACAGCCGGCGGCGGCTGGGTGGCGGCGGGCGGCGGAGCTGTCACATTCGCAGCGGGAGCGCCCCCGCAAGCAACCAGCACCCACGCCAAGAATACAATCCACGAGAAGCGAATAACCTTTGGCACAACAGCATCCCCGAAAAAAGCGCCACCCACCGGGTAGCGGAAAAATAGACACCTGAATAACCCAGCATGACCGGGTTACTGGATTGATTATCCATGCGGGAGGCTTTTGGGGCAAGTGCAGGACGGGCGGTGACATACTCGGAGGTGGGAGCAACCCTCATCCCCCGCCCCCATTTCCGAATGGCTTTCCCCGCCATGCCTGCGGGTGGTACACTGGAACCATTCGGACGATTATCAAGCGATGAGCCGTAAAAACTGCTATGGACGCACGAATTGAAGGGCTGCTGCTTCAGCTGGCAGGGACGTTCGCGCCGGAACTGGTACGCCGCTATGACCGCACGACTCGAACGGTGGAGGAGCGCACCGCACGCTTGGCGCGTGATCTGGCGAATGCCGGACTGCTGGTGATTCTGGGCGACCAACCCTTTTCGCTGCAAAAGGTCAGCCGCAGCGCCAGCCAGCAGATTGAGTTGTGGGCGCAGGGCTATGCGCAAATGTACCATTTGCTCTGCCGCGAGTTGTTCCCGTCCTTCAGCCATATCTACGCTTTGCAAACGGATGACCGCTGGCCGATTTTGATCGCGCTCAAAGGAGAGGCCATCCCCGTTGTGCAGCGCCTAGCCGGGTTCATCGCGCCGTATCTCGCCCTGCGCCAGATGAAGCCGATTATCCCCGAAGCCGAGTTGATCGGTTTGATGGAACTGATTCTGAATGAATTGGACGGTACCAGTTTGCCGCCGAATACCTATCACAGCCTGCGTAATGAAGGCTGCGGACTGCTGCGGGCTATGCTGGCTGCTGATCTGCGCCATCTGGAACTAACCCGCTTCGATCGGGATGTGTTTCGCCCGACCCTGCCAGTACGCCCGCCGCCCCCCCCGCCCGATCTGCCTGAACTGCCCTCGCGGGGTGGGGATACCGCGCTGCTTTCGCCCACGCAAACCCTGAACAACCCGCCACCGCCCGCCCCCCGCGAAGGCGATTCGGCGCCGGTGTTTTTCAAGCGCACCACACAAACATCCGAAGTGCCGCGCCCCCCGTTGCCCCCCTTGCCCAAATCGGACACCTCTAAGCCTTGAGGCGCGAAACGCGCTGATGCGGATATAATAAAATTGTAGTTTTCTTTGATGAGGAGATAATCAGGATGCGCCGAGGGCTTTTTGTATTGTGGTTTGCTTTGCTGATGCCCGTGTGGGCGGCGGCGCAGGATACTGCACAACCTGTTCAGACTCCCGAACCGATTCCGACGGCGTTACCTGCCGCGCCTGCAAGCGTGATCGCGGCGGATGCGCTGCCTTTGCTCATCAATGCCCGCACCGATATGGAACTGCTCGCCAATCAGGTACTCGGCAGCGAACGGCCTATAGGCTGGAGTGGCAGCATAGACGCCAGTGATGCGAATTTGCCGCTGCTGATGCGCCTCGATCTGGAATTGCTGGCTGGTCAAATGCTGGGGACGAATACCCGGCCTGTGGGCTGGTTCGGCGCGGTTCCCAGTTCGGTATTCGCCATCTCCCGCGACATCCGTCATGATCTGGAACTGCTGGCGGATAGCGTGAACCCCGCTAACGTGCGTCCGCCGGGATGGGCGGGTGCTGACGCGCTGATGCACTGTGACCGCGCCACGCAAAGCCTTGTCACCCTGCTGGAACGCACCACCGCTTTCCGCTTAACGGTGGATGCCAATGAACCCAGTTTCTGTTCGCTGGCTTCGATGCAGGCTTCGCGGGTGGTCGAAACAGGTTTGCCGGCTGCTTCTGGCGGGGCTGCGGCAGCGGTTGCCGGATCGCCCAGTATCAGCGGGCAATTCGCGGTGGCCTTTCGCACACGCTTCGGCACACAGCCCGCTGGCACGATCCCGGTAGGCGAGGTGATTACGCCGGTTGCCCGCAGTTATGTGCAGTTTTCGCGCATGATGCTGGTGCGCGGCACGGGCTTCGAGTTGTTCATTGATTACCGCGACTCGACCGTGAGCGATGCCGACTTCGAGGCGCTGCCCAATATTGATAATGTCAGTTCCACGCCAAGCTGTACGGCGGCATGGTGCGGCTAAATGGTGCGCTTGTTCGTGGCGCTGGACGTGCCAGATTCCGTTAAGGATGCGCTGGTCGCGCTGTGCGCCGATCTGCCCGCCGCCCGCTGGTCATCCCGCGATCAGATGCACCTGACGTTGCGCTTCATCGGTGAGGTGGAGGATTCGCGGTTGGCGGTGCTGGATGCGGCGCTGACCGCCCTCGCTCATGCACCGTTTCTCATGCAAGTGGCGGCGGTAGGCTGCTTTCCGCCACGCGGCGCGGCGCGTGTGTTGTGGGCGGGTATACAGGCGGGGCGGGCGCTCATGCTGCTTCAGCAGGCCATCGAAACCGCCCTTCAGCACACCGGCCTGCCGCCAGAACCGAAGCCGTTCAGCCCGCATATCACGCTGGCGCGTTTCAAGACGCCGCCCCCGCCCGCCGCGTTGCATACCTATCTGGAACGCCACGCCGCTTTTTCGGTGCCAGAATGGACAGTTTCCGCGTTTCATCTGTACTCCAGCCAGTTGAGCGCAGAGGGGGCGCGTTACACCCGCGAACGCAGCTACCCATTGCAAAACCGCTAAATCCTATTCCAAACCCTGAACCAGCGAAATTGTGTACCCTCTAAATCGCAGTTCGGGTGATAATAGAATAACCGATTCGTGCGCTCATGAGGGATTCCGTCCATGCCGTTTGACAAAAAACTTTTGAAACAGTTGACATCATCCGATCCGCAGCAACGCCGTAAAGCGGTAGTCGGGCTGGCGAACAGCAAAGACCCGGCAGCCATCCCGCCGTTGATTGACACATCCCGTAACGATCCAGATGAAAAGGTGCGGGCGCTGGCAGAGAAAGCGGCGGCTCACCTTCGCACGCTGGCCCCCAGCCGCGACACCCCCGAACCGGGCGGGCAGGCGTCACCGTTCATCAGCGAGAAACCGGTTAAAGTGCCGCCAAAGGACATAGCAACGGCACGCAGCTACATGGACGACGCGCTGAGTATGCAGATCAACAAGGAAACAGGCAAAGCGACCCGTTCGCTGGCGAAGGCGTTGCAGACCAACCCCAACCTCAAGACGGACAGCTATTTCCTCGGCCTCGCGGCTTCGATTCTGAACGTGCAGAACGATGAAGCGATTGCCATGCTGGTCAGCGGGGAGCAGCGCGGCGAGTTCATCCGCAAGGTGGATTCGTCCAAAGTGCAGCTGAAGCGCGAGGAACACTACGCCAAAACAGACGAATTGACGTGGGTATCAGTCGGGTTCGATCTGGCGGTGTTCGCGGCCATCATCATCGTGATTACGTTTCTCACGCCGATCATCACCACGCAGCTTGTGCAGCGATTGGTGACTTCGCAGGCTGCGATGGAGATGGAAAAACTGGAACAGGAAGCGGTTCGACTGCCGCCCGAACTGAAGCTGGACGCGATTCAGCAAATCGGCCCCGGCACGTTCCTGATTTCGGGAGTCGTGGCCGGTCTCCTTTCGACAGTGGGCTTTTTCATTCAGGGCGGCCTGATTCATCTGGTGGCGACCAAGCTGTTCAAAGGCAACGGCACCATGCGCTATATGATGTGCCAGATCACCCCCTATTTCTCGTATATGTACGCGGTCTTTTTCGTGTGGTTCTGTATCATCTTGCTGATGATTACCTCCGGGTTGGCGATCCCCGGCTTGCTGTGCATGGCGATTTTTACGCTGGCCTCGCTGGTGGTGTTCATCTTCAAACCGGCGGGACGCATCGGGCAGGCTTATGATTTTGGCGTGGGCAAAGGATGCCTGTCTATGTTCATCGCCAATTTCCTCGTCGCCATTATCCCCGCTATCTTTAGTTTCGTGATCGGGCAATCGGTGATGAGCAGCCTGATGACTTCGCTCGGACTCAGCTAATCGTGACCTGACCGCGCCGGGGTGAGCCGTTGGTTCACCCCGCGTCTTTTCCCCCTCCAATCAATTTTTCAGCAACCGGAACGGCTTGTGCTGCGTATTAAGTGTCATAAGGATTGCAATTCATCGGCAACCCGCTGTTGACGCGGATTGTCACTAACAAGGAGTAGCACATCATGACGGACGCGAACGACAAGAAACAGGTGGTCGAGTGGTCATTTTCGTTCGATGATCTGGCGAACAAAATTGGCGACAAACTCAAGACGGTGGGCGGCACGGACGCCGAAGTGAAGCACGCGCAGTTTTCCACCCCGGCGGAGGGCGTGACTTCGGCGCGAGTTGAACTGGAACTGTCAGTGGGGCGTGCCGTGCTGAAGGCACTGGATCACGAGGCCAGTTTGATCGAGGCAGATGTGGCGTATGTGGGCGAAATACACTTCGAGGCTACGGGCGAAGGGGTGAAAAAGGTGAAGCTGTCCCAGAGCCACCCCAAAACAATTTTCGCAGGTTCGATAGGCAGCAGCATTCGCAAGGCGATTGGCGGGCTGGTCAACAATGACGAGCTTCTCTGGACGATCGGCCTGAGTCGGTTGATCCCGATGGCGCTAAACATCGAAGGCGGCGTGGGTTCTTCGCAGATTGATCTGACCGGAGTACATCTGACCGAGTTCAAACTGGAAAGCGGCGTGGGGGATACGAAGCTAATTCTGCCGGCTACGGGCGCACATTATGAGGCGTCGGTAGAAGGCGGCGTCGGCAGCAGCCACATCACCATTCTGGACGGCGCGAGTCTGCACCTCAAACTGGAAGCTGGCGTGGGCGGCGTACAGGTGAGCATACCTTCGGCGGCGGCGGTTCGCATCACTGTCGAGGGCGGTTTGGGCGGGGTGAACCTGCCTGCGGACTTCAAACGGGTGCAGGGCAAAGACGAGTTCATGAGCAAAAGTGGCGTGTGGGAAAGCGAAGGCTACGCCCTGTCGCAACAGCAAATCACGATTGCTTTTGAAGGGGGCGTGGGCGGGTTCAAGCTGGTGCGTGCCTGAACGCCTGCGGGGATTAATGCGAGAAGGGGCGATCCAAGTGGTCGCCCTTTTTATTGCGGCGGGCAGCGGCGGGGCGTGGGGGAGTCGTGGTTCAGGCGTGGCGCAGAAGATGACCGGGCTGGTGCTATAATGCGTTTCAACCGTGCCGAATTTGAGTGGATGGACATTGAACGATGCTCTCCGGTCGTATCGCCTACAATCTGCGTTTCGGGGTTTTGTTGGCGCTGCTGTTGGCGGCGCTTTTGCCGGGTGCTGCCGCTGGCGCTCAAGATGCACCTGCCCTGCCGTCCAGTTACCAGTTGAACGGTATCCAGCACATTCCCCAACATTGGAACAACTGCGGCCCTGCCACCCTGACGATGGGACTGACCTTCTACGGCGTGGCGGCTGACCAAGACCCCGCCGCGAACTGGTTGAAGCCCACGCCGGAAGATGGCAACGTCAGCCCGTGGCAAATGGTGAACTACGTCAATACGCAGCTTCCGGGGACAACGCGGGCGCTGCTGCGGGTGGGCGGCGATCTGACGATGATCAAAACCTTGCTGACGAACAATTTCCCGGTGGTCATCGAAGCGGGTTACGACCCCGAACCGGAGCGTTTGGGCTGGATGGGGCATTACCTGTTGATAACCGGCTATGACGATATGACGATGGAAATCAACAGCCACGACAGCTATCTGGGGCCGAATAAGAAATACAGCTACCCGCACATCGAAGAATTCTGGGAGCATTTCAACAACCTGTATATCGTGCTGTACAAGTTCGAGCGCGAAGCGGAACTGATGGCGCTGCTAGGGACGAATGCCGATGTCACCCAGAACGCGCTGAATGCGCTGGAACTGAACCGCCAGCGGGCGATTGCCAATGCCGCCGACCCGTATGCGTGGTTCAATATGGGGACAAACTATGTGGCGCTGGCCGATTATGATGCGAAAGCCTATGACTACGCCGCGACCGCTTATGACAAAGCCCGCACGTTGGGGCTGCCGTGGCGCATGTTGTGGTACCAGTTTGGCCCTTATCAGTCTTACAACGCGGTGGGACGCTATCAGGATGTGATTGATCTCGCCAAAGTGCTATTGAACGAACCCGGCACGTCGCAGTACATCGAGGAAACCTATTACTACGCGGGCGTAGCGCGGGAAGGGCTGGGCGAGTCTTCGCGGGCGCTGGCGAACTACGAGCAGGCGTTGTATCTGGACAAGAACTTCACGCCAGCACAGGAAGCCCGTGATCGGCTGGTGTCCGCCGGTGTGACCAGCAGCAACAGCTAACGCTTAGGGGCCAGATTGTCGCTTGTACGCATCCGGTGTAGACTAACGTTCATCGTTTAGCGTATAAATTGCCGGAGCGTGCCGTGACAGATCGCGTACTGCTCAGTGCCAACCGCCGCAATTTCGACGCCTGTGTGCAGCTTGCTCAAGTACGTGGTTTGGGAATTGAAGTGATGGCTTTCGCCTTTGCAGATACGCTGGATGGCGATTGGCATGAACTGACGGAACACTATCGCCCCATTCTGAAGCAGGTGCCGGGGGCGATCACCATGCACGGCCCCTTTATGGATATGGCACCCGGCAGCCCGGATGCCCACATTAATCAAGTGTGCATCGAACGCTACCAGCACGCCATCCAGATCGGGGCGGCGCTGGAAGTGGAAAAAGTGGTTTTTCACGCCAACTTCATCGCGCCCATTCATACCTCGGCCTATCGTTCCGGTTGGCACGAACGGAACTTGAACTTCTGGCAGCCCCTTGCGGAATATGCCGGACGGGAAGGGGTGCTGATGACAGTCGAAAATATGTGGGAATTCGATCCAGACATCATTGGCGATCTGGTCAAGCAGATCAATCATCCGTATTTGAAGGTGTGTCTGGATGTGGGTCATGCGCATTTGTACGGCGAAGTGCCGTTTGCCAGATGGCTGAATGCACTGGAGCCGGTGCTGGCGCATGTCCACATGAATAACAACGATGGCAAGCTGGATTTACATCAACCGCTGGATCGTGGCGTGCTAGATTACGGGAAGCTGGTGGCGGCGGTGCGGGAACTGCGAACGTCGCCCACGATTACGCTGGAAATGGACGATATTAACTTTTTCCTCTCTAGCCTGCCTTACTTTGATCTGCCGGGCTGAGGGGTGTGTGCTTTAGGAGGTTGCCATGCGGTTGCTGAAAGAGATGCTCGTGTTGGCGGTGGGCGCTGTTGCGCTGATCTATCTGCTGAACCCGACCGCCGGTTTCCTTGAATTTATACCGGACAATTTGCTGTTCATTGGCAATCTGGACGAAGCCGGTGCCACCGCGCTGTTGCTGGCGGTACTGGGGTATTACGGCATTGATATGACGCGGCTGTTTGGTTCGAGAGGCGCTAAACAACCGCCAGCGCAGGACTCGTAAACTGCTGCACAAGGCGCAGCACGTCGGTGGGTTTGAACGGCTTGGTAAGGGTGGCGTCTGCGCCGATTTGCAGGACGAAATCGCGGTCACGCACACGCGGCCCGGCGCTGTAAAGCACCACTGGAATGTGGCAAATACCGGGGGTGTTTTTCACCAGCTGGCATAACTCGCCGCCGCTGATTCCCGGCAGCATGTCATCGGTGATGACGAGCGCGGGCAGTTCTTGTTGGATGAGTTCCAGACCGTCGCGGCCATTGGTCGCCACCAGTGTGCGATAACCCGCACGCTGCAAGATCACTTGAAGAATGTCGAGGAAGCTCACTTCATCATCAATAATCAGGATTGTGCCCATTACGCCAAACCCTTCCCGGAAAGGATGGTTCATCCATCTAACAGATTCAGATATAGATCGGTTTGTTTTTGTATACTTTATTCTAACATCAACTGATGGACGATAGGCTTGAGAATGCGTAAATCTGTCAATCTTTCACAAGTTATTCAGAAATTCATCCCCCTCGCTTCAGAGAAGTGAACCAACGCGCATCCCAGACCTGTTCGACAGGTAGATTATCGCCAGCAGACGCAGGGCTAATATTCAGATGGTAGCTGGTATACTGGCAGTCGTCTACCCCATTTTCATACAATGGATTCATCACCATCAGGTACAGGTTGTCATAGGCGCTGCTATCCAGCACCGCGCCGCGCCCTAGCGCAAAGGACTCGGCCTGTCTGCCGCGTATCCCCATCGCCCATAGTTGCAGCACGCCGCCATCATCCGCCAGTTCCACCCGGAAGGTTCCCAGTTCGGGCGAGACTTGAATGTAATTCGCTCCCAGCGGCTGCACCCCTTTGCCGCTGGTGATCTGGTCGCCTATCTGATGAATCGAATCTTCAAGCCAAACGGTAGCGTTCTCGAACAGCGAAGCCTGTTTGTAGTCGCGGACAATGTTTCGCAGCCGATAGCGAACCAGCGCGTTGACCAGATCATCATCGTGGGCGGCCAGCGTTTGCTGAAGGGCTGCGAATCCGTTCAGGCGGGCGATGTTGACCCACAATTCCTGCACGACATTCCCGCCGTAAATATCCGCCAGCGATTGAAGGAACATCCATTCGCCGTACATTTGCAGGCCGTCTGGATCGTCGGCAGTTCCGAAGCATAACTCCGGGAAGTCGTACACCGATTCGACATAGTACACGGCGCTGCTGAGTTTGGGGTAAACGGCCTGCTCCATCCAGACCGCTGTGGCCTCGAAGTACCAGCCCATCGGTTCGTTCGCGTCGTAGCCATGCTGAACGGCATGGTGGAATTCGTGGGCAACGGTCACGCGCATCAATTCAATCGGCGAAAGGCGGTCGCCTTCCAGTTCCGCAAAATCATTGTCGAGGCGCAGCATGGTCGAAGTGGCGTATTTCTCGCGTTCGGGCGTGTTCGGGTTATCGCCGTACTGGTCGCCGGGGCGTGCCAGCCCCATCGCGCCGTCCCCGCTGTCGTCCATCAAATCCATCAGATAAACATCCATGCGCGAATCGCCGCCGCTGTACCCATCCGGCATCGGCGCAGGCCATCCCAACTGCGTGATTTCGACCTGATAGACATATTCGACAGCCTGTGCCACCGACTGCGCGAACGCTTCGGTGGTGGCATCTTCGCCCCGATACGTGTAGTGGATGCGAAAATTCGGCGTATCCAGTATGCGCTCCGTCCCACTCAGATTGATGGCAGTCAGGTCGGCAAGCGGGGCGAGGACGGACTCATCCCCCTGTGTGATTGTAAGCTGGTAGGTGCCGCTGTCGTTTCCGTACTGGCTCACGGTGAGGATATACGTGCCGCTGCTGCTGGCGGTAAACCCTAGCGCCGGATCATAGGAGTCCGCGTTGCGATCATCATTTTCTGCCAGCGTCGTGCCGAGGGTGTTCTTGATGGTGAGGCGCAAATCCAAATCACCGGTGAGGGTTTCGGCAGTCATCAGCACTGACTCGGCGGCCTGTAGGTTCAGCGTGTAATCCACGCTGCTCTGGCGAGTGTTTAGCGTTCCGGTATAGCTTTCTTCGTCGGCTTGTACCCGGCTTGCGCCCAACAGCAGCCCCATGAACATAAGGCCATACACGATATGCCTCACGGTGGATTCCTCTCAAATGGTTGTACAATTTCAGTATACGGGAAAATGAAATTTCGGCGGCGCGGAGTCCGCCGTGTGATATTGGCTTTTCGTGAAATAGATTTCTTGGACTGGAGCATAAACATGTCTGCGATCATTGTAGCGTCTACTCGACAGGATGAAGCAATTGCCACCGAGATCAATCAATTTATTGCTCATTACCCGCCGCTGGTGCATGATCGGCGCACGGTACAGGTGCAGGTTCACGCCGGCGAGGTGTCGGTGAGTGGAAATGTGCTGTCGCCCAGCACTGCCGAATATCTGCTGCATCATGTACAGGAGATGTCCGGGGTGAAATCGGTTGAAACCGAGCATCTGGTGGATGACCAGCATCTTCGCCTGAATATCGCCCGCATGCTCCCGCCGGGAGTGATGGTTGCCATGCTCCGGCAGGGGCAGGTGGTATTGACGGGCGAACTGCCGCCACAGACCGATCTAGCCGGACTGCTGGCAGCGATAGGCACATTGCCCGGTGTGCGGCAGGTGGTCAACGGTTTCGGCGGCTGACCGTCGCTATCCGGCTGCAAAATACTCGCGCACCGCATGGGGCGCGAAGATGCCGCGATCGGTGACGATGGCGCTAATCAGGTGCGGCGGCGTGACATCGAAGGCGGGGTAGAAGCCGTCTATGCCGTGAATGGCGGTGCGGACGGTGCCTTCTTCGCCCTTTGCGACAAAAATCTCGGCGGGGTCGCGCCACTCAATCGGAATATCCGCGCCGGTTTTGGTCTGCGAATCCGGCCCATCGTAGCCCAGCACATAAAACGGCTTGCCGAAGTGGTGGGCGGCGATGGCGTGTTGCAGCGTCCCGATCTTGTTGGTGATATGCCCGTCCAGCGTGATGCGGTCGGCGGCGCAGATGAATTTGTCCAGTTGCCCCACGCTCATCAGATGCGCCGACATGCCATCGGTGATGAGCTTGAACGGAATGCCCATCTCCTGTGCGCTGGCGGCGGTCAGCCGTGCGCCCTGAAAGTACGGGCGCGTTTCGCAGCCCACCAGCGTGACCGATTTCCCATCTTGTTTGGCTGTCCACAGCATCCAGCACAGCGCCGCCCCTGCGATACAGTGCGTGAGGATGCGGTCGCCGTCGTTCAGCAGGCGGGCGGCATACTCCCCGCAGCGGCGGCTGACGGCATTCCCGCGCTCAATCTCCCCGTTCACATAGTCCAGCGTGGCGCGGAACGGATCGCTGCCTTCGCGCAGTGCCGCGTGCGCCACCTTGAGCGCCGCCGGAATGAGGTGGTTCAAATCGTCGGCTGTCGGGCGCGTTGCCAGCAACCGCTTGGCGACCTGTTCCAGATAGGCGGCCTGCCGCGTGGGGGAAGCGTCCAGATCACGCGCCGCCATCGCCAACCCCAACCCCGCGACGTAGGCCAGCGGGGGGCCGCCCTGCACGGTCATATCCTCGATGGCCTGTGCCACCGCTTCGACGGTTCGCAGGGTCACAAATTCGGTGGTGAACGGGTATTTGCGCCGGTTGAGGATGACGACGGCCTGTTCCGCGTCGTCATAACGCAGAGTTTTGAAGCGGTCGGCCAGCATCGCCGGGGGAATATCAGGCAGCATGTCCATCACATCCAGTCCTTCGTGGCTCAAAAACGTTTGCCCTGTATGATACCCGCCTTCGCTAAACGGCAGGTGAGCAGTTTTTTGACTGTGCAATTTGTCCTATTTTGAGCGTGATCTTATGTACTTTTTATCTAACTAAAGGCATTTTTTACTTCTCTGCAAGGTGCATTTCGTTTATACTGAATAGAGAATGCAATTTTTTCCTAGACATATCTTAGGTTTTCCAATCAGTAGAGGAGCCATTTGTTCATGGTCGTTTCCCTGAATCACAACGTCAATCAGACGCTCGAAGAACTCCCGAATGCCTATCAAACCGCGCTGGCGCAGTATGACCGCGCCGTTCGCCACATGGAACTGGATGACAATGTGGTGGAGTACATGCGCTGGCCGCGCCGCGAGTTCACCGTGAATTTCCCTGTGCGCCGGGACAACGGTCATGTGGAAATGTTCACGGGCTACCGTGTGCATCACAGCACGGTACTCGGCCCTTCCAAAGGCGGCATCCGTTACAGCACCAATGTGACGCTGGACGAAGTGCGGGCGCTGGCGATGTGGATGACGTGGAAATGTTCGCTGGTCAACCTGCCCTACGGCGGCGCGAAGGGCGGCGTACTGGTTGATCCCAAGTCGCTCAGTATGCGTGAGCGAGAAGGCTTGACCCGCCGTTACGCTTCCGAACTCATCCCCCTTATCAGCCCGTATTCGGATATTCCCGCGCCGGACATGGGGACTGGCCCGCAGGAAATGGCGTGGATTATGGATACCTACAGCATGACCGTAGGCTATTCAGTTCCGGCCATCGTCACCGGCAAGCCCACCAATATTGGCGGTAGTCAGGGACGTGTGGAAGCCACCGGACGCGGCGTGGTCATCTGTATGGTGGAGGCGCTCAAGCGCAAGGGCTGGACGACCCCCGGCAACATCAGTGTGGTCATTCAGGGGTTCGGCAACGTCGGCACTTACGCGGCGGCCTACGCGCATGATCTGGGCTACAAGATTGTGGGCGTGAGCGATATTGACGGCGGCATCTACAACGCCAACGGCCTGAATATTCCGACCGTTCGTAAGTGGGTGGGCGAACATCGCACGGTGGTGGGCTACCCGGATGCTGAACCCGTGACCAACTCCGAACTGCTCACGCTGCCCTGCGACGTGTTGATTCCCGCCGCGATGGAAGGCCAGATCACCGAGAATAACGCGCCGCACATCAAGGCCAAGATGGTCGTGGAAGGCGCGAACGGCCCCACCACCACCGAAGCCGATGATATTTTGCACGAACGCGGCATCCTCGTCGTGCCGGACATTCTGGCGAACGCCGGCGGTGTGACTGTCTCCTACTTCGAGTGGGTGCAGGGTTTGCAGGAGTTCTTCTGGGATGTGGAAGAAGTCTACCGCCAGCTGGAGCGCATCCTCATCCGCGCTTACGACGGCACGGCGACCATGACCGAGAAGCACAACGTAGATATGCGCACGGCGGCACAGATGACCGCCATCCAGCGCGTGGGCGATGCGCTGGTGACACGCGGGTTCTATCCGTAAATCGGCGGTTTGAATGAGTTGAGTTCCTATCTTAACCCCCCAGCCCTGTATGGCTGAGGGGAAAAAGAAAGTGGATTCTGAGGGGCGGGCAACCGCCCCTTTTTGTTCGGGTCGGTTTGTGTGAATATTTCCCTTTCGCTGTCTGCGGCGGCGGATGTCGGGTAGAATAGATCGCATCCGACCAGCAGCACGCAGGATTTCATGAACCTTTTTGACCAGTTGAAACATCGGTTGGGCGGGCGGACGCAGATCGTACAGGAAAAACGCCCCGAACTGGATGCGCTGCGTCAGGCGTTAGATGCCGGACAGCGTGCCAAACGCGCCGAAAATTACCCCCTCGCGCTCGAAGCCCTTCAACACGCCATGCGCCTTGCCATCACCGCTGGCGACACCACCGCGATTGCCGTGATTGTCCTCAATCAAGCGGAAGTCTACATCGGTCAGCAGCGGTGGGATGAGGCGGCTTCCCTGCTGGATGAAATGCTAGTGAAGGCGCAGCAAAATCACCAGCGCCCGCAGATGGCCTATCTGTTCAATGCGTTGGGGATGCTGGCGCAGGCACAGACCGATTGGCCAGAAGCGACGCGGCGCTATGAACAGGCGCAGGAAATGGCGCGTCTCAGCCATTCCACCGGCGCGGAAGGACGGGCGCTAGGGTTTCTGGCGGATACCTATCTACACGACCATAACGCCAGCTACGCGGTGCATTTGCTGCGCGATTCGCTGCCGCGTTTGAACATGACGGGCGATATTGAACTGAGTAGCTATTTCGTCGGGCGGCTGGGACAGGCTTTGTTCGACACCGGTCACGAGTCCGAGGGACGGCAACTTCTAGATCGGGCGCTGCGGTTGGCGCGACAGATGGGCTACCGCAAGTATGAACGGCTGTGGGCGCTAACCTTAGCGGATTTGGCGTTGAAAGACGGGCGTTCGGAGGAGGCACAGGCGCATTTGCAGGCGGCGCTGGCGTTGTTCGGGCAGGCCGCGCCAACGGATGATTTTATCCGCGCCCTGTGCAAAATGGTGAAGGTCAGCCTGATGCTGCATGACGTTCCGGCGGCGCTTCAACACGCGCAACAGGCCGCCGATCTGGGCATTGGCACCCACGACGACGCGGTGGCGATGGATGCGCGGGCGGCGATGGGCATGGCCTTGAGCGCCAACCACGAGTATGCCAGCGCGATTCCGCATCTGGAAGCCGCCTTGACTGCGCTGGAAAGTGTGCCGGACGAGGCGTTCAGCAGCGTGGAACTTCAGCGGGCACTGGCTGTCGCATGGGCAGAAACGGGCGACCTTGAACGCGCCGCCGCGATTTACCGGCGGGCGGCGGAACGGGCGGCGGCTGCCGATCACAAGCTGGATCAGGCGGCGGCGCTGCGCGATCTGGGGCTACTGTATGCCAAACGGCGCAATATGCACGACGCACAGCGCGAATGGTCGGCGGCGCTGGTGCTGTACGATGGGCTGCGTCAGTCCGCGCAGGCCAGCCGTCTGTACTGCGATCTGGCTGCCGTTCGCAAGTATCTGGGGATGGGGCAGCGCGCCATCAAAGACATCGAAGAAGCCCTGATGCTCCTCAGCAACTTACACGAGGATTGGGAGACACGCGGGCTGGTGCTGTCCAACGCAGCGGTGGCCTATGTGGATCAAGGCGATCACGAATCTGCCGAGTCGTTCTTTAACGAGTCCATCGCCATCGCCCGCCGTTTAGGGGACGAAGCAGCAGAGGCGGTGCGCCGGGGGAATTATGGCTGGTACTTGCTGGCGACGGGCAAGCCGCAGCAAGCACTTTCCACGCTGGAACATGCGTTACGCCTCAGCCAGCAGCACGGGCTGAGACTGGCCGCTGCTGTGCAGACGGATAATATCGGCCTCGCCCATGACGCGCTGACCGAGTACAGTAAAGCCGAAGCGCAGCACCGCGCCGCGCTGGAACACATCGCGCCTTTGCACGAACCCCACTGGGAACGATTGATACAGGCTAATCTGGCGGCGACGCTGCTGGCACAGGGCGACCGTGAACAGGCGGCGCGGCTGTACAGCGCGGTGCGGGAATCGGCGCGGGCAGAAGAAGACGCCGAAGCCCTCGTGCGGGCGCTCATCGGGCTGGCACAGGGACACATTCGGGGTGGGCAGCCCGCAGCGGCGCCCCCGCTGCTGGACGAGGCTACGCAGATCACGCGGCGCGGCGATATGCGCCTGTTGAGCGCGGACGTGTTGAGCGCCCGCAGCGAACAGCAGGCCGCGTTGGGCAATTCCGCGCAGGCCGCTGCTGATTGGAACGAGGCCAAACGCCTGTACACCATGCTGCACGCGCCGCAGGGACGCATTCAGCCGGCGTGGTTGTCCAACAGCGAGACGGGATAGGGAGTAGCGCATGTTCATCACGTTTGAAGGGCCGGATGGCAGCGGCAAGACGACGCAGGTGGCGCAAACTGCCGCCGCGCTGCGGGCGCAGGGGCATCACGTCCTGCTGACCCGCGAACCGGGTGGCACAGCCATTGGCGACCAGATTCGTGCCATCCTGAACGATATGCGGAACAAGAGCTTGCAGCCCCGCGCCGAACTGCTGTTGTTCAGCGCGTCGCGGGCGCAGATCGTGACGGAGGTCATCCGTCCGCATCTGGCGGCGGGCGGGCTGGTGATTTGTGATCGCTTCTTCGATTCGACCTATGCTTATCAGGGGTACGGGCACGGGCTGGAACTGGCGCTGCTGCGGCAGATCACCGAGTTCGCCACTGGCGGCTTGAAGCCGGACATGACCCTCTTGCTGGACATCGCGCCGGAGGACGGGTTGCAGCGCCGTTTGAGCGCGGTGGCGCGGGGCGAAGAATGGACGCGCTTGGACGATATGGCGATGGCTTTCCACCGCCGCGTGCGCGAGGGCTATCATGCCCTGATCGCCGCCGAACCGGAACGCTGGGTGCGAATTGACGCGGCGCGTTCCGTCGAGGCGGTGCAGGCCGATATTCTGGCGGTGATGGCAGCGCGGGTGCCGCCTGCCGTTCGCCGTGTGGTGACGGATGGCGCGTAAGCATTTGCGTCCGGCACAGTTCGGACTATAGTGGAGTTCAGCACAATCAAACCAGATGGGACAGCCAGATGTTCACCGATCATAACCGCGATGCGGTGCGTCGTATGTACGAATCGGACGAGGCGCTGCGTATCCGGCAGGAAACGCACGAACTTTATAGCAGTCCATCGCAAGATTACTTGGGCTGGGCGTTAGGGTGTGTGCATTGGCGCGGTGATGAGCGCATTCTGGATATTGGCTGCGGGCGCGGTACATGGTATCAGCGTTTGCAGGAGCAGTACCCGAACGTGCAGTATGTAGGACTCGATCTGTTTGCGGGGATGCTCGAAAATCACCCGCTTCGTAACCGCGTGCTGGTGGCGGATGCGGCTCGTTTGCCGCACCCGGACGGGTTTTTCGATGTGGTGATGGCGAACCACATGCTGTTCCATGTGCCGGACATGAACGCGGTAGTGACCGAGATTCGCCGCGTGTTGAAACCGGACGGCCTGCTGATGGCCGCCACTAACAGCGTGCATAACTTGCCTGAACTGCAAGTGTTGTTTCGTCGGGCGATTACCCTGTTGACCCCGGCAGGTTCCGCCGTCGGGATGATGCCGGTGTACAACGATGGCTTCACGCTGGAAAGCGGCACTCGTTTGCTGGCGCGGCACTTCTACGGCGTGGTGCGCTACGACATCCCCGGCACGTTCGTGTTCCCCAGTGTAGACCCGGTGCTGGCCTATATCGAAAGCACGCGCAGTTTACGCGAACCGTTGCTCCCCCCCGGTATTGATTGGGACGAAGTGATGCTGATTATCCGCGAACAGGTGAACCGGCTGGTCGAGCATTTTGGCGAGCTGGTCATGAACAAGCTGGCTGGCGTGCTGGTGGCAAGCGATCAAGGCGATTTCGTCGCGGATTATCTCGCGCACCTCAATCAGTCCTCTAAAACTCCCTGAGCTTTTACCCCGCTGTGGTGGGTGTGGGCGTAAACGTCCCCACCGAACGCGGCGGGGCGGTCGTGCCGGTTGGCGCAGGGCTGACTGTCGGCGGTGCGGCTGTGGGCGTGGGGCTGGCCGGCGGCATCTGCGGCACATTCAGTTCTTTCACCAGATCGCCCACGTTGAAGGTTTGCGCGCACGAAAATTCGGCGCGGACACCCCACCCCGCCAACCCACCCGGTAGTTGCGCCCGCAGCCATTGACCGCTGCTGTCCTGCGCGTCTACCACGATGAACGCGCCGGCTGGAACGGTTCCGACCACCTGATACCGCGCATCTGGCCCCGCGTACAGCACGATTTGCGGCCCGGCAGGTACACACTCCGGGTTGATGATCGGAATCTGGATGGTCTGTTCGCGGGTGTTCCCCATTTCGTCCTGCGCGAACAGGGTGAGCTTGAGATTGTCGCGGGGGATGCCAGCCACCCCCGTGATTTCGCCGCTGGCACCAAACGAGGTTTGCTGCTGCGGTAAATTGCTGAAGGATTCCAGACCACTCAGACGGGTGGTGACAGCGCCGGGAACGTCCCATTGCACCCGCAGCGATTGCACCACATAGCGCACCAACTGAGTCGGTTCTACGGTGAATGTGCCTTCGCCTAGTCCTTGATACACCTGAATGGACTGGCTGGCGCTGGCTTGCAGATCACCATTTTCCCCCACCAGCGACACCCGCACATCACCGGAGAGAGTCTTTGTATCAATGCGTCCGCCTACCGAGTCGGGGCCGATGCCGCTGATGAACGGCGTGCCGTTGACCTGCACGCTCAGGTGTTCCACATTTTGCACCGACCAGTACATTTCAATCGGGGTACTCTGCGCGACCAGCGTGCTGCTCACCGTGAAACTGTTGATAACGGGCTGCGGGGCAGGACGCAATATGAGAATCACGAAAATCACCAGCAGTGCCGCCGCCGCCAACCCTAACCCGCCTAGCATATAGGCCGACCAGCGCGGGATTAACGGGCGATCCACATACGCGCCGCGCACGGCTGCCAGAAAAGCGGCGGCATCAGTCGAACGCACTTGCACGTCAAACGAAAGCGTTTGCTCATTCCCCAGCCAGCGGCGGCGCGTCGGCTTGCACTGACCGCGAACGATGACTCGTTGATCCGGCCCTAGCGAGGCTTGCGCCGGACTGAGCGTGCAGCGCAGCGCCCCACTACGATCTACGGCGCTGACGACCAGCGGCAGAATCCCGCTGCCTTGATTGTGTATATGCAACCGGAACGACTCGCCGCGCTGAATGGTGTCGTTCTCCAGCGCCACGCCGAAGCCGTTGTAGGGCAGAATCCGCACCGGAATGTGGCCTTCCTGCCACAAATCCGGGCGGTCTGATGGGAACACGCGCACCAGCACGGAGTAATCTCCGGGGCGGCTTTGGGGACGGCGCAGCGGGCGGAAGTTCATCTGGACGGTGGCTGTTTCGCCCGCGTCCAATTCCAGTTCGCTGCGATCAATCCGTATCCATTCGGCGGGCATCCCTTCGGCTTTCACTTGGAAGCGGCGGGCGGTGGCGGCGGTGTTGGTGATGGCAACTTCGGCGGACATGTGTGCGCCGGGGGAAAAGGGTTGATCGGGGCCGACCATCTCCACGCGAAAGTCTAGCGCGGTGGTTTCGATGCGCTGCGTGATTTCCTCCACCGCCTTCATGGGCTGTGTGGGCATCTCATCAATTTGATGATAGATCAAACGTAAATGGCCGATCTGGATGTCTTCGCCGCCGCCCAGTGGACGCGCTTCGTTGGGCTTCAGCCGCACGCCGTCCACAAAAGTTCCGTTCGCCGAGTCCAGATCGGTCACGAAAACGTGCTGTCCATCGTGGGTAATGCTCAGGTGATAGCGCGAAATGGTGTTGGTATCCAGCGCCAGCGTGTTGCCGCTGGAACGCCCGACCGATACCGCATTTTCCACCAGTGCAAAGGTTTTGAATTGTCCATCCGGCCAGAAAACATCCAGCCGTCCATACGCCATGTGCTTTTCGCCCTTCACCTGCGCTTGATTGCCTTCATTGTAGCCGAGTGCGCCTGTCCCGCAAAGAAGCGTTGTCTGATCGTGGGTTGATGTCGCCCTTACGCCGGGTGCGAACGCCCGCACGGGGAACGTGCCTACCCCTTTGAATTTCTGATCCTGATTGTCGGTCATGGCGAGGATGTGGACAAGCGGAAAAGTTCGGCTGCACGCTAGGGCACAGCCGAACCGGACGCGGGGCGCGGGACTTATGGGGAAGCGTTTTAGCATTGGCATGATATAATGGGAGGATGGCGACACGAAAATTTCATCTGAGCGAAGAAGCGATTGCCGCACTGAAGCGGGCAGAAACAGCGACGAAAAAGTCGA
>Ga0172373_10001953_pt1 | contig 32549 bp, 29 predicted proteins | sample Lak10m_2_FD_114546 | JGI IMG/M metagenome (GOLD analysis project Ga0172373, IMG submission 114546) | Freshwater microbial communities from Kabuno Bay, South-Kivu, Congo - kab_092012_10m | ecosystem: Environmental > Aquatic > Freshwater > Lake | place: Democratic Republic of the Congo...
AAGTATCAGTAATCTGGTTCACGGCGTGATCTCCCTGGCGGTTGCTGCCGCCGGTTGGGTGGGTGGATGTTCACCCGGAGATTACGCCGCCTTCAAATTTCCACCAACTTCGAGACACGACCCGATTACCTTTTTCCACAGTCTTATCCCTTGTGGGAAACTTCGTGGGGGAATGCTTGTATTCCGATACCCACAGGGCTTACATCATCATCATCTTTTTTCTTTCTTCTTTATTATAGAAAGAACAATGAGGCTGGCATGGGAAGTTTTCTGGCAGATTGGTATCTTTGGACCAAGGCACTGCATGTCGTCTCGGTCATTTCTTGGATGGCGGGGCTTTTTTATCTTCCACGGCTTTTCGTTTACCACGTTGAAGGATTGGGAAAGCGTGGGGTGGAGCCCGGCAGCGATATGGATCTGCTGTTTCAGCATCAGGAACGCCTGCTTTTGAGGGCGATCATGAACCCTGCGATGATTTCGACTTGGGTCTTTGGTTTGGCGCTTGTCCTTACGCCTGGCATTGTGGATTGGACGATGGCATGGCCTTGGGTCAAGCTGGCTGGTGTTCTGGGTATGTCTGGCTTTCACATGTGGTTATCTGCGCGGCGGAAGGATTTTCTTACGGGCAGAAATACGCTGTCTGGTAGGGCGTTTCGCATGATGAATGAAGTACCCACTGTTTTCATGTTGTTGGTTGTTTTTGCCGTTATTCTGAAGTTCTGAAAGCTTGACTCAGAAATGATCGGCGACTAGGGGTCAGCAATGCGTGGGCCGTCCGGCCGGAAGCGCTTTCCTGATCTTATGGAACTGTTTGCCTGAATAGGCGACGAAAGGGTTTTTCCATGACCGTTGAGCATTTGAATCTTGCCGATCTGAAGGCCAAGACGCCGGCTGAATTGCTGGCTATGGCAGAAGAATGGGAGATCGAGAACGCGCCCAGTATGCGTAAGGGCGAGATGATGTTCTCGCTCTTGAAGGAACATGCTGAAGAGGGTTGGGAAATTGGTGGCGATGGTGTCCTGGAGGTGCTGCAAGATGGCTTTGGCTTCTTGCGTTCACCTTCTGCTAACTATCTGCCCGGCCCGGATGATATTTACGTCAGCCCGGAGATGATCCGGCAGTTTTCGCTGCGCACTGGAGATTCTATCGAGGGTGTTATCCAGGCACCGCGTGAAAATGAGCGCTATTTCAGCCTTGTAAAGGCGACGAAGATCAATTTTGATGATCCGGAAAAGGCCCGACATAAGGTTCATTTTGATAACCTGACGCCACTTTATCCAGAAGAGCGGTTGAAGATGGAGACGGAGGATCCGACGATCAAAGACCGATCGGCACGGATCATTGATTTGGTTTGCCCTATTGGTAAGGGACAACGCGCACTGATCGTGGCACCACCGCGCACGGGTAAAACCGTGTTGCTGCAAAATATTGCCCATTCGATCGCGACGAACCATCCTGAATGCTATCTGATCGTTCTTTTGATTGATGAGCGGCCGGAAGAGGTGACGGACATGCAACGGTCTGTCAAAGGGGAAGTTGTGTCTTCAACCTTTGATGAACCTGCTACGCGGCACGTTGCTGTTGCGGAAATGGTAATTGAAAAGGCAAAACGTTTGGTCGAGCATAAGCGCGACGTTGTGATCTTGTTGGATTCCATCACCCGTTTGGGACGTGCCTTCAACACGGTCGTTCCGTCATCGGGTAAGGTTTTGACGGGCGGTGTTGATGCGAATGCTTTGCAACGGCCTAAGCGCTTCTTCGGTGCAGCCCGGAATATCGAAGAAGGCGGATCGTTGACGATCATTGCGACGGCCTTGATTGATACCGGAAGCAGGATGGACGAGGTGATCTTTGAAGAATTCAAAGGTACCGGGAACAGCGAAATCGTGCTGGACCGTAAAGTTGCTGATAAGCGGGTGTTCCCGGCGATTGATATTCTGAAATCCGGCACACGGAAAGAAGACTTGCTTGTCGATAAGGTTGATCTGCAAAAGACCTATGTGCTGCGCCGCATTTTGAACCCGATGGGAACGACAGATGCGATTGAATTCTTGCTGTCGAAGCTGAAGCAGACAAAATCAAATTCCGAATTCTTCGAGTCTATGAACGCCTGAGTCTTTAATATCAAAGGGTTGAGTGATGGAAACGATTTTCGCCCTGGCAAGCGCCCGGGGGAAGGCGGGTGTTTCGGTCATTCGGATATCGGGTGATCTTGCACATGAGGTTGCGGCGCGTTTGTGCGGTAGACTGCCGCCGCCGCGCCACGCTTCGTTGCGCCGGTTGATGCATGAAGGGCAAATTCTGGATGAGGCGCTGGTAATTTCTTTTGAGCCGGGTGCCAGCTTTACTGGTGAGCCGAGCGTGGAATTTCAGGTTCATGGCGGGCTGGCAATTGTAAAGGCCATCTTAGAGACTCTTGGCAATATTGATGGTCTGCGTCCGGCGGAGGCGGGGGAGTTCAGTCGGCGCGCCTTGGAAAATGGGCGCATGGATTTGACGCAGATTGAGGGGCTTGCCGATCTTATTGATGCCGAGACAGAGGCGCAACGGCGGCAGGCTATTGCCGTCATGTCCGGGGGGCTTCAGAAGATTGCGGATTCTTGGCGCGAGAGGCTGATTACTGCGCTGGCGCTTTTAGAACTGACAATTGATTTTTCGGATGAAGATGTTCCGCAGGAAACCTCGGATGAGGTAATGAGAATTATCCAGGGTATATACTCGGAAATTCAAATGGAATTAAATGGTTACGGTGCAGCGGAGTTGATTCGCGATGGATTTGAGGTTGCGATAGTTGGTGCGCCAAATGTGGGAAAATCTACGCTTTTGAACGCGCTTGCTGGACGAGAGGCCGCGATTACTTCGGCTATTGCGGGGACAACGCGAGATGTAATTGAAGTTCGGATGGAGATTTCTGGGCTTCCAGTTACGGTGTTGGATACCGCCGGTCTTCGTGATGCTGAGGATATTATTGAAAAAATAGGCGTTGAGCGTGCAGTGATGCGCGCTAAGGCGGCGGATATGCGCATTTTCTTGAAGGAAAATGATGAGGATCTGGCGATCTCCCCGGAGAAGGGGGACATTGTTGTTCAGGCCAAGGCAGATTTGCATGAAGATATAGCAGATGCGGTTTCCGGCCTTACTGGGGCGGGCTTGGATCGGCTGGTAGCGGCGATCGGTTTAGAGCTGTCGTCTCGCGTTGCGGGGGCGGGTCTTGTTATTAGAGAGCGGCATCGACATGCTTTGAATGTTGCGAAGACGAATCTTGTGACCGCAATTGAAATTCTAGATAAAGAGAACCAAGTGGAGCTTGCGGCTGCGGATATTCGGGCAACCATTCTCGCCCTTGAGGTGATGATTGGAAGGGTCGGCGTCGAGGATCTCTTGGAGGAGATTTTCTCCAGGTTTTGCATCGGGAAATAGGGATGTTTCACGTGAAACATTATGATGTGGTCGTGATTGGGGGCGGTCACGCTGGAACGGAGGCAGCGGCAGCCGCGGTTCGTATGGGCGCAAAAACCGCGCTTGTAACGCTTCGGCGCGAGACAATTGGTGCAATGTCGTGCAACCCGGCGATAGGTGGCCTAGGGAAGGGCCATCTTGTGCGCGAGATCGACGCGTTGGATGGGATAATGGGGCGCGCCGCTGATCGTGCCGGTATACAATTTCGATTATTGAATCGGAGAAAAGGCCCCGCCGTTCAGGGCCCGCGCGCGCAAGCGGATAGAAAGCTGTATAGGAAGGCCATCCAAGAGCTTCTTCATGATGAACCGCTTCTGTCAATTATTGAAGATGAAGTTGTTGAACTGCATTTAGATGGTGGAAGGTTTTCCGGCGTCACGCTTGCAAGTGGGAATTCGATTGGGGCCAAATCCGCCATTCTGACGACCGGAACCTTTCTGAATGGAATCATCCATATAGGCACTGAGAAAACGCAAGGTGGCCGCATTGGTGACCCCGCATCGCTGCGTTTGGCTGCGCAGATGGCCGAAATCGGTGTTGTAGGGGGCCGTTTAAAAACTGGAACGCCTCCGCGCTTGGATGGAAAGACAATTGACTGGTCGAGGGTTGCCAGTCAGCCCGGGGACGAAGATCCCTCTCTGTTCTCATTTCTGAATTCTGCACCGGCTGTTCGTCAAATCGCTTGTGGTGTTACGCAGACAAACGAGAAAACCCACGATATTGTTCGACAGAATCTTCATCTTTCAGCAATGTATGGAGGGCATATTGAGGGTGTTGGCCCGCGATACTGTCCGTCATTGGAAGATAAAGTGGTGCGCTTTGCTGACAAGGCTTCCCATCAGATCTTTCTAGAACCTGAAGGTCTTGATGACGACACGGTTTATCCGAACGGAATATCTTCGTCATTGCCGGTTTCTGTCCAGGAATCCTATGTGCGCTCGATTGAGGGGTTGGAGCAGGTCAGTATCCTTCAGCCGGCCTATGCCATTGAATACGACTATTTCGATCCGCGCGGCCTTGGCCAAACATTGATGTCACAAAGCATAGATGGCTTGTTTTTCGCGGGCCAGATTAATGGCACGACAGGCTATGAGGAGGCTGCGGCGCAAGGTTTGGTAGCAGGGCTTAATGCAGCGCGCGTGGCATTTGGCGGGGACAAAATTCTGTTTGGAAGGTCTGACAGCTACATTGGTGTTCTAATTGACGACCTTATTCACCGCGGCGTGACAGAACCCTATCGAATGTTTACGTCACGGGCCGAGTTTAGATTGGCGTTGCGTGCCGATAATGCCGATCAACGCCTCACGCCCATAGGTGTGGCCTTGGGTTGCGTTAGGGAAAGGCGCGCGACCGCATTTGCGGCAAAAGCCGAAGCGCTTGCGGCTGGCAGGTCACTTTTGTCTTCCGTAGAAAAAGGCGCCAAAGAGCTTCGCGCCGTAGGCATCAATGTCAATCCAGACAGCGGGCGCCGTAGCCTGTTGCGCCTTTTGTCAATGCCAGAGGTCACGCGAACGCAGATTGATGATCTTTGCCCCGAGGCGAGCCGTATTTCGCCGGAAATTAGAACGCAAATTGAAAATGACGCGCTTTATCAGCAGTATCTTGATCGCCAACAGAATGACGTGGCCGCGATGCGCCGGGAGGAGGAGGCGGTCATTCCCGATACCTTGGCCTATCTCGGTTTGCCTGGCCTTTCAGGAGAGCTTGCGGTGAAGCTTCATAATCGCCGCCCAGAAACGCTTGCGCAGGCTGCGAGGATTGAAGGCATGACGCCAGCGGCGCTCGCACTTATTCTTGCACATGTAAAGAAAGCCAAGCGAGCGGCTGCCAAATGAGCGGCGAAAATGTCTTCGCAAAGCGTGATTCATTGTCTGCGCTGTCCGTTTCGGGCATTCAGAAGCTTCAGCGCTATGTTGATCTTGTGCGCAAGTGGAACCCCGCGATCAATCTTGTCGCAAAATCGACTGTGGATACCCTTTGGGAGCGCCATGTTATAGATTCTTCACAAGTCTTTGCTTGTATAAGACCACAGCATCGACGTTGGTTGGATATTGGTAGCGGCGGCGGGTTTCCGGGGATTGTTGTCGCCGTCTTGGCCGAAGAACTTGCGCCCGAACTTTCGGTTGTTCTTGTTGAAAGCGATAGGCGCAAAGCGGTATTCCTTTCTGAAGTTGCGCGGCAGCTTGATCTGACATTGACCATCAAATGCGATCGTGTGGAGCTATTGGAACCACAGAACGCATGTGTTCTTTCCGCAAGGGCGCTGGCACCCTTGACGCAGCTTTGCGGCTATGCTGAACGCCATCTTGCCGCCGACGGGGTTTGCGCCTTTCTGAAGGGTGCAAATGCGGCTGATGAGGTTTCCGAGGCCAGGAAACTATGGAAATTTGATCTTGACCGGGTGGAAAGCCGTACTGATGGCAGGTCGTCCATCCTGTTTTTGCGAGGGCTTTGCCATGTCTGACGTTACTGGCGTGCGCCATGCTCGTATTCTTGCGGTCGTTAATCAAAAGGGTGGCGTCGGCAAGACGACCACCGCGATCAATTTGGCGGCGGCATTTGTCGAACAGGGCGCTCGCGTTCTAATTGTTGATTTAGACCCACAGGGAAATGCTTCTACTGGTCTCGGCGTTTCTCCAGCGCAGCGCAAACTCTCAACATTTGATCTTTTGATTGAGGATGTTCCGATTGGAGAGGTTGTTCAGCAAACAGAATATCCCGGACTTCTGCTTTGCCCATCGTCGACCGATCTTTCCTCGGCGGATATCGAGTTGGTTTCTCGTGAAAAGAGAAGCTTTCTTTTGCATGATGCACTTCGGCAACCAGAAATCAGCAAATATGAGTTTGATTTTATTCTGATAGATTGCCCGCCATCGCTCAGCCTGTTGACCATCAATGCGCTGGTCGCAAGCCATGCGGTGCTGGTTCCCTTGCAAGCAGAGTTTTTCGCGTTAGAGGGCCTTTCGCAGCTTATGCTGACAATTCGCGAAGTACGTCAGGCCGCCAATCCGACTTTGCGGATCGAAGGTGTTGTCCTGACGATGCATGATTTGCGCAATCGCCTTGCGCAGCAGGTGGAGCGCGACGCAAGAGAGGCCCTTGGGGAGCTTGTGTTTAAAACGGTAATTCCCAGAAATGTGCGGGTAAGTGAAGCGCCATCCTTTGCGCAACCGGTGTTGACTTATGATGGATCGTCAAAAGGGGCCGTGGCTTATCGGTCCTTGGCTGGGGAAATTTTGCTGCGGCACCCATTGAACACCAAGATCAAGGAGCAAAATGATGGAAAAGAAGACTGAACGCCGCGGGCTCGGTCGAGGGCTTTCCTCCTTGATGTCCGATATCAATATAACGCCGGAAATTTCCGGTGACGCTTCTGCACGAAAGGCAGATTTCTTGGTGCCGATTGAGGATATTGCCCCCAATCCGGATCAGCCACGTCAACGGTTTGATGCTGCTGCTCTGGATGAGCTTGCGGCGTCCATTCGGCAAAAGGGCATCATCCAACCCCTCATCGTGCGGCGCATGTCCGGCAAGATTCCTTACGAAATAGTTGCTGGTGAACGGCGCTGGCGCGCTGCGCAGATTGCGCGACTACATGAAGTTCCGGTTATTGTGCGCGAGTTTTCAGATTCTGAGGTGCTGGAAATTGCGATAATCGAGAATATTCAGCGCGCAGAGCTGAATGCGGTAGAAGAAGCCCTTGCCTATAAACAACTGATGGAGCGATTTGGCCACACACAGGAGAAGTTGGCTGAGGCGCTTTCTCGCAGCCGAAGCCATATCGCGAATACGTTGCGACTTTTGAATTTGCCGGCCGAGGTGCAGTCCATGGTTGCCGTTGGTACACTTTCTGCGGGCCACGCCAGGACACTCATTACTGCACCAAATGCGGTGGAGCTTGCCGCGCAAGTTGTTGGAAAGGGGCTGTCCGTTCGCCAAACTGAGGATTTGGTGCGTAAAACATCTTTAGTGGGGGTTAAGTCGCGGAACTCAGCCGGAAAGCCTGAAAAAGATGCGGATACCCGTGCCCTTGAGGCCGATCTGGGCGCAGGTTTAGGGATGGGAGTGCGCATTGATCATGATGTTTCTGGTGGTGGCCGCCTTATGGTGACATATAAGGACTTGGATCAATTGGATTTGTTGTGCAGCGCGCTTTCGGCTGCAGCCTTGGACAACAGCATCAGGAAACATTGAATTGTTGCAACTTGCAGTGACTTAATCTGCAGCCAATTCTCGGAGAATGCCGTTCAAAACCATCCGTCCATTTCGCGTTGCGGAGATTTGGTCCTGATTTTGGACCAAAAGGCCCAGTGCGATAAGACTTGCAATGCGTGTCTGGCTGAGGGGTCTTCCGGCCATTGTGGTGTAGCGCGCCAGTGACAACCCCTCCCGCGTTCTAAGTGCCATCAAGAGGTATTCAAGCGCACAATCGTCTTGCGTTAATGCTGTAGTTTTCCGAGCTCCATGATTGTCGCAATTTTGCAACCAAATCGTGGGGTTCTTGATCTCCTCGGTCGCCCAGCGGCCGTGCATATCTGTGATCCTGCCGTGGGCACCTGGACCTATGCCAATATAATCGCCCGCACGCCAGTAGATCAGATTATGTCTAGATTCAGAACCCTCTCGGGCATGATTTGAAATTTCATAAGCTGGAAACCCTTCCTGCTCGCAAATCTCTTGAGTCGCGTCATAAAGATCTGCAGACAGATCTTCATCTGGCAACCCTTTTAGACCACCAGCCGCAGCCCTTGCACCGAAGGCGGTGCCTTGTTCAATTGTTAATTGATAAAGGGACAGGTGATCTCCGGCGAGAGAAATTGCGAGCCGCAACTCACGCTCCCAATTCTCTAAGCCCTGATTTTGACGCGCATAAATCAAATCAAAGCTATAACGATCAAAGGTTCGACATGCGGCTTCAACAGCCTTAATCGCCTCTGCTGCGCTGTGCTTCCGGCCCAAAGCTTTTAGTGAGTTGTCATCAAGGGCTTGGACGCCAATCGAAACGCGATTTACGCCGGCACCCCGAAAGCCAATGAACTTATCAACATCGACAGAGCCGGGGTTGGCTTCGAGGGTGATTTCTAAATCGTTTACCGTGGGCCAAATGGAGGTGGCCGTTTCAATAATGCCAGCAACAACCGCGGGCTTCATGAGTGATGGGGTTCCGCCACCAAAATAGATGCTCTGTAAAACCCGCCCCTTTGTTACCTCGCCATATGCCTGCATCTGGTTGATATAGGCGCGCAACCACTGATCTTGATCAATATTTTGTGCAACGTGGCTGTTAAAGTCACAATAGGGGCATTTTGATTCACAAAATGGCCAGTGAAGGTAAAGGCCAAAGCCACCGGATTTCCAGTCATACATCTTCGCGGCCCCTTACCAATCCACCTCACCAGAGGTCACGTTTTCATTCGGCCAATTTTAGGCCACCAACGGAACCGATTGTTTCACGTGAAACAGGACTCGGAGAGCAGGCGGAATGCTTCGGCGCGATGGCTGATTGCATTCTTCTGCGCCGGGTCCATTTCGGCAAACGTCATGAAGTGGCCCTTTGGCTGAAACATTGGGTCATACCCGTGCCCCAAGTCGCCCCGCAAAGGCCAAACCAAGTCGCCCTCAACCCTGCCCTCAAAGGCTTCGTCATGACCGTCAGGCCAAGCCAAAACCAGCGTACAACAAAATTGCGCGGAACGTGGTGCGTTTGCCCCCGCTTTTTTTTGGACAAGATCCCACGTCTTCTTCATCGCGAGTAAAAAGTCCCTGCCATTGGGTGTTTCTGCCCAGTCGGCAGTGTAAACTCCCGGCGCCCCACCTAGGGCGTCGACGCAAATCCCGCTATCGTCTGCCAATGCAGGCAAGCCAGTAGCTGCGGCAACCGCATGGGCCTTTATCCGGGCATTTCCAACAAAACTGCTTTCAGTCTCTTCTGGCGCAACAAGCCCGAAAGCCCCCGCAGAAAGCACTTCCACGCCATAAGGCGCGAAAAGTGCCACCATTTCATCCACTTTGCCTTGGTTATGCGTCGCCAGCACAAGTGTCTTACTGGTGAACTTACGCGCCATCACCGCCCCAATGCCTGCTTTTGTGCTGCGCAAAGTGCTGTTGCCCCAATGTTGGCCAGATCCAACAGTTGCAACATCTCATCGCGCGAAAAACTGCTGCCCTCGGCTGACATCTGAACTTCAACCAGTCGACCACGCCCGGTGATAACAAAGTTTCCATCGGTTCCAGCATTTGAATCTTCAGCGTAGTCCAGATCCAAAACTGGCTGCCCAGCATAAATACCGCAGGAAACCGCCGCAATATGGTCAATCAATGGATCGCTTGCCAGCGCACCAGTCTTTAGCAGCCCATCAATAGCCAACCGCAAAGCAACCCACCCCCCGGTTATCGAGGCGCAGCGCGTCCCGCCATCCGCCTGCAAGACATCGCAGTCAATGACAATCTGGCGCTCACCCAATGCTGCACGATCAACGCATGCACGCAAAGACCTGCCTATAAGTCGTTGAATTTCCTGCGTTCTTCCAGACTGTTTGCCCGCCGCCGCCTCCCGGCGCGTCCGGGAATGCGTCGCTCGGGGCAACATGCCGTATTCCGCGGTTACCCAACCAAGGCCGGTGTTTTTCAAAAACGGGGGCGTCTTTTCCTCAATCGAGGCAGAGCACAAAACATGCGTTTGCCCCACCTTAATCAGGCACGATCCTTCGGCATGAGCCATAGGATTGATTTCAATAGAGATTTCTCTCGGCTCATTCAGTTTTCTGCCTGATGGACGCACAATTTCTCTCCCGATCCAGATTTCAACCTGATAGGCCGCCTTCTTCGCTTTATGCAACCCTCATTGACGCCGCGCGACAGGCGCAGATAATCGGTTCAAGATGACAGAAAACAAAGATCTTCTGACCGAACTCAATGACCGCTCACGCGAGGTTTTTCGCCGCGTGGTCGAAAGCTATTTGTCTTCGGGTGATCCGGTCGGTTCGCGCACGCTTACCCGCAGCATGTCTGAGCGTCTTTCCGCGGCAACCATTCGCAACGTCATGCAGGATTTGGAATACCTTGGTCTTCTCGACAGCCCCCATGTTTCGGCGGGGCGCATTCCCACTCAACAGGGCTTGCGGCTTTTCGTCGATAGCCTGCTTGAGGTCGGCTCTGTCGCAGATGAAGATCGTGTCGTGATGGATGCCGCTCTTTCTTCGGGCGAACGTGATGTTTCCAGCCTGCTTGATCGTGTCAGCGACAGCCTGTCTGCAATCACCAATGGCGCAAGCCTCGTTTTGTCGCCCAAACAGGATGCGGCCATCCGCCATATCGAATTCGTCAGCCTCGCGCCCGACCGGGCTTTGGTTGTTCTGGTTTTTGCCAATGGCCATGTCGAAAACCGTATGATCACCCCACCCGCAGGGCAAACGCCCTCCTCCATGCGCGAGGCTGCAAATTTTCTAAACGCCCTGGCCGAAGGCAAAACGCTTTCCGAACTGCGCCGAAGCATCGGCCAGGAAATTGCCAGCCGCCGCCAAGAGATTGATTCGCTTGCGCGCGAATTGGTCGAAAGCGGTTTGGTTGTCTGGCAATCCAATGAAGACCAACCTGAACGCCTGATTGTGCGCGGCAGGGCCAATCTGATTGCTGATGGCCGCGAAATTCAGGACATCACCCGCATTCGCACCCTTTTCGACGACCTTGAACGCAAGCGCGATATCGCCAGTTTTCTGGAACTTGCCGAAGGCGGCGATGGTGTGCGCATTTTTATTGGCTCTGAGAACAAGCTTTTTTCACTTTCGGGTTCCTCTCTGGTCGTCTCTCCCTATATGAACGCTGATCGACAGATTATCGGTGCCGTTGGTGTGATCGGACCTACACGGCTGAATTATGGCCGCATCGTTCCGATCGTCGATTATACGGCCCAGTTGGTTGGCCGGCTTCTGTCCGATCGTGGCAGGGGCTAGCCTAGTATAGAAGAAACAAGGAAGACGACCATGGCGCAGGATACCCCGCCGACCGAAGACCTGAACCTCGAAGAACTTGAAGATTTTATCGCAGCCGACGAACTGGAAGCTCTGCGGGCAGAGCGCGATGAACTGCGCGACAGGTTTATGCGCGCCCTAGCTGATGCTGAGAATGCGCGCAAACGTGCTGACCGTGACCGTCGCGAAGCAGAACAATATGGCGGTTCCAAACTCGCCCGCGATCTCTTGCCGGTTTACGATAACCTCAAGCGCGCGCTTGAGTCTGCAAATGACGAAACCCGCAGCCAAGCCGCAGCCCTTATCGAGGGGGTAGAGCTGACTCTGCGCGAACTCACCAGCGTGATGACCAAACACAATGTCGCGCCGATTGAACCCGCTATTGGCGACAATTTTGACCCGCAATTGCATCAGGCGATGTTCGAAGCGCCCGTTCCCGGCACAAAAGCCGGTCAGATCATTCAGGTCATGGCTGTTGGCTTTATGCTGCATGATCGCCTTCTGCGCCCCGCGCAGGTTGGCGTTTCATCCAATACTGCCGGATGATCTTGCCGCGGGTGGTGGCCTTAGCTGCCGCCCGCCAGCAATTCGCGCAATTCATAGATGACAGAAAGCGCCTCTTTCGGGGTCAATTCATCTGGGTGGATTTCGCGCAGCCGGGTTTCCACCGCAGATGACACCATTTTGGGTTTTGCCACCGCTTGTACGGGGGCGGCCCGAAATAGCGGCAAATCGTCGATCAACGCCTTTTGGCGCCCCGCCCCTTCCCGCTCACCAGACTCAAGCGCCTCCAGCACCGCCCGTGCCCGTTCAATCACGGCATTTGGCAATCCCGCCAGCCGCGCAACCTGAACCCCATAGCTGCGGTCGGCGGCACCTTTTCTGACCTCGTGCAAAAAGATCAGCTCGCCCTCCCACTCCTTCACGGCGACTGTGGCGTTCTCAACACCTTGCAGTTTTGCCGAAAGCGCCGTCATCTCGTGATAATGGGTTGCAAACAGGGCCCGGCAGCGGTTGGCTTCATGCAGGTGTTCCAGCGTTGCCCAAGCAATCGACAAACCGTCATATGTCGCCGTGCCCCTGCCGATTTCATCCAAAATGACAAAGGCCCGCTCATCCGCTTGATTCAAAATCGCGGCTGTTTCCACCATTTCAACCATAAAGGTCGATCGCCCGCGCGCCAGGTCATCACTTGCGCCAACCCGGCTGAAAAGCTGGCTGACCAAACCGATATGCGCGCTTTGCGCCGGCACAAAACTGCCGCTTTGCGCCAATAGGGCAATAAGAGCGTTTTGCCGCAGAAAAGTTGACTTACCCGCCATGTTCGGCCCAGTCAGCAGCCAGATGGCAGGTGTCGTGCCCGTGGTCAGATTGCAGTCATTGGCCACAAAGGCGCCAGCGCCCTGCCGCCGCAATGCGCGCTCTACCACGGGATGCCGCCCGCCTGTCACACAAAAGGCATGGCTTTCGTCCACAATGGGTTCAACCCAGTCGTCGCCAATCGCCAGATCGGCAAAACCCGCTGACAGATCAATTTCGGCAATGGCTCTTGCGGCGGCACCTATCAGCGCAGCCTTTGCCAAAACCGCGGCTCTGAAAGCCTCATAGTGACGTTTTTCGATCTCAATCGCATGATTGCCGGCATTCAGGATGCGGGTTTCAATCTCACTTAGCGCCAGTGTGGTAAATCGCACCTGATTTGCCGTGGTCTGACGGTGAATGAACCTTTCAGACAGCGGTGGCGCAAACATCTTCTCGGCATGGGTCGCTGTGGTTTCAATGAAATAGCCCAGCACGTTGTTATGTTTGATCTTCAGGCTTTGAACCCCGGTTTCCGCGATATAATCGGCCTGCATGGTCGCAATCACGCCACGGCCTTCGTCGCGCAAACGCCGGGTCTCGTCCAATTCCGCATCATAGCCCGTCGCAACAAATCCACCATCGCGCATCAAAAGCGGGGGTTCTGCAACCAAGCCGTCGTTCAAAAGCTGGACAAGATCTTCATGGCCAACCAGCGCAGTCGCCGCCCGTGCCAATACTGTGGGAGCCTCTCCCGCAAGTCGCGCAGCAATATGTCGCGCCCCCTCCAGGCCAGCGCGAATCGCCACAAGATCGCGTGGGCCGCCACGATCCAAGGCCAACCGGGATAAGGCGCGGTCCATATCCGGAACGCGACGCAATTGGGCGCGCAGGTTTTCGCGCAGTTCAGCCTGTTCCGTCAGATGCCGCACCGATTCCAACCGCGCGGCAATCACCTGTAGGCTGCGCGAAGGCCCCGACAAACGCCGTTCCAACAAACGCGCGCCGGCGGCCGTAACGGTGCGATCCACCGCCGCCAAAAGCGAGCCTTCACGCCCGCCCGTCATGGCTTGATTTATCTCCAGATTGCGCCGGGTCGCGGTATCAATCTGCATTGCCCCACCCACGGCTTCACGCAAAGGCGGGCGCAAAAGCGGCAGTTTTCCGCGCTGTGTCAGATCAAGATAGTCAACCAACGCGCCCATGGCCGAAATCTCGGCGCGGTCAAATGCACCGAAGGAATCCAGAGAGCTAACGGCAAATAACTCACACAACCGCTTTTCTGCGCCACTGGAATCGAAACTTCCCCGCGAAAGCGGCGTTACGGCTGCCCCGGCCTCGTCGATCATGGCGAACAGATCTTGCTCGCGCGCCTCAGAGATAAGCACTTCGCGCGGCGCAAGCCGGGCTAGTTCGGGCGATAGGCGCACCTGCGGGCAGGCCATCACCCGCAACTCACCTGTGGAAATATCGGCCCAGGCCAGCGCGGATTCGTCCCGCACCTCGGCCCAGGCGGCAAGGTAATTGTGCCGCCGTGCCTCCAGAAGCGAATCCTCGGTCAACGTGCCCGGCGTTACCAACCGCACCACATCGCGCTTTACCACCGATTTCGATCCGCGTTTTTTGGCTTCGGCCGGGTCTTCCATTTGCTCGGCAATGGCCACGCGAAACCCTTTGCGGATCAGCGAAAGCAGATAGCCTTCGGCGGCATGGACCGGCACGCCGCACATGGAAATTGGCTCTCCCAGATGAAAGCCGCGCTTGGTCAGCGCAATATCCAAGGCCTCTGCCGCAGCAACGGCATCGTCAAAGAACATCTCATAGAAATCGCCCATCCGGTAGAACAACAAGGCGCCCGGATTGCGCGCTTTGATCTCCAGATATTGCGCCATCATCGGCGTGACGCTGTCTTCGCTCACGGATCGCTCCTCTATCGGTCGAAAGACCCTACAAAAGCCGCGCCACGGCGAAAAGCCCGAATAGAGCGACTATGCAGAAGCCATTTGCGACGTTAAGACCCAAAGGAATGCACAAGGATGCCCCCTGATGACCAAGACCAAGATCACCGCCGAAGAAGCGCTCGCCTATCATCTTGAACCGCGCCCCGGCAAATTTGATGTGGTTGCCTCGACGCCCATGGCAACCCAGCGCGACCTGTCGCTGGCTTATTCACCGGGTGTTGCGGTGCCCGTGCAGGCGATCGCTGACAATCCCGCCACTGCCTATGATTATACGGTCAAGGGAAACATGGTGGCCGTCATAACGAATGGCACAGCCATTTTGGGCATGGGCAACCTTGGCGCGCTGGCTTCCAAACCAGTGATGGAAGGCAAGGCGGTGCTGTTCAAACGCTTTGCCGATGTTAACGCCATCGACATCGAACTGGATACCGAAGATCCTGAGGAAATCATCAAGGCGGTTTCCCTCATGGGGCCAACTTTTGGCGGCATTAACCTTGAGGACATCAAGGCGCCGGAATGTTTCATCATCGAACAGCGCCTGAAAGAGATGATGGACATCCCGGTGTTCCATGATGATCAGCATGGCACGGCGGTGATCTGTGCAGCGGGGCTTATCAACGCGCTGGAAATCAGCGGCAAGAAGATCCAAAACTGCAAAATCGTCCTTAACGGGGCTGGCGCCGCGGGCATCGCCTGCCTTGAACTTATCAAGGCTATGGGCGCCAAGCATGACAATTGCATCATGTGCGATACCAAAGGCGTCATTTATCAGGGTCGCACCGAAGGCATGAACCAGTGGAAATCGGCCCATGCCGCCAACACCAGCGCCCGCACGCTGGAAGAGGCTATGGTCGGCGCTGATGTGTTCCTCGGCGTTTCCGCAAAGGGCGCAGTGACCCCGGAAATGGTGGCCTCGATGGCAGAAAACCCGGTCATTTTCGCCATGGCCAACCCGGACCCGGAAATCACCCCGGAAGAAGCCCATGCCGTGCGTGCAGATGCTATCGTGGCAACGGGGCGTTCTGATTATCCCAATCAGGTGAACAATGTTCTGGGTTTTCCTTACCTGTTCCGTGGCGCGCTCGACATTCACGCCCGTGCGATCAATGATGAGATGAAACTGGCTTGTGCCCACGCCCTTGCCGCGCTTGCCCGCGAAGATGTGCCGGACGAAGTGGCCATGGCCTATGGCCGAAAACTGTCATTCGGCCGTGATTACATCATTCCCACGCCCTTTGATCCGCGCCTCATCTATGTCGTGCCGCCAGCCGTGGCCAAGGCAGGCATGGATACCGGCGTTGCCCGCCGCCCCATTGTGGACCTAAAGGCATATGCCCAAAGCCTGAAGGCCCGCATGGATCCGACGGCCAGCATTCTGCAAGGCATCCATGCCCGCGCCCGGCAGGCGCAGGCCCGGATGATCTTTGCCGAAGGCGACGATCCCCGCGTGTTGCGCGCCGCAGTTGCCTATCAGCGTGCGGGCCTTGGCAAGGCGCTTGTCGTCGGGCGCGAGGCCGATGTTCGTGAAAAGCTGGAAGCGGTTGGCCTTTCCGATGCCGTGCGTGAATTGGAAGTGGTCAACGCGGCCAATTCGCGCCATCTCGAACAATATAAGGATTTCCTCTACCAACGCCTGCAACGTCAGGGCTTTGATCGCCACGATGTTCACCGTCTGGCGGCGCGTGATCGGCACGTGTTTTCGGCGCTTATGCTGCAACATGGCCACGGCGATGGTTTGGTAACAGGTGCCACGCGAAAATCGGCACATGTATTGTCGCTTATCAACCATGTCTTCGATGCCAAGGCATCAGATGGCGCCGTGGGGGTGACGGCGGTCTTGCACAAAGGGCGCATTGTGCTGATTGCCGATACCCTTGTTCAGGAATGGCCCGAACCCGAAGATCTGGCGACCATCGCTATTCGTGCCGCAGATGTTGCGCGCGGCTTGGGGCTGGAACCGCGCGTAGCTTTTGTGTCCTTCTCAAACTTTGGCTATCCGGTGTCAGAGCGCGCAACAAAGATGCACATCGCGCCACAGGTTTTGGATAAGATGAAGGTCGATTTCGAATACGAAGGCGAAATGACCGTGGATGTTGCGCTCAACTCAGATGTCATGGCGCAATACCCGTTCTGCCGCCTGACGGGGCCTGCGAATATTTTGGTGGTTCCGGCGCGCCACTCGGCCTCAATCTCGGTAAAGCTGATGCAGGAACTGGCCGGCGCTACGGTAATCGGTCCCATTTTGGCAGGCGTTACCAAACCTATTCAGATCTGCTCCACCAACTCTACGGTGAATGACATTTTGAACATGGCGGTGATGGCGGCTTGCAAGGTGGGCTAAGGCGCGTTTGTGGCCATTGTAGATCAGGCCTTAGTGATGAAAGGCCTGATCGCCCCACAATTGCCTGACCCGCGCGTCACGGCCGCAGGATTTTCGGTAATAGGCATAGGCGTTTGATTGCTTCTTCGGGCCAACGCGCGTTAGCACCAGATTGGTGCCGCGATAGTAATCCTGATGATAATCTTCCGCCCGCCAGAACCGATTTGCCGTAAGAACCGGCGTTACGATCTTTTGGCCAAGCGTGGCTTCCGCCTCAGTAATGGCGGCGGTGGCAATGGCCTTTTGCTGCGCATTCAACGTGAAAATTGCGGTGCGATAGGCGCTCCCGCGGTCACAAAACTGGCCGCCCGCATCGGTCACGTCGATTGAGCGCAAAAATTTCGCCATTAGGGCTGCATAGCTGATGCGATCGGGGTCAAAAACCACCTCAACCGCCTCGTAATGGCCCTCATGGTTTTCGTAGGTAGGGTTCACCCTGTTGCCGCCGGTATAGCCTGACACGGCGGATATAACGCCGGGAATGGATTCGAAATCGGATTCGACGCACCAGAAACAACCACCGGCCACAATTGCCTTTTCGGTTCGGGCATGGGCCGCGGTTCCCAGCGCCAGCAAAAGGAATGAAAAGAGCGCGCTTGTCAGGTTAAGAATTTTCGACATTTTGGTATCCCTTCTTCTTTGCCCAATCAGCCTTGCCCCATATGCCCATCCGCACAAATCACCCCGGCGTGAGGTCACGCGCAGGTGATGGGGGCTTGGCCTTTCTGCCGCCACTGAATAGCCTTGCCGCCAAAATGGAGGTTTCTGTGGCAGATAATGTTTCAACCCATCAGGCGGAAGAAGACAGCCGGAACGAAGAGATTCTTATCTGGGTCAACGGCCAGATTGTTCCCAAGGCGCAGGCCATGGTTTCGGTCTACGATTCAGGCTTCATGCTGGGCGATGGGGTATGGGAAGGGCTGCGACTTTACAAAGGCCGCTGGTCTTTTGTGGACGAACATATGGATCGGTTGTTCGAAGCCGCAAAAGCCATTGATCTTGATATTGGAATGACCCGCGAAGAAGTCACTAAAGCCCTGCTAGAGACACAAAAAGCCAATGGCATGACCGATAACGCCCATGCGCGCCTGATGGTGACCCGTGGCGTGAAAACGCGGCCCTTCCAGCACCCGAAGCTTAGCCAGCGCGGCCCGACCATGGTTATCATCATGGAACATAGCCGGCCGAAAATTCCCCGCCCGATCCGGCTGGCGACCGTGCCGCATCTGCGCGGCTTGCCGATGACGCAAGATCCAAAGCTGAACTCGCATTCCAAGCTGAACTGTATTCTGGCCTGCATCGCCGCTGAAAAGGCCGGCGCGGATGAGGCGCTGATGCTGGACGTCCACGGCTTTGTGAACACCACCAATGCCTGCAACTTCTTTATCGTGAAAAAGGGGCAGGTTTGGACATCGACCGGTGATTACTGCATGAACGGCATTACCCGGCAAAAGGTGATCGACCTGTGTCGCGCCAACAACATTCCGGTGTTTGAACGCAACTTCAGTCTGGTTGACACCTATTCGGCCGATGAGGCGTTTTTGACCGGCACCTTTGGGGCGCAAACCCCGGTTGGCATGATTGACGGTCGGGCCATTGGCTCGGGACAGATGGGCCCGATGACCGAACGCCTGCGCGGCCTTTACAAGGAGCTTGTTGGCGCATGACACCCGATCCTCAGCGTATTGCCATGTGGTCGGGGCCGAGAAACCTGTCCACGGCCATGATGTATTCCTTTGCCGCGCGCGGCGATTGCCGAGTTTGGGATGAGCCGTTCTATGCCGCCTATCTGAAAGCAACAGGCATAGATCACCCGATGAAAGAGGCCGTTATTGCGGATGGGATTGCGGATCCCTCTCATGTGGCTGATGCCTGTCTTGCGCCCCTAAAGGCCGAACAGAGCCTGTTTTACCAAAAGCACATGACGCTCCATATGATCCCGGAGTTTGATCGCGGGTTCATGCGTGGCTTGACCAATGTGTTCATGATCCGCCATCCGGCCCGTGTTATCGCGAGCTATGCCAAAAAGCGCGAAGCCCCCACGCTTGCCGACATCGGCTTTGTTCAGCAGGCTGAGCTGTTCGATGAAGTGGCGAATTGGCTTGGCAGGGCACCGATCGTGATTGACAGCGCCGATATCCGCATGGCGCCGCGCGAAAGCCTTTCCCGTCTTTGTGCCGCGCTGGGCATTAGCTTTACCGACAAGATGCTTAGCTGGCCTGCGGGCCCAAAACCCTATGATGGGGCTTGGGCGCCGCATTGGTATAATGCCGTTCATGGCTCAACCGGGTTTGATGAACCCGAAGGCGCACTGCCAAAACTGGACAGCAGTTTTCAGGCGCTTTGCGATCAGGCCATGCCCTATTATGAGCGCCTCGCACGGCTGAAACTCTGACCGCACAAAAGGAAAAGGCCGCCCGGACAGGCGGCCTTTCTTAATTTCTGATCTCTGGGGCTCAGCCCTTTTTCGCCACGCGGGCGTTGCGGTTTGCAACCAGCCGCAGACGCAGGGCGTTCAGGCGAATGAAACCTTCGGCATCTTTCTGGTCATAGGCGCCGGCGTCTTCTTCAAAGGTCACATGCTTTTCAGAATAAAGCGAGTGGTCAGACCAGCGCGCCACGGTGCGGGCCGACCCTTTGTAAAGTTTCACCCGCACGGTGCCGGTGACATGCTCTTGTGTCTTGTCGATCAGCGCCTGAAGCGCCTCACGCTCGGGGCTGAACCAGAAGCCGTTGTAGATCAGCTCAGCATAACGCGGCATGATCGAATCTTTCAGGTGGCCCGCGCCTGAATCCAGCGTGATCTGTTCGATACCGCGGTGGGCTTCCAACAGAATGGTGCCGCCGGGGGTTTCGTAAAGGCCGCGCGATTTCATGCCGACAAAGCGGTTTTCCACCAAATCCAACACGCCCACGCCATGCTTGCCACCAAGTTCATTCAACTTGGCCAGAATGGTGGCGGGCGACATGGCCACGCCATTGATGGCTACGGCATCGCCTTTTTCAAAGCTGATTTCCACCATTTCCGCCTGATCGGGGGCCTGTTCGGCGGGAACCACGCGCTGATAGACGAATTCGGGGGCTTCTTCGGCCGGGTTTTCCAGAACCTTGCCTTCAGACGAGGTGTGCAACAGGTTCGCATCCACCGAGAAGGGCGCTTCGCCGCGCTTGTCTTTGGCAATCGGAATCTGGTTCGCTTCGGCAAATTCCAAAAGTTTGGTGCGCGAGGTCAGATCCCACAGACGCCAGGGCGCAATTACTTTGATCGCCGGGTCCAGCGCGGCCGCCGAAAGTTCAAAGCGCACCTGATCGTTGCCCTTGCCGGTGGCGCCATGGGCCACGGCATCGGCGCCGTGTTCATGGGCGATCTTCACCAGATGTTCTGAGATCAGCGGGCGGGCAATCGAGGTGCCCAAAAGATAAAGCCCTTCGTAAAGCGCATTGGCGCGGAACATCGGGAAGACGAAATCACGCACGAATTCTTCGCGCACGTCTACGACGTGAATATTTTCGGGCTTGATGCCCATCAGCAGCGCCTTTTGGCGCGCCGGTTCCAGCTCTTCGCCCTGGCCCAGATCGGCGGTGAAGGTGATTACCTCACAGCCATATTCCGTTTGCAGCCACTTCAGGATGATCGAGGTATCAAGCCCGCCAGAATAGGCGAGAACGACTTTCTTCGGCTTTTGCATGGGGGCCTCCTAATACGCGCCCTGCGCTTAGCGGTATTTGCTAAAAAGGGCAAGTCAAGCAGAACCCCGAACGCAGATCCCTTGCACAAGGCGCGCGGCTTCGGCACATCATATGACATGACACATTTTGCCGATGCCGCCCGCCAGACCACCCGCGCCCTTCGCGATCTGTTTCCGCGCACGCCGTTGCAGCGGAATGATTTTCTTTCCCGCAAATATGCGGCTGAAATCTGGTTAAAGCGCGAAGACCTGTCGCCCGTGCGCAGTTACAAGCTGCGCGGGGCCTATAATGCCATGCGCAAGGTGCGTGCAGCCCATCCGGCCCAGCGTCATTTCGTTTGCGCCAGTGCTGGCAATCATGCGCAGGGCGTGGCCTTTGCCTGCCGGCATTTTGGGGTGCAGGGCACCATTTTCATGCCGGTCACGACGCCGCAGCAAAAAATCGACAAGACCCGCGCCTTTGGCGGCGACAATGTGCGTATCGTGCTGACGGGGGATTATTTCGATCAGACACTGGCGGCATCGCAGCGGTTTTGTGCCGATGAGGGCGCGCATTTCCTGTCGCCCTTCGATGATGACGATGTAATCGAAGGCCAGGCTTCGGTTGCGGTGGAAATGTTGGAACAGCTTGGCCGGGCGCCGGATCTGGTGGTTTTGCCGGTTGGCGGCGGTGGGCTTGCTTCTGGAGTTACCCGCTTTTTGCGTAGCGAATCGCCTCAGACCAGCTTTCGCCTTGTAGAGCCCAAGGGTGGCGCAAGTCTGACGGCCGCGCTGGCCGCACATGAGCCGGTTACGTTGAAGCGCGTTGACAATTTTGTCGATGGTGCTGCCGTGGCGCGCGTGGGCGACCGGACCTTCGCCGCGCTGAACTGGGTAAACCCTGACGAGGTGTTGATCGCCCCCGAAGACCGCATTTGCACAACGATGCTGACGATGCTGAACACCGAAGGCATCGTGTTGGAGCCAGCCGGCGCGCTTTCGGTTGATGCACTGGCGGATCTTGGCCCTGAAATTGCGGGCAAGACCGTGGTTTGTGTTACTTCGGGCGGAAATTTTGATTTCGAGCGTCTGCCAGAGGTCAAGGAACGTGCCCAGCGTTATCTTGGGGTGAAGAAATACTTCATTCTGCGGATGCCACAGCGCCCCGGCGCCTTGCGCGAATTTCTGGCGATGCTTGGCCCGGATGATGACATCGCGCGCTTTGAATATCTGAAGAAGTCAGCGCGGAACTTTGGGTCGGTTCTGATCGGGATCGAAACCAAGGATTCGGGCAATTTTCAAAAGCTGTTCGACCAGCTAGAAGCGGCCGCCTTTCAGTATCGGGACATTACGCAGGACGAAATTCTTTCCGAATTTCTGATCTGACGCTTAATCCTGATAGCCGGTTCCCCGTGCGGCGCGCAGTGTATCGCTGGGGCTTAGGCCGTAGCGGGCTGCATGGGCCTGTGCAAAGCGCCCGAAATGGGAAAAGCCCCATTTCAAGGCCACTTCGGTAACGGACCCGCAGCCAGCGATCAGATCGGCATGGGCACGCTCTAACCGCGCGTCACGCCAGAAATTCAGGGGGGTCGTGTCACGATACTGGCGAAACACCAGTTGCAAGCCGCGCGTTGAAATGCCCGCAGCGGCGGCAATGTCATCTACCGTCAGGGCTTGGTCTAGATGGGCCTCGATATAGGCTTCGGCCAAGCGAAGGTGTCTTGGCCGGGGGGCTGCCCGAACCCGGCCAAGGCGGTCACGGTAATCATGGCGATGCGCCTCTAGTAGGCCGGAAATCAACATGCCCTCAACTTGCCGTCCCATCAGGCCCGCACCAAGGGCGATGCGGCCCTGGTCGGCCTCAGAGACAAGAAACATCACCATCTGGCACAGGGTTGCGCCCGCGCCTGTGGTCAGGTCCATCTGGCCAAGAAAGGTCAGGGCATCTTCTGCGCGGTGGCCAAGCTGGGCCGAAAGATGTTCTGTCATTGCCAAGCGGTCGATCTGTAGCAGGATCTGCCGCGTGCCTTCTTCCCAGATCATTGTGGTTGGCACCTGGGGGTTCAAAACAGCAGCCTGTCCGGGCACCGTGACATAGCTGTCGGAGCCGTTCACAATGGCTGCACCGCCTGAAAGCGGAATTTGCATCAGATAGAAGTGATTCAGATTGCCGGGGGCGATCAGGGTTTTCGCGCCGTATTCGATATAGTTCAGACTGACCCGGTCGCCACGCAGGTGGTGATGCCGCGCTGACATCTTGGCTCCGCGCCCGATGGTGTCCAGCCGATGCGGGCAAAACACCGCCGCGACACGCTCGCGCGCCTCGTCTAGATCGTTCGATTGAAAGAGCGCATGGGCCGCCAAGGGCGGTTGCGCCAAAGCCTCCAGCATTGCCACCCTCCCCGATGGACAAGACAGCCTAGCATGAAACGGCGCAGATCGCCCCCTACCCAACAGATTTTTTCGTTTTCTGGATAGTCGCCCCGTTTGCCGGATAGCGGGCGTGCCGATGGTGCCGAAAACTCTTTCAAATTCAAAAAACAACGGGGGGTCTGATGAAGGGATTGCAAGGAAAGGTCGCCATCGTTCCGGGGGGCGCCACGAAGATTGGTCAGGCCGTGGTGCAAGCCTTTGTTGATGCGGGTGTGCGGGTGATGGTTGCCGATATTGCCGAAGATTCGGGCAAGGCGATGGAGCGCGACGGCGTGGTCTTTGCCAAATGCGATCTGCGCAATGATGCGGATATTGCGGCGCTGGTGGCGGCAACCAAGAAGAAATTCGGCCGCATTGATTTTCTGGTGAATGTCGCCTGTTCCTACCTTGATAATGGCGCGGAAACATCGCGTGCCGATTGGCTGACGGCCTTGGACATCAATATCGTCGGTTCAGTCATGCTGATGCAGGCGGCGCGCGCGGAACTGGCCGCCAACAAAGGGGCGATCGTTAATTTCGGTTCCATTTCCAGCCGCGTCGCTCAGACCGGCCGTTGGGTTTATCCGGTTTCCAAGGCGGCCATTTTGCAACTGACGCGCAATCAGGCGATGGATCTTGCCCCGGATGGTATCCGCGTTAACGCCGTTTCACCCGGTTGGACATGGTCAAACATCATGGACCAACTGACAGGCGGCAATCGCGCCAAGACCGATGCAGTTGCGGCACCTTTCCATCTTTTGGGCCGGGTTGCGAACCCCGAAGAAGTGGCTTCGACGGTTCTGTTTCTGTGTTCGGATGAGGCCAGTTTCATCACTGGGACCGATATCTGTGTTGATGGCGGCTATACCGCCATGGGCCCGGAGCAGGCGGTGCCGGCTATTCCAAAACTCATGTCTTAAGGCCGTTTAGAGCCATAATAACAGGGAAAACATCATGCGGAAATTTACCATCATTGGGGGCGGCCAGTCTGGCCTTATGGTTGCCATAGGGCTTTTGAAGGCCGGCCATAAGGCGCGCGTTGTGCAAAACCGCACAGCGGATGAGATTGAGAAGGGCCGGGTTCTGTCCAGTCAATGCATGTTCTCGAATGCTGTGCAGAATGAACGCGATCTGGGCATTGATTTTTGGTCAGATACCTGCCCGCCGGTGCAGGGCATTAACTTTATCGTTCCAAATCCGGATGGGTCGGGCACAAGGCTGATTGATTGGGTGGGGCGGCTTGATCGCAATGCCTATGCCGTTGACCAGCGGGTGAAGATGCCGCGTTGGTTGGCCGAGTTTCAAAAGCTGGGCGGCCAGTTGGTTATCAAGGATGCGGGCCTTGCTGATATTGATGAATATGCGCGACAGGACGATCTGGTGATCGTTGCCTCTGGCAAGGGCGAGGTTGGGCAGATGTTCGCGCGCGACGCCCAGAAATCTGCCTATGACAAGCCGATGCGTGCCTTGGCGTTGACCTATGTGAAAGGCATGACCCCGCGTGCGCCCCATTCGGCGGTAGAGTTCAATCTGATCCCCGGTGTTGGCGAATATTTTGTTTTCCCGGCGCTGACGACCACCGGTCCTTGTGAAATTATGGTGTTCGAGGGCATCCCCGGCGGCCCGATGGATTGTTGGGCCGATGTGAAAACGCCAGAGGCACATCTGGCAAAATCACTGGAGATTTTGAAAACCTTCCTGCCTTGGGAATATGAGCGGTCGAAGAATTGCACCTTGACGGATGACAACGGTATTTTGGCCGGCCGCTTTGCGCCCACCATCCGCCACCCGATTGGCACGCTGCCCTCGGGCCGTAAGGTATTGGGCTTGGGTGATGCGGTTTGCCTGAACGATCCGATCACTGGGCAGGGGTCGAATAATGCGTCAAAGGCCGCCGCGATTTATCTGAAGTCGATTCTCGCCCATGGTGACCAGCCCTTTGACGAGGCTTTCATGCAAGGCACGTTCGACAAGTTCTGGGATTATGCTCAGTGGGTTGTGCAATGGACCAACATGCTTTTGTTGCCGCCGCCGCCCTTTATTCTGGACATTATGGGCAATGCGCAGGGTTTGCCGAAATTGTCGCATCGCATGGCCAACGGCTTTGATGATCCGCGCGATTTCTTCCCGTGGTTTGCTGATCCGAATGCTGCCGCTGCCTATCTGGCTGAATTGAAGGCCGCGTAACCCCATGACCGCCCCGATCGAAGCCCCAGTCTTTCGCGCTGCCATGGCCCGCTTTCCCGGGGCGGTCACGATTGTCACCACTGGCTCTGGCGAAAACCGCCGAGGTATTACCGCGACGGCGGTTTGTTCGGTTACGGCTGACCCGCCCAGCCTTCTGGTTTGCTTGAATCAGAAAACCGGCACCTGTGCGCATGTTGCTGAAAGCGGCCTTTTTGCCGTTAATCTGCTACCCGGTGATGGCGGCGCCTTGGCCTTGGTTTTTGCCGGGGCCACGGGGGCCAGCGGCGGTGACAAATTTCAAGCTGGCGATTGGCAGGAGAACGGCCTTGGTCTTCCCCGCCTTTCGTCGGCGATTGCCAGTTTTGCCTGCGAAGTCACCGAAGCGGTGCAGGCGGGCACCCATACCTTGTTCATCGGGCGTGTGATCGAGATCGCGACGGCCGATGGTGCGCCGCTGCTTTACGAACAATCGCGTTTCCACCAGTTGCAGCCGCTTTGATCCGTGCTAGCCATAGGAAACACAAAGCAGAAGGTTTCCTATGCGCGCCCGTGATCTTGGCCTGCCTTTCCCTGGCACCCCCGGCCCATTGAACGCCATTACCGATGTTTCTGGCGTAACGGTGGGCTACAAGACCCTGCTTGACCCTGCGCGCCATATGCGCACGGGCGTTACAGCGATCATTCCGCGGATGGATGCCGGGCAGCCCGAGCCTGTGCGTGCAGGTCAAGCTACGCTGAATGGCAATGGCGAGATGACCGGTGCGCATTGGATTAACGATGGTGGCTATTTTCTTGGGCCCGTCCTTATTACCAATACCCATGGCATAGGGGCCTGCCATACGGGGGCGACGCGCTGGATGATTGACCGCTATGCGGCGCATTTCCGCGATGGCATTGCTTGGGCAATGCCGGTTGTCGCTGAAACTTATGACGGCATCCTGAACGATATCAACGCGATGTTTGTTGAGCCTGAACACGCGATTGAGGCGTTGAACAGCGCCGCCTCTGGCCCGGTGGCCGAAGGCGCAGTTGGCGGTGGAACCGGGATGATTGCCTATGAGTTCAAGGCAGGCACCGGCACGGCATCGCGTCGCGTTCCGCTGGCGGGGGAAACCTATACCGTCGGGGTTTTGGTGCAGGCCAATCATGGCAAGCGCCCTTGGTTCAATGTGCTGGGTCAGCCCGTTGGGGCGCAGATGCCGTTTGAGGGGCTTGTTTCACGTGAAACCGGGTCGATTATTGTTGTCATCGCCACAGACGCGCCGCTTTCGACAATTTCGCTGCGCCATCTGGCGCGGCGGGCCGGGCTTGGCCTTGGCCGCGGCGGCACGCCGGGCGGCAATTCATCGGGTGATATTTTTCTGGCCTTTTCGACCGCGCCTTTCGGCCCGATGCCGCAGGCCGCCGGCGCGTTGATTCAGCGCACGGAGTTCAATGCCGAACTGATTGACCCTATTTATCTGGCCGCGGTCGAGGCGGTAGAAGAAGCCGTTGTCAACGCTATCGTCGCCGGAACTGCGACCCCGACCTTCCGCTTTCCGGGCAAGGTGATACCGGGTATCGACAGGGATGCGCTTGCGGCGATGTTTGCGCCGGGCGGGGTTGAACCGGCCCGGCCTTGACGCCACCGCTTAGTGCGGCACGACCAGCGTGATGCCGTCCAGATCCGCCGACATCACGATTTGGCAAGACAGCCGCGATGTGGCTTGGCGCTCTGCCTCTGCCACATCCAGCATTGCATCTTCGAACTCGCCCGCATTGCCGGTTTTCGCCGCCCATTCGGGCGAGACATAGACGTGACAAGTGGCGCAGCTTAACGAGCCGCCACATTCCCCGATCACGCGGGGAACATTATTGGCGACGGCGGCTTCCATCAGATTTTGGCCTTCGCGCACATCTGCGGTGATGGTCTTGCCGTCAGGCAGAATCCAGGTGGCTTTCATGGCTGCTCCTTAAATATACCAGATATACCAATCGCGCAGGGCATCGCCCTCAATCCCGGCGGTCTTTTCCACCTCGGCGCGCTTCATGTAGATGTGATTTTCCACCAACCCTGCCCCGACGGCGGCGCCAAGGGCTGTATCGGCCTCAAGATCATTCAGCGCTTCGGCCAGAGAGCCCGCAACGCCATAGGGGGCGTCATTGCGGGTAAAGCCATCGCCCGTTTCCATGGCTTGAAGTGCATACTGGTTTTGCACCCCAAGAAGCGCAGCCTGAAGAACCGTCGCAACCACGGTATAGGGGTTAGCAGCCGCATCGGCCATGCGATGTTCCAGTCGGGCCTTTTTGCCGCCTTCGGCCGAAAGGCGCACTGTGACATTGCGATTGTCGCCGCCCCAGTTGCACCAGAAACCCGAAAGGCTGGCCGGTTGCAGCCGGGCATAAGACGTGGCGTTTGGCGCCATCAACCCGGCCATTGCCTTGTGATGTTTCATCCAACCCGCGATGCAGCCCTTGGCCAGATCGCTCAGATTATTCGGATCGCCCACATCACCGTTGGCAAGCGCATTGGCACCATTGTGATCGGTGAACGACAGGTTCACATGCATCCCCGAGCCGCCTTTGCCCGCAATGGGTTTGGGCAGGAAAGACAGAATGATGCCGTGGTCCCAGGCCACTTCGCGCGCCATTTGGCGGAACAGCACCACCGTATCGACATGTTCCACCGCCGAACCGAAGGTCAGCGTGAACTCATATTGCGGGGCATCATATTCCGCGGTGATAAGATCCAGCGGCAGACCGATTTCCTGCGCCTTGTTCCAGATCGCATCGGTAAAGCGGCGCGGATCGGTAAGGTTGCCGGTGCCATAAACGACGCCGCCGGGGGTGTCATAGGGCGAGATGCTGCCATCATCATTGCGCACGAAAGCATAGGCTTCCAGTTCTATGCCCACTTTCGGCGTCAGGCCGATAGCTTCCCAGGCCGCCACCGCGCGTTTCAGCGCGCTGCGCGGGCACATCGGAACCGTCGCGCCATCGCCGCCGTAAAGATCGCCGGTTACTACTTTGGTATTCGGCTCCCAACCTTGGCGGATTTCATCGGCCCGCCAGCGCAAGGCCATGTCGGGAAGCCCTTCAAGGCACATGGTGCCGGGGGCCTCGATCAACAGATCCTTGTCGTAATGCACCGAGAAAGTCGGGCGGGCAAAACGGCTTTCATCATCGCGCATTTTGGATGCGGGCAGGTATTTCCCGCGCATGATGGACAGATGATCACAAAACATCGCGCGAAGGCGGTCAGACATGGTTCACTCCCTGAAATGCGGTCTTGGGCCGCTTATTGTAGCGTCACTGTAACGGGCAATTCCTTGATCCCGCCAATGAAATTCGACCGCAGAAATTTATGTGGTGCGGCCGGCGTGATGGTTTTCACCCGCTTGGCCATTTCTTCGAACAGGATGCGCACTTCCAGCCGGGCAAGCCACATGCCAAGGCAGATATGCGGCCCACCCTGGCCAAAGGACACATGCCGATTGGGCGTGCGGAACAGGTTTACGCGGAAGGGGTCTTCAAATGCGCGCTCATCACGGTTGCCGCTGGCCCACCACAAGATAACCTTTTGGCCCTGCTTTATCTGCTTGCCCTGAAACTCAAAATCTTGCGCGGCAGTGCGGCGGAAATAGGTGGTCGGGCTGGCCCAGCGGATGATTTCATCCGGCGCGGTTTCCCAAACCGCCCCACCTTGTTGCATTTGGCCCAAAAGCTCTGGCTGATGCGCCAGCGCCTGAATGCCCGCAGCAATCGAATAGCGCGTGGTATCGTTGCCCGCCGCCACAGCAAGACAAAAGAAGTTGCGGAATTCGTTTTCCGGCATAACGGTGCCATCCGGGCCGGGTTGCAACAGCATATGCAAGATGCCCGAGGTGTCGCCCGCTTTCCTTTGCCGCTCCATCAGCTCTTTGGCATAGACAAACAGTTCCGCCCCCGCGGGCGAATTGAACGGCATCATCCGAAATTCGTCGGTCGTCATTTTGTCCAGCACATGGCTGGTGAAATCCGGGTCGGTGTTGGCAATCAGTTGATCGCCCTTTTCGACAAGCCAGGGCAAATCTTCATCCGGCAGGCCAAGGATACGCCCCAGCATCCGCATCGGAAGTTGGCGGGCGATTTCTTTTGTGGCGTCAAAGCTGCCCTTGTCAAACGCCTCATCCAAAATCGGGCCTGTGAGATCGCGGATCACCTGTTCAAACCCGGCAACCACCGGCTTCGAAAACGCCTTGGCCAGCTTGACCCTGGTTTTCATATGTTCGGGATTGTCCGTTTCCTGAAAGGTGCGGCGGGCAAGATATTCTTCATAGGTCTGGTCTTCCATCCGGATGCCGCGGGCCGAAGACAGAATTTCAGGCTGGCCGTTCAACTTCAGAATATCTTCATGACGGGTGACCGACCAATAGCCTTCACCACCCGACCAGTCAGACCAATGCATCGGGTCTTCATCGCGCAGCCGTTTGAAGGTGTTATGTGGCGCTCCGGCAAGAAAACTGTCGTGGCTGCCCAGATCGGCGTGGCCATTGTCGGTTGGTGTCCAGACGGTCATTAATACACTCCCTTGCCGTAAAGGCGATCTTCAAATATACTAAACGTGTTCATAAATATGTAAAGCGGGAATATCGTGCATATTGCGATCTTGATGACAAATACGGATGAATCCGAATTTGCCCAGACGAGGCCGAAGGATGGTGAGAAGTTTTCCACCATGATTCATAGCGTTCGGCCCGATTGGAAGGTGACGGTCTTTTCGGTGAAAGACGGGATTTTTCCCGCTGATGATGCCCGCTTTGACGGCTGGCTAATCGGCGGCAGTCCGGCTTCGGTGCATGATTCGGATCCATGGGTGGGCAGGCTTTTTGCGCTCGTTCGCAAGTTGGTCGCAGAGGGCCAGCCGATTTTTGGCGCCTGCTTTGGCCATCAGGCCATTGCGATGGCATTGGGTGGGCATGTCGGGCCAAATCCGGGCGGATGGGTGTTTGGCTTGGTGGATACCGTGATTGATGGCGCCCCGATAAAGCTTTACGGCAGCCATGTTGAACAGGTTTTGCGCCTGCCCGAGGGCGCGGTGATTTTGGGTGGAACTGATGAGTGCCCCATCGGCAGTTTTGCCATTCCGGGCAGGGTAATGACCACACAATACCATCCGGAAATGTCGCATCAGTTTATTTCCGATCTGGTAGAGGAATACGCATCCGAATTGCCGCAGCAGGTTGTTGACAGCGCGCGGCTATCTTTGGCGGAAACGGCTGACAGTGGCCCGATGGCTGAGCGTATCGCACAGTTTTTTGAGAAGCGGCAGTAGCACCGCCTGTCCGGCGGTGAATTACGCCCGCGTGATTGACAAGAAAATATTGTCAATCACTTGCAAATCTTGATTTCCGTTTTTGCCAATAGGCATCACAATGCCCCAAAGCCATTTGGCGCGGAAAGGGCATGAAGATGCAAAACGGCGGGTATGTCTTGGTTCAGAGCCTTGTGGCCTTAGGGGCTCGTAAGGCCTTTGGTGTTCCCGGCGAAAGCTATCTGGCCGTTCTGGATGCGTTGCACGACACGCAAGGCAAGCTTGACTTTGTGTTGTGTCGTAACGAAGGTGGCGCCTGTTTCATGGCGGCGGCCTATGGCAAACTGACGGGTCAGCCGGGAATTTGTATGGTCACGCGCGGCCCCGGTGTCACGAATGCTTCGATCGGCATTCACACGGCGATGCAGGATTCTGCGCCAATGCTAATCTTTGTGGGGCAGGTCGGAACCGATATGAAGGGCCGCGAGGCGTTTCAGGAAATCGACTATCGTGCGGTTTTTGGCACCATGGCGAAATGGGTTGTCGAAATTGACGATGCTGAACGTATCCCGGAAATTCTGTCGCGCGCCTGGATGACCGCCACCACTGGCCGCCCCGGTCCGGTGGTCGTTGCCTTGCCCGAAGACATGCTGACAAGCCTTACCGATGTGCCCGCCCTGACTGGCCCCGCCCGCATCGCTGAAGCTGCGCCAGAAGCGGGCGCGCTTGCGGACGCTTTGGCGCTTCTGGCCGGCGCCAAGCGCCCGGCGATCCTTCTGGGGGGCTGCAATTGGACGGATGCAGGCAAAGCGGCGCTGAAGGCCTTTGCCGAAGCATCTGACATCCCGGTTGTCGCCGCCCTGCGCTATCAGGATATGTTCGACAACCATTCGCCCTGTTATGCGGGCGATCTTGGCCTGGGCCTTGCGGCAGGTGTGCGCAAAACCATGGCCGAGGCCGATGTGATTTTGGCCCTGAACACCCGCTTTGGCGAAATTTCGACCGAAGGCTATACGTTGTTCAAGGTTCCGGTTCCGGCACAGAAGATCATTCATGTTCACGGGTCCGAGCGTGAGATCGGCAAGATCTATGTGCCAACCATTGGCATTCATGCCGGGCCAAACGCCTTTGTTGCGGCGCTCACCCCGGTTAAGGGCGAATGGGCCGAATGGCGCGCGCGGGCGCGGGCTGATTACGAGGCGACGTTTGATCTGCCAAAGCAACCTTCGCCGGTGGATATGGTCGCGGTAACAGCGCATCTGAATGCGGTCTTGCCCGATGATGCCATTTTGACCAATGGCGCGGGCAACTTCACCATCTGGCCAAACAAGTTTTTCAAATTTGGCCCAAAAGCCCGGCTTTTGGCACCGCAATCCGGGGCGATGGGCTATGGCTTTCCTGCTGCTGTGGCCGCCAAAGTGGCCTGTCCTGACCGCACCGTCGTTTGCTTTGCCGGCGATGGTGATTTCCAAATGAACTGTCAGGAACTTGGTACGGCGATGCAGGCCGGCGCGCAGCCCATCATCCTGATCTTGAATAACGGCACCTATGGCACGATCCGCGCGCATCAGGAACGCAACTATCCGGCCCGCGTTTCGGGCACCGATCTGATAAACCCTGATTTCACCAATCTGGCCCGCGCCTATGGCTTTCATGCGGAACGGGTGGAGACGACCGCCGATTTCGCCGCTGCATTCGACCGTGCGCTTGCCTCGAAAACCGGGGCGGTGCTGGATCTGAACATCTCTCCCGAGGCGCTGACCCCGCGTGTGACATTGTCGCAAATGCGCGCCAATGCTCTCGCCGCCAAAGGCGTAAAATGACGACGATACGTTTAGGTGCTGACATTGGCGGGACGTTTACGGACATTGTTTTGGAGGTTGGTTCTGTTTTTTATTCGACGAAGGTATTGACGAATTACGGGGCGCCTGAGCAGGCGAT
>Ga0172373_10001957_pt1 | contig 32488 bp, 29 predicted proteins | sample Lak10m_2_FD_114546 | JGI IMG/M metagenome (GOLD analysis project Ga0172373, IMG submission 114546) | Freshwater microbial communities from Kabuno Bay, South-Kivu, Congo - kab_092012_10m | ecosystem: Environmental > Aquatic > Freshwater > Lake | place: Democratic Republic of the Congo...
CGGGGTCTCCGTGTGGTTCGTGGTTGAAGTCGCCAAACTCCACCTCGACCATACATCTCGATGGCCACCTGAGATCACACCGAAGACGGCGCTGAATTTACACCACGTCCGTGGACGCTACCATCTTTTTCGTCTGGTCCATCACGGCGGTTTTCGCCATTGCTATTGGCATCTTCCTGAATGGCACCGCAGTTCTTGCCCGAGAAAGCAAAGAGCAATTGTCGCGAGAGCAAGAGCTGACGGCAGCCCTTGGGGATGCACTTGAAGGCCAACGCAACCTGCAAAAATTAATGCTGCACGAATTGAAGCGCCCGATCAGTGCAATTTCGTCGATGGCGCAAGCTTCTAATGGTGAAGACATCGACAGCCTGAAGCGAAACTGGGCCAGACTTAAGAAGCTATCGCGACAAGCGGACGGCTATTTGCAGAGCATTGGCGCATTTGACGAGATAAATGCTTTGCTTGATGCCCCGGATCTTTCACCACTTTCTGTTGATGCTTTTGCTTGCGACATTGCCACAAAATGGGGCGTTACGGTTGATCTGTGTTCAAATGCGAAAAATAATCGCATTCTTGCGGATGAACTCCTCATGGATATAGCAATCGGAAATCTTATTGAAAACGCAAGAAAATTTGGAAAAAATCCTGAAAACACAACGCTATGCATCGACATTGCTGACGAATACGTTGCATTTGATGTGATAGATGATGGGTTAGGGATTCCGGTTGCCGAACAAGAAAAGGTCTTTGGCAAATTTTATAAAATGGGAAATAGCTCAGAGAATGCTTTGAAGGGATGCGGTCTTGGGCTTTATCTTGTGCGCCGAGTTGCACTGGCTCATGGTGGCCAAGCCTGCGTGAAGGACCAAACCCCGTCCACATTGCGAATTGCCATTCCGTTTAGGCATGAGGCATAATAATGGCAGCTAGCACCGACATTATTCTTGTTGACGATGACGAGAGTTTTTGCAGCGACCTGAAAGCATACTTTCAGCATAAAGGTCTTACAGTTGCGGCAGTCAGTGACGCCAACGTTGCCTTGGCAATTGATTTTAGGCGTTTCAAGGTAGTTTTGATTGATCTTGATATGCCTTCTGTCTCTGGTCTGGAAATCGTGCGAAACCTGCCCAATGAACGCCGCCCCTTGGCCATCGTCGTTTCCGGGCACAGCGATTTTGAAACGCGGATGCAACTTTTGGACAGCGGAGCAGATTTCTTTATCTCAAAACCTGTTAATCTTGGAGAGTTGTGTGTGATTGTGAAACGGGCGCTTGGCAGGATTTCGAACATGACCGAGGAAACGGCCGAGTGGGTATTGCATCGTTCACAACATAGCCTTGTCGCACCCGGCGGAGAAATATTTGGACTTTCCAGCGCCGAATTTCGGGTATTAGAGCTGTTATTTCTAAGTGCGCCTGAAGCAGCGCCGAAACATGATCTGGTCGCAGCGGCAACGGGGCGAAAAGAAATCACGGGAATACGGCAGATACGCTCATTGGAAGTCATGCTTTCACGTATGCGAATCCGCTTCGGCGTAAATTCCGCTTTTCCGATCAAATCTTTGCGCAATGCCGGATATATTTTCCATAGCAATGGAAAAATTGTCGAATAGGGCGCGATAGAACCCGCTAGATTGAAATCTGATCTTTCCGTTTGGCAATGGCCGCGCGAAACGACCATTGCCAAACTAGGGTTTTCCCCTTTTAGAACCGCATTTGCCAAGCCAAGGTTGCGAGGTTGCCTGTTGTTCTCGCCCCTGATTGCCCGATCAAGCGCAGGCTCACAGTGCTTAGCCCCGAAAGTTGTGCATCAAGGGACAGATCCAGATGCACTTGCATGGCTTGTTTCGGCAGGCCGGTGACGGTGTAATCAAAGCCCGGCGCGGCAAGAGATGACCCCGTCAGGCCCGTCTCCGGCGCATATTCATGCGTGCCAAACAGGCGGGCAGTTGAAGAAATGACATTGCCATCCGGCAGTTTGAACGCACCATCAAGCTGCATCCCAAGGGCCAACTCCCGGCTATAGGTGCGTTGTGCGACATAGCTGTTGCCCCAAACCATATTGTCTTCGCTGAAGGCGTCGCGGAATTGCCGTTCAAAGCGATATGCCGCAAAGGGGGTGATCCCAACTGGCGAGTGCCAGCCAAGTTCAACCTGTGCGCCAAGCGAGCGGCTTTGGAACCTGCCGCGTACCTCGCGCCCGATGGCATAGCGGGTCTGGTCATAATTCGAGGTATTCGCAGAAAGCGTGCCCTTCAGGTAGCTTCCGCCATCAAAGCCTTTGGCAAGATAGACGGCCACATCGGTTTGCTTGATTTTGCCATGCGTCCAGCGGTCCGCCACCGCGTACCGGCCGGTATTCTGTTCATAGGCCAACCCAAGGATCAGATTGCTATCAAAGAGCCGGTCTGAGCCAAAGGTCAGGGCGCTGACAGAGTTATTGGCCGCTGCTTCGTTATAGGTATGGGTGGAACCATCCGTATAACCACCATTATTTTCCTGGCTGTTGCTGCTGGCCTGAAGCCAGCTATGCGCCTGACGGTCACAATCATTCCGGTCCACCATGCGGGTGGTCGAGCAATCAAGCAAACGGCCGGATTGCCCCAGAACCGTGTTCAAGAACTGCCCATGCGTTGCCTGCGCAATGTTTTGCGCCGTGGCCGTGGCCTCACCGGTAAGTGAATCCAACGCGCGGCGGTAATCGGTGCGGTCCACAATCGCAAGAAGATCAAAGGCCACAGGTTCATAGGCCGGAACGCCCGCGGTCTGAATTTCATTGACCATATTAGCATATGCTAACTGATTGGGTGTCAGCCAATCAGGCGCGTAGTCGATCGTGTAATCAAGATAAAGCGTATTGACCGATCCGTTGATGTTCGTATCTATCCCCGTGCTAAGTGAGGGCGAGAACACAACCGTTGTAGAAGCCGAACCATTGGTAAAGGTAGGGTAGATATCAATGCCGCGGTCGGTAATGCTTGTCGCGGTCAGCAGCGGAATGCGGAATGTGCCCGGTTTGCCCGCGCCTGTCGTCGGATCCAGTGTCACAAAACCATCCAGATCGGCAGCGCCGGTGACATGCAGCAGATCAGCGTAATCGGTCAACGCAATGCCGGTAGCAAAATTCAGGTTGGTCAACATCTGGCCAGTAGCGCCTTGCTTGAAAGCGCCTGTCAGGGTCGTCGGGCCATAGGTATAAATGCCTGTCCGCGAAGTATCGCCCGCGAGTTGGTTCATGACCCCATCAAGCCCGCCAAGCGACAGATAGCCATTGTTGGTCAGCACATTTTGGTTGTTCACCAAATCGCCCACACCAAGTTGAATGACATCACCCGCAAGGTAATACGAACCAAGGCCGTTCAGGAAATTGTTGACCCCGGTGCCCAAGGTCACCGAGCCGATGATGGTTCCACCGCTAAGGTTGTTGATCGTATCATTGCCGGAAGTGGCGGTAATGACCCTATCAAGCACCGTGCCGGAAGTGCGGATCATTGCGGCATCTTCGGGGTCTAGCGTGTCGTCGTTGGTGATGGTGTTGGTCGCGCCCCCCGTAATGGCAATGGCCGTGCCGCCCGCGCCACCCTGAATAAGACCACCGTTTTCTACGGTGATGTCGCCATTGCTCGTGAAACCCGTGCTGTCCAGCGCCAGTGCGGTGCTGCCATCGGCTTCAGAGATGATCGTGCTGCGACTGACAACATCAACATCTCCTGCCGCGTTGGTCGAGGAAAGGGATGCAAGGTAAACCGCAATCGCGGTCTTGGCCGCATCAATATAGCCGCCTGTGTTATCCAGCGAAACCGCACCGCCATTGGCGTTGGCACTCGCACCAGTGCTAAGCGCCCAGACAGCCGCAGGGGCATCCGAATTTCCAACGCGAATGATACCCGTTCTGTTGTTCAACGAGATCGCGCCCGCCGTGCCCGCGCCGTTGGCTTCGGACAAGGCCCGGATACCATAGACTGCCCCGGCAGATCCGGGAGCCGCGTTTGCTGCACCAACTGCGATGTCGCCGCCTTGGTTCGAAACACTGACCGCCCCTGAAAGCCCGATTTGCGAAATGCTTTCAGCCCAAAGACCGCTTGCAGCAACGCCAGTTGCCTGCACGCTGCCCGCCGCGTTCGACAGGGTCACTGCGCCCGCATTTCGGCCGCTTTGCCCGGTCAGGGCATAAACGCGGCTTGCACCCGTCAGCACAGGCGCGTCATTGCCCCAGATACCAACCGCACCGCTGTTGGAAACACTGACAGCACCAGAATCGGCACCTTTGCCGATGCTCAGCCCCATCATCGCGCTGGATTGGTTGCCATATGATGCAACGCTACCCGAGTTGGAAAGCGTGACCGCCCCGGCCCCGCCCGATTGCGCATCCACCGGTAGCCCAAGGCGGAACACGGCATTGGGATCATAGGTTTGAAGCCCATAAACCCCGCCCATGCTGATGCCAAGGATCGCGTCAGAGGCAGAGCCAACCGTGGCCACAGCACCGCTGTTGCTAACCGCGACATCGCCACCACGGCCGCCGGAATAATTCGTGGCGCCGCTGACGTTCGAGGCGAGCCCCGACGCTCCGTTTGCGCCAGCGTTCCAGCTTAGCGTTGTCACACAGGAGCCATTCGAAACCACACCGAAAGCGCATGATGCGAAATTGCTCGCCGTATCGCTGATACTGCCACTGGCCGAGCCTTGCCCGGCAGCACCTGCCGCGCCCCCCGTGCCGCCAACACCGCCAATCGCGCCAAGACTTTCAGCCAAAATCGCCGTTGCATGGGCGTTAAGTGTGCTGAGAGTGGATTCATTATTGGCAACGGTCACATTGCCACCGTTGCCACCCGTGCCCCCCGCGCCACCATCACCGGCAATGCCGCCGGCACCGCCGCTGCCCGTTCCGCCCGCGATGCCGCCACCGAACGGCCCCGCGTCAGCCTGCGGGGCAACATAGTCAACCGTGCCGCCTGCCCCGCCAGTGCCCCCGGTGCCACCAGTGCCGCCGGTGCCACCGATACCGCCAACGCTGGCCGCGTGGATGGCATGGGTTTGTGCAACAATCTGGTTTTCCAGACCGCTTTGGGTCACAAGCACAGTACCGCCACTGCCGCCAACACCCCCGACACCGCCCACACCACCAAGGCCCGCCGTGCCACCATTGCCCGCTGCGGCCGTGACGCTCTGCGTGGTGTAATTGGTCATAGCATCGCCCGCACCGCCTTGGCCGCCCGTGCCACCTTGCCCACCTTGGCCGCCGGTGCCACCCGTACCGCCGACGCTCAGCGCCTTAAGCCCGGTTACAGACGCAACAATTTGCCCTGATGTGTTGGTCAGATCGACAGCGCCGCCTGTGCCGCCCATCCCCCCGGTGGCCCCGGTATAGCCGATACCACCGACCCCACCCGTGCGGCCGTCTTGCGACGTAGTGGCAAGAACATAGTCGGTATAGGCAATGCCATTGCCGCCACGCCCGCCAGTGCCGCCCTGACCGCCTTGGCCACCTTGGCCGCCCAGACCACCCGTGCTGGTTACAATCGCACCCGTATCAACAGTTGCGGTGCCAAAGCTTAAGGCGATCGTGTTCGTACCGCCGGTGCCACCAGTGCCGCCAGTGCCTGCAACCCCGCCCAAGCCACCAACCCCGCCCGTATTGCCCGGTGCCGATACGGTGGAAAGCCAAAGATTGTTGGATTCTACAGAAGCCACGGCATTTCCGCCCGTGCCCCCGCTGCCACCTTGACCACCTTGACCACCTTGACCGCCGATGCCACCCGTTGTGCCAGCGACAAGCGCATTGGCGGCGGTTAGCGTTCCTGCCCCGAAGCTAAAGCCAATGGCCCCGCCGGTGCCGCCGGTCCGCCCAGCCCCCCCCGTGCCACCCTGCGCCCCGCCTCCGCCGATACCACCTTGAACGGTAATCGTATCGGTGTCAGGAATGGTCAGCGGCGGGAATATGATAACATTGATCCGGGGAACCGTATCGGTCAACGCGTTCCCACCCGCGCCGCCGGTGCCGCCGGTGCCGCCGGTGCCGGCCTGCCCAGCCTCGCCACCGGTTGTTTGCAGGCTATATGCGTTTGCCCCCGTGGCACTAACAGTATCATAGCTGACGCTCTGGTTAATCGCCGTTCCGACGCTGCCTGTATTGCCATTAGCCGCCAGCGCGACGCCTGCGTTGACGCTTGTCATAGTAAAGGCGGCATTGCCCGTCGCGCCCAGAGCCAGCGTGACCCCGTTAACAGTAACCAGATTGGAACTGGCCTCAACCGTTGTACCGCCATCTACTTTATATTGTGCCGTCACCGCCTCTGACGTGGTGTCGATTGCCGCAAAGCTGAGATTGCTCAATGTACTGGTGCTGGCAGTATAAGTCGAAGTGTCCGTCGGTGTGATCGAGAAACTGGTGGTGGAACCTGCCGTTCCCTTCACACTTAAACTGATAGCGCCGTAGGTGATGCTTTGCGCGTTGGTATCCGTGACAACCGTCGCGGTAAGCCCAAGATTTGCCGTGTTGATCCTGTTGGCGACATCTTCAAGTGTAAAGCCGCTGATGAACTGCGAATTATTTGAATCATAGGTGCCATCAGCAAAGTTGAGCGTCGTCGTGACATTGCTCTGGTCAACGATTGCCAACGAAAATGCGCCACCGCCGTTGACCCAGGCTGTTGGCGTTGTCGGGGCTGTGGATGAATTGATGACCTTTGTGTCAATCTTGCCCGCAAGCCGGATAACATCAACCATAAAGCCGTTGGTTGCCACCGTAGACGGGTTATAATCTGCCACGGCAATAATGCTGTCATCGCTTGAGGAAACAGTCGTTACTGTACCAGTTGACGGTGCATCGCCACCGCTGGTAGCAGGGTGGGTATCGTAACTGCCAAAGCTGTAAAAGGCCGCACAAGCTTCGCCCCAAGTCATTTGATTACAGGTATAGTACCCAGGCCGACCCGCACGACCACTTACGCCCGTTGCGGGGATAGCGGAAATATCGGCTGTGGCATTGACGCTTTCCGTAACGACAACCGGCGTTGAAAGACTTTGCGCCATAGCTGCGATGGCCCCCGAACAGGTCATGAGCGTGGCCAAAAGCCCCCGCGCGCCCATACGCCGCAACCACATGAACTCTGCCCCCGATGCAGCATGCTGCACTGAAGCAGCAGAATTCACCGCGCTGTGGTTATAACGGCTATTCATTGCAAAATCCCCCGGGGTCATATCGGTTGCAGGGATCAGGAATATCTGTATCGCTTTCTTCGGGAAAGTTTTAATTAATTGATTTTAAATGATTTTCCTCAAGTTAACTCAACTTTTCTCATATTTTCTCACATTAAGTCTTACAATATCACGGGTCGTCTTTTTCCAATACTGCCACAAAAGCACCGCTGAATTGATGCGATCTCTGGTGTTTTCTTAAAATGTCGCGAAGAAGGCGCATTTCCAGCCGGGCAGGCTAAAGGGCCTCACGAATTTCTGGGGAACATTTCGGAATTTGGCGCGTGTTTGCGCGGCCAATCGCTACCGCCCGCGACGCGCACGGCTCTGCAATGCACAAGACGGTATTATAACGTCTCCGGCGGGGGTATTTAGGCCAAGATGAATTCGGCCTTATTTCGTATGAAAAAACTTGTCCGCAGGCGAAAGCGTGAAGATTTCGCAGCCGTCAGCCGTAACGCCGATTGAATGTTCGAACTGTGCCGAAAGTGATTTATCGCGGGTAACGGCCGTCCAGTCATCAGAAAGCGTTTTGGTCTCGGGCCGGCCCAGATTCACCATTGGTTCAATGGTGAAGAACATGCCTTCCTCCAGAACCGCGCCTTTGCCGGGGCGGCCGTAATGCAGCACATTCGGCGGGGCGTGGAATACGCGCCCCAGACCATGGCCGCAGAAATCACGCACCACCGACATGCGGTTGGCCTCGACATAGGACTGGATCGCATAGCCAATGTCGCCAAAGGTATTGCCCGGCTTTACCGCCTGAATGCCGCGCATCAGGCTTTCATGCGTGACCTCGATCAGACGCTCGGCCTTGCGCGGTGCCGTTCCGGCCACATACATGCGGCTGGTATCCCCAAACCAGCCATCCACGATAACCGTTACGTCGATGTTCAGAATGTCGCCTTCGGCCAGCATCTTGCCGCCCGGAATACCGTGGCAAACGACGTGATTGACCGAGATGCAGGACGCGTGCTGATAGCCTTTGTAACCGATCGTCGCGGAGATGACCCCGCGGCGGATGATTTCTTCGCGGATGGAATCATCCAGCGCCGCCGTGCTGACACCCGGCACGACCAAAGGGCACATCATGTCAAGAATTTCCGCGGCGATGCGGCCTGCTTCGCGCATTCCTGCAAAATCAGCATCTTCATAGATGCGGATGCCATCTTTGGTGATGCGGCCTCGGGTATTTTCCACGGCAATTCTCCAACTTTGGGCCTAGATAAGACATGCGCCGCTTCTTTGCCAGAGGGCTTTGCCTTGCAAGGTTCGGCCATTCGCGCCATGGTCAGCCACCTGCGCTGACCGGAGGCCGCCATGACCAACCCTACCGCCGCGATGCTGGTCATCGGTGACGAGATCCTTTCGGGCCGCACTCGTGACAGCAATATGCATTACCTTGCCGGCGAATTAACGCGCATCGGTATTCGTCTGGCTGAGGCGCGGATGGTGGCTGATGACCATGATGCCATTGTGGCGGCTGTCAATGCGCTGCGGGGGCGTTACGATACGGTCTTCACCTCGGGCGGGATCGGGCCGACGCATGACGACATTACCGCTGATGCCATTGCCGCGGCTTTTGGCGTGGAAATCGGCCACCGCGCCGATGCGATGGCACTTTTGGCCCAGCATTACGAACGCCAAGGCCTGCCCTTTAACGAGGCCCGTCAGCGCATGGCCCGTATTCCCGACGGGGCGACGCTGATTGAAAATCCGGTTTCGACCGCGCCGGGCTTTACGCTGGGAAATGTGCATGTGATGGCCGGGGTGCCAAGCATTTTTCAGGCCATGCTGGCTTCGGTTTTGCCGAAACTGACGGGCGGTGCCCCGCTTCTGAGCCAGACCCTGCGGGTCATGCGGGGCGAGGGCGAGATTGCCGCAGATTTCGCCAGACTGGCGGCGGAATTCCCCGAATTGCAGATGGGAAGTTATCCGTTCAACACCAACGGCGCCTATGGCACCAATCTGGTTATTCGCGGCACAGACCCCGGCGCGCTCGACAGGGCCATGACGCGGCTTTGCGCGCTTTTCGCATGAATTTGCCACCAGAGACCCTTTTTGCGGTGATGGAGGCAACATGGCCCCCTGCCGCTTGGCATAGCTCAGGGCCGTTTACCCTGCGCGACGGGCAAGGCGGGGGCAAGCGGGTTTCGGCGGCAACCGTCAATGGCAACTGGGACGAGAACGATCTGTTGCAGGCCGAGAATGCCATGCGGGCCTTGGGCCAGCCCGCGCTGTTTCTCATTCGCGAAGGCGATGCGGCACTTGACGCGCAGTTAGGGGCGCGCGGCTATCGGGTTGTTGACCCGGTCTTGGCCTATGCCGCAGCAGCGCGCGATCTGGCGGGCGATGGCCCCGCCTATCTGAGCAGCTTCCCCCATTGGCCGCCCATGCAGATTGCCCGGCAGATTTGGGCCGATGGCGGTATTGGACCGGCCCGGTTGGCCGTGATGGAGCGCGCCAAGGGGGCGAAATGTGTCATTCTGGGGCGCAGCAATGACCGCGCCGCCGGGGTTGCCTTTGTCGCCTGCCATGGCGCACATGCCATGCTTCATGCCTTGGAGGTGACGCCGGATCTGCGTCGGCAAGGTTCCGCCCAGAATATCCTGCGGGCGGCTGCGGTCTGGGCGCAAGCGATGGGGGCTGATACGGTCTCGTTGGTGGTTACCAGCGCCAACACCGCCGCGCGCAACCTTTATGAAGGTTTGGGCATGGTTGAGGTTGGGCATTACCACTATCGGCAGCAATAGCCCATCAGAAGGCAGGGAATGACCATCAACCGCAATGACCGCTCTTGGTGGATCAGGCATTGCCTTGTTTCCATCTGCCCTTTGGCTCTGATCTGGGCGGCAAGCAAGGCGCCAGCCTTGGAGCTGCAATTTCCTGTGCCGACGGAGACCACCGCCAGCCGGGGCGAAAACCTGACCAGTATTCACCTGCCCTCTGGCCCTTTCGCGGGCCAACACCTGCCCACGATCCGCGTCGAAGGCGCGCTGCAAATACAGGCCTTTCGGCTTGAGCTTTCCGGCGCGTCGACATTGGAGATGATGCAGGCTTTGCGCGCGCAGATTGAAAATGCGGGCTTCGACATCCAGTTCGAATGCGAAACGCTGGCCTGCGGCGGTTACGATTTTCGATATGGGGTCGAGATATTGCCCGAGCCCGACATGCATGTTGATCTGGGGGACTTCCGCTATCTTGCCGCGACGCGTGGCCGTAGCGGGGCCAAGACGGCCGAGCATATCGGCCTGATGGTCAGCCGCGCGGGCCAGACGGGTTTTGTGCAACTGACCACGATTGGCGGGGCCGATGCCGCCGTCAACGTCATCAACAGCTTGCCCAAAACCATCGCGCCAGACGCCAAGAGTTTTGATCCCGGCGGGCTGGATCGGCTTGCCCTTGGCACGTCGCAAGTTCTGGAAGATCTGGTTTTTGCCTCGGGGTCTTCGACGCTGACAAGCGGCAGCTATGCCTCGTTACAGGATCTGGCGCGTTGGTTGCGCGCCAATCCGGGCCAAAAGGTTTTTCTTGTGGGCCATACCGATGCTTCCGGCTCGCTTGAGGGCAATACCAAGCTTTCAAAGCTGCGTGCGGAAAGTGTGCGACAGGTATTGTTGAACGACTTCGACATTGCGCCGGAACAGGTTCAGGCCGAAGGCGTGGGCTTTCTCGCCCCGCGGGAAAGCAATCTTACCGCTGAGGGGCGCAAGCGGAACAGACGGGTCGAGGCCATGCTGACCCCGACCGCAATCGCTGCCCCCTGACGCGCGCGCCTTACCAGATATCCGGCCCTTTGTCGGCATAGCGCCGCGCCAGAAAGTCGATAAAGGCCCGCACTTTGGGTTGGGTAAAGCGCCCCGGCGGGTAAACCGCGTAGATACCAAGCGTTTCCACCGGCAGGCCGGGAATGGCTTCTTCCACCAGACCTTCTTTCATCGCGTCAGCATAAAGGAATGACGGCAGATAGGCGATGCCAAGCCCGGATACCGCCGCATTCAAAAGCGATTGACCATCATTCACCGTCAGCCAACCTGCCGTGCGCACCTGACGTTTTTCGCCCGAAGGGGCCGTCAGCTTCCAGACATTGCCATTGGCCTGATTGGAGTAATGCAACAGCTTGTGATCGTTCAGATCGTCAATTTTCATCGGCCGGCCATGGCGCTGAAAATAGGACGGCGAGGCGATCATGCGTTTGGTGGTTTCGGTCAGCTTACGGGCGCGCAGGCTGCTGTCTTCCAGCTCTCCAACCCGAATGGCCAGATCGAAACCTTCGCTGATAAGTTCGACATAGCGGTTGTTCAGAACCATGTTCACGGTGATGTCGGGATATTCCAGCAAGAAATCCCCAAGGATAGGGGACAGAAGGTTCACCCCGAAATCGGTGGCGACTGATACGCGCAGCAAACCCGAAGGTGCCGATTGCATCGAGGTGACAAGCGCATCGGCTTCGCCTGCATCATTCAACACACGGCGGGCACGGTCATAATAGGCCAGACCGATTTCGGTCGGGCTGACACGGCGGGTTGTGCGGTTCAAGAGACGTGCGCCAAGCCGGGCCTCCAAAGCCGAGACATGTTTCGAAACCGCAGATTTCGAAATGCCCATCTTCTTGGCAGCATCGGTAAAGCCACCTTGGTCAACGACCGTGGCAAAGGCTTCCATTTCAGTTAGTCGGTCCATTTGTTTCCCCAAGCGAGCAGTGTGGGCAGATGGGCTGTTATTGATCCCGAAATCGGGCAGGATCGCGGCAGGGATGCGTTCTATCCGGGGAAATTGTGCAGATCGTTCATGGCAGGGAAACGGCGATGACACCCCATCGGCCCCCGCAAAGTGCCTTGGGGTTGGGGCAATCAGGCCACGTTCAGGAATTTCCGCGTTGGCTTGCTTGTCGATACCACCCCAGCGGCGCTAGGCATGGCCCGGCCTGAAAGAGTTTCGCCCACTTATGGGGGAAAAGGGCACTGGTGAAAGTCGACATGCAAAACCGCTCTTTGTTACCAGTTCTTCTTGGCCTTTGCCTTGCCGCCTGCGTCGAGACGACGGGGATGAGCAGTTCATCTGAAAGTGCGGTGCTGCAAGGTGCCGTGAAAATTGCCGCACCGGCGGGCTATTGTCTGGATCAAAGCTCGCAGCGCGAAAAGAATGACAGCCTAACCAGCCTGATGGGCCCCTGTTCTGCCCGCACCGCGACCAAACCGGCGCTGATCGCGCTGTCCATCGGGCAGGCCGGTTCGGGGCTGGCAATGGTGGCTGGGGGCGCGGAAATGGCGGCATATTTCACATCTGAGGAAGGGCGCGCCACGCTTTCACCCCACGGAAAGGCCGTGCAGGTGCAGGTGGTCGAGGCGCTTTCGGTCAAGGATGTGTTCTTGATGCATGTGCAGGAACGCGAAGGCCCCAGTTATTGGCGTGCCATCCTTGGGCTAAAGGGGCGTCTGGTGTCAATTTCGGTCAAGGGAGCCCCGCACGAACCCCTCGCCCCCGACGATGGCCGCGCCATTCTGAACCGGGCCGTGGCCGCCATGCGCCGGGCCAACCTGCATTAACCCGCAGGATTGCACATTCCCGTGGACCGGGCCGGGCCAACTCTTTAACCATTTCAGGCGATAAGCGAATCGTTTCCCGGCACGCAACAATGCCGAGGGGCGGAGCGGGTAAAGGTAGAACGGTTTACAATGGTTGGTGTGGTTACGAATTTCCTCGACAGGCTCATGCACGCCAGGGTGCTGCGCCGCTGGGGGCAGGCTGCCGATGGGGCGCCGACCACCGATCTGGAATCGCTGCGGTCGCTACGCGCCCGCGCCCGTGCGCTGCGCCGCAATCTTGACCGTGTGATCCACGAAGCCGAACATCGCCTTGCCTTGCCGGTGATCGGTTCAAACATCATTCGCAAACCCTTGGGCACCGATTGGGCCTGGCGCCCCGATCTTTGGCGGGGCGCCATTCCCGTGCCCGGTTTTTCCTCGGTTCCGACCAAGGCCGAGGTTTTTCCGGGCGCCACGATCTTTCATGACTGCCGCCGCAGCGAATTGACGGTGCGCCAGATCCGCAACAGCCGCGAAGCCGACATCGCGCCCTTTGGCTTTCGCATGGATGTGTTCCGCTTCGATGGCTCATTTCTATCGCTTGTGCTGGACTTGCCAGAGGAGGCCGCGCGGGGCTTGCGCCAAAAGCATCTGATCCGAATGGATGTGATCGTGGAAATGGAAAAGCCGCTGGAAATCTTTGCGCGGCTGAACATCAAACACGGGCCGAATGTGGAACAGATCGTGCGGGAATTGCCGCTGAATGAGGAGGAGGTGATGGTCGAGTTCGATCTTGCCTATTCCAAGATGAACGAAAAGCGGGTGGAGCGGCTTTGGGTCGATCTAATCTTCGAAGGGCCAGAAATGAATCAGGTGATCTTGCGTGATGTCACCTTCTCGCGCCGGCCGCGCGCGGAACTGTGAGGTAGACCGATGGCAACTTTCACCCTGACCAAAACCCGCATTCGCGCCGGCACGTGGGAAGGCATCCTTTCTGGGGCATCAGAGGGCCCTGCTTTGCAGGTTTTGCACTTGGAAAAGCCGGTTGCAGGCGTTGTAGTGGCCCCGGTGGCCGGGCGGCCGACGGAATGGCTGGTTCAGGTGCCCATCCCGGCAGAGTTGCTAAGCGAAGGCGTGCAGACCTTTTTGATCTGTGATGCTGCCACTGGCGAAAAGCTGCAACATTTCACCGTGATCACCGGGGTGGCCATGGAGGATGATCTGCGCGCCGAGGTGGATCTTTTGCGCGCCGAACTGGATATGTTGAAACGTGCCTTCCGCAGGCATTGTCTGGAAACTGTCGATCAATATTAAAGACGCTCAGCCCGCCCGGTCTTGCCGCAGCACCCGAGGCACTTTGAATTCGATGTTTTCTTCGGCGGTTTCGACCAGCTCTACCTTGGTATCAAACCGGGCGCGGAAGGCATCAATCACCTCATTCACCAAAACCTCGGGGGCCGAAGCCCCGGCCGTCACACCGACGCTGCCGATGCCCTTTAGCGCGCGCCAATCGATATCATCGGCCCGCTGGATCAACTGGCTATAGCTGCACCCCGCCGCGCGCCCCACCTCGACCAGACGTTTCGAATTCGATGAATTCGGCGCGCCGATCACCAAAAGCGCATCAATGCGCGGGGCAATCGCCTTTACGGCAATCTGGCGGTTGGTGGTGGCATAGCAAATGTCTTCATGCGTCGGCGCAATGATTGCCGGAAAGCGCGCCATCAAGGCGGCGGCAATTTCAGCGGTATCGTCAACCGAAAGCGTGGTCTGCGTAATGAAGGCCAGCTTGGCCGCATCGCGCACCGAAAGTTTGGCCACATCTTCGGGGGTTTCCACCAACAAAACCTCACCCGCGGGCAATTGCCCCATGGTGCCGATCACCTCGGGGTGGCCTTCATGACCGATCATGATCATCTGAAGGCCGTTCTCGTGGTGGCGGGCGGCCTCGTTATGCACCTTTGTTACCAAAGGGCAGGTTGCATCGACGGCAATCATGTTGCGGCTTGCCGCCGCCGCAGGAACCGATTTCGGCACGCCATGGGCGGAAAAGATCACCGGGCGATCCGTGGGGCATTCATCCAGCTCTTCGACAAAAATCGCACCCTTGGCACGCAACCCATCCACCACAAAGCGGTTATGCACGATTTCATGGCGCACATAGACCGGCGCGCCCCATTTCTCGATCGCCATCTCGACAATCTTGATCGCCCGGTCCACGCCCGCACAAAAACCACGGGGGGCGGCCAGATAAAGGGTCAGCGGCGGCAGGGTCATACGGTCACCTTTTGTCATTTGAACGGCTATGGCTACGGCGATGCGGCGTTTTGGTCCAGAGGCGAATGCCTCAGAGCGCCAAATGTGTCACCCAAGCCAGCACAAGATAGCGGCCCGTTTTGGCCAAGGCCACCAGAAGCAGAAATTGCCAGACCGGGGTTTTCAACGCGCCCGCCAAAGCTACCAGAAAATCGCCGCCCGGCACCCAAGACAGCAAAAGCGACCAGCGGCCCCAGCGGGCGAACCACGCCTCGGCCCGCGCCATCCGCTCTGGCGGCAGCCGAAACCACTGCCAAAATCCCAACCCACCAAGACCGCGCCCGGCCCCATAGGTCAGGCAAGAGCCAAGCGTGTTCCCAATGCTGGCCACCACGACAAGCGCAGGCAAAGACCACCCTGCCGCCGCAAGCGCGACAAAGGCCAGTTCCGATTGCATTGGAATGGGGGTCGCCGCCAGAAAAGCCGCCAAAAACATGCCGCCTAGGGCAGAAACAAACGACCACATCATGAAAAAACCGGGCTACTTACGCAGCCCGGCCTATCGAAATTCTGGCCGATCACTTTTGCTCGGCCATGAAATCGTCGCGCTCCATCGGGCGCGGGTCGCGGGGGGGGCGGCCGATGACATCGCGCAGCTCATCCAGCTCGATGAAGTTGTCGCACTGGCGACGCAGTTCATCGGAAATCATCGGCGGCTGGCTGCGGATGGTGGACACCACCGATACCCGCACGCCCTGACGCTGAAGGCTTTCGACCAGCGGGCGGAAATCGCCGTCACCCGAAAAGATCACGATGTGATCGACGCGCGCCGCCAATTCCATGGCATCGACGGTCAGTTCGATGTCCATATTGCCCTTGACCTTCCGGCGCCCCTGGCTGTCGGTATATTCCTTTGCGGGCTTCGTGCGCATGGTGAAGCCATTGTAATGCAGCCAATCCACCAAGGGGCGGATCGGGGAATAGTCGTCATTTTCCAGAAGTGCGGTATAGTAAAAAGCGCGCAGCAGCTTGCCGCGGCGCAGGAACTCTTGGCGAAGAAGTTTGTAGTCGATGTCGAAACCCAGCGACTTTGCCGCTGCATAGAGGTTCGATCCATCAATGAACAGCGCAAGCCGTTCGTCCTTGTAAAACATTTGGCCGTCCTCTCAAAAAAATTGTGCGCCAATCGAACTTCCGTGAGTGATCTACGTAATGTAGCTATTCGACAGGCCAAGGCGCTGAATACCAGCCTAGGCGGCTTTGCGACAAGACTAACTAAAGGATAGGGTAACACTGGTGAAGCTTTCGGAAAAGCAACTCTTGGTTGCATTTGGCACCAATCAGAGATTTGGCGAAAATTCGCCTGCCGAACTAATTCGGCAAGCAGCAGGCATAGTTGCAGCCGAATTGGATGCCGAAATCACCCTGAGCCGACTTTATCAAACCCCTTGTTTCCCAGTCGGGGCGGGCCCTGACTATGTGAATGCCGCGGCAATGCTGACCTTACGTCAACCAATACCGGCCCCAATCACCCTGCAAAAACTGCACAAAGTCGAGGAGCGATTCGGCCGCAAACGCAGCACCCGATGGGCATCGCGGACGCTCGACATTGATCTTCTGGCGATGGGCGGGTTGATTTTGCCTGACCGGGCAACCCAAAATCTCTGGCGCAACCTGCCGCTGGCAGATCAGGCAAGGCTTGCCCCGGAAGAATTGATCCTGCCCCATCCGCGCCTGCAAGACCGCGCTTTTGTCTTGGTGCCATTGGCCGATGTGGCCCCGGATTGGCGCCATCCGGTGTTGGAAATGACCACGGCGCAACTCTTGGCAGGGTTGCCAACGGCGGCCCGTGATGAGGTGGTGGCGCTTGCCTCCAGCGCATGTGATTGATTATGCGCTTGTCAAGCCCCCGTTTCGCGCCTAAATAGGCGCTTCTATTTTCCCAGCCTACTGGAGCATCCCAATGGCCCGCGTGACGGTCGAAGATTGCGTTGACAAGGTTCCCAACCGGTTCGAACTGGTGATGCTTGCCGCCCATCGTGCGCGCGAGATCCAGTCTGGTGCCGTGCCGACGATCGACCGCGACAACGACAAGAACCCTGTCGTTGCGCTGCGCGAGATTGCTGACGAAACCCAGTCGGCCGGCACCTTGCGCGAACGCATGATCGAAAGCCACCAGACCCAGATCGAGGTGGACGAGCCCGAAGAAGACCAGATGGCGCTTCTGATGTCGGGTGAGATTGACCGCCCGATGACCGATGACATGTCAGAAGAACGTATGCTGCGCATGTTGATGGAAGCGCAGGGCGAAAACTAAGGCCAAAAGGTTGAAGGCAGGGCGGTGATGATCGACGTTACGGTTGATGACCTCATCGCCCTTGTCCAAAACTACAACCCCCGGTCAAACGCCGATCTGATCCGCCGGGCCTTTGAATATGGCCAGCAGATGCATGAGGGGCAGTTTCGCAAATCAGGCGAGCCCTATTTCACCCATCCGGTCGCGGTTGCGGCCATTTTGACTGAACAGCAGCTTGACGATGCCACCATCGTCACGGCGCTTTTGCATGACACGATCGAAGACACCAAATCCACCTATGCCGAGGTGGAGCGCATGTTCGGCGCCGAAGTGGCCGAGCTTGTCGATGGCGTGACAAAGCTGACGAACCTGCAACTTTCCTCGACCGAATCGCAGCAAGCTGAGAACTTCCGCAAGCTGTTCATGGCCATGTCCAAGGATTTGCGGGTTATTCTGGTCAAGCTGGCCGACCGGCTGCACAATATGCGCACCATCCGCAGCATGAAGCCGGAAAAACAGGCCCAAAAGGCGCGCGAAACCATGGAAATCTTTGCGCCCCTGGCCGGGCGCATGGGGATGCAGTGGATGCGTGAGGAACTGGAGGATCTTTCCTTCAAAGTTCTGAACCCCGAGGCGCGCAACTCTATCATCCGCCGTTTCTTGACGCTTCAGAAAGAAGCCGGCGATGTGGTTCACAAGATCACGGGCGACATCCGGGCCGAACTGGAAAAGGTGCAGATCGAAGCCTCGGTCTTCGGGCGCGCCAAGAAACCCTATTCAATCTGGCGCAAGATGCAGGAAAAGGATCTGGCCTTTTCGCGCCTGTCAGACATTTACGGTTTTCGGGTGATCTGTGATTCCGTCGCAGATTGCTACCGCATTCTGGGCGTCATCCATCAGCGTTGGCGCGCGGTTCCGGGGCGATTCAAGGATTACATCAGCCAGCCGAAATCAAACGGCTACCGTTCAATTCACACCACGGTTTCGGGCCGCGATGGCAAGCGGGTTGAGGTGCAGATCCGCACCCGCGAAATGCACGAAGTGGCCGAAGCTGGCGTGGCAGCGCATTGGTCTTACCGCGAAGGCGTGCGCGCCAAGAACCCCTTTGCGGTTGATCCCGCCAAGTGGATTGCCAGCCTGACCGAGCGTCTGGACGAAGAAGATCACGATGAATTTCTCGAGCATGTGAAGCTTGAGATGTATTCCGATCAGGTGTTTTGCTTCACACCCAAGGGCGATGTGGTGCAATTGCCGCGCGGGGCGACGCCCTTGGATTACGCCTATTCGATCCATACGCGCATCGGAAATTCCTGTGTTTCGGCCAAGGTGGACGGCATCCGCGTGCCCCTGTGGACACGGCTGAAAAACGGTCAGTCGGTTGAAATTATCACCGCCGAGGGCCAGCGCCCGCAGGCAAGCTGGATCGACATCGTGGCCACTGGCCGCGCCAAGGCCGCGATCCGCCGGTCGCTGCGCGAAGAAGATCGCAGCCGCTTTGTGCGGCTTGGCCACGAACTGGCCCGTGCCGCTTTTGAACATGTGGGCAAGAAAGCCACCGACAAGGCCTTGCGCACCGCCGCAAAAATGCTGGGCATCGCGGACGAGAACGAACTTCTGGCCCGGCTTGGTTCGGCAGAGCTGACCGCCCGCAAGGTAGTGGAAACGCTTTACCCCGATCTTTCCCTGTCAGCCGCCGAAGAAGTCGATACCGCCCGCCCTGTCGTTGGGCTTACCGAAGACCAAACCTTCCGCCGCGCCCAGTGCTGCCAACCCTTGCCGGGCGAACGGATCGTGGGCATCGCCTATCGCGGGCAGGGGGTCATGGTTCATGCCATCGACTGCCCGGCGCTGGAGGAATTTGAAGAACAACCCGGCCGATGGGTTGACCTGCACTGGCATTCGGGGCGACACAAGGCTGTGAACACGGTAAGCCTTGAGATCACAATCTCGAATGATGCCGGCGTATTGGGGCGCATCTGCACCTTGATCGGAGAGCATAAGGCCAATATCTCGGATTTGCGGTTCACCGAACGCAAACCGGATTTTTACCGTTTGATTGTCGATGTTGATTTGCGGGATGTGGAACACCTGCATATGGTTATGACCGCCCTAGAGGCCGAGACGGATGTGGCAATGGTCGCCCGCCATCGGGATGTGACACGCAAGCCCTGATTTGGGCAACGCTCGGGCCGGTGCCCGAAGGGAAGGAAACAGGTTGGTCTTCAAGCGCAGAGATCCCTTGTCTTGGGGCGCGTGGCTGCGTGAGCAGATTTATCCGCGCTCGGGCTTCAAACGCGCGACACGTTATGTGCTTCACCGTATGCGCCGCCTGCCCGATCAGCCCCACCGCATCGCCCGTGGGGTCTTTGCAGGCTCGCTTGTGGGGTTTCTGCCGCTGCCCGGAATGCAATTCATCGCCGCTTGGGCCGCCAGCCGGGCGATCAACGGCAATCTGCTTGCCGCACTTCTGGCGACCTTCAACACAAACCCTGTGACGACCCCCTTCTTCGCCGTTCTGGCCATGACATTGGGTCATCGCATTCTGGGCATCGAAAAACCGCTGTCATGGAACTACATCAGCAGCGCCACCGAAAAGGCTGCCGCGGATCTGTGGTTCAATTTTCAGGCGCTTTTCACGTCAGATGTGGCGCGTTGGGATGGTTTGATCCAGTTCTGGCACGAAATCTATTGGCCGTATTTTATCGGCGCGCTTGGGCCGGGCATCATCCTTAGCCTTGTCGGCTATTACATCACGATCCCGCTGGTTGAAGCCTATCAAAAGGCGCGTGCGGCCAAGGCCGATGATCGCCGTGAGAAGCGCCGCAAACTGAAAGCAACCTTGGCAGATGCGGCCGCCCGCTTGCGCCCGCATCGCGATCAGGACAAGCTGTCCGCGACAGAGACCGACAAGAACAAAACGGACGGGAACTGAAACCTTTAGCTAAGGGGCATTGGGCCGATGGAAAAGCTGCGGCTTGGCGTGAATATTGACCATGTGGCGACCGTGCGGAATGCGCGGGGTGCCTCGTGGCCCGACCCGCTGCGCGCGGCCCTTCTGGCCGAAGCATCCGGCGCCGATGGCATCACCGCCCATCTGCGCGAAGACCGCCGCCATATTCGCGATGCCGATATGGAGGCCCTGCGCGCCGGCATCGGCATTCCCTTGAACTTTGAATGCGCGGCAACCGAGGAAATGGCCGCGATCGTGCTGCGGCTGAAGCCCCATGCTGTCTGCCTGGTGCCCGAACGCCGCGAAGAACGCACAACTGAAGGCGGGCTTGATGTGGCCGGCGACGAAAGCCGGCTGGCCCGGTTCATCGCACCCCTGCGCGAAGCGGGATGCCGGGTTTCGATGTTCATCGGCCATCATGAGGCGCAAATCCGCGCCTCGGCCCGCATCGGTGCTGCGGTGGTAGAGCTGCACACCGGGCATTATTCCGACCTGCACGCCGAAGGCCGCAACGATGAGGCCGATGCCGAACTTTCTGCGCTGCGCCATGGCGCGGAATTGGCCCATTCGCTGGGGCTGGAGGTTCATGCCGGCCATGGGCTGACCTATGACAACGTCGCCCCCATCGCCGCGATTGCCCAAGTTCGCGAATTGAACATCGGCCATTTCCTGATTGGCGAGGCGGTTTTTCTGGGCCTTGGCCACGCGATCGAGGAAATGCGGCGGCGCATGGATATGGCGCGCGCCTGATCCTTTACCGCGCCCTCCCCCCGCAAACTTGACTCCCCCGCCGCCCGCGCGCATGAAGCGGCCAATCTGACAAAGGGCTATTGCAATGGCAAAATCCGAAGGCGGCATCGGCGAAACCATCAAAACCGTGGTCTGGGCCCTGCTTATCGCAGGCCTGTTTCGCACGCTTTTCTTTCAGCCGTTCTGGATTCCTTCGGAATCGATGAAATCAACGCTCTTGATTGGTGATTTCATCTTCGTGAACAAGATGGCCTACGGCTATTCGCGCTATTCCTGCCCCTTTGGCCTGTGCCCGATTTCCGGCCGTCTTCTTGGCAGCGCGCCTGAGCGCGGCGATGTCGTGGTCTTCCGCCATCCGGTGAATGGGTCTGACATGATCAAGCGGTTGATCGGCCTTCCGGGTGATCAAATTCAGATGAAACAAGGGATTCTTTACATCAATGGGGCCGCGGCACCGCAAGTTCCCGCCGGAACCTTCCAGGAAGTGTTTGAGCCCCAAGGCCCAATGGGCAACCGGCCGGGTTGCGCGAATGCGCCTTCGATCGGGGAAATCTGCGAAAAGGAACGGGCGCGCGAAACCCTTCCCAATGGGGTAGAGCATGATGTGCTGAACATCGCGAATGCCGCCGGCTTGCCTGACAATACCGATGTTTATACCGTGCCGGAAAAGCACTATTTCTTCATGGGTGACAACCGCGACAATTCCGCCGACAGCCGCTATGGGCAATCAGGCGGCGGGGTTGGTTTTGTTTCGGAAGAATATCTTATTGGCCGCGCCGACCGGGTGGTGTTTTCTTCCGCCGGACGCCGGATGCTGTATTTCTGGACCTGGCGCGCGGATCGTTTCTTTAAGGCCATCGAGTAAGCATGGTCTTTCTGACGGCGCTTTTCGATCTGAACGGCACGGCAACCCGCAAGCAGGCCTTGCGGGTTTTCCTTGTGCTGCTGGCTATGCTGGCCGCCATGATGGCGCTTCGGTTCTGGGCCCCTGCGGGCAGTCGCTTTTTTCAGCCGTTTTTGGGGTTTGCACTGGTTTGGTGGTGGGCAACCCTGATCCGCCGCCTGCATGACGCGGGCCATAGCGGGGCTTGGGCCTTGGGCCTTTTGGTACCGGCCCTTGGGGTGGTGGTTTCTCTCGCGGGACTGCTCTTGCGCCAAAGCCGCCCCTTCAATGACAGCAATGCAGCCTTGCGTCTGGGCGGCACGGTTGGGCTTGTCATGATCTTGCTTTTGGCCATATCGCGCCTGTTCTGGGCACCCTATGACATTCCGACGGAATCGATGAAACCGACCCTATTGGTGGGCGATTACCTGATGGTGCGCCATGTGCCGCTTTCATGGATAGAACGCGGCGATGTTACGGTTTTTCGTGACCCGGCTTCCGGGCAAGCCCATGTCAAACGGGTCATCGGCCTGCCGGGTGATGTTGTGCAGATGCGCGGCGGGGTGGTCTTTTTGAATGACCAGCCACTTGTGCAAACCGATGCTGGCCACATGCAGGAAGCTTTTGTGACCCAAGGCCGGCTTGGCACCCTGCCCCGCTGCCTGAATGCCGTGGTTGGGGTGGGGGGCGTTTGCGAAAAGGCGCTGGCCCGTGAAAGCCTTGCCGATGGGCGCTCATGGCTGATTGCCAATATTGAACCCGCCGGGCCTTTCGACAATACCGCAGCCTTCACGGTTCCCGAGGGCCATCTTTTCGTGCTTGGCGACAACCGTGACAACGCTATCGACAGCCGCACAGCGCCGATTGCTGGCGGCTTGGGCTTTGTGCCCGGCGAAAATGTGATAGGACGGGCGGCAATGGTCCTCTTTTCATCCTCGGGAACCGCGCTTTGGCACATCTGGGCCTGGCGCGGCGACCGCATCTTCAAGGCCGTTGAATGAGACTTTCGGCAGATCTTCTGGCCTTTCAGGGCCGCATCGGGCACAGTTTTCGACAACCCGCGCTGCTGGTGCGGGCGGTGACGCATTCGTCTATCTCATCGCCCACACGGCCCGATAACCAGCGGCTGGAGTTCTTGGGCGACCGGGTTTTGGGCCTTGTGATGTCAGAGGCGCTTTTGGCGGCGGATGGCAAGGCGACCGAAGGCCAGTTGGCGCCGCGCTTCAACGCACTGGTGCGCAAAGAGACCTGCGCCGAAGTCGCCCGCGAAATTGGCCTGGGCGATGTGCTGAAACTGGGGCGTTCGGAAATGCTTTCGGGCGGGCGGCGGAAGGATGCACTGCTGGGGGATGCCGTAGAGGCGGTCATTGCCGCCGTCTATCTGGATGCAGGCTTTGATGCGGCCAAGGCGCTTGTGCTTCGCCTGTGGGGCAACCGGATAGGCACGGTCGAGTCTGATGCGCGCGATCCTAAAACCAGTTTGCAGGAATGGGCGCAGGCCCGGGGCATGAAACCGCCTGCCTATATTGAACTTGGCCGCGAAGGCCCCGATCACGCCCCGCAATTCACCGTTGAGGTGAAGCTGGACAATGGCGCGGCAGAAACCGCCCGCGCCGGAACGAAACGTGCCGCCGAACAGGCCGCAGCCCGGGCGCTTCTGTCCCGGATGGAGCAGAAAAATGACTGACACACGCGCAGGATTTGTAGCCCTGATCGGAGAGCCGAACGCCGGCAAGTCTACCCTTTTGAACCGTATGGTCGGGGCAAAGGTTTCGATCGTGACCCATAAGGTGCAGACCACCCGCGCCCGCATTCGCGGTATCTGCATTGCCGAGCAAAGCCAGATCGTCTTTGTCGACACGCCCGGCATCTTTCGCCCGCGCCGCCGGTTGGACCGATTCATGGTCAAGGCGGCTTGGGGCGGGGCTTCGGATGCTGATATCGTCGTTTTGCTGATCGAGGCGCATCGCGGGCTGACCGAAGGCGCGCAAGCCATCATCGACCGTTTGCGCGATGAGATGCCGCGCGGCAAGCCGGTGGCACTGGCCATCAACAAGATCGACCGGGTAAAAGCCGAAGTGCTGTTGGCCCTGGCGCAGAAAATGAACGATGCCTTTCCCTTTGCCAAAACCTTCATGATTTCGGCCGAGCGCGGTCACGGCGTGGACGATCTGCGGGAATGGCTTGCCGCTGAAGTGCCGTCCGGTCCGTGGTTTTATCCCGAAGACCAGATTGCGGATTTGCCGATGCGGATGATCGCGGCCGAAATGACGCGCGAAAAACTGACGCTGCGCCTGCATGAGGAATTGCCCTATCAGCTCACCGTGGAAACTGAGAAATGGGAAGACAAGCCTGACGGCTCTACCCGCATTGATCAGGTGGTTTATGTGTCGCGTGATGGCCATAAGGGCATTGTGCTGGGCAATGGCGGCGAAACGATCAAGGCCATCGGCACCGCGGCGCGCGCTGAGATTTCAGCCTTTCTGGACCGCAAGGTGCATCTGTTCTTGCAAGTGAAGGTGCGGGAAAACTGGCAGGAAGAAGCCGAGCGCTATTCCGAGATGGGGCTGGAATTCAGGGATGGCGATGCCTGATATTCTTTCCGCCCTGACCGCAATGCGCGCGGCTTTCGTCGGAGCCTCCGGCGGGGGTATTTTTGCCAAGATGAAAGCATGAGCGCACGGCTGGCAACCGGGGTTTGGGTGGCGGCCTATCTGGCGCGATTGCGGACGGCGGGGCTTGCGGCCTATGTGGTGGCCAAGGGCGACCCGACGGCGGGTGCGGTTGTGGTAAAGCTGGTGCAAGGCGGCGGGCACGCCCGCGCTATGGCCCGGCGATTTGATTTCGCAACGGGCGCACGGCTGTGGCAAATTCTGGCTGAGGGTGCAGAGGCCGAAGTCGATGCCCTTCTGGCACGCGAACGGGCCCGTGACCGCGATCTTTGGCTGATTGATGTCGAAGATGCCAAGGGGCTTGGGCTTTTGGACAGCGACGGACTTCGCGAAGGCTAAGCCTTGTCATTTGTCTGCCGCCGTGCCGATAGTCAGGGCATGGAGTGGCAGGACGAAGGCTGTATCATTGCCGTGCGTGCGCATGGTGAAACAGCCGCGATCATCGAGGTATTCACCGCAGCGCACGGCCGCCACGCAGGCGTTGTGCGCGGAGGGGCTTCGCGTCGGATGTCGGCTGTGCTGCAACCGGGAAGTCAGGTGATGCTGCGGTGGCAGGCGCGGCTGACCGATCAGCTTGGCACATTTGGCGCGGAGCCCCTGCGGTCGCGGGCGGGCCTGTTGGCCGATCGTTTTGGTCTGGCCGGGTTGAATGCGGTCTGCGCGATGCTGCATGTCGCCTTGCCAGAACGCGATGCCCACCCCGGCCTTTGGCAGCGCACGATGGGCCTTTTGGACCAGATCGAAACAAAGGCGGATTGGCCGGTGCAATATCTGCGGTGGGAAGCGGCCTTGCTGGAGGAACTGGGGTTTGGTCTGGATCTGACACGCTGCGCGCTTAGTGGATCGCGCGATAATCTGGCTTATGTCAGCCCAAAGACGGGCCGCGCGGTAAGCGCCGTCGCCGCAGGTGATTGGGCCCCCAGACTTTTGCCTTTGCCCGCGGCCCTTTTGGGGCAAGGCCCGGCAACGGCGCAAGAGTTGCAAGATGGCTTGGCTTTGACCGGGCATTTTCTGGCAAAGGGCCTTGGGCCGCTTATGAAGGACCATCACCTGCCAGCCGCGCGCGGGCGGTTGATCGAAATGCTGGCCACTGTGGCCTGAGGTCGCCAACTGGCCTGCCGGATGTCGCGCATAGGGCAGAGCCGCCGTGCCAGACGGTTAGGGTAAGATCATGGCATTACGTTATATTCCGCTTCATCTGAAGCACCCGACAACCCCGAAGATTACCCATTTCGCGATGCTTTCCGGTTTGGAAGCCATCGTGCGGGGAACCCTGATTTCAACCATTCCCATCGCGGTTTACGACGCCTTTGGCACCGCGCGCGATTTGTCGACGGTTTATCTTTTCGCGGGCGTCATCACCCTGTTTTGGGGCCTTTTGGTGCCGCGACTGACGCAAACATTGCCGCGCCGTTGGGTCTATTCCATGGGCTGCCTGTTTTATGTGCTGGGCATGGCGCTTTATATCGTTGGGGCGCAATGGTCAGTGGTTTTGGGCATTTTGGTGATGGCCATGGCCACGGTGACAACTTTTGTCTGCCTGAACGCCTATGTGCTGGACTATGTGCCCCGTGCAGATTTGGGCAGAACACAAAGCCAACAGATGGTTTTTGCGGCAGTGCCTTGGGCTGTCGGGCCCTTGACCGGGGTCTGGCTGCGTCATGTCTGGGCGCCGCTGCCCTTTCTGGTGGCAGGCTTTTTCGCCTTGGTCTTGCTGACCGTATTTTGGCTTTTGCGCCTGGGCAATGGCAAACAGATTGCGCGTGCCAAGGGCCCTGCGGTCAACCCTCTGGCCTATCTGGGCCGCTTTTTCGTGCAACCTCGCCTTATTATCGGCTGGCTGTTCGCGGTGTTTCGAAGCTGCGGCTGGTGGGTTTATGTGGTTTATGTGCCGATCTTCTGCATCGAAAGCGGGCTGGGGGATAAGCTGGGCGGCGTCATGCTTTCGGTCACGAATGCCACGCTTTTGCTTTCGCCGCTGATGGCAAGGCTCGCCCGCCGTTTGACGGTGCGACGCACGGTTCGCGGCGCGCTTTTCTACTGCGCCGGTGCCTTTACACTGGCGACCGCGCTTTACCCCTGGCCCTATCTTGCCTTGGGAAGCATGTTTGTTGCTTCATTCGGGCTTGTAATGCTGGATGTCGTCGGTGGTTTGCCGTTCCTGATGTCTGTCAAACCGTCAGAGCGCGCCGAAATGGCGGCGGTTTATTCCAGTTTTCGTGACGTGTCAGGCATTCTGACACCTGGCGCGGCCTATTTGGTGCTGCTGGTCTTTCCGCTTGCCGGGATATTTGCTGCAAGCGGAAGCGCCTTTGCCTTGGCCTGGTGGCTGGCATCCTATCTGCACCCGCGATTGGGGGCTGAACGCCCCTCACGCGGTGGGGCTTAATCCAGCAGACGGCGCGCGATAACCTGCGCCTGAATTTCGGCGGCGCCTTCGAAGATATTCAGAATACGCGCATCGCACAGAATACGGCTGATCCGATATTCCAGCGCAAAGCCATTACCACCATGGATTTGCAGCGCATTATCTGCACTGGCCCATGCCACACGGGCGCCAAGAAGCTTGGCCATGCCTGCTTCAAGATCACAGCGCTTGTCGTGGTCTTTTTGCCAAGCCGAAAAGTAGGTCAGTTGTCGCGCGACCATGATTTCCACGGCCATCATCGCCAGTTTTGAAATGATACGCGGAAATTCGATCAATGCCTTGCCGAATTGTTTGCGATCTTCGGCGTATTGCATACCGGTTTCCAGCGCGGATTGCGCCACACCAATGGCGCGGGCGCCGGTCTGAATGCGGGCGCTTTCAAAGGTTTGCATCAGTTGCTTGAACCCCTGCCCCGGCTGCCCGCCAAGCAAGTTATCGGCTGACACTTTGAACCCGTCAAAGGCCAGTTCATATTCCTTCATGCCGCGATAACCCAGAACCTCGATTTCGCCGCCGGTCATGCCGGGCGTTGGGAAAGGTTCCGCATCGGTGCCGGGGATCTTTTCGGCCAGAAACATCGAAAGCCCACGGTAATCGGTTGTGTCAGGATCGGTGCGCGCCAAAAGCGTCATGATATGGGTGCGCGCAGCGTGGGTGATCCAGGTCTTGTTGCCCGTCACCTCCCAACCGTCTTCGGTGCGAACCGCGCGGGTGCGCAATGACCCAAGATCCGACCCGGTATTCGGTTCGGTGAAAACTGCCGTCGGCAGGGTTTCCCCCGAAGCCAAGCGCGGCAACCATTTGGCTTTTTGTTCAGGCGTGCCGCCGCAAAGAATGAGTTCTGCCGCGATTTCGCTGCGCGTGCCAAGTGAACCGACACCGATATAGCCGCGTGACAGCTCTTCAGACACCACGACCATCGACGCTTTCGACAGGCCAAAGCCACCGAATTCTTCGGGAATGGTCAGGCCAAACACCCCCATTTCGGCCAGTTCCTGAATGATTTCCATCGGAATCAATTCATCCTTCAGGTGCCAGTCATGCGCAAAAGGAATAACCTTTTCATCGGCATAGCGGCGGAACTGATCGCGGATCATCTCCAGTTCTTCATCAAGGCCCGTTGCCCCAAAGGTGGCCCTGCCATGATTGTCACGCATCAGCGCAACAAGACGCGCGCGCGCCTCATGTGTATTGCCAGCGGCCATCAGGCGGGCGGCCTCATCACCGGCGGCATGGGAAAGACCCAGATCTTGCAGACGGGCCACTTCGCCCTGGCTCATCGGAATGCCGCCGTGGATCTGGTTAAGGTATTCACCAAAAGCGATTTGCAGCAAAAGCGCTTCCATCTCGCCAAACAGGCCCTGATCTTGCAAGCGACCGGCCCATGCACGCATTTGGCGCAGGGCTTCTACATAGGTCGCCAGCCAGGAAAGCGTATGCGCCGCGAATTGGTTTGCCTCCAGCGCGCTTGCCGAAATTTTGCCGCCAGAGGTGACCATTTCGCGCAGGTTTTCACGCCCTTGAATGAAAAGCGCCTCGACCTCGGGCAGGGCGGCGGCCGTCAGCTCCAGAAGATCGGTAAGAACGGGTGAAGCGGTGCGGGCATCAAGGGCCATGATCTGTCCTCGGGGATTCTGCGGATGCAAAAGACCTAGTCACTTTGCAAGTGCAGCGCAACATCCTTTCGAAAATTGGGCCTCAAATGGATGTAATGTGTCGCACAGATTTTCTCATACCCTTGTGCGCCTGTCGTAGATGCCCCGAATGGCTGTCAGATTCCCCCAAACATATCTTGAACTTCGCCGGCTTCCTGCCACAGATGTCACAACAGAAAACGAGGCAGAAAATGGCAGATGTCATCGGGCAATTGGGGGCCTTGGCCTTTTGGGCAGCTATCGCCGTGACATTTTTTGCTGGTTTTATCAAAGGCGTAGCAGGGTTTGCGATGCCGTTGGTAATGATTTCAAGCTTTTCGGCCTTTTTACCGCCCGAGCTGGCGCTGGCGGGGCTGATCTTGCCAACACTGCTCACCAACATATCGCAAGCCACGCGAAACGGGATTGGCCCAGCGATTTCCAGCATGAAAACCTATCGCCGTTTCCTGATCGCCACCTTGGTCATGATCGTGGTGTCAGCCCAATTCGTTGACAGCATTCCCAAAGGCGCCTTCCTGTTCCTCTTGGGGCTGCCGATCACCCTCTTTGCCGCATTGCAACTTTCAGGGCGAAGGCTTGCGCTAAAGCTGCACCACCGTGACCGGGCCGAGTGGATCTTGGGCGTAATCGGGGGGCTTTATGGCGGGGTGTCCGGCGTCTGGGGGCCGCCGCTGATTGTTTATCTGCTGTCCATCAACGCCGACAAAACCGAAACCGTTCGTGTGCAAGGCGTGGTGTTCTTGCTGGGCGCGGTTGTGCTGTTGGGGGCGCATCTGCAAACGGGTCTTATGGCGGGCGCGAACCTTATCTTCTCGGCAATTCTGGTCGCACCCGCCCTGATTGGGCAAACGCTTGGCCAACGTCTGCAAGACCGGCTGAACCAGACACTTTTCCGCCGCTGGACCCAAGTTTTACTGGTTCTGACGGGCCTCAATCTAATCTGGCGCGCCTTTGCGGCCTAAATCCAGTCAAGATTCACCTTCCCAGGCAGGTAAAACTGCCCCACTGCTTCGCGCAGAGCCCGGAACCTTCGGAAACTTCCGTGGGGGCGTCAGCCCCTATCATTCTTCAAGCGCCCCGGCCGGGTCCACCCCCATGCTTTCACACATCCTTGCCGCGTAAGACCCCGGCAAGGGCGGGTTTTTACGCCACCAGGGCCGGGTGCCATTGGTGTAAAGATGCACCGAAAGCGTGGAGTCGGTAAAATGGCCCTCCACATTGCAATGCGGATCATAAAACACATCATTCAACTGGAAGGGCACAGGATAAAGCACGTCATGGCCAAGGGCCCGTTCATAATCACCCGTCTGCTGCGCAAAATAGGTAAATGCCTGTGGGCCAAAAGCAGTGCGTTCAGCATTATAAATACGAACGGCCTGTGGCAGGGACCGGTCTTGTTTATCAATCCGTTTGCGCTGCTGTTTGTTAAACCATGCAGGGGCTTCGGGAAGATTGTCGTAATAATCCAGAAGCTGATCCATCAGCGCCCCCTTCTGCGGAATATAGACCACCCCGCAATTCAACGCCCCACGAAAACCATGGCCAGCAAAGATATGGGTCATCTCATCGGGAAAGGGTTTGTGGCAATAGGCGTCACAATCAATCCAAATAGCATCGGTTTTCTGAATCATCTTGTAGCGAAAGACGTTCGACAAAAAGCTTTCCGAAGTTTGACGCACAACATCCATATCAATTGCCATGATGTCCGTCGCCGGTTTTACGATCACGCCATCAGGAACATTGGAAACACTGTCAGTGCAATAAAGCGTGGTGGGGTGGCCCTGCCGCACATGTGAAAGCAGGCAAAGTTGGTTCAGATAATGCAGCTTTTCACCGATCCAAAGCGAGGCAACGGGGCGACGAACTGAAGTGGACATTTTACATAGCCTCTTGATTACTCATAAAAGGGACACGCGCAGGGCGGTCTGCATCTCAACCTTCCGCCGATTTTTCCGATGTTAACGTGAATCGACTGAACCCCCTGGCTATGTTCGGATCAAAGCCATAAGCGGGAATAAAGCCAACTTCCGTTAAAGCGATCTCCATGCTCGAAATGGCATCATGCCATTTTTCTAATAAGCGACCGTAAAGAAACACCTGCTCTACGCCCTCAATCGCCTTCGTCCGCAATATCTGCGCTAAAATTTCGGGTGAAAGGCGGGCATCGGCCAACATCAGAGTTGTCGGGCGGATTTCATCCACCAGCGCAATGCAGCTCTCGGCCGGATTGGAAAGCGTCTTGTCCTGCAACACAAATCGCTCATTAAACGCGCGGTTCGACAGATGGCAAACGAGTTGCATCATCCGGCGCAGACCGGGGTCATCCTCAACAAGCGAAAATCGCACATCAGGTCGGATATTTGCGCAATGCCCGGCAAGAAACCCTACGGCAGAGCCAATTTCCAGCGCCACCGCCTGTTTGGACAGAACCGCCGGCATCTTCCGCGCCAAACCGCGTTCAAACTTCCCCGCCTGTATCAAAGACAGAACATGCGGAGCAAAAACCCTATGATCCGCAGGAAGCTTCATCGTGTGATTGGCAAACACTTCGACATGAAGATTGGCCGAAAGATCAATTGGACTGGAATTATAAGAACCCATTGGAATTGCCTCAGATGGCGGATCTTTTGGCATGGCTTTGCGTTCGGCCTTGGCCTTCGCGCCACGCGCTTTTTCCACATCTGACATCAGCGCAGCAATTTTTTCCTTATCGCGTGCCTGTGGTGGCTTGGCGACGATCTGCGATATTGGCACGATCGAGGCTTTGGCCAAATCCGCAACAAGGTTGTGATAAGCATCGGTCTGCTTCAATTCAGCCAAGCGTGCCTCGGCACGGGCAACGGCTGCGTTATGCAGGCGGTTTAATTCCGGGTCTTGCAAAAGCTGCCGAATAATCCGATTCCGCGTGACGCTATAGCGCAACATCGTATCATCACGCACCTCGTTTCTATCCTGCAAACTCCAGTAATCGCTATTATATTTGTCAGCCTTGTTATTCACATTACCGCGCATTTTACGGATCGCATAACTGTCAACCGATTTGACGGCGTAATGATTCAATTGCACCCAATCGTACCCCACGGTGCGGGTAATGGATCGCCAGCCACGAAATTTGAAGTAGTCCTCCATCTCCCTCCCAGAGCCGTTCAACCACTTAACCTGATCGGGAAATTCCGTTTTGATATGGCGCGTTTTCATTTTGGGACGATGGATACCCAATTTCCAATAATCGGCATCAAAGGTAAAAAGCGTTTTCACACCCCAACCTTTGTTCCAACTTTGGGGCGCTGCCAAAAGATACTGCTCTGTGACGGGCGCGCGACTCCAGTCCACAACGCCGCCCGATCCAAATATGCGCCAAGTCACCACAATACCGGTGGCGGCTTGCACCTTTGCCGCCGCGATCAGATCATCAAGTGTGCCATCGCCGTATTTTATCGACAGAAACTCATCGGCATCGAAGACCATAACCCAATCGGAATTGCGCACAACGGGTTCATCCTGCGCATAATTCAAAGCCGAAGGTTGCGGCCGGATACCGTCAGGGATGACGTTTCGTCGGTGGTGGCACAGACCCAAGGCCTCCAACCGAATGAGCATGTCATCGGTGCCATCTGAACAGTCATTCGTATACACAACCAACTCGCTGAAACCGATGGCAAGATGATGGGCGACCCATTCAATAACGAACGGGCCTTCGTCTTTCATCATTGACACAGCAGTAACCTGCCCGTGGGGGCTGCGGTGGCGTTGGTAGCGTCCACGGACGTGGTGTAAATTCAGCGCCGTCTTCGGTGTGATCTCAGGTGGCCATCGAGATGTATGGTCGAGGTGGAGTTTGGCGACTTCAACCACGAACCACACGGAGACC
>Ga0172373_10001958_pt1 | contig 32473 bp, 33 predicted proteins | sample Lak10m_2_FD_114546 | JGI IMG/M metagenome (GOLD analysis project Ga0172373, IMG submission 114546) | Freshwater microbial communities from Kabuno Bay, South-Kivu, Congo - kab_092012_10m | ecosystem: Environmental > Aquatic > Freshwater > Lake | place: Democratic Republic of the Congo...
AATATAATCAATTAGTTTGAAATAAACAAATCTATATCTTTGATATTCATTTATTTATACATTTTTTATTAAAAATCTTATGAACAATTTTAATGCGTTGCCCCTGCAATATATCAACACCAAACGGGTAATCTGCGCGATTTCATTAAATTTGTCGCTTATTTCAAAATCAGGCTGATGAATACACCCTTTACACCAACTGCCTACAAACTTCAATCACTGGCAAGCGGCAACATTTTCGATGATACGGGTTGGCTGCTCGATGCCCCTGGCGAAACGGTTCCTGCGCTTGTACGTGCCATCTATGAAAAAAAGCAACTCACACTTAGAGATAAATCGCTGGGTTTTTATCAGTTTGCCGACTGGCTGCCCATTCAGCGAATGCTGCAGGGCTCATCAGCACCCATAACCTATAAGAGCGAAGGGCTGGCCAATGCGCTAGGCCTAAGCAATTTGTGGATAACGTTCAGCGGCTACTGGCCCGAGATGGGTGTTATAATGACCACCTGTTCGTTTAAAGAAACTGAAGCATTTTCGGTATGTGCAAGGCTCGAACCAGGAAGTGACAAAGTGCTGGTTGTGGCTTCGGCCGGTAATACGGCAAGGGCATTTGCCAAAGTGTGCTCGGCCAATAACATTCCGCTATTGTTGTGTGTTCCACACGATTACATTGGCTCTCTGTGGTTTGAAAAGCCACTGAACCCTTGCGTGAAACTAGCGGTTACAGCATTTGGAAGCGATTATTTTGATGCTATTCACCTTTCGAATTTGGTTTCATTAAACGAAGGTTTCATCACTGAAGGTGGTGCCAAAAATGTGGCCCGTCGCGATGGCATGGGTACAACCACTTTGTCGGCTGTTACTACCATTGGGCACATCCCACATTACTATTTTCAGGCTGTGGGAAGTGGTACTGGAGCCATTGCAGCCTGGGAAGCCAATCTCAGGCTTATTGAAGATGGGCGTTTTGGTACCAACAAAATGAAGCTGATGGTATCGCAGAATACACCATTTCTGCCCATTTATGATGCCTGGAAAGTGCGTTCGCGTGCCATGCTTCCATACCCCGACGATTTAGCCCGCGAACATATCACTGAAATTGAAGCCAAAGTGCTTTCGAACCGAAAGCCACCATACCCAATTACCGGAGGATTGTTTGATGCCCTGATGGATACTGATGGTGCAGTGCTTAAAGCAACCAACCTTGAAGCCCGCGGTGCCAAAGAACTGTTTTACGAAACCGAAGGCATCGACATTTATTCAGCTTCAGCCGTGGCTACTGCATCACTCTACAACGCTGTAAAACAAGGTGTTGTTGAAAAGGATGCACTTGTTATGCTCAACATCACCGGCGGTGGTGAAGAACATTTTAAAAATAGCCACAGCCTTTGTTTTCTTGATCCTGATTTGAACTTTGGCATTACCCCTTCAGCCGATGAAGTAAAAGAGGGCCTTAAATCACTTAAATGGTAAATGTGTGCAAAACGTAAGCGTTTACATACCTTAAACAATTGATATGATTGCCATTGACAATACCCTCAATTCTGACGACCTTGGAAAGGTTTGTTTTGTGTGCGATCTGGCTTCGTGCAAAGGAGCCTGCTGCATCGAAGGCGATGCCGGCGCTCCTGTCGACGAACACGAAATTTCAATGCTGGAAGATGCCATTGATGCTGTACGCCCATTTATGCGCCCTCAGGGTATTAAGGTGATTGACGAAATGGGCGTTTTCGAATACGATGCCCAGGGCAATTATGTAACGCCGCTGGTGAATGGAGGCGAATGTGCCTTTGTTGTTTTTGGCAGCGATGGCTTAGCTGCCTGCGCTATTGAAAAAGCGTGGGAAGCCGGTAAAACAACTTTCCGCAAACCGGTTTCATGCCATTTGTACCCGGTTCGCATTAGCCGGTACAACGATTTTGAGGCGGTAAACTATCATCAGTGGCATATCTGCCGGCCGGCCCTGGCGCTTGGCAAAAAGCTAAATGTACCGTTGTACGTTTTTTTAAAGGATTCACTGATCCGCAAATACGGCGAAAAATGGTACACACAGCTGTGTAATCAAATAGAGCAGCATTTAAAATAGCACCTTCATTCTGGTAATAAAAAAAACTCTCCGTTTCAGGCGGAGAGTTTTTTTTGTATGCTGGCAATAATCAGGCCAATGGGGCAATAACTTTGGCAGAAGCCAAGGTTTCCAGTTCCTTATCCATGTGAAACATGCCGGCTTTATCGTCGCCAACCAGATTCATTTTATCCAGAATGCCATGCATGGTACTCTCTTCTTCAATTTGTTCGTTGATATACCACTGCAGGAAGTTACCGGTGGTATAATCTTTTTCCTTGAGCGATACCTCATACAGTTTATTGATGGAATCGGTAATAAACTCCTCGTGGCTCATCACATGTTTAAAAACATCGAGCAGCGACTTGTACTTCGAAGCCGGAATTTCGAGGGCGGAAAGCACTGCATATCCGCCACGGTCGTTCAGATACTTGATGAATTTGAGCATATGCATACGCTCTTCGTCTGATTGTTTGTAAAGGAAATCTGCCGCACCGCGGTAGCCTTTGTTTTCGCACCATGATGCCATTGCCATATAAAGCCGCGACGAATGTTCCTCGTTCTTTATCTGGATATTGATGGCATCTTCTACTTTTTTTGAAATCATAGCGATTGTTTTATTGAGATACCGGCATTGAACCGGTAAATCGGTTATCAGGTGTTTTTCAAAGCTTCGGCACCACTTACAATCTCAAGAATTTCTTTGGTAATCGATGCCTGCCGGGCTTTGTTATAGGTGAGCTTCAGCTCTTTGAGTAGTTCTGATGCGTTGTCGGTTGCCTGCGACATAGCCGTCATCCGGGCACCCAGTTCCGAAGCCCATGAATCGAGCAGGGCCTTGTAAAACTGTGTTCTCAGTATCTGAGGGATTAGCGTATCGAGAATTTCCTCCTTCGAAGGATCGAAAATAAAATCAGCAACCGCCGCGGTATTACCCTGCGTAGCGGGAGGTTCAACCGGCAGAAACTGCTCGGTAATAAGGGTTTGCATTACTGCATTGCGAAACTGATGGTAAACAAACTGTACTTTATCGTACTGTCCATCGGCAAACAACTGCATGGCTTTGGCGGCAATGGCTGAAGCATTGGCAAAAGTGAGGTTATCATACAAATCGTCGTGCGATTCAAGTATATTGTAACCCAGGCGGTTGTAATACTCAGTAACCTTACGGCCAATGGTAATGAGTGCAAGCTGATTGTTTTTGCCGGGTTTGCCATAAGGCTTAACCAATGAATTAACCTGCTTGATTACATTGGTATTAAAAGCTCCGCACAATCCCCTGTTCGACGAAAAAACAATCAGCAGAAGACGGTTGCCTTCGCGGGCAGTGGTGTAAACTCCGGCTGATCCGCCTTCGATACCACTACCGAGCTCCTGAAGCATCTGTTTTTGTTTCTGAGCAAAAGGCCGTAGCTGCAGGATACCGGTTTGAGCTTTTCGCAGCTTCGATGCTGCAACCATTTTCATGGCGCTGGTAATCTGCTGCGTCGATTTTACCGAGGCAATCCGGGTTCTTACTTCTTTAAGACTGGGCATTTACCGTAGTTTGAAACGTTATACTTCGTATTTTTTTACCAGGTCGAGTGCCAGTGCATCCAGTTCTTTTTCAATTTCGGGCGTGTACTGGCCTTTGCGCAGCGACTCCAACAGTGGCTTTTTCGTTTCAGCCAGGTGGTGCAAAAACTCAATTTCAAAATCATGAACCCGCTTTACAGGTATTTTCTGAAGCAAACCTTTTGAACCACAATAGATAATGGCAACCTGCTGTTCAACCGTAAGGGGGCTATACTGTGGTTGTTTCAGGATTTCAACATTGCGTGCACCTTTGTCGAGTACTGATTTGGTAACGGCATCGAGGTCGGAACCAAATTTCGAAAAGGCTTCCAACTCGCGATACTGAGCCTGATCGAGTTTTAGTGTTCCTGCAACCTTTTTCATCGATTTGATCTGGGCATTACCACCTACCCTCGATACTGAAATTCCTACGTTGATAGCCGGCCTGATTCCGGAGTTGAAAAGGTTGGTTTCGAGGAAGATCTGTCCATCGGTAATCGAAATAACATTGGTGGGGATGTAAGCAGAAACGTCGCCCGCCTGCGTTTCAATGATCGGAAGTGCGGTTAATGAACCTCCTCCTTTTACTTTTCCGGTGAGTGCATCGGGCAAGTCGTTCATTTTGGCTGCAATTTCATCCGAAGCAATAACTTTAGCGGCTCTTTCAAGCAACCTTGAGTGCAGGTAAAATACATCGCCGGGGTAAGCTTCGCGTCCGGGCGGGCGCCTGAGCAACAGCGAAACTTCGCGGTAAGCAACGGCTTGTTTCGACAAATCGTCGTAAATAATCAATGCAGGCCTTCCGGTATCGCGGAAGTACTCGCCAATGGCAGCTCCGGCAAAGGGTGCGTAAAACTGCATGGCAGCCGGGTCGCTCGCTGTGGCCACTACCACTACGGTGTAATCCATGGCGCCTTTGGCTTCGAGTGTTTGCACAATGTTGGCTACGGTACTTCCTTTTTGCCCGATTGCCACATAAATACAATAAACAGGCTGACCTTTATCAAAAAACTCCTTCTGATTGATGATGGTATCAATAGCGATAGCGGTTTTGCCGGTTTGGCGGTCGCCAATGATCAGCTCGCGTTGTCCGCGTCCGATCGGAATCATAGAATCGATGGCTTTGATACCGGTTTGCAATGGTTCATTAACCGGCTGCCTGAAAATAACTCCGGGAGCTTTGCGTTCGAGTGGCATTTCAAAAACCTCGCCCAAAATAGGACCTTTGCCGTCGATAGGTTCACCAATGGTGTTGATTACCCTTCCCAGCATTCCTTCACTTACCGGAATAGAAGCAATAAGGCGGGTTCGCCGAACCAAATCGCCCTCGTTTATACCAGAACCTTCGCCCAGCATAACAACTCCAACATTGTCTTCTTCGAGGTTCAGTACTATCCCTTTTACTCCGGTAGTGGTAAATTCAACCAATTCGCCTGCCTGCACGTTGTTAAGTCCGTATACCCTGGCAATACCATCGCCCACCTGCAACACTGAACCAGTTTCTTCGAGTTCAGCCTCGGTGGTGAATCCGGCAAGTTGTTGCCTGAGAATTGCCGATACTTCGGCGGGTTTAATTTCTGCCATATGTTAAAACAGTTTAAAATTCTTTAATGTAGGTGTTGATGTTAAATTCGCTTTTCAGATTTTGCATTTTTTTGCGGATGCTGTCGTCAAATTGTATGCCTTCGAGCTTCACAATTAGTCCTCCGATAATCGAAGCGTCTGTTTCTTCAATCAGTTCGATGGTCGAACCTGTTTGAGCCGAGAGTGTTTCAAGAAGTTCTTTCCGCATTTTTTCATTCAGAGGATGCACTGTTGTAACAACCGCTTTTCTGATATTTCCGTGTTCGCGGAATATATCGGCGAATTTTACGGCTATATTATACAAATGTTCTTCACGTCGTTTACGGATGATTATTTCGATAAAGGCCATCGAAAGTTTGCCCAGTTGCTTGCTAAAAAGGGCTCTGACAATGGCTATTTTTTTATCGACCATCACCACCGGGCTTTTGAGCAGGAGCCTGAAATCGCGGTTTTCGTCACAAACCTGCGCCAATAATTTCATATCGGCACTGGTTTGATCAAGAACATTGTTTTCGTGCGCCAGCTCGAACAATGCGCGGGCATACCGTATATTAATCCTGGGGTTGTCCATAATGGCTAGTTGAGACTGATGTCCTTGATCGATTTTTCGACAATGGCCTTATCTTTTTCAGGATCTGAAAGTTCCTGTCTGAGAATTTTCTCGGCGATCTCAATCGATAAATTGGCAATCTGGTTTTTAAGATCGGTTATTGCAGCCATTTTTTCAAACTGAATACGCTCGTTGGCGTTTTCAACAATGCGATTGGCCTCTTCGGTTGCTTTCAGCTTGGCATCTTCGATAATGGTTTCCCTTACTTTACGGGCATCGCGCATAATACCATCGCGTTCTTCCTTGGCTTCGCGCAAAAGCTGCTCGTTGCTGAACCGAAGTTCTTCCATTTCTCTGCGGGCCTTATCAGCTTCGTGAAGCGCGTTTTCGATGGCGTCCTCACGCTCATGTATACTGCGCATTACCGGAGGCCACACAAACTTACCCAGGATAAACAACAATAATCCAAAGGCAAGAGTCATCCAGAAAATGAGTCCTATACCGGGACTTACTAATTCCATATGTGGTTGATTTTAAGAGTTCAGGAAAATATCCTGCAGCTGCAACCAACCGTTGCCCCTGCAGGATATAATGCCATTAAATAAATACGACAAGGAAACAAACAACGATAGCAAAGAAAGCTACCCCTTCGATAAGGGCGGCTGCCACAATCATGTTTGAACGGATGTCGCCGGTAGATTCGGGCTGACGTGCCATAGATTCGAGCGCGCCGCGACCAATGTTACCGATGCCGATACCGGCTCCGATAGAAGCGATGCCTGCACCAAGTGCAGCTCCCATTTTTGCAACGGGAGCAAGATCTGAAGCTACCTGCAGAAGTGTTGAAAGTAATGACATAATGGTTGAATTTAAGGGTTTATCTGGTTTAGTTAATTACGAATGCGCAGTTTCGTGTTCATGACCATGATCTTCGGTAGCCATTCCAAAGTACAGCGCCGAAAGCATGGTAAACACATAGGCCTGAATGAAGGCAACAAGCAGCTCAAGCAGGCTGATAAATACCGAAAACAGCACCGATACGGGTGAAACACCGTAACCGAGCGCAGGATTCATGTTTGCAAAAATGAAAATGAGACTTACAAAACCAAGTACAATGATATGCCCTGCGCTGATGTTGGCAAAGAGACGGACCATCAGTACAAATGGTTTGATAAAAATTCCGGTAAGTTCGATAAGCGGGAGCAAAGGCAAAGGAAATTTTAGCCACCAGGGAACTCCCGGGGGGTTAAAAATATGCATCCAGTATGATTTATTGGCAATAAAACTGGTGATAAAGAAAGTAAAAAGGGCCAGCACCATGGTAACCGAAATATTACCGGTAACATTGGCTCCGCCGGGGAAAAATGGAAATATACCTATAAGGTTACTGAAAAAAATAAAAAAGAAAAGCGTTAATAAGAATGGCATAAACTTCTTGTAGTGCTTGCCAATGGACGGTTCGGCAATGTCGTCGCGTACAAAAAGAATGAGTGGCTCAAGCAGCGATTGCATGCCTTTTGGAGCATGGCCGGCATTGCGCTTGTAAGCCGATGCTACCGGGAAGAAAACGAGCAGAAGTACAATAAATGTAATAAAAATGCCTACAACGGTTTTAGATATTGACAGGTCGATGGGTTTAGACGCTGTCTTATCTGTTTCCATAGTGCCGGGAATCACCTTTACAATTTTTCCACGGCCGGCTTTGCGATCGGTTTCAATTTTATAACCCATGTACGATCCGAGGCCATGGTGGAAACGGGCCGAACTGAAAACTACCAGTTTGCCCTCATCAATCAGGATAACCGGCAGGGGAATGGTTACATGGGTGTGACCGAATGTGGCGATATGCCAATCGTGACTATCAACAATATGGTCGATAATCATATTACCGACATTGAATTCCTCTTCCTGAGGGGCTGCTGCTTCGTGCGAAGCGGCATCGGGGCTTTCGTGTGTTTGTGCTGATGCAAAGTTCAGCAATGATCCTGTTAGGAAGAGTAATGAAAGTAAGAATGTCCTCATGCTTTAGTCCGGGTCCGCGACGATTGTTAAACCTGAAATGCTAATAGTTTGCAAGTATAGTGAAAATTACCTTTATTTTGTAATCCGGTTTAAAAATCTGTTGTGCTTTGGCCGGGTTAACTGCCTGCCATGTGCCGGATTACGCCGCTTATAACAAGTGCCTGCGTTTTTTGTTTGAGCTGTAGGGTTTTTAGTAAAAAAAAGTTTAAACAGAGTTAAAAATCCTGTTTAACCGGTAAAGCTATTTTGAAATGATGTTAAAAGTTCACGATCATACTTTTTTTATGAAACAGGCTCTGGCCGAAGCCAGAATGGCACTTTCGCGCGATGAGGTGCCTGTTGGCGCTGTGGTGGTTTTCGGGAACCAGATTATTGCCCGTGCCCATAATCTTACCGAAGCGCTTAACGATGCCACGGCTCATGCTGAGATGCAGGTTTTTACTTCGGCCGCCAGCCACATGGGAGGTAAGTACCTGAATGAATGCACCCTGTATGTTACACTTGAGCCCTGCCCGATGTGCGCAGCCGCTGCACATTGGGTGCAACTGGGTGCAGTGGTTTTTGGTGCCAGCGATCCCAAGCGGGGCTACAGTACCATAAGCAAAAGTCTGCTGCACCCCAAAACCAGGGTAACCGGGGGTGTGCTTGCCGATGAATGCAGCGCACTGATATCAGGTTTTTTTAAAAACAAACGTTAGATTGTTGTCTATCCTTCGGTTTTAACACTCGTTCACAGTGTTTAACGATGCCTTAACAATTGCCCGCCCGTTCGCAGAGTAACTTTGGGTTGTCGTTTAAATATAAACACTACTCAATTTTTAACCATTAAAACTCGAGAACCATGAAAAAGGTCATGATTCTTGCAACAGCAATACTATTTGCGGCAAGTGCTTCAACTATGGCAACCATGGTTACACCGCGTCACCATTCAAAAACTTCAGCTAACAATGCCAAAACAATGACCTCACGATCTGTAGCGGCGAATTCAACTGCTGCCGGCAAGGCTTCAACCCGCACCAAATCGTCTGACATTATGGGGTTGAATGCTACCAAAAATGCACATAAAAATTCTAAATCTTCTAAAACTGCACCAAAGGATAACCTGAGTGCAAAATCAAAAAAGCATGAAAAACCAATGAAATAAATCTTTTGGAAGAAAAGATTTTTTGATTTGGACAGCGATGGATGCGGGAGCCCTGAAGGCTCCCGTTTTCATTAAAAGCAAAACTGAATTCTGGCAAAAAAATAATTAACACCTGTACACACTGTTTAACGTAGTATTAACAATAGAGGCTGCTGTGCGGTGGTAATTTTGGCAGGTGTTCATTCAATGAATGTTTAACCATTAATCAATCCCTAACAATGAAAAAAATAATGATTCTGGCTTCGGTTGTAATATTTATGGCCGGCCTTGCGAACACAACCAATGCACAGAACGCTGTTGTTAAAAAGCAAGCTGTTCGGCAAACTGAAAAGGGAACTGCAATCGCCATGCAGAAACCCGCTAAACCAGTTAATGTAAGGCAGGTAAGTGCGGTAAAAGGCACGCCTGTAGCGCCCGGAGAAGTTGCGACGCATACTGTTTCAGCTAAGCCTCAATCGGCTGCAAAAGCAGCTGTACAACCATCCAAAGCTCATATTACACCTCCTGAGCAGGCTGCCAATAAGGCTGCGGCTACCAAAAAGTAAGCATATATTTAAACAAAAGAGGCTGCCTTATAAACAGGCAGCCTCTTTTGTTTAATGGAACTGGGTTTAAACAGCGCCCAAAACTTCTGCCAGTTTTTTGGTCAGTTCATCACCTCTCAGGTCTTTGGCAATGATTTTACCCTCTTTATCCAACAATACATTTGCCGGAATTGACATGATGCCGTATTTTTTTCCAGCAGCATTATTCCAGTATTGCAGGTCTGAAACATGATGCCAGGTAAGTTTATCATCCTGTATGGCTTTTTCCCATGGCTCTTTTTCCTTATCGAACGAAACGCCCAGAATATCAAATCCCTTATCCTTGAACGCAGCATAAGCTGCTACAACGTTGGGGTTTTCTTTACGGCATGGGCCACACCACGAAGCCCAGAAATCGACAAGAACCACTTTTCCGCGAAGCTGCGAAAGGGTTAATGGCTGACCATCAGGCTGATTCATGGTAAAGTCGGGAGCAAGTTGCCCTGGTTCGGTTTGCTTTAGGATATCGATGCGCTCTGACAACATTTTGGCAAACTCTGATTCCTTAACCTTGCTGTCGAATGCGTTCATGATTTCCTGCAGATCTTTCAGATCAAACTGATAAGCATGGCGCATGGCTACATACGGGGCAACAAACGAGGCTGAATTACTTTTGATATAGTCAATAATCTGCTGTTTCTGCTTTTTCTCGAAAGCCTCTACCGAAGCCTCAATTTCTTTCATTTTGGCAGTGTCGTTGGCCCGGTAAGCCTCGTTGTAGGCACTGTAAATACTTATTTCTTCCGATCGCTGTTCGTCCTGTTTTTTCAGATAATCGCGGTAGGCAACGTCTGAAGCCGATCCGGTTACCGTTGGAGCCATTAAACTATCGATGTGGAAACTAATTGAAATATCGGAAGGTTCGTTAAAGAAACCAACGAAACGTGATTCGTCAATACCGATATAATAAATATCAGGATTATCAATCACCCCTTTAAATGAGAATTTTCCATTTTCAACTTTGGCTGTATCAAGCACTTCAAACTTTCCATCCTTGTTTTTCTGAAGATACACATTGCCTGAAAAATCTCCCTTGATGGATCCTTTGATTACAAATTCGTTACTTTTTCGGTTACTGCATGCTCCAATAACCAGCACAGCCAGTAAATAGATGAGTGTTTTTTTCATACAAAGCAGGTTAAGAGTTGAACGCCAAAATTAATCATTTCCGCAACGATTTCCAGAAATTATGATTATTTGCGACGGCGCATAAATAGGTATTCGGTAACAATTACCAGTAAAAGTGTGAATAAAGTACTGATTAACAACCGGCTTAAAATCATACCCATCTCCTGGAAGCGGAACGAATCGAGCAGTGCCATAACGGCATTGTGTGCCAGTAAAAGCACACCGGCATAGGCCATAAACCACCTGAAACCCATATCGGCAATTCCAGGCTTAAGGTTTGCTTCGTAATCAGCCGGAGCTCCCACCCAGCGTATAACCCAGGGCCGTGCAAATGCGGTAAAAACGCTGGCGGCAGCGTGCAGGCCCGTTGAATTGCTGAAGATATCAACGCCGTACCCCAGTAAGAATGAACTAATCAATAAAAGCCATCCGGGAGTTTCGAAGGGCAACAACAGAATGAAAAATATATAAAGGTTCGGATTGATGTACCCTCCCAGATTTACATGATCGAGCATCAGCACCTGAAGGGCTATCAATATAAAAAAGCGGGCGATATCTTTGCCGAATCTGTTATTCATCTGCCGGAATGCTGTTGCTTAGTGCTTCCTGTTCATTACCAAGCAGGTTTTTAACAATATACACATATTGAAGGCTATTGAGGTCGGCTGAGAACCTGAAGTCGACCACATAAAAATGTTCGCCGCTTTCAAGATGTATTTTCTCGACCGTGCCAACCATAATACCTTCAGGAAAAATGTGGCTGTATCCACTTGTTGAGATGGTGTCGCCTACCTTAATCTGCACATGCGCAGGTATATCAAGCAGGGTGCCTGTTGCAGGGCTTCCCCCGTTCCAAACAATGGTACCCATTTGGTTGAGCCTGTTTATACGTGCACTCACCTTGGTGTGCTTATTGAGCATCGACATTACCCAGCTGAAATTTTCGGAAACACTTACCACAGTTCCCACTATACCATCGGGATTAAAAACAGCCATATCGCGACTTATTCCGTGCCGGCTGCCTTTGTTAATCATAATGTAATTGTTGCGCAGCGTGGTTGAGTTACTGATAACCCTTGCTACCGTGTAGGTGTATTGCTCGCCATAGGTTGTGTCACTCACCAGCACCGATGTAGTATCGGCAGTAAGCTGGCTTTCGGTAAGCCGTTGCCAGAGTCGTGCATTTTCATTAGCCAGCCGTTCATTCTCCTGTTTCAGCCTGAAGTAAGAGGTAATATCTGACCATGTATTATATACTCCGCCGGTAAAACCATCGGTGGCACCGGTAATAACCGACCTTTGGTAATAACTGCGGTCGGCAATAAGGAGGATTGAAACAATTTCCAGAAAAACAAAAAGGAAAAAGAATTTATACCTCCAGATGAATGCCAGTATATATCGCATGGGCGCTCACTGCAATTGATTTTCGCCGGAACAAACGGTGATTTATTTAATAAGGAATGTGAACTTATTGAAGTTCTTGAGTGCAATTCCGGTCCCGCGGGCAACAGCGCGCAAAGGATCGTCAGTAACATGCACCGGCAGCTTGGTTTTAAGGTGCAGGCGCTTATCAAGTCCGCACAGCATCGATCCACCGCCAGCCAGATAAATTCCTGTGCGGTAAATATCAGCTGAAAGCTCGGGCGGGGTCATTTCGAGTGCATTCAATACCGCCGCTTCGATTTTTGAAATAGATTTATCGAGGCAATGCGCAATTTCGGAGTAATTTACATAAATTTCTTTCGGAATACCGGTAAGCATGTCGCGTCCGTGTACAGGAAAATCGGGCGGAGGATTGTCAATTTCGGTCATGGCTGCGCCAACATTAATCTTTATAGATTCGGCTGTGCGCTCACCAATATTGATATTGTGCTGCTTACGCATATACTCTTCGATATCGTTGTTGAAGTCGTCGCCGGCAATTCGTATCGATTTGTTGTTTACAATTCCGCCGAGCGCAATTACCGCGATTTCGCTGGTACCACCACCTATATCAATAATCATATTTCCGGTAGGTTCAAGCACATCAATTCCAATGCCGATGGCGGCAGCCATGGGTTCGTGAATGAGTCTTACTTCCTTGGCACCGGCCTGCTCAGCCGAATCTTTAACAGCGCGTTCTTCAACCTCGGTGATACCAGAAGGAATGCAGATAACCATTTTTAGTGCGGGTGGAAACAAACTTCGGGTTGGCCCGGTCATTTTAATCAGCTCGCGAATCATATATTCAGCCGATTGGAAATCAGCAATAACTCCATCGCGCAGAGGGCGGATGGTTTTTATATTCTCATGTGTTTTACCGTGCATCATCATAGCGCGTTTACCAACGGCTATAATTTTCCCGGTATTTCGTTCAATGGCAATAATGGAAGGCTCGTCAACCACCACTTTATCGTTGTAAATGATGATGGTATTTGCTGTTCCGAGATCCATAGCGATCTCTTTGGTCATGAAGGAGAATAGTCCCATTTTATAGTAGTTTCATGAAATCAGGTTAAAAAAATCGGATGATCAGTGTTTAAAATGGCGGAAGCCGGTAAAAATCATGCTCATTCCGTGTTCATTGCAAAAATCAATCGAATCTTCGTCGCGAACCGACCCGCCGGGCTGAATTACTGAAATAATACCTGCCTTATGGGCAAGTTCAACAGAGTCGGCAAACGGAAAAAATGCATCTGACGACATTACACCTCCGTTGAGGTCGAGTCCGAAAGCTTTAGCCTTTTCGATAGCATATTTAAGTGCATCCACCCTCGACGTCTGACCAGCTCCGCTTCCCAGCATCTGTTTTCCCCTAGCCAGCACAATGGCGTTTGATTTGGAGTGTTTTACAATGATGTTTGCAAACACCAGATCGCGCGCGGTTTCGTCAGCAGGACCTGTTTTTGTAACAACCCTGAAATGATCGGTTGTTTCGGTATGCAGGTCTCTGTCCTGTTGCAAAACACCATTCAGTGCTGACCGAAACTGTTTTGGCTGAAAATCAAATGATTTGGCCTGCAAAATTATTCTATTTTTCTTGCTTTTGAGCAGTTGCAGCGCATTTTTTTCGTAACCGGGTGCAAGAATAATTTCAAAGAAAAGAAGATTGATTTCAGCAGCAGCATCGGGGTCGATGATGGTGTTGGTAATAAGTACCCCACCATAAGCACTTACCGGGTCGCCGGCAAGCGCTGCTTTCCATGCATCGGTAAGCCGCGGGCGCGAAGCAACACCGCAGGCATTGTTGTGCTTGAGTATGGCAAAGGTGGTTTCGTCAAACTCGCGGATAAGGCCAATGGCAGCATCCAGATCGAGCAGGTTATTGAATGAGAGCTCTTTGCCATGCAATTGCTCAAAAACAGACTCAAGGTTTCCAAAGAAGGTGCCTTTCTGATGCGGGTTTTCGCCATAGCGGAGTTTGTGCCCCGGTCCGGCTGCCCATCTGAATGTTTCATTACCTGATAATGCACCCATGTAATCGCTGATGGCTGAGTCGTATTTTGATGATTCAGCAAAAGCATAAGCAGCAAATTGCTGCCGTTGCGCGAGTGTAGTGGCTCCGTGTGCAGTATGCAACAGCTGCATTAGTTCAGCGTAATGTTCCGAGGCGGGAACAATAAGTACATCGTTATAGTTTTTAGCAGCAGCGCGTATGAGCGAAATGCCCCCGATATCAATTTTTTCGATAATATCGGCATGTGAAGCACCCGAAGCGAGCGTTTGCCCGAATGGATAAAGATCAACAATCACAAGGTCGATTTCGGGAATTTCATAACGTGTCATTTCATCAATGTCGCCGGGTTCATCCCTGCGGGCGAGAATTCCTCCAAAAACTTTCGGATGCAGGGTTTTAACCCTTCCGCCTAAAATCGACGGGTAATTAGTAAGAGATTCAACCCGGATAGCCTTAACCCCAAGAGCATGAATAAAATCGTAGGTGCCTCCGGTTGAATACAGGACAATCCCCAGATTGTTGAGTTGTTCAACAATAGGAGCAAGCCCTTCTTTTGAATAAACCGAAATGAGGGCGGATTTAATTTTCTTTTTTTCTTCCATTCTGCTTAACCTGGGTGTTGATACCTGAAATTTTTTGCCTGATCTTAATAAGCGTCTTATAATAACCCAACTGATAAGCAGGAGATTACAAAAATAGACGGTAAAAAGCAGGAACAGGCAAAATCTTGTGCAAGTTTATTAAAAATCGGGCACAGGTGCAAGAAATAGTTTTACAGCTATTGCCGGAAATGCTTAATTTTACAACGGGCTAAACCAGATCAGATGAAGCATTTTAAAGTATTTTTACGTCTGTTGCGCGAAAGTTACCTATTTGCATTAAGTGCAATCGTGGTAAACAAAGTTCGCACCATTCTCTCGTTGCTTGGTATTACCATTGGCATTTTCTCAATTATATCAGTTTTCACCGTTTTCGATTCCATAGAACGCACACTGCGCGATAGTATCAATTCGCTTGGCAGCAATGTTTTATTTGTGCAAAAATGGCCATGGGCTTTCGGAGGTGACTATCCGTGGTGGAAGTATATGAAACGGCCCGAACCTACGATGGCCGATTTACAGGAAATTCAACGCCGCAGCCAGGCTTCGGAAGCCAGCACATACATTGTAGGCACTAACCGCACTGTTAAATTTGCTGATGCTGCTGTTGATAATGTTTCGGTTGTAGCAGTTTCGCATGATTACACTGTTGTAAATTCCATCGAATTTGCCGATGGTCGTTATTTCACATCAGAAGAGTCGGCAGGAGGGCGACCGGTTGCCGTTATTGGCGACGATATCAGGCAGAATCTTTTTGGCGGGGCTTCACCACTGGGCAAACGCATCAAGGTTTTTGGTCAGAAGGTAGAAGTCATCGGATTGTTGGAAAGAGAAGGGGAGAAGAGCTTTGGAAACTCGACCGATAACCAGGTTATTCTACCCATTAATTTTGCACGCAATTTCATTGATCTACGCGGTGATAACATTGGCGCTTCAATTATGGTAAGAGCGAAGCCCGGTGTAAGTAACGAAGAACTATCGGATGAGCTTACCGGTATAATGCGCTCGGTACGCAAGCTCAAACCGGGGGTTGAAGATGATTTTTCGATTAACGAAACCAGCGTAATTTCTCAGGGGTTTGATCAGCTCTTTAGCGTGGTTGCAGTGGTTGGCTGGATTATTGGCGGGTTTTCGCTGCTGGTGGGCGGTTTTGGCATTGCCAACATCATGTTTGTTTCGGTTAAAGAGCGCACTGCCCAGATAGGTATTCAAAAATCAATGGGAGCAAAAAGCTATTTTATAATGCAGCAGTTTTTGTTTGAAGCTGTTTTTCTATCAATTTTTGGGGGAATAGTTGGTTTACTGATTATTTTTATTCTCACCCAGCTTATTTCGTTAATTCTCGATATGAATCTGGTTCTCACTTTTGGCAATATCGCCCTGGGTATCGGTGTTTCAGCTTTAATTGGTCTGGTTTCCGGATTTATACCGGCCTGGTCGGCATCGAGGCTCGATCCTGTGGAGGCCATGCGTTCTACTTTCTGATTACATATCCGCTTACTAATCAAACAGGTTATGGATAAATCAAAAGACATAAGAATCGACAACTGGAGTGAGTTGCAGGAAATGCTCTTCCGCGATTCCTGGGATGGTTCTCTCGGGCGTTTTCGGTCACCTTATGTTTACCGGGGATTATCCGATGCTTCGTACGAGCTCAAAACCAGCCTGATACGCATAGGAGGGCCTTATCATGAACTGGAGCGTCACCTTTTACGTAATTTCAGAAAATATGCCTACCGCAATACTGCCTCGGGCGAATCGGTATGGAATCTGCTGGCGCTGGCGCAGCACCACGGCCTTCCTACACGCCTGCTCGACTGGACGTATTCGCCTTATGTAGCCCTCCATTTTGCCACTGCCAACCTGCTTAAATTCAATCTCGATGGAGTAATATGGTGTGTTGACTATGTAAAATCGAATAAGCTGCTTCCAAAAGCCCTGCTTGATGTAATTGCCGACGAAGGATCGAATGCTTTTACCCCGCAAATGGTCGACCTCGAATGTAATTCGCTGAAACAGCTCGATGTCATGTCGGATCACCGCTTTGTTTTATTCCTGGAACCTCCTTCGATGGACGAACGTATTGTGAACCAGCATGCACTATTTTCGCTCATTTCAAATGCCAATCTTATCATGAACCGCTGGCTCAACGACCATCCCGAATTATTTTACCGGATTGTTATACCGGCCCGGTTAAAATGGGAAGTGCGCGATAAACTTGATCAGGCAAACATTACCGAGCGGGTGTTGTTTCCGGGTCTCGATGGATTAAGCAGTTGGCTCAAACGACAGTATAGCCCTAAAACCTTTACGAACGATGCTTTTGATTTGCCAGATATGTCGTAATCAAAGCGTGGATTAACTTTCTGATTTTCCTGTTCAAAACCTGTTGTACCACTTAAACAATGAAGAAATTTACTTGTTTTAGTCATTGTTGAAACCATTCAAAGAGCATATATTGCTTATTTACAGGCAGATTGTTGTGAAATGCCTTTCTCTGAGAATTACCTTAAATATTATGTGGGAATCTAACCTTAATTCTATATTTTTACCCATCGAAAGTTACAGAATATGCAAAAAAGGTGGGTATTAAAGCCGGGTGGTGATCCTCAGAAAGTTGCGGCGCTGGCTGCTGCTCTCGGCGTTACCCAGCCATTGGCCGAATTGCTGGTTCAGCGCAATGTCGACAATTTTGCAGATGCAAAAGCATTTTTCCGTCCGGAATTAAGCAATCTGCATAATCCTTTCCTGATGAAGGATATGGATAAAGCTGTTGAGCGCATTGTTAAAGCCATTGATAAGGGCGAGAAAATTCTGGTTTATGGTGATTATGATGTGGATGGTACCACTGCAGTAGCCCTGGTTTATACTTTTTTAATTGAAATGGGGCATACAAAGGTTGATTTTTATATTCCCGACCGGTATGCCGAAGGCTATGGAATTTCATTTAAAAGTGTTGATTTTGCTGCCGCCAGCGGGTTTAGTCTGGTTATTGCGCTTGACTGTGGCATAAAAGCCATTGAGAAGGTGGCCAAGGGCCGCGAATTGGGTGTTGATTATATTATTTGCGATCACCACAGGCCGGGCGACAGTCTTCCGGAGGCAGTGGCGGTGCTTGATGCCAAACGGGCCGATTGCCCCTATCCTTTCAAAGAACTTTCGGGGTGCGGTGTTGGGTTTAAACTTATACAGGCACTTTCGCAAACCCGCAAAATGCCATTCGAGAAGCTGATTAAATATCTTGATCTGGTAGTTGTAAGCATCGCTTCGGACATTGTTCCAATCACCGGCGAAAACCGTATACTTGCCTACTATGGTTTAAAATTGCTCAATCAGAATCCAAGACCGGGTTTCGAAGCCATACTTAAGTTTTCGAACATCAGCCGCAGGCAGCCTGCAGGCAGTGTCACATCTGAAACAGCCATAAATGACGCTGGTTCTCATGATGAAAACGAATTTATTTTCAGTCGCGAACTCACCATTTCAGACCTGGTGTTTTTACTCGGCCCACGCATAAATGCGGCCGGCCGTATCGAAAGCGGCCGCAATTCGGTGCAGTTGCTAATATGCGAAGATCCAGCTAAAGCGGAGAAAATCGGAGAGCAGATCAACGATTTTAATACCACGCGCCGCGATCTGGATGCAACAACCACCGATATGGCGATGGAAGCCATTCGTACACTTCCAAGGTTGCAGTCAGCGCGTACTACTGTAGTATACAACCCCAAATGGCACAAGGGTGTGATAGGTATTGTAGCTTCGCGATTGATTGAATCGTATTACCGCCCAACCATTGTGTTAACACTATCAAATGGACTGATCACCGGATCGGCCCGTTCAATCAAGGATTTTGACATTTACGATGCCATTGACGAATGCAGCGATTTGCTCGAACACTTTGGGGGTCATAAATATGCTGCCGGCCTGTCGATGCGGCCCGAAAACCTCGAAGCGTTTATTGAAAAGTTCGAGCATATAGCGGCTAAAATGATTACTGAAGAAATGCTGTCGCCCGAAGTTGAGGTTGACCTTGCCATTAACCTCAACGAAATTAACCAGAAGTTTATGCGGGTGCTAAAACAATATGCACCTTTCGGGCCGGGTAATATGTCGCCGGTTTTCCAAACAGATGGGGTAATTGACAATGGCTACGGCCGTATTGTAGGTAAAAACCACCTGAAACTAACCATTGGACATCCCGAAATATCATCGGCTCCTTTTCCGGCCATTGCTTTTCAGCAAGGCGATTTTTATCCGCACATAAGTCAGGGTAAACCCTTCAATATCTGCTACCATATCGAAGAAAACGAATGGAATGGGAAGCGCGAAATTCAGCTGAACATTAAGGATATTAAAGTAATCACTTAATCAACCGGCCTTTCAGAAATTGAGGAAGGTGCGAATCATCAGATAGATTCCGAAAAGCACCAGCAAAATCCCCACCAGGTGATTAATCATAATGAGTATTCTTGGTTTGAGGTAGCGTTTAAGCCGGCTGGCAACGATTACCTTTAAGATATCGGTAAGAAGAATGGTAAGCAGGGTTCCGGCAAAAAAAGTCTTTATCGACCATGAATCGGTTCCGTACCCGGAGCTTACTGTTACCATAACCGATACCCAGAAAATCCAAACGAATGGGTTGGCAAAGTTGAGGAAAAAGCCTTTAAGGATAAATGTAAGAGGCCCGGGCATTTTAACATCAATCAGGTTGTTGTCGTCGGTAACCTGAACTTTGCGTAAAAAAGTTACAATGCCGAAAATTACCAGAATTACTCCGCCAATAATTCCAAACATCAGATAATTGCGATCGTTGCCAATAACCTGAACTGCACCCAGGTAGCAAAGCATCACCAGCGAAAGGTCGCTCAGAAAAATTCCGGCAGCCAGCAATATTCCGCGATACAAACCACGATGTATGCTGGTTTGTATGAGCGAAAACATGGCAGGCCCAAGCATTATTGCCAGGGTTAGTCCCAGAATCATTCCTTCGAGTAGGGGATGCATACGCCGGCTTACTTATTCCTGAAATTTTGTGCCAGATAATTTTCCCACGTGAGGTGCTTTTCATTTTTGATAACGCGCGGAAACTTGTGCTGCCCTCCTTCTTTTCCCTGCAATTTCATGTAATCGTAAAAGTGTTGCAGAGGTACTACCTCAACAAGCACATCACGAATTGCTGCTATGCGTTCAACACGGTAATCGTCGTTCAGGTCCTTCAGGTTCTGATCAATGCGATCGCGGATTGTTTGCGGATCAATATCCTGTGCATTACCGGGAATACCCAGGTACCATTTATGCGCAAACATGCTTTCGTGCTTTATTCCGGCTACAGTAAATTCAGGAACCTCAATATTGAGTTGCTCTTCGAGTAACTGAATAGCCCGGTTCATATTTTCCTGCGACAAATGTTCGCCACAAAGGTTGAGGAAGTGCTTGGTGCGTCCGGTAATTACAATTTCAGACAAAGCCTTTGAAGTGAATTTAATGGTATCTCCGATTAGGTATCTCCAGGCACCTGAACAAGATGAAATAAGGAGTGCATATTCCTTACCTTCTTCAACCTGATCGATGGTGAGTGTTTGCGGGAGCGATTTTATTTGCCCGTCGCCATCAAAATTATCGTCGGTAAAAGGCACAAATTCAAAAAATAAACCGTTGTCGAGTACCAACTGCATGGCATTGGTCCCAGGCCGGCTCTGGTAAGCCATAAAGCCTTCGGAAGCCAGATAGGTTTCAATGTAAATCAGCGGTTTAGCAATAAGTTTTTCGTAGGTTTTGGCATAGGGGGCAAATGAAACGCCGCCATGCACATAAATGGAAAGGTTGGGCCAGATATCGTGAATGGTTTTAACATTGTAATGTTTAATAATATGTTCCATCAGAATCTGCAGCCATGCCGGAACACCGACAATTACGCCGATATCCCAGTTTTTTGCATTCTTTACAATTTCGTCGAGTTTGGTTGTCCAGTCGCGCTCTTTTGAAATGCGTTTTCCGGGCTTATAGAAATGCTGAAACCAAAATGGGATATTCCCGGCAGTAATGCCCGATAAATCGCCTTCGTAATAGGTGCCGTTGTATTGCAGGTGAGTGCTTCCGCCCAGCATCAGAATACCACGCTCATAAAAGTCGCGGGGCAAATCGTACTTGGCGAGCGAGAAAATCTGACGAATGGAAGTTTTTTTGATGGCTTTAAGCATATCGCCTGTTACAGGAATATACTTACTAGAAGCTTCGCTGGTTCCTGAACTCAGTGCAAAATACTTGACCTTGCCGGGCCAGCTTACAAAAGCTTCACCATTGAGGGTGCGATACCACCAGCGCTGATGGATTGAATTGTAATCGTGCACCGGAACCTGTGCCCGGAATGCTGCAACAATGTCTTTTTTTCTGAGAATACCACTAAAATCATAGGCTTCGCCAAAAGCAGTAAACTGTGCTTTACTCAGGAGTTTGGTAAGCGTTTCAGCTTGTTGCCGTGCCGGATTGGGTTTCCTGATTTTTTCAATCGGAATTTTACTCGGAAACTCAATAGCGCTTTTGATAATTGATCCCAGTATTGGCATTTCTTTTGATTTTGGTTACAACGAAAAGAGGGGTAAAATTAAGGAAATTTCGTTTATTACCCATAACTATGGAATTACCGCGTTTAACAAGCGCATAATCATAGATTGAACTATGTGTTTCTCGTTCTCCCTTCGATTTTTATAAGTTGTGTATCAGAAATATAGAGTCCTTAAGCAAGTTAATGCAATAAACAGAGCAGGAAAAACTAAAATTATGACAGTGCTAAACAGCCAAGAAAATAATTTCATACCTTTCGCTTGACAGAGCAACTGCCATTCTCTGATGGCAATTTCCGCCAGTCAATGGAAACTTTGAAGCAGATTATGAGGAAGATTTTAAGGCTATTTATTGCATTGGCCGTTATTTTAATTACCACGGCCGCTATTTTTATGCTATGGCAAACATTGAATGAGTTCAGGCCAAAACCGGTTGAAGAGATCAAAATCGTTGGCGAGGCTGCTGCGGTTGCCGATACCCTTTCGTTTGTCACCTATAATATTGGATATTGCGGCCTTGGGGCCGGTATGGATTTTTTTTATGAAGGGGGTACCATGGTTAGGCCCGGTAAGGAAGAATATGATCGCCACCTGGGCCAGTGTATTCAAAGGCTCAATTCATTTAAAGGCAATGATTTTATTTTTTTGCAGGAAGTAGACACCCTTGCCAAACGCAGCTGGTATTCTAATCAGCTTAGATTGATTACAACCAACCTTACCAGCTACTCAGCGGCATTTGCTCTCAACTACAAAAGCTGGGTGCCTATGCCACTCCTACAACCTATGGGACTGGTGCGTGCAGGTTTGCTTACTCTCAGTAAGCAAGTGCCGGTTTCGGCCGAGCGCCACGCATTTTCAACAGGTTATTCGTGGCCGATGCGGCTATTTATGCTTAAACGCTGCTTTGTTGAAACCCGCTATAAAACAGCGCATGGCCGCGATTTAATCATTATCAATACACACAATTCTGCATTCAGCGATGCGGCCGGTATTCGCGAAAAAGAGCTGGCTCAGCTTAAAGAAGCTATGGAAGCTGAATATAAAAAAGGAAATTATGTAATTGTGGGTGGAGACTGGAATCAAAATCCTGCGACATTCGATAGCACCCTCCTGCTTGGAATTTATGCTGGTAAAACAATTCGGCCCAGCATCCCCGATTCATTTTTGCCCGATGGCTGGAGCTACGCTTATGATCCTTTACATTCAACCAACCGGGATGTGAATATACCGTATCGTGAGAAAATTACCCGTTCTACGCTGATTGATTTTTTTATAGTTTCGCCCAATGTTGAAGTGATTCGTGTGAATACGTTGCCCACCGCATTCGAAGAATCGGATCACCAGCCGGTAAGTATGCTGGTGTATCTCAAGCAGAATTAAGGGAAAGTTCACATCTTGACTGTTGTATCCGGGATAAAAAGATCGGCAGCAATGCCATCAGCAAAGAGCTGTCCACCGGGTGAGAGACTGTAAATGTCGCCATTGCATAGCATCTGTACCTGGCGTATCCATTTTTCAGCCCCGCGCTGAAAATATGATCGTACCGAAGGCCCAAACCTAAGCTCAATTTCCCGCACATTACATCCCCACATGGTTCGTAGCCCTGTCATAACATACTCGTTGTATTGCTGTGATGGTGTAAGTGTCTCTGAGTCAGCCGGAAAATCCTTATTTTTTATTGCGTTGATGTAAGGTACAATACCCGAAACATTCCATTTTCTGATGGTACCATTGTAAGAATGTGCCGATGGGCCAACTCCAAGATACGGCACACCCTGCCAATAAGCGGTGTTGTGACGTGCAAATTTACCGGGAAGGCAGTAATTGGATATTTCGTAATGAAGGTACCCATGCCGCTGCAGTTGTTCAGCCATAATCAAAAACTGCCTTGCAGAGGCTTGTTCATCAACCTGGGCAATTTTATGTTTCCGGATCATCACATCGAGCGCGGTATTAGGCTCAACAGTGAGCGCATAGGCTGAAACATGCTGCACCCCAAAGGCAACTGCTTTACTGATATTATCAAGTAACCCATCATCGGAGAGGGTAGGAATACCAAAAATGAGATCAATGGTCAGATCATTAAACCCGGCACTTTTTGCCAAATGAAGGCTTTCAGTCGCTTTTTCGGCTGAATGAACACGGTTAAGATATTCAAGATCGTTGTCATGGAACGATTGTATTCCAATGCTAAGGCGGTTAAAACCCATATTTTTCCATGAGGCCAGCTTTTCTGAATTAATATCGTCGGGATTGGCTTCGAGCGTGATTTCAGCATCTTCGGCCAGGTGGTAGTGCCTGCCGATGGCCGCCATTATTTCACTGAGGCTCATGGGGCTTAGCAGCGATGGAGTGCCACCTCCAAAATATACGGTCATTATCTCTTCGTTACCGGTTTCACCGCTTCGAAGAGCCAGCTCCTGCACAATTGCCTGGATTACTTCAGGTTGACCCGATTGTGAAGCCACCGAAAAAAAGTTGCAATAGTGGCATTTTTGCCGGCAAAAGGGAATATGAACGTAAATGCCTGCCATAGTTTTAGTTTCGCTTATTGGGTGATTACAATTCCGGGGCCGGTAACAACTTTCACTGCGCGTTTCAGAATGCTGAATTGCATGGGGGTATGACCCAGCGACTCGCCATCGGTTTCGAGATAAAGCGGCGAATCGGAGCTAATTTCAACCCCGGCCCCTCTGAATGTTTTTACCTGAGGCATTGATACAAATGATCCATCGTAGAGCTTTTTCACATTTTTAATGACATCTAACCGGCTCACACGGGTAATGATGGTTACGTCAAATAACCCATCATCAGGCAATGCATCGGGGGCCTGCATCATGCCACCACCATTGAATCGGCATATGGCAACACTCATGCTGAAAACATCTGCTGTGAGCGATTGTTCGTCGACCTTGATGTTACTCTGGGTACTATTGTAGGATACAAGACTGGTAAACAAACTGATAAGATAGGAAAACGGTCCGCTCTTGCCCTTTTGCTTTACTTTATTGGTGCGTTTGGCAACCATGGCATCAAAACCCAGACCGGCCATATTTATAAAATGACGCTGTTTGGTAAGTTCATGACTTCGGTATTGAACCCTGCCCACATCGTGTAACATGGTGATTTCGCGGGTGATAACCTCAACAGCCTGCCGATAATCGGACGGTATATTAAAAGACCGCCCCCAGTCGTTGCCGGTTCCCACCGGAATCATGGCTAAAGTAATAGCCGAAGGATTTGTTTTTTGCTGTGTGTAGATACCATTCACCACTTCGTTAAGCGTGCCATCGCCGCCCACAACTATTATTTTGCGGAAACCTGATTCGATGTATTTACGCGCCAGCTTCACGGCATGATTCGGGTGCTCAGTAAATACATTGGTATACCTCACCCCGGCTTCATTGAGTAATGCCGCTATTTCAAGCCAGTCTTTCTCGCCCTTACGCCTGCCGGCATTGGGGTTTACAATCACAAACCATTTACCTTTCGAATCCATAGGCAGCCTTATGTCGTTTTGTGAGTACCGATTTTATCCAGTATTTCCTTAACCTGCACCGGAGTGATGGAAAGCATACATTGACAGGGTCCACCCTTGCGGCAAGCTTCGCAATCCTTTACTGCAACCAGGTGGCTGGCATTGTAGCCCAGCGGAGCCCATCTGCCCGGATGCATAGGTTTAATAGGCGGGTAAATTCCAATCGCAGTTTTGCCAAGAGCCGCTGCAATATGCAACGGGCCGGTGCTTGCTGCCACCAGTGCATCTGCCTGAGCAATAAATGATATCAATTCCGATAGATTAAGCATACCGGTGAGGTTGTGCACTTGACCGGCCCGGTCGAAAAGCCCCTCCTGAATAAGCAGATCACCCTCGGATTTGGTGCCTGTAATGAAAATATTGTATTCAGATCCGGGCAGGCTTGCAGCTAGGCTGGCAAAATTGAGTGTACCCCATTCGCGTGCACTTCCCTTTGATTTGGGATGCAGTATAACATTTGTTTTCAGAGGATCAATCAGTTGTGAAATTGCCTGAGGCAGTGGTGTTATGGATGCAAAGCCATATAATGCGGGGATTTGTGCCAGTGAAATTGCTGTGTGGCTGAGGTAACGCGAGGCAAGCAGCAAATTAAGCTGAGCTTCGTGTAAAGGAGATTTTTTGCGCGAAATGTTAACCTGATGGTTGCAGCTAAACCAATGGTACCAGCGCCCGCGGGTGCCTGTACGCAATTTGATTCCTGCTTTGGCTGCAGCTTTAGCCAACTGCCTGTTTGGGAAAACATGAATTATGGCATCGGCATTGAGCGACTTAAGCATTTCAGCTTGTTCAAAAGTGCTTTTATGCTGCCAGTCGCTCCAATTTACAAACGCATCCACATGTTTGCAGCAGGCAATTATAGCCGCAGTATAGGATTGACCTATAAAGGTGATACGCAGGCCGGGATGTGTTTCTTTTAGCAAACCGCACAGCGGAAGTGTCAGTACAACGTCGCCGATGCTATCGGTTCGGCTCACAATGATATGGCGCAATGTCATAGGCTTTGCTGAGGTTCGCCGGATTGCAACTGCCGGAGTTTTGCATATTTCAGAAAAGTGGCGTGGGCTGATATGCGGCAAACAACAAAACCATAGTAGCCATCAAGAAATCCGGCCCTGAAAAAATAGTCGCGTACAAAACGGGCTAACGGATTTAGTAAAATTTGCCAGAGTGAAGCCCTGCGCCCCTTTAGCCATGCTTCGTGTGCAGTAAGATCGGTGAAACGGTTGGCTTGTGCGATGTGATCAGCAATTGTATAATATGAATAGTGCAGCAAATCGCCTTCAAGCTGCCATATCCCAATACCGGGATCGGTTTCAACGGATTCGTGAATCAGCATGCCTGTCCAGCGTGCGGTTGAACGATTGAAAAGTCGAATTTTACGGTCGGGATACCATCCGCAATGCTTAATCCATTTGCCACAATAATTTGTAAGCCGGTTAACCTGCCCGGCGAAGGTGTTGTTGGACTCCTTTGCCTGGAGAATAGATTTTTTTAAATCTTCTGACAATGCTTCATCAGCATCGAGCGCCAGAATTAACGGATAGGCAGCCTGATGAACCGCGAAGTTTTTGGTTGCCGTAAAACCTTCCCAGGCATGCGGAATAAAACGGGCGCCATTTTCATGGCAAATCTCTGCAGTACGGTCGGTTGAACCGCTGTCAACCACTACGATATCATCGGCCACACTTTTAACCGACTGCAGACAGCGGCCGATGTTGCGTTCTTCGTTGAGGGTTATAATTACAACGGATAATTTTACCATAATTGAGAGGGTATGATTGCAAAGATAATGAAGTACACCGCAAAACAGTTTGCCACTGCAACTTTTAGATAAGCAGGAGTAAAATTACCAAGAATCAGATGGTTTTACGGGTCCATTTTCCCGACTTCAGATAGAAATAGGATAAAATACCCAGCATGAGGAAATACACATATTCACTGGCCCAAACTTTCTCGATACTCAGTTTGAGAAATACGGCAAGGTATGTAGCGACTGCCAGATACACCAGAATGGTGATGGTTTCGATAGTAAGTGCAGTGGCTGTATTAGCAGTGCCCGAAACGCCATTGAATAGGATATTCGAAAATGAGAAAAGGAGTAAAGCCGACATCACCACATAAAACGAAGGAACCGTTTGCTGCACCAGTTCTATATTGGTAGTATAAACCGAAATAAGCTGGTGGGGAATAAATGCTGAAACCAGCACTATACCACCAATCAGCAAAAAATTAAGCCAGGCTACTTTGCGAATCACCGGCAGCACAAACTGCGGCCGGCCTTGTCCGATCATGTTGCTAACCAGGGTATTGGCGGTTGATCCGAAAGCAAAAACCGGAATCATCAGTACAATGTAAGCTGAGCGTATAATGTTTGAGATGGCAAGCTGCCTTTGTCCGGTTTTTTCGATAATCATAAAAAATACAAACCATGCTGCCAGGCTCAGAAAGAACTGAACCATCACAAAAACTGACAATTCGAGGGTTTTTTTAATCAGGGCCCAATCGGCATGCTTAAACCTGAACAGATTGTATTTTTTCAGATCAACCATCCTTATTGTGTAGGTAAAGAAAAACACTGCAGATACTGCTTCGGAGACGGATGAGGCAATTGCGGCCCCTTCGATACCCAGCTTAGGAGCTCCCCAGTTGCCAAAAATGAGCATATAATCCAGAACTACATTGGTGGCTGCCATAATCAGCGCATTGTAGGTGAGCACGCGTGTGCTGGTGGTTCCTATATAGAAAGCGCGCAGCAAAATGTTGCCAAAAGCAAAAAATATCCCGTAAATACGGTATTGCAGGAACGAGGTACTGGCTTGATAAATAGCATCTGATGCAATTATCGGCCTGAGCATTAAAGGAGAAAGAAATTTGATGAGCAGAAACAAAATTAGGCCAAGTGCCATCAGAAAGTAGAGGCTGTTATCGGTAATCTTGCCTATTTCATAGTAATTTCTTTCGCCATTGCGCCGGCCAATCATAATTTGTCCGCCAATGCCAAAACCGAAACCGAGCATAAAGAGTGAAATATAAAACAAGCCTGCAATAGCTGATGCTCCCAGCTCTACTTCGCCCACCCTGCCTAAGAAAGCAGTGTCGGTAACATTTACAATATTTTGTGCTACCAAACTGAAAATAATGGGAAGTGTAATATCCCAGATTTGCCGGTAGGTTGGAATTGATTTGGTATTCATAGGAAGTGCAAAGGTAATGCAATGCAATTTACAGAAAACAACTTAATGCAATTTGCTGATAATCTATCGGATATCACTTTGATAGCAGCAATAGGGGGATAATACTTAATCTATTTTCAAATTACGAGCATTCAATTCAATAGGTTGTTTGTGCTGGTTCATTTGTGATTACCTTTGCATTCAGCAAATTATAACAGCATTAAAATGCACCTGAGCAGCCTGAACAATTTACTTATTGTATTGATTTTCGGTTCATTGTTGCTGCTTACTTTTTTAAAGGTAGCAAATCCGCTCAAAGTAAACCAAAAGGCCAACCGATGGTTTGCGCTGTTTTTATTTATTTGGGCCAGTTTCTGGATTGAAGAAATAGCTGCCTAGTGTGGTTTTAGCCCACTAAATGAAACAGCAGAAATGAGCATTAAGCTGATTCAGTTTCTTTCACCACTGGCGCTTTTTTACAGTGTTGTTTTTTTTTACAAACCCTGATTACCAGTTTGGTCGCCACGATTTGCCAACCCTGCTGCTGCCAATACTGTTTACTATGCTCCTACTTTTTGCCCCGCCGGCAATGGCCGAAACTTTGTTTTACCGGCTGGTTATAGTCGTATTCATTCTGGGGCAATCAGCTATTTACACCATTGCCGGATTTATCTGTATTCAGAGGCATAAAAAAAGGATTCTGGTGTTTATCTCGTCGACCGATGAAATCAGCCTCAGCTGGCCCAATCGATTGCCATTCGATACAAAGTGGATGTAACCCCTTTTGAAACTGATTTGTGTGATACCAACAATGTGTTAAATCTGGCAAACTATGTTAATATGGGTTATCAATTGGGTGTGCTTATCAACAATGCCGGCACCGGCGGTTCGCATAGTTTTTTAAAGGCCGATGTACATTACATTAACCGTATTGTGCAACTCAATGTTGTGGCCACAGCACTGCTTACCCACCAGCTGCTGCCCAATCTGATGACCGGCTCAAAGTCGTTTATCCTTAATGTTTCGAGTATGGCTGCATTTACACCAGTTGGCTTCAAAACGGTATATCCGGCATCCAAATCATTTGTACATTCGTTTTCGCGCGGATTGTATGCCGAGCTCAGAGATACAAATGTTTTTGTTAGCGTTGTTAATCCTGGGGCAATGCGCACCAATGCGGAGATTACAGGCCGTATTGATAAACAAGGATGGCTGGGTAGGATTACCCTGCTTGATCCTGATAAAGTGGCCCGCAAATGCTTGCGCCGTTTGTTCAGGCGCGATACGGTAATAATGCTCAACCCGTTAAGCTGGTTGATGTTGCATTTTATTCCGGTGTGGATATCGCTGCCTTTAATGACCAAAGTAATAAAACGCGAATTAGGCCAATGAAAAGTGTATTTATAACCGGAATCTCGGGTTTGCTGGGTACAAATCTGGCAAACCATCTGCTTTCGAAAGGCTACCGGGTAACAGGTTTGGTACGTACCGTAAAATCGTATCGTGGTGATACCCATGCAAATCTCAATCTGATTGAGGGTACACTTTTTGATGATTTCAGCACTGTGTTGCAACAAACTGATTATGTTGTTAACAGCGCGGCCATCACCGCACAGCATTTGTTGTCATACGCAGGTTATCATCTGATCAATTGCGATGCCACCGCACATCTGGCCCGGCAATGTGTTCAATGTGGCGTAAAGCGGTTTATCTACATCAGTTCGGCCAATACTGCCGGACATGGCTCACTTAGCCATCCGGGCAATGAGTCATTTCCGGTTAAAGCGCCCTTTGATGGCTCGTATTATGCAATGAGTAAAATGGCGGCCGAAAAGTATCTGCTTACCCTCAGCGATAGGCTGGAAGTTATAATTCTTAATCCAGGATTCATGCTTGGTGCCAACGATAGTAAACCCAGCAGTGGCAGAATAGTTCAGATGGGCTTAGGCCGGAAATGGCTGTTTTATCCACCCGGAGGCAAGAGTTTCGTTTATGTGGGGGACGTTGTTAAAGCTATTGAAGGTGCATTTACGAATGGCCTGGTAGGTGATCGTTATTTGCTCGCTGCCGAAAATCTGAGCTTTAAAGCATTTTTTCAGAAATTGTCGCTCGTAACCGGTCATACTCCCTTTATGATTAAAGTACCCAAAACTGTGCTGCTTCTGGCTGGATATGCAGGCGATTTACTGCGCATGGCGGGTGTTTCTTCGGCAGTTAATTCTGTAAATATGCGTATCCTCTGTTGCACAAACTACTATTCAGGAGCAAAGGCTTCAGATGCATTCAGCATTAAATATACACCAATTGACACAGCCATTGCTGAAACAGTTCAATACTTCAAAACTAATTTTAAATCAATAAAAAATTAAAGCCACGTGGTACGTAGTTTTATAAGTGTGGCAAGTGTTGTTATTCTTTTCTTAGAAATGGAAATTACAACATCAGCACAAAGTACCACACCGTTACACACGCATATACCGGCACTGGCTGCAGGTGGCGGTTTGGGCCGGATACTGGCAACAAACCCTTTTGTAAGGGGCGACAACCAATTGGGCATTTCTCTCAATCACTACCGCTTTGCTGCAGTAAAGTTATTGTGGCAACCGCCCGGATACCGCGAATGGCAGCAATTATTACACCAGCCCTATTACGGTGTGGGAATCACAATGGCCGACTTTTCTGACCGTGCCGAAGTTGGATATCCGGTTTCCGGCTCTGGTGTGCTCGGTATTCCGCTATTCAGATACCGGCAGATAGAATTATATAATGAACTGCAATTTGGCCTCGCAACCAACTGGAATAAATATGATTCTGTTACCAATCCTAAAAATATTGCCATTGGTGGTAATCTAGCAGTGCACCTCGGCCTTGGTCTCAATATGCGCTATCAGGCATCCGATGTTTTAGCACTTGGAGCCGGAGTTACCTTTTTACATTTCTCGAATGGTGGCATGGAGCGTCCTAATCGTGGTTTTAATGTGGCAACTCCTGAGGCAGAGCTCATTTACTATCCATTTAAAAGAGCACGATATACACTGCCGTGTAACCACATGCATAAACCCGGTAAAAATGAGTTTTACATTATGGTGGGTTATGGCAATCATCAGCTGGTTGAGCATGAATTCGACACAAATTATTTTGCTGTTGGCGGATTATCATGTATTGCATTCAGACATTTTTCGCCAACATTCAGGCTAGGTGCCGGATGGGATGCCAATTACTGGATGGGCCTTACTGCCAGACCTGATGGTACAATTGGCAAGCGGAATTTCGATAACCTGATCCTCGGTTTTATCGCCCAGCCCGAGCTCACAATCGACCGTCTTATGGTCACTGGCCTTTGGCGTTTATGCCCTGCACCTGAAATATGGTAATTTCTGTAAAACCTATCAGCATTTGGGGTGCATTTTAATATTTACCGGCAGATGAGCCTTGGTGTAAATGTGAGGGCTGTAAGTTGTATGCTTACTGATTTTCAGGATTTTAATATCGGATATACTTTTATCAAGCGAAAATAATTATGAAAAACCAGTAACGAAATAAGTAAAACATTTTTTATTGTTTCCAGAATGCCGGATGAAAAACAATGAAAAGTGTAAATAATTCAAGGCGCCCAAGCAGCATCATAAATGAGAGCGTCCATTTTCCCAAATCGTGCAAATGCGCATAATTGGCCACCGGACCAGTAGTAGCCAGTCCCGGCCCTATACCGCCCATGCAGGAGACTACCGAGCCCATAGATGATATAGCATCGAGTCCCGTTGTAGTCAGAATCAACGTACCAGTCCCGAATGTAATCATGTATAAAAAGAAAATGGCCAGAACATTGTGAATTATTCGGGCATCCACAGTTTTATTGTCTAAACGCACCGGGTTAACCGCCGATTTGTGCCAAAGGCGTTTAAGCACATTTGAAAGGTTTTTGAACAACAGCAAATGCCGCACAATTTTTATTCCGCCTGAGGTGCTGCCAGCCATTCCGCCCGAAAACATAAGCAAAAAGATAATAAACCATGCATAACCGGGCCAAAGCATATAATCGTCGTTGGCAAAACCTGTACATGTAACAATACTGGTTACATTAAACAACGCACTTCTGAATGCTTTTTCAGCCAGATAGTGTTTTTCGGCAATCAAAGATGCGGTAATAATCAGTGTTGGTATTAACACTACGAGCAGGTAGGCCTTAAACTCCTGCCCACTCACGGCTTTTTTAATTTTGCCGCGCAGCATCAGGTAATGCAGGGTAAAGTTGGTGCCAGCAACAAACATGAAAAAGGTAGCTACATATTGTATGTAAGGTGAATAACCTGCCAGACTAGAATTTTTAGGTGAGAAGCCTCCTGATGAAAGAGCTCCGAAGGCATGGCACAACGATTCAAAAAGGTTCATCCCTCCAAGCAACAGCATAACAACCATGGCCAGGGTGAATAATGCATAAATTCCCCATAAGCGTTGTGCGGTAACAGCAATGCGTGGATGCAGTTTCTCCTTTTCAGGACCCGGAACTTCAGCCCAAAATAGCGACATGCC
>Ga0172373_10001961_pt1 | contig 32472 bp, 27 predicted proteins | sample Lak10m_2_FD_114546 | JGI IMG/M metagenome (GOLD analysis project Ga0172373, IMG submission 114546) | Freshwater microbial communities from Kabuno Bay, South-Kivu, Congo - kab_092012_10m | ecosystem: Environmental > Aquatic > Freshwater > Lake | place: Democratic Republic of the Congo...
GTCAAGCCCTACCGCTTGCACGTGCGCATCGGTGAGGAGCTGCGCCTCCCTGACCTGGCCGGCAAGGAGCACGTGCTCTTCGAGGAGTTCAAGGAGAAGACGCTGGTCGTCGCCTTCTGGTCCTACAAGGACCCGGTCTCGCGCTTCTACGCCAAGGAGCTGGCCGCGCTCGAGGCCCGTCACGCCGGCAAGGTCGCGGTCGTGCTGGTCGATTCGAACCACGACGAGCTCGTGGGCGGCGGTGATCCGCTGACGAAGCTGCGCGAAGTCGTGGCCAAGGAGAAGGTCACGCTGCCCGTGCTGCTCGACCGCGAGAACCGGCTGGCCGACGACTTCAACGCCGCGGCGAACGGCCAGGTGTTCGTGCTCGATGCCAACCGCTTCGTGCGCTACACGGGCGGCATCGACGACGATCCGAAGGGCGAGCGCCGTGCGCAGTCGATCCCGGTCCAGAGCTGGCTCGAGGACGCCCTCGCGAGCGTGCTCGCGGGCCAGCCACCGGCCCGCCCGGAGACGCGCCCCGCCGGCCGACCGATCAAGCGCGCGCCGCGGGCCGGAGTGCCGGATCAAGGCAGCCTGCCGGGCGCCCGGCAGAAGGGTGGCTGAAGCCCCGTCTCGCGACTTCGAGGTAGGGAATCGTGCCCCCCCGGCGCGCCCTTCTGTCGCCCCGGGCCCGGCGCTAGACTCCCGCCCCTTTCCAGGCCCAGAACCTCCTCGAGAACCCCTATCGCCATGAGCACTCCGAACGCTTGCACGCCGCAGGTCGGGCAGACCGTGCCCGACTTCGAGATGACCACCTTCGAGCCCACCAGCGGGGCCTTCGGCACCTACAGCCTCGCGGCCAACATGAAGGCCAAGAAGTGGTCGGTGCTGGTGTTCTACCCGGCCGACTTCACCTTCGTGTGCGCGACCGAGTTCGCGGCCCTGGCCGAGCGTCAGGCCGAGTTCGAGAAGCTCGGCGCGCGCCTCACGACCGTCAGCTGCGACACGCAGTTCACGCACCTCGCCTGGCAACGCGACGAGAAGGAACTCGCCAGCGTCAAGTACGCGATGGCGGCCGACCCGACCGGCAAGGTCGCGAAGCTCTTCAACGTCTACATGGACGACGCCGGGCTCGCCCTGCGCGGCTCCTTCATCATCAGCCCCGAAGGCAAGCTGATGAGCTCCGAGGTCAACGTGCTCAACATCGGGCGCAACATGGACGACCTGCTGCGCCGCCTGAAGGCCAACGTCTACCTCAAGGACGCCCCCGGCGAGGTCTGCCCGGCCGAGTGGAAGGCGAAGGGCGACAAGACCCTGAAGCCGGGCGCCAAGATGGTCGGCCGCGTGCACGAAGCGCTGCACGGCGAGGCCGAGAAGCCCGTCGCCGCGGGCAAGAAGAAGTAGCCCTGTAGCGCGTCCAGCCGGCGGGCTCGGTCGTCCACACGGCGACCGGGCCCGCTGCCTTATGCGGAGCCCGGACGCGCCGGACGCGTGATCCGACTCGCGGAGATCGCTGGCTCAGCTGGCGCGCGCCAGCTCGCCCGCCGGGCGCGTGACGATCTTCACCGTGTCGTAGACCCAGCGGATGCGGCGCTCGAGGGCCTCACGGTCGTCGGCCACGACCACGAACACGCCGAAGCGGTGCGCGTGCGACAGACTCGGCGGGACCTCGTCGCCCGGGCGGTACCAGACCTCGAGCTTCTTGACCCACGGCTGGGCGCGCGCGCGCTCGAGACCGTGCACGGCCTCCAGGAGGCCGGGCTCCGGGAAGAAGTAGCGGTTCGCGACCGGCCGTGCGCGCTTCGGCTCGAGCGCGGCCCAGTCGGGCTCCTCGCCGAGCGCGATGCGCACCGCCTCGCGCACGTAGTCGACGCCACTGGAGAGCGGCACGAGGCTCTCGCACAGATCCCCACCCGACAGGCGCGCGGCGATCTCGATCACCTTCGGCCCGTCGGCGGTCCACACGAGGTCGCCCTTGGCCGTGCCGCGCTCGATCCCGAGGGCGCGCGCGGCGGCCACGGTGGCGTCCTCGAGCGCGCGCCGCTCGAGGCCTTCGAGGCGCGAGGGCACCCAGCCACCGTTCTCCATCACCTGCGGCGCGAAGCGCGCATTGAGCTCGTAGTTGCGGTCGGCGAAGCCGGGTGTCGCCGCGCGTCCGTCCCACAGCACCGACTCGGTCGAGACCTGCGGGCCCTCGAGGTACTCCTCGACCATCACGCGCCCCGAGTACGCGAAGCCGCGCGACTGCTCGAGCAACGCCTGGGCCTCGTCGCCCGGACGGAGCACGAAGACCCCGCGCGAGCCCGAGCGGTCGATCGGCTTCAGCACAACCGTGCCGCGCTCGGCGCGCACGCGCTCGAGCTCGGCCAGGCTCGTGACCTCGGCGAACCACGGGATCGGCACGCCGGCCGCGCGGAAGCACTGCTTCATGGCGAGCTTGTCGGTCGCGAGGCGCGCGGTCGTCCGGCTCGGCCCGGGGAGTCCGAGCGCCTCGGCCACGGCTGCGACCACGTCGGGGATGTCGCTCGCCATGGTCAGCACTCCGGCCACCTCGGGCCGCGTGCGGCGCCGCTCGGCGAGGTAGGCCAGGATCGCCGGCACGTCGCGCGTCGAGACCACGGCCTGCTCCTCGGCCTCCTGGAAGGCGGGAGAGCGCGGATTCATGTCGAGGCACAGCACGGCGAGGCCGAGGCGCTGCGCCGTGCGCACGAGGAAGAGCTGATCGCTCGAGCCGCCGAGGACGAGGAGGGTGCGCTTCATGGATTCGGGATCAGGCCGCCAGGGCCGTCGCGCGACGCGTGAGCAGGTGCTCGGCGAGCGCGCGCGCGCCGTCGCCGAGGCCGGGCAGGGTCCGCCCCGCGGGCGGCGCCGCGGCCAGCGCCCGCTGCAGGGTCCGAGCCAGGGCCGCGTCGTCGAGCTCGCGCGCCAGTCCGAGGGCCCGGAAGGGACCGAGCTCGGCGTACCGCGCGAGCACCGCTCGGTCCTCGTCGAAGTTGGCCAGCACGAGGGCCGGCGTGCCGAGGTAGGCGAGCTCGTAGAGAGTCGTGCCGAGGGCCGTGACCGCCAGACGCGCCCGCGCCATCCACGCGGAGAGCGGCGCCGCGGTGGCCAGCACGCTCACGTCGAGGTGACGCGCGGCCTGCGCGATCGCCGCGCGGCGACCCTCCATGTGACTGCCGACGCTGACCGCCACGCGCAGTCCGGCCGGCAGGGCGGCCAGCACGCGCTCGGTCGAGGCGAGCGGATCGCTGCCGCCGAAGGTCACCAGGAGATCGAGGGTGCGTGGCGCGGGCCCCTGCGCGCGCACCGTGCGGGCGAGCGGAATCCAGCGCGCGCCGGCCAGGACGCGCTCGGCGTGCACGCGCTCCCAGGCGTCGCGCCGGTCGTCGAGGTTCGGATGCACGACGAAGCGCGCGAACTCGCGGCAGGGCGTGCGGTTCTCGACCACGTAGCCGGCCGTTCCGTGGCGCGCCAGCTGGCGCAGCTCGGCGCTCCAGTCCACGAAGCCGTCGAGCCAGGCGGCGCAGGCGGGCCGCGCGGCCCAGTCCGGATCCGCCTCGAACGCGCGCGCCGCGAACCCGCGCGCACGCAGCTCGGCCGCCTCGGTCTCGCCGTCGACCACGAGCTCGGCCCGGGCCCCGAGCTCGCTCAGCGCCTCGGCCACGGCCGCGCTGCGCACGAGGTGCCCGCGCCCGACCCGGGGGCCACTCTTCGCGCGCAGCAGCACGTCCGGCGCACTCACGCGCGCCGTGCCCCTTCTTGACGCTGCGACAGGGCGCGCAGGGCCTGGTTGTCGGCGCTCTCGCGCACGTGGCCGTTGATTCCGCGCAGCTCGGGATGCGTCTCCAGCCAGCGCAGCACGCGCGCCAGCGGGAAGAGCCCGTCCCCTTCCAGGTCGACGGCGGCCCAGATGCGGCGCGCGAACTCGAGGTCTTCCGGCTGGTCGACCGAGAGGCGCAGGCCCGGGCGCTCGTAGAGCGCGTCCACCTCGAGCTCGACCTGCACGAGCTCGCTGGCGTGGCGCACGAAGAAGAACGAGCCGACGTGCTCGCGGTCGCGCGGATCGTCGCTGGCCTGGGCCAGCCGCAGGGCCCGGGCCGAGAACGCGCCCTGGCCGCCGAGGGTCCCGTCCAGCGCGCCCGGAGCGCGCGTGGCCACGCGCACGAGGTCCGCGTCGAAGGCCCGCAAGGCTCCGAGCTGGAGGTCGATGAAGTCGGGATCGACGAAGGGGCAGTCGCCTGTCACGCGCACGACGTGGCTCGGTTGCAGCTCCTGCACGAGGTCGAGGTAGCGCGTCAGGACGTCGTCCACCGGACCGCGCCGGCAAGCGATCCCGAGCTCGCCCAGGCGCTCGACCAGGACGTCGTCGGTGCGCGCCACGCTGGTCAGCACGTAGACCTCGTCGACCAGCGTCGCAGCGGCCACGCGCTCGACGATGCGCTGGATCATGGGCTTGCCACCGAGATCCGCCAGCACCTTGCCGGGCAGACGCGTCGAGCCCATGCGCGCCTGGATCGCGGCAATGCAGTTGAAGCGCTGGCTCACGCGGCCTGCCTGTGCGCGCGCCGCCAGGCTCCGAGCAGCGCCAGCACGCGCTCCTGTCCGGCAGCACCCAGGCCCGCGTACAGCGGCAGCGAGAGCGTGCGCTGCGCGTGCTCGACGGCACCCGGGAAGGCGCCCGCGCCGCGGCGCTCGCGGAACCACGGCTGCAACGGTACGGGATAGTAGTGCACCTGGGCGCGCACGCCTTGCGCGTGCAGGTGCGCCAGCAGCGCGTCGCGCTCGCCGGCCGCGCAGCGCACGACGAACAGGTGCCAGGCGTGCTCGCGGTCGCCGCGCGCAGCGCCGTCTTCCAGGAACTCGAAGCCCTCGAGCTCGGCCTGGTAGCGCGCCGCGAGCGCGCGCCTCTCAGCCAGGAACTGCGGCAGACGGGCGAGCTGGCTCGTGCCCAGCGCGGCCTGCAAATCGGTCAGCCGGTAGTTGAAGCCCAGCTCGAGCATCGGGTTGAACCAGGCCGGCTTCGGGCCCTCCTCGCCGAAGGGCGTCAGGCTCGAACTCGGGTCGGTGCCGTGCGAGCGCAGGCGCCGGAGGCGCGTGGCGAGCGCAGGGTCCTTCACCAGCAGCGCACCGCCCTCGCCGGTCGTGACGTGCTTGACCGGATGGAACGAAAGGATCGTGGCGTCGACCTCGGGGTGCTCTCCGACGCGGTACCACCGTCCCTCGACCTGGTAGCGCGCGCCGAGCGCGTGGGCCGCGTCCTCGACCAGCAGGAAGTCGTGGCGCCGCTTGAGCGTGAGGAGCCACTCCATGTCGCACGGCAGGCCCGCGAAGTGCACGGCGGTGACGACGTGCGGCACCGGCCCGCGCGCCAGGCGCTGCTCGAGGAGCGCGAGATCGAGGTTGCCGGTGCGCGGATCGATGTCGACGAACTCGACCTCGGCCCCGCACATCTGCGCGGCCGTGGCCGTGGCCAGGAAGGTGTTGGCGGTCGTCAGGAGGTCGCGCCCCGGCCCGACTCCCAGGACGTGGTAGGCGAGGTGCAGCGCGCAGGTCCCGTTGGCCACGGCGACCGCGTGCGGCGCGCCGGTCGCGGCCTCGAGCGCGCGCTCGAAGGCGGCCACGGCCGGACCCTGGGTCAGCGTATCGCCACGCAGCACCGCCTCGACCGCGGCGAGATCGCTCGCGTCGATCGAGTGGCGCCCGTAACCGATCGAATCAGGCGGCGGGCTCGAGCGCGGCGACATCGCTCTCGCTCCTCGCGAGCAGGGCCCGCAGCTCTTCGACCGACAGTTGCCACTCGTTGCCCTTCGACCAGTAGTGGAAGTCCGGATCGACCGGACGCCCGAGGCCGCCCTTGTCGCGCCGCTCCTCCGACTTCTGCCAGCGGTTCCAGACCGGATAGACGGTGTAGTGCTGCTCGAACTCGAGCGTGTGCGAGGCCTCGTCGTGCGGGATCAGGACCTCGTGCAGCTTCTCGCCCGGGCGGATGCCGATCGACTCGAACTTGCACTCGGGCCCGATCGCACGGGCCACGTCCACCAGCTTGGTCGAGGGGATCTTGGGCACGAAGATCTCGCCGCCGTCCATGTGCTCGAGGCGATCGAGCACGAAGTCGACGCCCTGCGCGAGCGTGATCCAGAAGCGCGTCATGCGCTTGTCGGTGATCGGCAGGGTCTTGGCGCCCTTCGCCACCATGCGCCGGAAGGACTCGACCACGCTGCCGCGCGAGCCGATCACGTTGCCGTAGCGCACCACGGCGAAGCGCGCGCCGGCGCTGGCCGAGAGGTGGTTGGCGGCCACGAAGCACTTGTCCGAGGCGAGCTTGGTGGCGCCGTACAGGTTGATCGGGTTGGCGGCCTTGTCGGTCGAGAGCGCGATCACGCGCTGCACGCCCGAGTCGATCGCGGCGTTGATCACGTTCTCGGCGCCGCCGATGTTCGTGCGGATGCACTCGAACGGGTTGTACTCGGCGATCGGCACGTGCTTCATGGCCGCGGCGTGCACGACGAAGTCGATGCCGTCCATCGCGCGCCGCAGGCGCTGGGCATCGCGCACGTCGCCGATGAAGTAGCGCAGGGCCGGGTACTTCTCCGGTGGGAAGTCCTGCGCCATGCGGAACTGCTTCTGCTCGTCGCGGCTGAAGATCACCAGCCGCCGGGGCTTGTGTCGAGCCAGGATCGTGCGCGTCAGGGCCTTCCCGAAGGAGCCCGTCCCGCCGGTGATGAGGATGGAGCGGTCGTCGAGCATGGGTACCTCGCCCGCCCCTTTCGGCAGAAAGCGCCGAAAGCCCAAGCCCTGTCCCGTGCTGCCCCGCCGTGCTCCCGTTGGGCCCGTGAATCGATCGACGCAGGGCTCAGCCCAGCGGATTCGTGAAGGCCTCGAGCGAGACGGCGGGAATGGCCTCAGATGCGGGCTTTCGCGACCGAGAGGACCGGAACGGACCATTCACCTGGTCCGTGAGGACTCGCAGACGGGGCCGCGTCCTGACTTGCGGAGGCTCGGCGAGGCAAGTCAGGCCCGATCGATCCTGCGGATCGATCGGTAGCGGAGAGCGAAAGGCCGCAGATGAGGCCAGTCCCGACGTCGTAGCCGAGGCTCTCGCGTATCCGCTGGGCTCAGGGCTCGCGCTCGAAGGCCTGCAGGGGCTCGAGGTGGTCGCGCTCGGGTGAGGTCGGGTCGCTCGAGAAGGGCGTGCGCGCGGGATCCCCCTGGCGCGAAACGAGCAGCGAGGTCCGGGCCTCGACCCGCTCGATCCGGCCCCCGCCGTCGACCTCGACCGTGCCCTCGGCCACGCACACGCACATGCACTCGGGAGTCACGAGGACTCCGAAGGTGGTCCCGGTGGCGCGCACGTCACCAAAGGGGGTGCGCACGAAGAGCGGGTTCCCGCGCCAGCCCGCGCGCGTGCGCAGCAGGCACTCCCCCGCCTCGAGCTCGAACACGATCGGCGTGCCGCCGTCGAGCTCGGGCAGGACCGGCACGAACACCGTCGTCCCCGCCCGCAGCTCCAGCTCGAGCGCGTCGGAGAGCGCGAGACGCGTCGGCGCCTCGCGCGTCACGATCCGGCCCGAGCGCTCCAGGCTCGAGGCCAGGCGCCCCTCGTCCTGCAGGCCGAATTCCTCCTCCTCGAAGGCCACCGGAGTCAGGAGCTCCACCCGCCAGCGGGGCGCCTCGGGCAAGAGGAAGGTCACGGCCAGGACTCCGGCCGCGGCCAGCGCGAGGGCGAAGAAGCGCAGGCGCCGCGGCGCGGGCGGGCGCGCTCCGCCACGCTCCGCCAGCCCGGAAAGAAAAGCCGCGCGCGCGCGCGCACGCACCTCGGGCTGTACGCCCTCGGGCACGAGCACGCGCGCCAGCCAGAGCTCGAAGGCCTGTTCGCTCGCACCGTCCATCACCGTTCCGCTACGCACGGGGCCCTCACCCTGTGACGCCTCGGCCGCCCTTCCGGCCGCCAGGAACAGAGCCCGCGCGCGGGCCCGCGCCTCGGGATCGACCGCTTCGCGCGGCACACGCCGCAGCAGTTCCTCGAGCTCGCGCTGCTCGGGCGAATCTTCGCGCCCGGCGCTCATGCGCCTCCTCCGGCCGGATCGTACAGCGCCCCGAGGGCCTCGCGTAGGGCGGCCAGGGCGCGCGAGTAGCGCTTGCGCACGGCCACCTCGTTGCGCTCCAGGATGCGCGCGATCTCCTCGAACGAGAGTCCCTCGTCGAGGCGCAGCAGGAGCGTCGCCCGCAGGCCCTCGGGCAGGGCGTCGATGGCGGCGCGCACGTGCGTCGCCTGCTCGCGCTGGTCGAGTTCGGCTCCCGGGGCAGGCCCGACCCCCGGCAACGCGCCGATGAGCTCGTCGGCCTCCAGGCTCGGTGTGCGCGCCCCACCGTGGGCGGCCCGGGCGCGCCAGTGGTCACGCAGCTTGTTCGTGGCCAGCGCGAACAGCCACGGCCGCGGATCGCGCGTCGGGTCGTAAGCCGCGAGTCCCTTCAGGACGTGCAGGAAGATCTCCTGGGTCAGGTCCTCGGCCTCGCCCTGGACGCCGACCAGGCGCCGCACGTAGGCCAGCACGCGCTCGTAGTGCACATCGAAGAAGCGTGCCAGGGCGGCCGGCTCGGCCCGCTTGAGGGCCGGACGCAGCTCGACGGGAAACTCCGCGCGGGCAGGGTCGCTCATTGCGAGGAGGCTATCCCCCCGCCGCGTGGGCTGCCAGCCAGCGGCCGTGTCGGGCCCGGGCCGGGTGCTGCGCCGTGCGCTACACGGGCACGCGCTGCGGAGCAGGCGGCTGGGTGTAGAGGCGCGCGAGGCGCGTCAGGGCCTCCTCGACCTCGCTCCGGGCCGCGGGAGCCCCGAGACACAGACGCACGGCCTGGGGCGTGTGCGTGCGCGCCGCGGCGAAGACCTCCGGCCCCGTGACGAGCACGCCCGCGCGCTCGGCAGCGGCCACGAACTCCTCGGCGCGCCAGGGCTCGGCGAGCTCGCCCCACAGACACGGCGAGGCCGCGTGCGAGCGGGTCGTGAGCGCGCCGAGGAGGCGCGTCGCCAGGGCCCGCCTGCGGCGCACCTCGACCCGCTTCTGCTCGACCACGCGCACCAGGAGCCCGCTCGTGATCGCCTGGCTGGCGATCTCGGCCGTCACGGCCGGCGTCATCCAGGTCAGGGCCGCGTGCGCGCCCTGCACGGCCTCGAAGCGCGCTCCGCGCGCGGCCAGGTAGCCGACGCGCAGGCTGGGCGAGAGGCTCTTCGAGAGGCTCGTCACGAACAGCGTGCGCTCGGGCGCGTGGGCGAAGATCGGCGCCGGCGGGGTGTCGAGCAGGAAGCCCGCGGCGTCGTCCTCGAGCACGCGGAAACCGAAGCGGCGCGCGAGCTCGGCCACGCGCACGCGCCGCGCCGGCGCGAGCACGCTGCCGGTCGGGTTGTGCAGGTTCGGCATGCAGTACAGGAGCGCCGGATTCGAGCGCAGGCAGGCCTGCTCGAGCGCCTCGGGCACGAGCCCGTCGGCGTCCATAGCCACGGGCACGAGCTTGAGACGCAGCAGGGCCGCCAGCGTCTTGAATCCGCCATACGTGAGCTCCTCGACCAGCACCGTGTCGCCGGCCTTGACCTCCGCGATGAGCGCCACCGCGAGCGCCTCCTGGCCGCCGGTCGTGACGAGCACCTCCTCGGCCTCGACCGACACGCCGGCGCGCGCGAGCCAGGCCGCGCCGGCGGCGCGGTGCTCGGCCTGACCCGCGCTCGCATAGCCGGCGCGCAGCGCGCCCTCGAGACGCCGCGCGTGACTCGCGAACAGACCGTCGAAGACGCCCGCCGCGAGCGCGAGCTGGTTCTGCGACAGATCGATCACGCCCGCGCCGCTGGCGCGCACGCGGCGCGCGCCGGGCAGCGGCTCCAGGGCACGCACGAAGGTCCCGCGCCCGACGTGTCCGTCCACCAGACCGCGCCGTCCCGCCTCGGCGTAGGCGCGCGTGATCGTGACCACGTTGACGCCGAGCTCGCGCGCCAGGGCGCGGTGCGTGGGCAGACGCTCGCCCGGCACGAGCTCGCCCGCCCCCACCGCCGCGCCGAGCGCATCGGCGATCGCCAGGTAGACCGGCCCCCGCGGCGAGAGCCGCATCGGCTTCCAGGGCGCGGGCCGCGCCGCGCGCGTCCCTGTTTTCTTTGTCTGGCTCACGAGGCCTCCTCTTGTCGGACTTGTACGACCTCGCCCATTCCATTCGAGGCGCACAATCCGCGCAAGCCCCGGGCCTCCCTGCCCCGATCGATGCATACACTTCCAATCCTGCGTCCCCATCCCCTCGGCCCTCCGACCGGGCGCGAGGATCAATCCTCGTCCGAGGAGCCCGGGCGCGCGCGACTCGGGGGCGGGGGAGACTCGAGCGGGACCACGAACGACCTCGGGCTCTCCTCCTCGATGCGCGGAATCGGGCCGAGCTCGAGCGACTCGCCGCCCGTCGTCACCGCCACGCACGTGACCTTCTCGCGGCCCTCGAGCGGAGGTGACGCGCGCAGCGCGAGGTGGAGCTCGCGCGAGCGTCGCGGTTCGAACACGTGCCGGAGCTCGCCGTGCGCCGGGATCTCGACGCGCGCCTCGGCGCCGAACCGGCCCGGGCAGCGCAGGACGATCCGGTGGCTGCCCGCCAGGAACTCGCCCTCGAAGCGCAGCGGCCCCGTCTGGCGCAGCTCGCGGTGCAGCGCGCGCGTTCCACGGTGCTCGAAGCCGTTCGCGTTGAGGCCGTTCAGCAGGGCCCGCACGTACATCCCCTGCGGGTCGACGCCGGGCGGCGGGATCACCTCGACGACGAGCCGCCCGGTCGGCGGCACGCAGAGCTCGAGTTCGTCCGGGCTGTCGGGCCCGAGCCTGACCTGCGACTCCCACGCGCCGTACCCGGGGATCCAGGCGAACACGTAGTACTCCCCGCCCGGCACGCGCTCGAAGCGGGCGGTGCGCGTGGCGCTCTCGACGGGGCGGATGAGCGTCTGATCGCGGCGATTGTTGCGCAGCTCGACGAAGGTCGGCAGACCGCCGGACGCGCCGCCGCGGTCTCCAACCGTGAAACCCACGCGGACCGCGCCGGTCGCGCGGGGGAGCTCGAACCGGAACTCGCGCGCAGCGCCGCCGGGCACGAGCCGCGCCTCCTCGTTCTCCTCCAGACGCGCCGAGGAACCGTCCGAGAACACGAGGTCGAGGCCGTGGGCCAGCGCCAGACAGCCCGGCAGGACGAAGCTCCCGTCGGGCTCGAGCGCGACCGCATGCGGGAAGCGCAGGCCGCGGTTCGCGCTCAGAGCGACGGCCTCCACCCGCGTTCCGCGCGGCGTGAGGGGGCCGGAGACCCGTCCCGCGAACGTGTACGCGGGAGAGAGCTCGAGCTCGCGCTGCAGCCACGCGCCCGCCACGACTTCACCGGTCTCCGCGTAGGAGTCTACGCGTGCGTCGAGCGCGTCGCCGGAGACGCGCAGCTCGTACGCGCCCGCGACCAGCCCCTCGAGCCGGAACGCCCCCGCGGCATCCGCCTGCGTCACGAGCGCGGAGCGACCCTCCTGGAGCACCTCGACGCGCGCTGCGCGCACCGCGAGGCCCTGCGCGTCGCGCACGCGGCCCTCGACCCCGAACGGCGGCGGCAAGCGCAGGACCTCCGGCGTCGCCGTGGCCGCGGCGTCCCGGTCCATGGCCGCCAGCGTGCCGCGCATGCAGGCCTGCGCGGCGCTCGTCAGCTCGTACTCGAACGCGCACCCCGCGGGCACGAGCAACTCGGCCGCGCCGCGCGCGTCGGTGCGCGCCACCAGCCGACCGCCGGGATACTGCGCACCGCCGCCGGAGGCCAGCACGGCGCGCTCACGGACGAGCGGAGCGAGCATGACCGTCGCGCCGGCGAGCGGCGCCCCGCTCGCATCCTCCGCGCGGAATCGACGGGTCACTCCGGACTGCAGCACGAGCTCGCAGTCTGCACCGGGGGCGAGCGAGTCGACGTAGCAGCGCCAGGAGCCGGCCCACTCGGGATGTGTCGCCCACAGGATCGTCTCCGGCTCCAGGTGGCCGAGCTCGAAGCGACCGTCCGGGTCGCTCTGCGTGACGACCGCGTCCGCGCGCGCGTCGAGCATCGAACCGGCGACGAGGTGCGCACCGGCCACGGGCATTCCGAGCGGATCGCGCACGATTCCGCGGCGCGCGACCGTTCCGGGGGCCACGCCGACCGGGTCGGTGAGCGGGCGCGCTTCCCGCGGCGCGAGCCGGGTCGTAGGCGGGGCGGCGTCCTGCACGGCAACCTCGCGCCCGCGCCTCCCGCTGCCGCGCGCGGCGGAAGGCGGCTCGAGCAGCACGCGCCCGAGGAACACGAAGAGGACCGCCGAGGCGAGCGCGACGGCCCCCCGCACGAGACGCGGGCGCACCTCCGGCCCCAGGCGGCGCAGCCACCAGGCGAGCGGCGCCAGGACGCGCAGCCGACGCTGCTGCTTTCCTTCCAGGCGTCCGCGCAGGAGCTCGAGACCGATCTTGAGGCGACGGCTCGCTCCACCGACCGTCAGCCCGAGCCGCTCGGCGACCTCGGTCAGCGGGAGCCCTTGCAGGAAGCGCAGCTCGATCGCCGGACGGACCTTCTCCGGCAGCCCGTGCACGGCCGCGAGCAGGGCCGGATCCTCCTCGGCACTGCACTCCTCCTCCGGGTCCAGGAGCTCGGGTCGAGCGCTGAAGCGCTCGCGCTCGAGCCGGCGACGCTCGGCCGTGTCGCGCCTCCACAGGAGCCGCCGTGCGACCACGTAGAACCAGCCGCGGAGGTCATCGTCCGTGCTCGGCGGAGACTGCAGCATCCGCAGCCAGGTGTCCTGGACAGCGTCCTCGAGCGCATCGCTGCAAGCCCCGTGACGGCGCAGGTCCACGCGCAGTTCACGCGTCCATTCGGCGCAGACAGAATCGTCGAGTCGCTTCTCGTGCATCGCAGCCGCGGGCACGTCTCTCCGTTGCCCTCCCTCGGATCCTCTCCTCGGGGCCCGCGGCCCGCATTCTAGCGGCAGATCCGTATCCCGCCAGCAGGCAGCGAGCGTGTTTCCGGGGACGCCACACTCGGCGGCACGGACTCGGGCACGCGCTCTTCCGCGCACACCCTCGCCGCCGGGGTCCGCCCGGCGGCGAGGGTGAGTTCTAGCGCGCGCCGACCAGCAGCCCGGCCTTCTTCAGCGCCTGCTCCATGTACTCGCCGAGACGCGAGGGACTCGGCGTGACGTGCACGCCGGCCTTCTCGAGCGCGGCGATCTTGTCCTTGGCCGTGCCCTTGCCACCCGAGATGATCGCCCCGGCGTGGCCCATGCGCCGTCCGGGCGGCGCGGTCATGCCGGCGATGAAGCCGACCACCGGCTTCTTCACGTGGCTCTGGATGTACTCGGCCGCCTGCTCCTCGGCCGAGCCACCGATCTCGCCGATCAGGATGATCGCGTCGGTCTCGGGGTCGGCGTTGAAGGCCTCCAGGCAATCGATGAAGTTCGTGCCGTTGACCGGGTCACCGCCGATGCCGACGCAGGTCGACTGACCGATGCCGCGCGAGGTGAGCTGCCACACAGCCTCGTAGGTCAGCGTGCCCGAGCGCGAGACGACGCCCACGCGCCCGGCCTTGTGGATGTAGCCGGGCATGATCCCGATCTTGCAGCCGCCCTGGCCCGCGCGCGTCGGCGTGATGATGCCGGGGCAGTTCGGGCCGATCAGGCGCGTCTTCGAGCCGCGCAGACGCTCCATGACCTTGACCATGTCGAGCACCGGGATGCCCTCGGTGATGCACACCGCGAGCTCGATGCCCGCGTCGGCCGCCTCGAGGATCGCCGCGGCCGCGAACTTCGGCGGCACGTAGATCACGCTGGCCGTGGCGCCGGTCGCCTGGACCGCGTCCTTCATGTTCTCGAAGACCGGCCGACCGAGATGCGTCGTGCCACCCTTGCCGGGCGTCACGCCCCCGACGAGCTGCGTGCCGTAGGCCAGGGCCTGCTCCGAGTGGAACGTGCCGTTCTTCCCGGTGAAACCCTGGCAGAGGACCTTCGTGCTGCCTTTGACCCAGATTGCCATGGCTAGTTCTTCCCTTTCACGGCCGCGCAGATCTTCTTCGCCGCGTCGTCGAGATCGCTGGCGGTGACGATCGGCAGCCCGGACTTCTCGAGCAGCTCCTTGCCCTTCTCGACGTTCGTGCCCTCGAGGCGCACGACCAGCGGCACCCCGAGCTTGACCTGTTGCACCGCGGCGATGACGCCCTCGGCGATCGTGTCGCACTTCATGATGCCGCCGAAGATGTTGACCAGGACGCCCTTCACCTGGGCGTCGCTGAGCAGGATCTTGAAGGCCTCGGTGACCTTCTCCTTCGTCGCGCCGCCGCCGACGTCGAGGAAGTTGGCCGGCTCGGCGCCGTGCAGCTTGATCACGTCCATGGTCGCCATGGCGAGGCCGGCGCCGTTCACCATGCAACCGATGTTGCCGTCGAGCGCGATGTAGGAGAGGTCGAACTTCGAGGCCTGGATCTCCTTCGGATCCTCCTCGTCGAGGTCGCGCAGCGCGACGACGTCGTCGTGGCGGAAGAGCGCGTTCGAGTCGAAGTTGATCTTGGCGTCGAGCGCCAGCACATCGCCCGACTTCGTCGTGACGAGCGGGTTGATCTCGGCCAGCGCGCAATCGAGCTCGACGAAGGCCTTCGCCAGCGCCTTCAGGAACGAGGCGCCCTTCTCGGCCGTCGCGCCGGAGAGGCCGATCGCCTGGGCGAGCTTCAGCGCGTCGGCGTCGGCCAGGCCCTTCCGGGGCGAGAATCCGAGCTTCTTGATCTTCTCGGGGTGCCTGGCCGCGACCTCCTCGATCTCGACCCCGCCCTCCGACGAGCACATCATCGTCGGCAGCTGCGTCTCGCGGTCGATGGCGATGCCGACGTAGAGCTCGCTCGCGATCTCGCAACCCTGCTCGACCCACAGGCGCCGCACGAGCTGCCCCTCGGGGCCGGTCTGGATGGTCTTGAGGTGCTTGCCGAGCATGCCGGCCGCGGCCGTGCGCGCGTCGGCCGCGCTCTTCACGACCTTGACGCCGCCGGCCTTGCCGCGGCCGCCGGCGTGGATCTGGGCCTTGACGACGCAGACGGGCGTCCCCAGGGCCGTGAAGGCCGCGGCGGCCTCCTCGGCGCTCTTGCACTCGCGGCCGACGGGCACCGCGGCGCCGTAGCGCCGCAGGAGCTCCTTGGCCTGGAACTCGTGGATCTTCATGGCGTTCGGTGGCTCGAAAGAGGGTCGTCCGCGCGCGCGCGCGGCAGGCTGGAAAAGGGCCGAGTCTAGCGGGCGCCGGGCCCGCGAACTACCCCCGGAAGGGACCATCCGCGGCCTCGACCCGGGCCGGTTTCGGTGCCCGCTGCTGGGCCCGCGCGCCCGCGCCGGGCATTATCCTCGGCCCGCATGCGCCTCTTCACGTGCCTCCTGCTCGCGTTTCCCGCGCTCGGCGCCTGCGCGCCCGACGCGCCGCGCCCGCACGTGCTCCTGATCTCGATCGACACGCTGCGCGCCGACCACCTCTCGTGCTACGGCTACGGACGCGAGACGAGCCCGTTCCTCGACCGGCTGGCGGCCCAGGGGCTGCTGTTCGAGCGCGCCTTCAGCTCGGCGCCGTGGACCTTGCCGGCGCACCTGACGATGCTGACCGGGCTGTTCCCCGCCCAGCACGGCGTGGTCAGCGAGGAGCTCTCCCTCGCGCCGGAGATCCCGCTCCTCGCCGAGCGCCTCTCCGCCGCGGGCTACGCGACGCTCGGCTTCTACCGCCCGTCCTGGATCCACGCGCGCCACGGCTTCCAGCGCGGCTTCGACGTCTTCCAGGGCCACGAGACCGCCGAGGAGGCGCGCACCCACGTCGAGGCCGAGCTCGCCGAGCGCGATCCGGCCCGGCCCACCTTCCTGTTCCTGCACCTCTTCGACGTGCACAACGGCGCGCTGGCCGAGGGCGAGCACATGATCTACCCCTCGCCACCGCCCTATCAAGAGTACTTCCTGCCCGGGGCGACCGAGCGTCTGCCCGACGTGCCGCCGGACGTCCTGTGGGAGAGCGAGAACCTGCTCGACGCGGCCGAGCTCGAGGCGCTCGTCGCGCTGTACGACGGCGGCATCCGCCACGTCGACGCGGTGCTCTCCGAGCTCTTCGGGACGCTCGCGCGCACGGGCTGGCTCGAGCACGCGCTCGTGATCGTCACCAGCGACCACGGCGAGGCCCTCGGCCAGCGTGGCAAGCTCACCGGCCACGGCGAGCTCGCGCAGGAGGGCCTGCACGTGCCGCTGATCGTGCTGCCGCCCGGCGGCGGGCGGGCCGGCGAGCGCGTGCGCGCACCCGTGCACCTCGGCGACCTCGTGCCCACCGTGCTCTCTGCCACCGGCCTCGCGCCCGACGCGCGCCTGCCCGGACAGACGCTGCTCGCCCCGCTGCCGGAGACCCGCAGCGCCACGGGCACCTACCTGCCGAACGAGTTCGTGCTGCGCTGGCCGGAGAAGTACGTGCACCGCCAGGGCGGCCCGACCGCGGCCTTCGACCTCGAGCGCGATCCGCTCGAGCTCGCGCCGCGCCTCGTGCCGCCCGAACGCTTCGAGGCCCTGCGCGCCGAGCTCCTGGGCGGCACGCCCGCCTTCGCTGCGCCGGTCCCGATCACGCTGCAGCCGCACGAGGCCGCCGAGCTGCGCGCCCTCGGCTACGGAGGCGACGACGAATGAGCCTGCGTCCGCTCCTGCTGCTCTCCTTGCTCGCGGCCTGCACGCCCGCTCCCGCCCCGGTGCGCACGCAGCCCAACGTGCTCCTGATCTCGATCGACACGCTGCGCGCCGATCGCCTCTCGCTCTACGGGCACACGCGCGAGACGAGTCCGTTCCTCGAGCGCTTCGCCGCCGGCGCGCGCGTCTTCGAGCGCGCCTACTCGCCCGCGCCGTGGACCCTGATCGCGCACATGAGCATGCTGACCGGGCTCTATCCGCCGCAGCACGGCGTGATCGACGGCGAGCTCGCGCTCGCGCCCGGCATCCCGCTGCTGGCCGAGCGCCTCGCGGCGGCCGGCTGGCAGACCGTCGGGCTCTACCACCCGATCTGGGTCGTGCCGCGCCACGGCTTCGCGCGCGGCTTCGACGTGTACCGGCCCCACGCCGACATCACCGAGGCGCAGCGTCACCTCGAGGAGGAGCTCGCGCATCTCGACGAGGCGCGGCCGACCTTCCTGTTCGTGCACCTCTTCGACGTACACGTCGGCCCGATCGTGCAGGACCACCACTCGATCTATCCCTCGCCCGAGCCGTTCCAGGACTACTTCCTGCCCGGCGCGACGGCGCGCCTGCCGATGTATCCCGACCAGCTCGACCCGCACGACGAGGGCCAGCGCGAGGCCCTGGCGGCGCTCTACGACGGCGGGATCCGCCACGTCGACGGCGAGCTCGAGCGCTGGTTCGCCGCGCTCGAGCAGCGCGGCTTCCTCGACGACACGCTGGTCGTGATCACGAGCGACCACGGCGAGAACCTGATGGAGCGCGGGCGCAACTCGGGCCACGGCCACTTCTGGAACGAGGGCATCCACGTGCCGCTGATCGTGCGCTTCCCCGACGGCCACGGTGCGGGCGAGCGCGTGCAGGAGCTCGCGCACCTGGCCGACATCGCGCCGACGGTGCTCGAAGCCTGCGGCCTGCCGAGCGATCCGGCCCTGCCGGGCCGCTCGCTGCGCCACGCGCTGCCGGCGGAGCGCGTGATCCTGGGCGAGACCGAGGGCTCGAACCTGCCGCGCGCCTACGTCATGCGCGGCCTGCGCAAGATCGCGCGCGGCATGCACGGCGGCTATCTCGCCAGCGACCTCGGCGTCGATCCGGGCGAGAAGCACGGCTCGCGCCTCTCCGACGGCACGCTCTTCGATCAGTGGTGGCGCGAGGCCTTCGACACCACGCGCACCTTCCCACCGCCGCTCACGATCGAGGAGGAGCTGAGCGCGGAGGACCTGCGCGAGCTCGAGGGTCTGGGCTACGGCGGCGCGAGCGAGGACGACGAATGACACCCCCGCCCGGCATCCTCGTCGACCGCGAGCTCGCGGCACTGCTCGGCACGGCCCTGCGCCCCGCCGCCGGCGCCGCGCCGATCCTGCCCGAGCAGCTCCAGCCCGCCAGCCTCGACCTGCGTCTCGGCCCCGTGGCGCACCGCGTGCGCGCCGGCTTCCTGCCCGAGAACGCCTCGATCGAGGAGCGCCTGCAGGAGCTCGCGACCTCGACCGTCTCGCTCGAGGGCGAGGGCGGCGTGCTCGAGCGCGGACTCGTCTACCTCGTGCCGCTCGACGAGGAGCTGGCCCTGCCGCCCGACCTCGCCGCGCGCTTCAACCCGCGCAGCTCGACCGGCCGCACGGACCTCTTCACGCGCGTGCTGGTGCCCGGTTCGCCGCGCTTCGACGAGGCTCCGGCCGGTTTCCACGGCCGCGCCTGGCTCGAGGTCGCGCCGCTCTCCTTCCCCGTGCGTCTGCGCCGCGGCGACCGCCTGTGTCAGGTGCGCCTCGCGCGCGGCGCGAGCGCGCTCTCGCGCGCGGCCCTGATCGAGCGCTGCCGCACGACACCCCTGTGCTTCGACGGTCCGCGCCCGCTCGCGCTGGACGAGCTCGCCTTCGACGACGAGGGCGGACTGTGCCTGCGCCTCGGCCTCGCGGGGCGCGACCCCTGCGGCTGGCGCGCGGCCCTCTCGACCGAGGTCGTCGAGTTCGCGGCCCAGGGCGCGCACGAGGCCAGCGACTTCTGGGAGCCGGTCCACGCGCGCCGCGGGCGCTGCGTGCTCGAGCCCGGACGCTTCTACATCTTCGCCAGCCGCGAGCGCCTGCGCATCCCGCCCGACCTCGCGGCCGAGATGCTGCCGATCGACGTGGGCATCGGCGAGCTGCGCAACAACTACGCGGGCTTCTTCGACTCGGGCTTCGGCTGGGACGAGACGCGCCCGGGCGGCACGCCGGCGGTGCTCGAGGTGCGCGCGCACGACGTCCCGTTCCTCGTGGAGGACGGCCAGCCGTTCTTCCGACTGCGCTTCTTCCGCACGACCGGCCGGCCCGAGAAGCTCTACGGCCAGGGCCGCGGTGGCCCCTCCTACGGCGGCCAGGACCTGACCCTCGCGCGCGCCTTCCGCGCCCCCCGCCACGCGGCGCGGTAGTTCCCGATTCCGCTGGCCGAGGGCCGCGTCCTCGGCGAGACTCCGCGCCCCTTTCAACGCCGTGCCTCGGGGAAACCCTCGAGCTCCCGCTTTCCCGATGAAGATCGCCCGTCACTCCGTCGTCACCATCGAATACACCCTGACCTCGCCGGACGGCGAGGTGCTCGACACCTCGAAGGGCGGCGATCCGCTCTCTTACCTGCACGGAGTCGGCATGCTGATCCCCGGCCTCGAGAAGAACCTCGAGGGGCGCGGTGCGGGCGAGGCCTTCGACGTCAAGGTGGCCCCCCACGAGGGCTACGGTCTGCGCGACGAGCGCCTGGTGCACAAGGTGACGAAGCAGCAGCTCCCGGCCGGCCTCGAGGTCGAGATCGGCCTCGAGCTCTCGGCCCGCGGCCCGGAGGGCGAGCTCGTCATGACCGTGGTGGCGGTCGAGGGCGAGCAGGTCACGCTCGACGGCAATCACCCCCTGGCCGGGATCGAGCTGCACTTCACGGGCGAGGTGAAGGGCGTGCGCGAAGCCACGAAGGACGAGCTCTCGCACGGCCACGTGCACGGGGCCGGCGGCCACCACCACTGAGCGCCTTCCGGGGGGTGCGCCCGGGCGACCCCCTGCGTATACTTTTTCGCCCACAGTTCCCCAGACGGACGCCTCCGCCCATGTCGCAGATCAACGCCCTCGACCTCCGCAAAGGCCACCTGGTCAACTACCAGGGCCGCATCTGCGCCGTCTCCGACTGGAGCATCATGCGCAACGACCGGCGCCAGTACGTCTACGTCACGCTGAAGGACGTGTTGACCGGGCGCATCCAGGAGCTGAAGGAGCACGGCGACTCCAAGTTCGAGTTCATGGAGAACGAGAAGGTCGACCTCTCGCACTCCTACGCGGACGGCCTCGAGGAGGTCTTCTACGACAAGGACGGCAACGAGTTCCGCTGCTCGGCCGAGGCCGCCAAGGACGCGCTGATCTGGGGCGCCGACAGCTACATCGGCTTCATGGTCAACGGCGCCCTGATCTCGATCTCTCCGCCCGCCTCGGTGGTCGTCAAGGTCAAGGACACCGCGCCGCCGATCCGCGGCGGCGGCTCGAGCGGCCTGAAGGACGCGCTGCTCGAGAACGGCATCAAGGTGCGCGTGGCCAACCTCGTCGCGACCGGCGAGTCGGTGCGCATCGATCCGATCACGCTGGAGTTCCGCGAGCGCATCGCGAACTGAGCGCCGCAGGCGCTCAGTTCGCGATGCGCTCGACGGGTCGCGCGCTTGCGCCTACGGCGCAACCGCCTGCGGTCCGCGAGCTCGCAACGGAGCAAGGGGCGAGGTCGGCACGTGCGTGATGCGCTCGACGGGTCGCGCTCAGCCGCAGGTGTCGAGATCGACCACGCCCTCGTCGGCGTCGGGCGCGCGGTGGGCGATGCGTTGCTTCAGGGCGCGCTGGAAGACGGGCACGAGGTCGTTGCGGCCGGCGAGGTCGAGGGCCTCGAGCACGAGCTTCTTGTTGGCCGGATCCTTCCAGCGCACGAGCGCCTTCTGCAGGCGCCGCTCGCGGCCGCCGCGCGGCACGTAGAGCTCCTCGAGCGTCAGCGGGTCCTTGCCGGTCACGTACTGCACGCAGGCGCGCGTCATCGGCAGCGGGATGAACTCCTGCACCTGCTCGGGTGAGTAGTTGCGCTCGAGCAGCTTCTCGAAGAGGTAGACCGCGTCCTTCATGGCCGTGCCGGGGTGGCCGACGATGAAGTAGTTGACGAGGTGCTGGTCCTTGCCCTTCGCCGCACACTCTTCCTTGTAGTCGGCCTCGTACTCCTCGTAGACCTTGAACGAGGGCTTGTTCATGGCCCGCAGCGTGTCCGGCGAGGCGTGCTCGGGCGCGAGCTTCATGCGCCCCGAGACGTGGTGGTTCACGAGGTCGTGGTGCAGCGGCAGGAGCTCGCCGTCCTTGCCGCGCAGGAGGTCGTGGCGGATGCCGGAGCTCACGAAGGCGTGCTTCACGCCGGGCGTCTTGCGCACGAGGCCGAGCAGGCGCCGGTAGCCCTCCGAGGTCTTGTCGATGCGCAGCGCGGGGCACGTGTCGGGCGTCAGGCAGTCGCGCCCGAGGCAAGGGTCGCCCTTCTCCAGCAGCTTGCAGCCGAGGCCCCACATGTTCGCCGTCGGCCCGCCGACGTCGGTGATCGTGCCGCGGAAGTCGTGGTGCGCAGAGAGCGCCGCGGCCTCCTTCAGGATCGACTCCTCGCTGCGCCCCTGGATCGAGCGCCCCTGGTGGAAGGTGATCGAGCAGAAGGTGCAGTCGGCCATGCAGCCGCGGTGCGTGTTGACGCTCCAGCGCACCGGCTCGAGGGCCGGGATCCCGCCGGCCGCAGCGTGGTCGGGATGCCACTCGCGACGGAACGGCAGGTCGTAGTAGGAGTCGACCTCCTCCTGCGTCGAGGGCGCCAGCGGGCCGTGCTGCAGCACGAAACGCTCACCGTGGCGCTGGGCCAGCGGACGCGCGCCGGGATGGTTCTCCTCGCGCACCGCGTGGAAGAGCGCAATCAAGGCGTCGCGGTCCCGGGCGAGTTCCTCGTAGGACGGCACGTGGCGGGCGTCCGCAGGCAGCTCGCTTTCCTTGACGATCTCGCAGGTCGAGCCGAGGCCACGCAGGCTCTCTCCGCGCTCGAGCCGGCGCGCGATCTCGAGCGCCTGACGCTCGCCCATGCCCCACACGAGCAGGTCGGCCTTCGAGTCGACCAGGATCGAGCGCCGCATGGCGTCCTGCCAGTAGTCGTAGTGCGCCAGGCGCCGCGGTCCGGCCTCGAGCCCGCCAACCACCACCGGCACTCCGGGGAAGTGGTGCCGCGCGAGCGCCGTGTAGGCGATCGTCGCGCGGTTCGGCCGCCCGACCTTGCCACCCGGGCGGTACACGTCCGTGCGCCGCGGTTTCTTGGAGGCAGTGTAGTTCGTGACCATCGAGTCGATGGTCCCGGCGCTCACGCCCACGTAGAGCCGCGGAGTCGGCAGCCGCGTCCAGCCCGAGCCATCGGGCTCGAGGTCGGGGACGTCGAGGATCCCGACCCGGTAGCCGCGCGCCTCCAGCAAGCGTCCGATCGCGGCCACCCCGAAAGAGGGGTGGTCCACGTAGCCGTCGCCCGTGACCAGGAGCACATCGAGTGCGTCCCAGCCCCGCGCCTCCATCTCGGACCGGGTCCGCGGCAGGAACGGCGCCAGGGCACCAGGGGCCGCCGTGCGCGAAGGCTTCATGGGTGTGGCCGGGAGCGACCCGGCCGGGAACGCCTAGAAGGAACCGTGCCGCGCGCGCTGGCGGCGGTTCACCTTGCGGCCGCCCGCCGTGCGCTGGCGCGTGCGGTAGCCGGTCTTCTTGGCGTGCTTGGCCTTGGACATGCGGGTATTGGTCTTCATGGAAGCGGAAGAGTGTAGCGAGGGCGACCTCCGACAGGGACTCCGGGCCGGGTGAATGCGTAGTCGGCCGCTCCCGGAGGGCTAGAGAGACGCCGAGAGCATGGCCCCGAGCCTTGCCCGCCCCCCCGCCGGCCCTACAATCTGCGGCCTTCCGGCCCGCCGACGGGTACGGACCGACCCCCTGCTTCCAGAGAGCCCCATGCGGATCCCCTCGCTTCTGTGCGCCGCCCTCGTGCTCGGCGCGAACGCCCAGGCCCAGGCCAAAGACCAGAGCCCCTGGTACCTCCAGTTCGGTCTCGGCGGAGTCTTCACCACCGAGGCCGAGGACGTCGTCGGAGGCTCGGTCGGCTTCGACCCGGGCTTCACGACCGGCGTCGCCATCGGCCGGACCTTCGAGCTCGACGAGCGCCTCGACTTCGACGCCGAAGCCGAACTCTTCTACCAGTACTGGACCGTCGACGAAGGCGACCTGCTCAACATCCCCTCGGCCGTCGACGATGACGCGAAGACCTTCGCGCTGATGCTCAACGGCACGCTCGACTGGGCCTTCACGCCCCAGTACTCGGTCTACGGCGGTCTCGGCCTCGGCTACGCCAAGGAGATCGAGTACGCCGCGTGGGACAGCGGCAACCTGTCGATCGACGACAACGAGGGAGTCGCCTTCCAGGCGCGCCTCGGCATGGGCTACAACCTCGGCGGGACCTACGACTTCCGCTTCGGCTACCGCTTCTTCAAGACCGAGACGCTCGACATCGAGAACACGACCACCGGTCAGGTCGACGAGCTCGACGTGTCGCAGCACTCGCTCGAGTGCGGCTTCCGCTGGGGCCTCTAGCAGCCCGTTGAAAAAGTCCCGTCGCGAGGCGAAGCGACCTTCGTCGTGGCAAGGAACGCGACGGAGGGACGGCGGAAGCGGCCTTCCTGGCCGCTGAGCACGGCCCGACGAGCGTGACGACGCCACGGCGAAGAGCGCGAAGCCGCAGCAGGGCACTTTCTCAACGGGCTGCTAGCTCGATCCGCTCGAGCCTTCGGCGACCCCGCCGGCGTGCAGCGCCCGCGGGGTCGCTTCGTTTCCGGCCTACTTCAGGCTCGCGACCACGCTCTCGACGAACTTGCGCGGCGGCACGAAATCGAAGTGCCCCCAGCGTTCGTCGAGGTCGCGCGTGACGCCGGCCGCCATCAGCGCGTCGACGTCCTGCTTCTGGGCCAGGCCCGAGCGCACGCGCTCGGTGACCGTGTTCAGCATCGCGAGGTAAGCGCCGAGCTCCTTCTTGCCGGTCACCTGGCCGTGCCCGGGGATCAGCTTCACGTCGTCGGGCAGCTCGGCCATCAGGATCTCGAGGCCCTCGATCAGGCCGAGCACGTTGCCGCCGCTGCCGACGTCGATGTACGGGTAGCCGAGCTCGAAGTACAGGTCGCCGAGGTGCACCACGTTCGAGCCCTTGAACCACACCACGGTGTCACCGTCGGTGTGCGCGCCGGCCACGTGGATCAGGCGCACTTCCTCGCCGTTGAAGTGCAGCGTGAGGCCGTCCGTGTAGGTCACGACCGGCAGCGCGCCCTTGGCCTTCTTCTCCGCGAGCAGGCGCGCGCGCACGTGCTCGTGCGCCAGCAGCACGGCGCCCTGGGCGAGCCCCTCGTTGCCGCCGGTGTGATCGCCGTGGAAGTGCGTGTTGACCAGGAAGCTCGGCGCGCGCGGCGCGAGCGTGGCGAGGGCCGCCTTGAGCTTCGGCACGAGTTCGTGGAACTGCGAATCGATCACGAGCACGCCGTCGGCGCCGCTCGATACGCCGATGTTGCCGCCCTGCCCGAAGAGCACGGAGACGGGGCCCGCCACGGGCTGGAGCGTGACCTTGACCTCGTCCTGCGCGCGTCCGGCCGCGAGCGAGAGGCCGAACAGGGCGAGGAACGGAACGGCGAGCACGAAGCGCGAGGTGGGCATGGGCGAGAAGGAGTCGGAAGGACGTATCGAGTGATCGACTGGATCGAGCGCGCGCGGCTCAGCCCTGGCGCAGGGCCTCGGTCGGCTTCATGCGCGCCGCGCGCCAGGCCGGCCAGGCGCCGCCGATCAGGCCGAGACCGAGCGAGAAAACGACCGCGGCCACGAGCACGGTGGGCGTGACGCGGAAGGCGAAGGCGAACTCGGTGAAGGTCTGCCAGTTCATCGCGCCGGTCTCGATGCCGTTGATCGGCAGCGCGAGCAGGCATCCGACCAGGCCGCCCAGCAGCCCGAGCACGAGGGCCTCGAACTGGAAGGCCAGGAAGATCGGGAACGGGCGATAGCCCAGCGAGAGCAGGACGCCGATCTCGCTCGTGCGCGAGGCGACCGAGGCGAGCATCGTGTTCGTGGCCGCGAAGATGGCGCCCGTGCCCATGATCAGCCCGAGCAGCAGCCCGAGCCCGATCAGCACGCCGCCGAAGACCTGCGTCTGCGAGGCCAGGTACTCCTTCTCGGTCACGGCCTTGGCCGGCACCTCCTTGTCGCCCTCGAGGCGCGCCGAGAGCGCCTTCACGTCGGTGCCGGGCTGGACCTCGGCCAGGATGCGGTTCGGCCCGTAACGCCCGAGGGTCGGCATGAAGCGCTCGAGGTCGCCCCAGATCTCCGAGGCGAAGGCGCCGGCGTGCTCGAAGATGCCCACCACGCGGAAAGGCGTCGTGTTGAGCACGATCACGTCGCCCAGGGCCGCGTTCTGCAGCCGCCCGCTCAGGCTCTTCCCGACGATCACCTCGTCGCTGCCCGGCGTGAAGTTGCGGCCCTCGACGAGGCGCAGCGCGTCGCCGTGCAGGCGGAAGCTCGCGGGCTCGACGCCGCGCAGAGGCACGTTGGTCTCGCCCCCGTCGACGCGCCGCGCGAGCACGGCGAGGTAGCACTCCATCGAGGCGCGCGGCCCCTGGGCGTCCACGACGATCTCCGGCAGCGTCTTCATCAGCCGCGTGCCGAGGTCGCGTCGGAAGATGCTGTCGCCTTCTCCTGTCGCGCCGGGGCGCAGGAAGACCACCAGGTCCTCGCGTCCACCCGCCGTGAACATGCCCTGGAAACCCTGCTGCAGCGCCAGCACGGCCGAGACGATCGCCACCGTCGCACCGAGGCCGAGCACGGTCAGCAGCGTGGAGGCCCGGCGGACCCACAGGCTGCGCAGGTTGTAGGTGAGCGGGACCAGCATGGCTCAGGTTCCTCGCAGGGCCTGCACGGGATTCAGGCGCGCCGAGCTCATGGCCGGCGCGATGCCCGCCACCAGTCCGAGCAGCAGGGCCGCACCCAGCCCGAGCCCCACGGTCTCGGGCGTGATCGCATAGCCGGGGAAGAACGTCCCGAGCAGCGTCACGAGCACGGGCTCGGTGACGAGCGCGAAGCCCACGCCGAGGGCGCCGCCGAGCACGCACAGCGTCAGCGACTGCGCCAGCATCAGCTGGAAGGCCGTCCCGTCGGTGAAGCCGAGCGCCTTCAGGATGCCGACGTCGTGCACCTGCTGGCGCGCGGCGAGCAGCATCGTGTTCACGCAGGCCATCAGGATCGCGAGCACGGCTCCGCCCCCGATCCAGCTGACGAACAGCGGCACGGCGCCGATCATCGTCACGAACTGGCGCTGGAACTCCTTCTCGGTCGTCGTGCGCACCTTCTGCGGACCGTTCTCGTAGAGCGTGTCGATCTCGGCCATGATGCGCGAGACGTCGGCTCCCGGCGCGACCTTGAGCACGAACACGCCGCACTCGGTCTGCTCGGCGGTCTTCTCGAAGAAGTCCCACTGGAAGAACATCGTGCGGTTGTCGAGCGCGCCGGTCGCCGAGCGGTAGGTACCGGCCAGCTCGAACTCCCAGGCACCGCCCGAGGGATGCGGGAAGAGCGCCCCGATCATCGGGATCGACTTGCCGACCTCCCAGCCCTCGTCGCGGAACTGCTCGAAGAGCTGCTCGCCGACGATGCAGGCGTTGCGTCGCTCGAGGAAGCGCTGCTTCACCTCGGGCGCGATCTCGAGCTCGGGATAGGCGTCGAACAGCTCGACCGGATCGACGGCGAACTGCGCGAAGAAGTTCGACTGGTCCTGGTAGAAGCCGCCGAACCACTGCCACTTCGAGATGGCCTCGACGCCCTCGACCCCTGCGATGCGCTCCTTGTAGGAGATCGGCAGCGAGACGAACAGGCTGACCGAGCTCTGCACCATCAGGCGCGCCGCGCTGGCCGCGTCCACGCCCGCGTTCAGCGCGACCACGACGCTGCGCAGCATGCACAGCAGGAAGACGCCAACGAACACGGCGCCCACCGTCAGGAGCGAGCGCACCGGGTGCCCGAGGATCTGGCGCCAGACGAGCTTCGTCACCGGCGCTTCTCCTCGATGCCCTTGAGCTGCCCCTTGTCGAGGTGCACGACGCTCTTCGCGGCCTCGGCCGCGTGCGGGTCGTGGGTCACCATCAGGATCGTCTTCTTGAACTCGGCGTTCAGCCGTCCGAGCAGCTCGAGCACCTGGTCGGCCGACTTGCGGTCGAGGTCGCCGGTCGGTTCGTCGGCCAGGATCAGCTTCGGGTCGGTGGCGATCGCGCGCGCGATAGCGACGCGCTGCTCCTGTCCGCCGGAGAGCTGCTTCGGGCGGTGGTGCATGCGCTCCTTCAGGCCCACGAGCTCGAGCGCGAACTCGGCGTGCTGACGGCGCTCGGCGCGCGAGAGCGGCGTCAGCTTGAGCGGCAGCTCGACGTTCTCGAAGGCCGACAGCACCGGGATCAGGTTGAAGCCCTGGAACACGAAGCCGACGCTGGCCGCACGCCAGTGGGCAAGGCCGGCGTTGTCGAGCTCGGCCAGGTTCTCGCCCGCCACGAAGAGCTCGCCGTCGTCGGCCTGATCGAGCCCGCCGATCAGGTTGAGCAGCGTCGTCTTGCCCGAGCCCGACGGGCCCATCAGGGCATAGAAGCCGCCCTCCTGCATCTCGAGCTCGAGCCCGTCGAGCACGGTGAGCGTCTCGCCGCCGCGCTGGTAGCGCTTCGTCAGCCCGCGGACCCGGATCATCGCTTCGTTCATGGACGTATCTCGCTTGTCTCGGGATCGATCAGCCGCCGACGCGCACGCGGTCGCCGTCCTGCAGGTCGGCGGGCGGCGCGTCGATCACGCGCTCGCCGCTCGTGAGCCCTTGCTCCACCACCACGCGGCCCGAGCGCTCGGCCCCGAGCACCACCGGCCGCAGGCGCGCCACGTCACGTTCCAGCACGAACACGTGCGAGCGGCCCTCGAGCGGCACGACCGCGCTGCGCGCCAGCAGGATGGTCGGCTGCGCCTCGGCGGCCGGCGTGCTCGGCGTCGCGTCCTTCGTGAACACGACGCGCGCGCCCATCTCGGGCCGCAGGCGCTCGTCGCGCGTCTCGAAGCCGACGCGCACCTCGACCGTGGCCTTCTGGCGGTTCGCCGTGGGCCAGATGCGCAGCACGCGTCCGTCGTAGCCCTGCTCGGGATAGGCGTCGAGGAAGATGCGCGCCGCCGAGCCGAGCTCGACCGCCGCCAGGTTCGCCTCGGGCACCTCGACCTGCACCTCGAGCGAGGCGAAGTCGACCATGGTCGCGACCGAGCCGCGGCTCTGGGCCCCGACGGCGTTGGGCGAGACGACCTCGCCGACCTCGGCATCCTTGAGCACGACCACGCCGTCGAACGGAGCGCGCACCTCGAGCTTGTCCAGCGCGGCCCGCGCCTGGGCGCGCTCGGCCTCCTTGACGGGCACGAAGGCCTGGGCCTCGCTGATGCGCGCATCGGCGGCGGCCAGCTCGAGCTCGCGCGAGCGCAGGGCCTGCTCGGCCCCGTCGCGCGCCGCCTCCAGGCTCGCGCGCCGCGCCAGGAGCTGGTCGCGCTGCGCCTCGGCCGCCTCGACGCGCTCGCCGGAGCCGATGCCCTCCTGACGCAGCGTGCTCGCGCGCGCGAGTTCGAGCTCGGCGAGCCGCAGGGCCGCCGCCAGATCGTCCAGATCGGCGTGCGCGCCGCGCACGCGGATGCGCGCCTCCTCGACCGCGCCGCTGGCGGACTCGCGCGCCGCGCGCGCGCTCTCGACGCTGCTCCGCGCCAGCGCCAGATCGGCCTCGGCGCGCGCGAACAGGGCCTGCACCTCGTCCGAGTAGAGGCGCGCCACGACGAAGCCCTTCTCGACCGCCTGGCCCTCGCTGACGTTCATCTCGACGATGCGCCCGGGCGTGTCGGCCGACAGCGCGGCGCGCGTGCGCGCGACGATGTAGCCGTTGGCGGCGGTGCCCTGGACCGCGCCGGCCGCGGCCGCGCGGCTCAGGCTGACCTCGAGCACGCGCACCTCCGGTAGACGGAAGCGGTCGGCGAGGCGCAGCAGCGGACGGTGGAAGAGGAACAGCACGCCCGCCACCACGGCCAGGAAGACGAGGCGCCCGAACCAGCGCGACTGCGAACGGCGTGCCGGCCCGCGGGCCTTCGTGCGATCGATCTGGAGTTTCTGGAGGTCCACGGGCGAGCCGACGGGCCGACCACGTTAGCCCCCCCGCGCGGAAGGTGGAAGCGCGCCAGAAATTCCTTCCGGTTCGCGCCACCGTTTTCGGGCGCGCTACCTAGGATCGAGTGTGCGCCGCGGGGTTCTTCCCCCCCCTGACCTCCCCGATGCGGACTCCGGGCGCCTCTCGAGCTTCACCCCATGAGCCAGGAGAGCCTGCAAGCTGCCCTTGATTCGGCTGTTCCGTCCACGCCCGCCGGGCTGCGGACGGGGCCGACTCCGCTTCTGCCCTTCGAGCGGCGGCTGCGCGAGCTCCTGACGCGCACCCAGCATCCGCACCTCGGGTACTTCGAGTCGCCGACCGACACGCTCGCGCAGGCCCTCGACCAGCAGGTCCAGCGCCTGGCCCGGGTCCTCGCGCGCGACGCCCTGGTCCTGGTGGCCGAATGTGGTCTCGGAGGTGCGGTGCACCAGCTCGCCGCCCTCGGACATCGCGCCGTGGGTCTCGACCGCGATCCCGCCAGCATCGACCTGGCGCGCGCGCGCGCCACCTCGCCCCGGGCGCGCTTCCTGACCTCCTCGCTCGAGGACTTCGCCGCGCGCGCGCGCGGTGCGCGGCTCGACGCCCTGTGCCTGAACGAGGTCCTGGCCCGGGAACCCGACCTGCGCGGAGTCCTGCTCCAGGCGCGGGCGCTGCTGCGACCGGGCGGGCTCGTGCTGATCAACGAGGTCGTCCGTCATCCCTCGCTCGTGCCCACCGTCGAGGGCCGCCATGCGCTCGGCGCCGTGCGCGCGGCGGCCGACGCGAGCGGCTTCGACCTGGTCGAAGCCCGCGACCTCTCGAACCGCACGGCCCCGACCCTCTCGCGCCTGCTGCGCGTGCTGGGCGAGCGCCGCGAGGAGCTGGCGCGCTTGCTGGCGGCCACCCCCGAGGGTGCCGCCGCGCTGGCGCGCGAGGAGCGTCGCCTGCGGGCCGACGAGCTCGCCTTCACGCGCCAGGAGCTCTTCTACGAGAGCACGGTCCTGCGGCTCGGCGCACGCTTCGCGCACGACTCGGTCGTGCTGCGCACGAAGCGCCCGAGCTGAGGCCCATGGGGCCGCCGGTCACATGACGAACCGCGGGGGTCGAGCACGCGCCCGACCCCTGCGGCACCTTGCCTGGCATCCGGGCCCGAGCAGAAGAGGAGTCCTGCTCGTGTGCGTGTTCAGGTCTTGACCTCGAAGTCGGCGTCGACCGGCTCGTCACCCGCCGGCGCGCCGCTCTTCGGACCGGCCTGCGGCTCGGGAGCAGCGCCCGGCGCACCCTCGGCCGTCTGCTGCTTGTAGAGCACCTCGCCGAGCTTCTGGGCCTTGGCCTGGAAGTCGCGCAGCGTGTTCTCGAGGCGCGTCTTGTCCTCGCCCTTGGCCGCTTCCTTGAGCGCATCGCGCGCGTCCTCGATCGCCTTCTTGTCGGCGGCGTCGAGCTTCGCACCGTGCTCGGCGAGCTGCTTCTCGATCTCGTAGACCTGATGGTCGGCCTGGTTCTTGAGCTCGATGACCTCGCGCCGCTCCTTGTCCTCGCCGGCGTGGGCCTCGGCGTCCCGGCGCATCTTCTCGACCTCGTCCTTCGAGAGGCCCGAGGACGACTCGATGCGGATCTTCTGCTCCTTGTTGGTGCCCTTGTCCTTGGCGGTCACGTGCAGGATGCCGTTCGCGTCGAGGTCGAAGATGACCTCGATCTGCGGCCGGCCGCGCGGCGCGGGAGCGATCCCGTCCAGGTGGAACTTGCCGAGCGCGCGGTTGTCCTTCACGAACTCGCGCTCGCCCTGCAGCACGTGGATCTCGACCGAGGGCTGGTTGTCGCTCGCGGTCGAGAAGACCTGCGACTTCGAGGTCGGGATGGTCGTGTTGCGCTCGATCAGCTTGGTCATGACCCCGCCCAGCGTCTCGATGCCGAGCGAGAGCGGCGTCACGTCGAGCAGCACCACGTCGGCGACCTCGCCGGCCAGGATCGCGCCCTGGATCGCCGCTCCGACGGACACGACCTCGTCGGGGTTGACGGTCTTGTTGGGCTCCTTGCCGAAGATCTTCTTCACCATCGCCTGCACGGCGGGGATGCGCGTCGAGCCGCCCACGAGCAGCGCCTCGTCGATCTGCTCGGGCTTCAGGCCCGCGTCGGAGAGCGCCTTCAGGCACGGCTCCTTCGTGCGCTCGATCAGGGGCGCCACGAGCTGCTCGAACTTCGAGCGCGAGAGCGCCTTCGAGAGGTGCTTCGGGCCCGAGGCGTCGGCCGTGATGAAGGGCAGGTTGATGTCGGTCTGGACGGCCGAGCTGAGCTCGCACTTCGCCTTCTCGCAGGCCTCCTTCAGGCGCTGCAGGGCCATCGCGTCCTTGCGGATGTCGATGCCCGACTCCTGCTTGAACTCGTCCGCGACCCAGTCGATCAGGACCTGGTCGAAGTCGTCGCCGCCGAGGTGCGTGTCGCCGTTGGTCGAGAGCACCTCGAAGACGCCGTCGCCGATGTCGAGGATCGAGATGTCGAACGTGCCGCCGCCGAGGTCATAGACCGCGACCCGCCCGGTCTTCTTCTTGTCGAGTCCGAAGGCGAGCGCGGAGGCCGTCGGCTCGTTGATGATGCGCACGACCTCCAGGCCGGCGATCGTCCCGGCGTCCTTCGTCGCCTGACGCTGCGCGTCGTTGAAGTAGGCCGGCACGGTGATGACCGCCTTCTCGACCTTCTCGCCCAGGAAGGCCTCGGCGGATTCCTTCAGGTTGGCGAGCACCATCGCGCTGATCTCCGGCGGCGTGAACTGCTTCGCGCCGACGTCGACCTTGACCAGTTCCTCGGAGCCTCCGACGAGCTTGTAGGGGACGCCCTTCTCCTCCTGCGCGACCTCGCGGTGGCGGCGCCCCATGAAGCGCTTGATCGAGAAGATCGTGCGCGTGGGATTGGTCACGGCCTGGCGGCGCGCGGGCGCGCCGACGAGACGGTTGCCGCCCTCCTGGAAGGCCACGACCGAGGGCGTCAGGCGCGCGCCCTCGAGGTTCTGGATGACCTTGACCTCGCCGCCTTCCATCACGGAGACGACCGAGTTGGTGGTGCCGAGGTCGATGCCGACGATCTTCTGTTTGCTCATGGGTTAGGTGGCCCACTCCGGGGCTGCCCGCGCGCAAACAAACCTCGTGCCGCGGGACGCAAACCCGCTCACAGCTCCCAAACCGTTGCCCTGCAAGGGGTTAGGCGCGTCCATCCGGGCCTGACCCTCCGCCACCTTGGCAGACCTCCTGGACTGCCTGCCAGGGTGACAGCCCCCGGGCTACATCAGCCCGAGGTCCCGCAGGGCGGCGACGTCCTTCTGCACCGCCCCGACCGTCTTCTGCATGGCGATGCGCGCCTCGGTGTCGAGCGGGACCTCGACGATGCGCTCGGCGCCGTTGCGTCCGAGGATGGCCGGCACGCCGACGTACACGCCCTCGATCCCGAACTCCCCGTTCAAGAGGCAGGTCGTGGCCAGCAGGCGCTTCTCGTCGCGCAGGATGGCCTTCGCCATCGCGACCGAGCTCGA
>Ga0172373_10001965_pt1 | contig 32403 bp, 22 predicted proteins | sample Lak10m_2_FD_114546 | JGI IMG/M metagenome (GOLD analysis project Ga0172373, IMG submission 114546) | Freshwater microbial communities from Kabuno Bay, South-Kivu, Congo - kab_092012_10m | ecosystem: Environmental > Aquatic > Freshwater > Lake | place: Democratic Republic of the Congo...
CAAGAAAAATCTGTCGTGAATCGAATCAACAGGTGTGATGCTGGGGAAGGCCGCTACGACGGACTGGAAGTCCGTCGTACGCTGCAGCGGGTGAAGGACGCTGACAGTTGTGTTTTGCGGCGAGGGGGGGCGCGCGATTGCCGGTGCCGTGGCCGTTGCGTTGGCAGGAGCTTTTTGCCCGCGGACTGCCGTCCGGCGGCTCAGGAGCGTTGTCATGCGCAGAACAGGTGATTTGCACCTGACGGGTCGGGGCGACGAAATCACGCTGCCCCAGCCGTGACCGTGCTTGTTTGTTGTTCTGCTTTGATCGCCTCAGATTCCAGCCGGGTCGCTGACTTCCCGGTGCTCGCTGCTGACGGTCACACCGCGATTATCTTTAGCTGCGAGGTAATACGTTCGAGCGTTTTCCGGGATGGTGGCAGAGATGAGGCCGTCGGTCAGTCTTGCCGGGAGTGATTTCCATTCGCGGTTCTGCCATGTGCCATCAGCTGTGGTGTAGTGGAGCTGCACCTCGCGGATGGGGGTCTCGAACTGGACAGTGGCTTTGAGTTCAGTGCCGACCTGCTGCAGTGGGCCGATGGTGGCCAGTGCCTGACCGCTGTTCAGCCGGCTGTCGATGAAGAGATCGACTTCGGGAAATGTCCAGATGTGGCCGTGAGGCAAACGCGGGATCACAGAAAGAGTTCGCAGCGAGGGCTGGATCAGCTGATAGGACTTGCGATAGCTGTCGAGCGGATACGCGAAGTCGTTGGTGCCATTCAGAAACAGGATTGGACAGCGGACGTGGGCGAGGTAGCTGGAGGGATCGAAATGGTTCACCCATCGCTGTCGCAGTTCCGGCGTCATTGGGGTGAAGCGGGGCTGAGTCCACACACTGTTGTCAGAAAGGAATCCGCAGCCGTAGACGGGCACGGCGACTTTCAGTCTGTCGTCAAGACTGGCCACGAGGCAAGTCAGGTAGCCGCCCCAGCTGATGCCGGTAATCCCGATGCGGCTGGCATCGACAGCAGGCTGAGCGGCCAGCAGGGAATGCCCACGAATCACGGCAGCCACCGCGTGATAGCTCCACATTTCCCGGGCTTCTGCGTCTGTGAAGGAGCGGAATTTGGTTTCGTCGGACTGATCGGGGCCACCATCGGGAAGCTTTCCGTCAGGACCGTGGCCGGCCAGATCCATGGCGAGTGCCGCATAGCCGCGGTTGGCCCAGTGCAGGGCCCAGTCGCGAAAGGCTTTGCCACCGCCGCCATGGACCAGAACAACGGCAGGGAAGGGACCGTTGCCGGCTGGCTGAGCATACCATGCGAAGACTTGAGTTGGCTTTCCCTGGAGTGGTTCGCCTGCGTAATACACCGGTCGCACCAGTCCATCTGCTGGTCCGAATTCGGCTGCCGGAGTCTGTTTGAGGGCGAGCAGATCCCATGGACCGGTTCCGTCTTTGGCTGCGCATTGCAGGCTGTTCACAATTGGCAGAAGGGAGATCGCGATGAGGAACAGGCGACGAGGTATCATGGGTGGGCAGTCTGTCCGGGAGAAAGGCGGGGCGGGGCTGGGAGTGCGGTGATTGTACTGACGAAATACTCAAAGCCATCTTCAGCGAATTTGACAATCCCGTGGCCGATAGGTGAGTGAGGCGGAGTATCGGAAGACGGAGACTGGATTTGAACTGAGTTTTTCGGGCGATGAAAAAGTGAAGCAGGTTGTCGTTGGGAAGTGATCCTGAGGTTGGACCGACACGAGGCAGAAAGGTGGAGTGTTCCTGCGGTGACCATTATTTTTTTGCCTCCGGGGGCTGCTTTTTGAGTGCCTCTTCAGCCTTCTGTTTTTTCAGTGCTTCCTCTGACTTTTTCAATCGAGTGTAATCGAGGTAATGCAGGTTTGCCTGAATGATGTCGGTGTTGCTGTAGACATAGGCGAGGAAAAACTCGGTGACGGTGGCTTTGCGGCTGAGGAGTTCTTCAGCGAGTCGGACGACGAGCGGCAGGCGGCTCTCATTTTCAGACTCGAAGGCCAGCCACCATTTGCGAGCGGAGCCCGTGGTTTCGGCCCACGCGATTTTTTCGCGGGTTTTCTCCAGATGCTCCCGCAGCTTTGCATCGCTCCACCCTGCGGTATTGGTGATGCCGGGGGGCAGGCCTGACGAGGCGGACTTTCCAGCAGTTGCGGCGGGGGTGCTGGTTTCAAGTGCGGGCATTTCGGGAAGTTTTCTGCGGAGTCGTTCGTGGCCGGTGATGTGCCGAGTGGCGCGGAGTACTTCGGCATATTCGGGGAGTTCAAACGCGCGATGCAGATAGGCCTGAAACGTGATGGGACCGAAGAAGAGCGTCGCGGGGCGTCCAAGAAGATTGTGTTCGCAGGCGGGGTTGCGAATATCGGCCGGCGAAAGCAGCGGTCGTGTGGCGAATGAGGGCTGCTGTCCTTCAAAGGTTGGCAGTGCAACGAAGGTTTCACCGCTGGCATGTGAGAAGTAATCGGCATCGGGTTGAGCACAGCCGGGAAGCACGATCTTGTGGGCAAAGGCTTCCAGCAGCGACCGAAATGCAGGACCGTAGGCCAATTCGAGGGAATTGATCGACTGGACGCCGGCCACGATGCCGACGGAGCGAGATCGGAGCGTCAGCAGTCGTTCGACGGAAAGCAGATAACCGAGCGACGGCATATCGTCAAAGAACACAGTAGCCGGAACGCGTTTCGCGCCGCGGAATTCCGCGGCGCTGATCAGGGCGTCGATAACGCAGCGTGCGAGCATTTGAATGAGTGGTCGGTGAGTTTCCAGTTGGGGTTCGGAAATCTCGATATGCAGGCAGACCGGGCGACGGAAAAACGTGTTGAGCTCCAGTTCGCTGGAACCCAGAACCTGCAGGGCACTTTGAGCCAGCAGGCTGGTGAGTGCACCGAGGATCGAGGCCATCACGGTTTCGGAGTTGTGCGAGCCACCGTGGAGGAAGTCGGCCAATCGGGCACTGCTGGGGTTGTTGTGCGACTGCAGCTGAGCGATCACGGCCTTGATGGGCTGTGAAAAGAACTGCAGAATCAGCGGGAACGAACGCAGGCCATGTTCCCAGCACCCCTGCAGACCACACCGCACCCATTGACTCCAGAATTCGGAATCGTGTGAATGCGGATTGCGGGATGCGTCTGCGAAGCGGCGAATGAGATCGCGCGCGGCATCGGCATCGTCGGTGTCGAGCGGATTCCAGCAGATGCTGCGGGCGGGATTACTGAGATTGAGTGTGACCAGTTTCCGCCCGGCCCGGCGGCAGAGTTCCCGGACCGGGCCGGAGTCTGTGGATTTCAGAGAAAAGGAAACGATGGTTTGTCGCCGATCCGCAATTGCGGATGCGCGGATCGGGTCGATGATACGCGCGTTTTTACCGGAGCCGGTGAGTCCCAGTACGAGCATGTGGGTGGAGCGTTCCTGGCTTTGCAGAGTGAGGTCCACACCGTAGACCGCGGACCGCTGGAGCGGATTGCCGGGTTCGCAATTGAGCAGCGGGATGGTTGCCTGGAGCTGCATCGCACCCGATTCCCTGGGGGCCAGATAAGCCGCCAGATCCGGGAGCTGCGGATGCCTGGTTCCACACAGATGCTGAAATGGCTCTGGTAGAGGATTTTCGCGGCCGCTGTGGGTCTGCAGAAGATCCTGGGATGTGGGATCCCATTTGGGTACTCGGCCGTCAGTTCCCTCAAATATGCCACTGTCCTGCGACATTTTTCCTCTCCCTGCAAACTCTGGTTCGATGGTAAACCCTACGCGCACTGCGTGAGTAAAGAAAGCAGAGAGGGAGCGATGGGCGGGGAATTGCGCGGAATTGTTTGAGTTTTGCAGGAATGATTGCCGGCGTTAAAACATTTGTCCGGCGGAGACAGCCTGAAAGGCGTTCTGGTAGTGGGTGATCTGAGGTTCTTTGGAGTCCTGTGGCCAGACAATGGAGATGATATCGAAGCGAGCGGGCTGGTTAAGTTTGTTGTGGAATTTGAGCCATGCGAGAGCAGCGCGGGTGAGTCGTTGTCGGCGGCGGCGATCGACGGCTTCGAAGGGTTGTCCGTCGCTGGTGGAGGTGCGTGTTTTGACTTCGGTGAAGACGGTCACCGAACCGTCCTGGGCGATGATATCGATTTCGCCGAAGCGATTGCGGAAGCGGGTATCGAGGATTTTCCAGCCGAGTTTTCGGAGGAGCGAGACGGCGGCGATTTCGCCGCGGGACCCAAGTACCTGCGGAGGGGCAGTGGCCATGAGGGTTGGTCCGTTGGATTGCTGTTCAGGCGAGCACATCCTTGAGGACAATGCCGTGGACATCCGTGAGCCGCATGTCGCGACCGCCGAAGCGGTAGGTGAGTTTTGTATGGTCGATGCCGAGCACGTGCAGCATGGTGGCGTGGAGGTCGTGGATTTCGGCTTTGTCGGCAATTGCCTTGTAACCGAAGTCATCGGTGGCACCGTAGACGGTGCCACCTTTGATACCGCCACCGGCCATCCACATGGAGAAGCCGAAGGGGTTGTGATCGCGGCCGTCCGAACCCTGAGCAAAAGGGGTGCGTCCGAATTCACCGGTCCAGACGACGAGCGTACGATTGAGCAGTCCGCGTTGTTTGAGATCGGTGAGGAGTGCGGAGATGGGTTTATCGACGGAGCGGGCGTTTTTGTTGTGGCCATCGACAAGATTGGCGTGCTGGTCCCAGCGATCGCCGTTTCCGGGTGGGCAGGTAAGTTCGATGAACCGCACGCCGCGTTCGACGAGGCGACGAGCAAGCAGGCATTCGCGGGCGAAGGTGCGAGTGTTGGGGAATTCGTCGTTGAGACCGTACATGTCCTGGGTGGCCTGGGATTCGTCGGCAAGATCCATGAGCTGGGGGACGGCAAGCTGCATCTTCGCGGCCAGCTCGTAGTTGCGGATTGCGGATTCGACCTGATCGTCGTGGCCGTAACGCGGGGCTGAAGCGAGATCGAGCGCGCGGATGAGGTCGAGTTTGCGGCGTTGCTGAGCGGGTGACTGTTCGCGCGGGAGGATATCGGAGACAGGCGGATTGCCGAGCCCGAAGACGGAGCCCTGCCAGCTGGCGGGGAGGAAGCCGCTGCCGAAGTTGTCGAGCCCGCCGGGGGGGATGAGCCCACCGTTGAGTATAACAAAATGTGGCAGGTCCTGGCAGTCACTTCCGAGTCCGTAGCCGAACCACGCGCCCATGGAGGGACGCCCCTGCAGGCCGGAACCGGTGTGCAGGAAATAGTTGGCGTTCGTGTGTTCCGGGAAGTTGGACGTCATGGAACGGATCACGGCCATGTCATCGACGTGTTTCGCGATTTCCGGGAACAGATCGGAGACGGGGATGCCCGATTGACCGTGGTTTTTGAACTTCCAGGGACTGGCGAGGGTGTTGCCGATGTTGTTGAACTGAGTCGGTTCGATGCGGGCAGGGAATGGTTTGCCGTGCTGACGGTCGAGTTCTGGTTTGGGGTCGAAGGAATCAACCTGGGAGACACCGCCGTCCATGTAGAGAAAGATCACACTGGTGGCCGTGGGGGCGTGATGTGTGCTTTGTGTGCCGGCCTGTTCCTGGGCAAGCAGGTGATTGGCAGCGAGCGCACCGAAGCCGCATGAGGCGGTTTGCAGCAGGCCGCGGCGGGTTGCGGGGAGTGGGCGAAAACGGCCACAGTGATGGCGGGACATGATGGCGGGCCCGGGCGGGTGGTTTGCGGAGACGAAGGGTGCTGAGTTTTGAGCGACGGCCTGTGCACACTGGCCGCACACATTCTTGCTGGGCGTGTATTCTCACTGGGCACGGGGCCGATGGCAACAAAAAAACCGGGAGAACCAAAGGGATTTTAATAAATACCCCGGAAGGGTGTTTTTATTCAACAGTCCAATAGTCGAATACGAAGGGTTCCTCCAGTTTTCCGCCGAGCAATTCCACGAATTTTTTGTGTGCGGGGTGCGGCAGATAAGCGTCTCGGTCGGCTTCAGATTCGAAGGTGATCAGGTAGCCGTGAGTGAAACCTTTGGAGAGTCCTTCGGGGCTGTTGTTCGTGCCGCGTTCAAAGCCGCGAATCTCCGGAATCTGCTGCTGCAGGTCCTGAAAGGCGCGATTGATTTCATCAAGCTGAGCGGGGGTGGTTTCGGGCTTGTAGCGGAACAGCACCACGTGTCGCAGCAGACGTTTTTTCACGGGGCGTTCGCCGACGGCTTCCAGCATTCGCACGGAGACGAAGCGATTGCCTGCATCGTTGAGATGCACGCCGTCGGTGGTGAGCACTCCCTGGGACTGGCCGGCTGTGTTGTATTCTCTGAGGTAGTTCAGAAAGGCGGCTCGCAGATCCAGCAGCGTGGCGCCGGATTCTGTGGCGACGCGACGGCTGATACCGCAGAATTCATCAAGCAGTCCATCCAGTTCGTTGCTGCCATCGGTTTTTTCTCCGATGACGCTGGGAGTGGACAGGACGACGCGAGCACCGGCATCCTGGCAGCGTTTCACCAGATTTCGAAGACCCTGTTCATATTCAGCCGCCGGAGTGCCTCGACCGCTTTTCGTGTGCCAGACGTCATTGATACCGATGTAGATCACCACGACGGAAGGCTTGTGGGCCAGCACATCGCGATCGAGCCGGGCTTCGAGATTGGGGACGCGGTTGCCACTGATACCGGCACCGATGACCTTGATACCGGAGTCGGGCCGGGCGGCTTCAATCGCTTTGCGACACAGCGTGACATAGCCGGTTTCACCAGCACCGGCCTGAGTAATGGAGTCTCCGAGAAAGACAACCGTTTCGTCATTCTTCAGTTCCGCAGCGACTGCGGATGCTGAGATTGTCATGGCCACCAGCATAAGGGGGATCCCGAGATATCGCATGGAGGAAGAATCCTGTGAATGACAGAGAGAAGATGCAGATGTTGGGGGGCGGGGGCGGATCAGACACCTTTGGGTCGCGCCCAGTGATCGCGGTACTGGCGCTGCACGAGTGCGTTGGCCTTTTCGCTGCTGGTGATTTGTTCCCGTTGGGGATCGAAGATGAGCACTTCACTGGTGCGGGCAGCGATGTTGGCGAGGTGCACGATGGTTGCACTGAGTCGACCGGCATCGACATCAGCGTTTGTGCGCACTTCGGGATTGCGGACGGCGTCGAGAAAATTGGAATGATGTCCAGGAAGATCCATACCACCGGTTTGTTCGGCCAGAACTTTGTTTCGCGGCCCGTAGAGCGTCCAGCCGCGGGTGTGGCCCATGACCAGCAGTCCTTCAGTACCGTAAAAGGCAGCGCCGTTTTCGTAGCCTTCCTGCACATAAGGTGACCAGATTCGCTGTTCGAAGATCAGCTGTTTGCAGCGTCCTGCGGGAGCTCCTTCCACAGGGTAGTCGCAGACCGCGTACTGCGTATCCGGGAACTGCTGATCATCATCGAAGAAATACTTGCCGCCGAGACACGCGACTCGCGAGGGATGCGTCTGCACGCCCAGTCCCCACAACGCGACATCAATATCATGAACACCATCGTTACCGATATCACCACAGCCGAAGTCGTACCACCAGCGCCAGATGCCGTGGAGCAGGTTGGGGCGGTAGGAAACAGCGGGAGCAGGTCCGAGCCATGAGTCGAAGCTGAGGTGTGCGGGCGGTTCGGAGGGCTCGCGTTTGCCAATGGTGCCACGGCGCTGACTGTTCCAGGCTTTGGCGACGAGCACTTCGCCGATGTCACCGTTTTTCAGACGCTGAATGCCGGCCCGCACCATTTCAGTACTGCGACTCTGAGTACCCACCTGGAGTTTTTTTCCGGAACGCTTTACGGCATCGGCGAGCAGTCTGCCTTCGCGAATGTTGTGGCAGCAGGGCTTTTCCACGTAAACGTGCTTACCGGCATCAAGCGCAAGAATTGCTGCGGGAGTGTGCCAGTGGTCCGGCGTGGCAATGAAGACGGCATCGACGGTGGCGTCGTCCAGAATCTGACGGAGATCCGGCGTGGTCTGGGGGGCCTTGCCTGAACCTTCTTCCACGATCTTCGCGGCGGCGGCCAGTCGTTGACTGTCAACATCACAGACCCATGCAACTTCAGCGTCTGTGCGTCTGGAAAGTTCACGCAGGTGACCACTGCCCATGCCACCGCAGCCAATCAGGCCCAGTTTCAGTTTGCGATCATCGACACCTGTCGCTGTCGCGTGTGATGAGGTGGAAGCCAGCGAAACAACGGCTGCCGCCTGCAGAAAATCCCGACGACTCCCCTCGACCATGGCTGCTCTCCTGAAAATCCACGGGACCCCCGAACCACTCCCCAGACGTTAACGCGCGGCTGCGGGTCTGACAAGCGCAGGGGAAGAAGTCGATCACCAGGGGGGCAGGGTGCACCGCATATGTGCAGGCCAACGCTGTCGGCAGTACGACTATCAAACGCTGAGGAGCATTCCGGCTGGACACGCCCTGTTTCGCACAGCCGTTCGGCTGTTTCTGCGCTTCTGCCACACCCTGGCTACTCCCATTCGCGGGCAGCCGCTGGAAATTTTTTGTCCGCCGGAAGACAGCCCAGTGGGTTCAAGTTATCGCGGATGCATTTCGAGGTTTCCCCCAGCGAGTTTAAAAGACAGAAAAATCGGGTTTACGCCCGCCAGTTCTCATGAATGAGACTTTCTCGCAGTTTTCCCGAGCTTCCCATTCTCTCCAGTCATACTCCCGCTTCTGTCCGCTTGCTCCTTCGCCATCGGATTGAATGCAAACCACCTGAACCCTACAATCCGCCAATTCGGCAAAACGTTCTTACCATATCGCATGGGGATTCGAATGCAGGATCAGTCTGTAACGGGGTCGTCTTCCGGCATTTCTCCGGAGGAAATGGATGAGTGGTTTGAGTCACTGGAAGACATTCTGCATCGTCACGGCCCTGAAAAACTTCGCGAGTTGCTGGTTCAGCTTCAGGAGCGTGCCTATTCGCGCGGGGTGATGCTGCCATTCACGGCCAACACGCCCTACATCAACACGATTCATCATTCGAAGCAGGTGCGTTACCCGGGTGACCGCGAGCTGGAGCGACGCATCAAGAGCATCGTTCGCTGGAACGCCATGATGATGGTGGTGCGCGGTAATACGTATTACGACGGTGTGGGCGGTCACATCTCAACGTTTGCATCATCCGCAACGCTTTACGAAGTCGCTCAGAACCACTTCTTCCACGCGCGGACGTCCAATCACACCGGGGACATGGTCTACTTCCAGGGTCACGCAGCGCCCGGAATGTATTCACGTGCGTTCCTTGAAGGGCGTTTGACCGAATCACATCTGGACAATTTCCGCCGCGAGCTGCCTGCTGGCGGGGGCTTATCCAGCTACCCGCATCCGTGGCTGATGCCGGATTTCTGGCAGTTTCCAACTGTTTCGATGGGACTTGGACCCATTTGTTCCATCTATCACGCGCGGTTCCTGCGGTACATGGAACATCGAGGTCTGCTGGATACGTCGCGTTCCCGCGTCTGGGCATTCCTGGGCGACGGCGAGTGCGACGAACCTGAATCGCTCGGCGCACTCACACTGGCCTCCCGCGAAAATCTCGACAACCTCACGTGGGTCATCAACTGCAACCTGCAGCGACTTGACGGTCCCGTGCGTGGTAACGGCAAGATCATTCAGGAACTGGAGGCCGCCTTCCGCGGCGCCGGCTGGAACGTGATCAAGGTCGTCTGGGGTGCCGACTGGGACGCACTGCTTGATCGCGACGAAAACGGCAAGCTCGTGAAACGAATGGGTGAGGTGGTTGACGGCCAGTATCAGAAGTACACCGTTTCGGACGGTGAATACATCCGAAGACACTTCTTCGGTGTCGATCCTGAGTTGCTTCAGCTGGTCGAACATCTCAGCGACGAAACGCTTGAAACCATCCGCCGCGGGGGTCACGACCCCGGTAAGGTCTATGCCGCCTACCATTCCGCTGTCAGCCATAAGGGCGCCCCAACAGTGATTCTGGCAAAGACGGTGAAGGGATATGGCCTCGGGGAAGCCGGCGAAGGTCGCAACGTCGCGCACAACCAAAAGAAAGTACCACTCACAGGACTAAAGGACTTTCGCACTCGATTTAATCTGCCGATCAGCGACAGCGAAATTGAAGGCCTGCCGTTCTATAAGCCGGAAGCCGACAGCCCCGAAATCAAATATCTGCAGCAGCGTCGCGCAGCTCTGGGTGGCTACATTCCTCAGCGGCACATCTGCCCTGAACGACTGGAAGTTCCCCAGCTGCAGGACAAAGTCTTCCGCGCCAAACCATTGCTCCCGGGAAGTGAAGGTGCTGAAGGTTCCACCACATTTGCCCTTGGGGCCATCATCCGCGGTCTGGTGCAAGTCAAATCATTCGGCCCGCGCGTGGTTCCTATCATCCCCGACGAAGCTCGAACATTCGGCATGGAAGGACTGTTTTCTCTGATTGGCATCTACAGCAGCAAAGGGCAGCTCTATGAGCCGGTCGATTCCAGCAACTCCATGTTCTACAAGGAAGCTCGCAACGGCCAACTGCTTGAAGAAGGCATCAACGAAGCTGGCGCCATGGGGTCCTTCATCGCTGCCGGGTCTGCCCACGCCAACCTCGGCCTGAACATGATCCCGTTCTACGTCTACTATTCCATGTTCGGCTTCCAGCGCGTCGGCGACCTGATCTGGTGTGCCGCCGATACCCGCGTCAAAGGTTTCCTCTGCGGCGGAACGTCCGGACGAACAACGCTCAACGGCGAAGGTCTCCAGCACGAAGATGGCCACAGCCAGCTCATGGCAACCACCGTCCCCACACTGCGATCCTACGATCCCACGTGGGGCTACGAACTCGCCGTCATCGTCCAGGAAGGTCTCCGCCGCATGTACGCGGAGGGTGAAGAAATCTTCTACTATCTCTCCGTGTACAACGAAGCCTACGCCCACCCCGCCATGCCCCAGCAGGAAGGCCTCACCGAAGGTATCCTCAAAGGCATGTACCGGTTCCAGTCCACCGACAGCAGCCCCGGGCAGACCCACCGCCCACAACTCTTCGGCAGCGGCACCATCCTCCGCGAAGCTCTCCGAGCCCAGTCGATCCTCAAAGACAAATTCGGTATCGGCAGTGATGTCTGGAGCGTCACCAGCTACAGCGAACTGCGCCGGGATGCCATGGAATGCCAGCACTGGAATGACCTGCACCCCGACCAGCCCCCGCGTCGCTCTTACCTCGAAAATACCCTGAGCGGCGTTGCCGGCCCCTTCATTTGCACCAGTGACAATGTGCGACTCGTGGCAGATCAGATTCGCGAATGGATTCCAGGCGAATACATCGTACTCGGCACCGACGGCTTCGGTCGCAGCGAAACTCGCCCGGAACTTCGCCGACACTTCCAGATCGACGGCGAATGCACCGCTCTCGCCGCCCTCCGCGGACTGGCTCGCGTCGGTGCCTTCGATCCCTCAAAACTCACCGATGCCCTCACTTCTCTCGGTATCGATCCAGAAAAGATCAATCCCCTTAACGCCTGAAATCGCAAGCCACGGGCCACCGGCACTCCCGGTGGCTTTCTGCGAAACGCTCCACCTCTTCAGCAAGCTCGCCTGACTATGCCTATCGAATTCAAGCTGCCGGAAGTTTCCGAAGGTGTCAAATCTGTTGACGTGGCCCAGGTCCATGTCAGGGAGGGCGATGTCATTCAGGCTGGCGCAGTCGTCTGCGAAGTGGAAACAGACAAGGCCGCTGCTGATATCACCTGCCCCCACGCCGGACGCGTCACCAAAGTGCTCATGCAACCCGGCCAGACTGTATCCATCGGAACCCCGATTCTGCTGATCGAAGCCGAATCAGCCACGCCGGCCCCCACACCAGCCTCCCCCACCCCGGCTCCTGCGGCCGTCGCCCCTGCACCTCAGCCAGCCCGAGCCACTGCTGCGCCACCCGTTCCCCCTGCAGCAACATCCGCTGCCTCAGTCGAGTTTCGGCTTCCGGAAGTGTCTGAGGGAGTCACGAAGGTCGATATCGCTTTGGTCGCCGTCAAAGTTGGCGACGTCATCGCCGCCGACGCTGTCGTCTGCGAAGTCGAAACCGACAAAGCGGCCGCCGATATTCGCTGCCCCCACGCCGGCGTCGTCACAGCGGTTCACGTGCAGCCGGGCCAAACCATCGCGATCGGTGCACCCGTACTCACCATCAGCACTCAGGCGACAGCATCCGCTCCTCAAACTGCCGCTGCGCCACCCTCCGTCACGCCGCCCGCAGCCCCGGCTAACCCAAACCCGATTCCTCCCAGTGCAACTCCGGCGGTCGCCCCGGCTTCGCCAGCCTCCACAACGGCTCGCCCCGATGGCCCGCCAGCCCCGGCTGGCCCCGCCACCCGCAGACTCGCCCGCAAACTCGGCGTGAATCTTAAACTTCTTAAAGGCTCTGCCGCTGGCGGACGCATTACCATCGAAGACGTCGAAGCCTACGTCCGCGACCGCATGGCTCAGCCCACCGCCGTACCAGCAGCAGCACCGACAGCCCCCGGCTTCGGTATCGTCCAGGCTGCTCCGCTGCCGGACTTCAGCCGCTTCGGGCCAGTCGAACGTCAGCCGATGAACAAAATCTTCCGCACGGCCGCAGCCAATCTGCACGCTGCCTGGGTCACCATTCCCCACGTCACCCAGCATGATCTGGCCGATATCACCGAACTGGAAGTCGCTCGAAGAAAATACGTCAAAGCCAACCCCAATTCACCCAAAATCACCATGACAGCCATCATCATCAAAGCTGTCGTGGGTGCCCTCAAAGCATTCCCCAACTTCAACTCCAGCGTCGATCTGCAATCCGGTGAACTCGTCGTCAAACAGTACTATCACATCGGCGTTGCGGTCGATACCCCCAACGGTCTGGTCGTGCCCGTCATCCGTAACTGCGACCAGAAAAACATTCTTCAGGTAGCCGCTGAACTTTCTGAAATTGCCGGCAGAGCTCGCGATAAAAAGCTGAAGTCTGAAGACATGCAGGGCGGTACCTTCACCATCACCAACCTCGGTGGTATTGGCGGAACTGCGTTCACCCCGATCGTCAACTACCCCGAAGTTGCCATTCTTGGCATGTCTCGCACCATTAATCAGCTCGTCATGGAAAATGGCCAGATCAGCGAACGCATGATGCTGCCTCTGTCACTCTCCTATGACCACCGCGCTATCAACGGCGCCGATGCCGCTCGCTTTATCGTGAAGCTCTCCGGAAGTCTCACCAACTTCCTCGAACTCTTCTGATTCCCCAAATCCTGACCGCTGCGGAATTTTCCCATGGAAGTCCTTCGCGCCTTCCAGCAGCTCTGGTGTCAAACCGGTTCACCGCCGGACGTCATTCATTTCATCTCCCTGCACCCGCAGCTTCAACCCCTCGAAATTCTGGAGATCCTGCTCGCCGATCAGCAGCTGCGCACGGCGGCCCGTCTGCCCGATCGGCTGCAGGACTATCTCACCGCCTTCCCTGAATTGTCCGCTCACCCCGCTGCGACGCAGCAACTGCAGCGTCCGATGCAGGACTCCGACCAGACGCTCGTCGGCAGCGTCGCAGCGACGGCCGCCGGCAACGCGGCTTCCTGCGACCAGGCAACTCAGGTCGTGCGACACGGCTCTCAGCCCGCCGCGGAATCTCAGGATGCCCTCGCAACACAACTGCAGCAATTCAGCGGCGAAGAATCGCAGCTGACTCCCGCAACGGAACTACAGTACCTTCAGGATCGCTATCGGCTGGATCGTCTTCTGGGCGAAGGGGCCTTCGGGCGTGTCTACCTTGGATGGGACGTGCAGCTTGAGCGTCAGGTGGCTGTGAAACTGCCAAACCGCGCCCGCTTTCGGACGGATGCAGAAGTTGATATTTACCTCACTGAAGCCCGGATGGCGGCCGCGTTGACACATCCTGGGATCGTCGCGGTTTATGATGTCGGCACAGCGCCCGGCGGCGCTGTGTATGTCGTGTCTCAGTTCATCAACGGCAGCACACTTGAAGGACTGCTCCGTGCGGGCCGGGTATCTGAACAGGAAACAGCAGGACTGCTGTCGAAAGTCGCTCGGGCCCTGCACGCGGCCCATCTTCAGCAAATCGTCCACCGTGACATCAAGCCCGCCAATATTCTGATTGAAGCCACTACGGGCGCACCGTTTGTCGCAGACTTCGGCCTTGCCATTCGCGCCGATCAGCAGCAGCAGAAGGGCACAGTTGCCGGGACACCGGCCTACATGAGTCCCGAACAGGCCCTTGGCGAAGGGCACCGTCTCGATGGTCGCAGCGACATTTTCTCGCTCGGCGTCATCCTCTACGAAATGCTCACCGACACCCGCCCCTTTCGCGGCGGATCCGTGCGTGAAACGCTTAGCCAGGTGATCACAGCATCACCCAGACCACCGCGGGACTTCAGCAGCCGCATCCCCGGTGAACTTGAACGCATCTGCCTCAAAGCACTCGCGCGTCGAGCAGCCGATCGCTATCAGACTGCTGAAGCACTGGCTGTTGATCTGGAAGACTGGCTGGAGGAATCGAGTCGGGGACGCCGTGCGGTGACTCTCCCTGCGGAAGCTGATGGACTGCCAATCACACCCCGCGGACTGCGGTCTTTTGTCGAAGAAGATGCCGCCTTCTTCCTGCAGCTGCTTCCGGGACCGCGCAATCGAGTGGGACTTCCCGAGAGCATCGCATTCTGGAAGCAAAAGCTGGAGGAACGAGAGCCGCAGCGGACGTTTTCAGTCGGAGTGCTGTATGGTTCCAGTGGCTGTGGCAAGTCGTCTCTGGTCCGCGCCGGCCTGCTGCCGACGCTCGCAGCGGGCGTACAGACGATCTTTCTGGAAGCCACTGCCGAAAATACCGAAGCCAGGCTGCTCAACGCCCTTCGACCGCTCGCAGCAGGGCTTGCAGCGGATGCCGACGCCGCTGATGCCTGCAGCCTGATTCGCCAGCGAGCGCGCGGCAAGGTGGTCCTCGTCCTTGATCAGCTGGAACAATGGCTCAGTCGCAATCCACCGGATCCCGAGTCGATTCTGGTGCGGGTGCTGCGGCAGTGTGACGGTGGCCATCTGCAGAGCTTACTGCTTGTTCGCGACGATTTCTCGGTGGCCACGGCGCGACTGATGAACGCCATCGAAGTCCCGATACTGGAAGGTGTCAACACGGCACTTGTGGACCTCTTTGACCGGGATCATGCCCGGCGAGTGCTCGCACGCTTCGGTCAGGCATGGGGGCGACTGCCGGCTGTGTCGGGAGACTGGAGCGACGCACAACAACTGTTCCTGAACCAGGCAGTTGATGGTTTGGCGGTTGAGGGTCGCGTTACAGCCGTGCGGTTGACTCTCTTCGCAGAAATGCTTCGCAGCCGCGAATGGACTCCACAGACACTTGTCGAAGTCGGCGGCCTTGAAGGACTGGGTGTCGCATTCCTTGAAGATGCCTTTCATTCATCTCACGCCAGCCCCTCCCATCGCCTTCACGCTCCCGCTGCCCGCGAAATTCTGAAACTCCTGCTTCCACCAGCAGGGCTCGGAATCAAAGGCCGCAGCCGCTCGTGGGACGAGCTCATCACAGCGGCTGGCTACGAACAACGACCTGCAGATTTTCAGGCTGTGCTGCGGATTCTGGATGCGGAACTCAGACTGATCACCCCGGTTGAATCCGTAGCTGACTCTCCGGAAACGTTGCCGAGTGGTGTCTCGCCATCACCGACCTGGCAATTGGCGCATGACTATCTCGTTGGTGCTCTCCGCGAATGGCTGGCCCGCAAACAGCGGGAAACTCGTAGCGGCCGCGCAGAACTGCTGCTGTCAGAACTCACAGCCCTCTGGAGCCATCGCTTTGAATCGCGACATCTGCCCGGACCTGCTGACTGGATCCGTCTGCTGATCCTGACTCGACCGAATCGCTGGTCCGCGATGGAGCGCCGAATGCTCCGCGCCGCCAGTCATCGACACCTGACTCGCACCGGCATCGTTATCAGTGTCCTGCTGCTCGCAGCCGTCTGGCTGCAGATGACTCGAAGTCAGCGGCAGGACGAGGAAATGAACCGTGAGGCTGCAGCCCTGGCGGATGTCCGCGGCACTGCCATTCCACTGGCTGTTGAACAGCTTACGCGCCGCGGTTTTCCGCGGGCTGTCATGCGGCAAAAGCTGGAGCGCCACTTCGAACGTGAAAGCAGCGACGAACGCCGCCTTGCCATCGCAGCTGCCCTCGCTCGCTTCGGTGACGTTCGCACTGCATGGCTTGTGCAGCAGGTTGAAAACTCGGTACTGCCGTCCTCCAGAGAACTTGTCGAAGTGCTGGCACCCAGCCGAACTGATGCCATCACGGAGATCGAAAACGAACTGGCAACGTGTACCACCCCGGAAGCGCTGATCCGCAAATGCCGCCTTGCACTGCTGGCATTGCAGCTGGGCCACCCAAAACCCGCCACGGAACTGACTCAGGCGACGGACATCACCGGTATCGCCGAACGAGCGGAATTCATCGAGCAGGCATCTCGCTGGGGAGGCTTCCGAGGCGAAGATGCGGCGGTGGTTGATGCAGCCGGCAGCCCGCAACTTTCCGCCGCAGTCTGTCTGGCATTGGCAGGCGTTGCAGCAGCTCAATATTCAGAAGAATCCGTACAAGTCTGGCTGGATCGCGCCCGAGAGTGGCTGAACCACCCCAATGCCACTCTGCATATCGCGGCCAGACGCTTACTGCATCGCTGGGCACCCCAGCAGACTGCGGCGACCGGCATCAGCAACCGCAGTGCTGCATGGACAATGACGTCCTCCGGTTACCTGCTGTTGCACGTCCCGGCCGGCCAGTTTCGCAGAGGTATTCGTGAGAGTGATTCCGGGGTGGCCGAGGATGTTGTCATTCCGCAGCCATTCCGACTGGCTGCACAGGAAGTCACGCTCGGTCAGTTCCTTGAATTCACTCTCGATCCGGGAACTCCGGATGACCAGAAACCATTCAGCTGGAGCCGCGAAGATCTGCTGGCACCGGACGAGTCAGGTAATCCCGTTCAGAAAGTTTCGTGGACCGATGCCGTGCTTTACTGCAACTGGCTCAGCCGCCGCGAACAGTTGCGTCCGTGCTATCTTCCGGCGACATCGACTGTCCCCGGCGAACCGGTCGATTACAGACTCGCGACGTCGTGGACGCTGGATCCCACCTCCGATGGCTATCGCCTTCCCAATGAAGCGGAGTGGGAATGGGTGGTTCGCTGCGGTCAGAGCGGCGAGGAGATTCCGCTGGTGCCGCTGCATCTGCTGGACCGCTATGCGCGGTTCTCAAGTACCAGCCTGGGCATTTGCGGATCATTGCTGCCGGCAGCCAATGGCTTCCAGGACATGCTGGGCAATGTGGCGGAATGGTGCCAGGACGCAAATCCCGCGGACAATACGCAGCGGGTGATTCGGGGGGGCAGCTACCTGACCGGCCCCGGAGATCTGCTGTCGCGCGAAAGTCGCTTTGCGGCGGCGGATGATCGCAGTGACCTGTATGGATTTCGCATCGCTCAGTCGATGCCAGATCGTGATGGCCGCTGAGTTCAGAATGTTCCGTGCGCTTCACCCCCGCTGCGTGTGCCCATCGCTCTCCAAATGCCGGTGTCAACCGAGTTACTGAACGGGCGGACAGAGCAATCCATGAGCAGGACATTAGCAACCCCCGGATGGAAACTGCGAGCAGTGACAACCCGGTAGCCCTGGCGATTGGTGCCCGGTCCAAATCGAGCTGAGGTGAAGTCGACATCGTGGACCTTGCCGTTGGCTGTGAACGGCACAATGGTGTTGGGCGGAAATGTCGTGGTGAAGCCGGACTGCAGCGTGCGACCACTAATCCACTGGGTGTGACAGAAGTCCGGATCGAACGTGCCACCCCAGCCGGCAATCTGTGCTGGAGAAACTGGTGGAGGTGCGTCGGGCCCTGCGGGCTGACCGCCGTCCATGAGTGCTGGCCAGAAGGATTTTACCTCCGCCACACCAATCGTGTTGCTGAGGCCATCTGTAATTGAATCGAAAGTTCGTCGTTCGTTGACACCAAAGGCGCCGTCTCCCGCAGTGCCCGTTTGCTGATCAATTGCCAACCACGTCCCAATGCTGAATCCATAATTGGTAGGCGCGAATGCGACTCCACCGTCAATGCGCAGCCCGTCACCGGGATCACTGGGACAGCGAAATAGCGGAATCCTGGCCGCACATATCGCTGGCTGCATGTTGAATCCAACACTGAAATCGATCTGTGAATACAGGTTTCCCTGTTCGAGTTGCGGCAGCAATCGTGCATGAGCTGAAAAGCCAGAGAATGTGCTGCCCGGACGAAACGTTGACTGTAAGGGCAGTGCAGTGGTTGCTTCGTGATAGTTGTGAATTGCCAGGCCGAATTGCCTCAGATGGCTGATGCAGCGTACTCTGCGAGCTGACTCACGAGCCTGCTGAACCGCTGGCAGAAGCAGAGCCATCAAAACAGAAACGATCGCAATCACCACCAAAAGTTCGATCAGTGTAAAGCCGCGCTTGCGGTAAAGCATCATCGATGCGACCCTCAGACAATTCATTCGGACCTGTGATTCTGCTTTCAGGGAGTCGGCCACATCAGATTTCTGTTCAGGATTTCAGCTGACTTTGGACTATTGCAGCCAAACTGCCACATTCACCTCACTGACGCGTTTCTTATTCCCAGCCTTACTGCACGTGAATTTCGCCGGTTTTGCCTGAACTGGTCTTGTTCTGTTTCCGAATTTCCGACTAGAACATCGGATTGGTTCAAGTACGGGAAAGGATTCCGAACAGCATGTGGTGTCGGCACTGCCTCAGGGAAGTTTCTCCGGGCCAAAGCAGCTCAGCTCCGGTGGTGTGTCCGTTTTGCGGACGCAGCGTCGAAGCTGTCTCTGCGCAGTCGCAGGCGGTTCGACAGGCTCGCGAGATTCTGGAACGCTGGCAGGCCAGTGATCTCTTCGATCGCATCACCAGCTCGGATGTGATTCCAGAGAATAAACAGCAGGCAAGGGTCGTGCCACCGGCTCTGCCTCAGCCCGAAAAAATTCGTACAGAGCCTCCCCGCAGACCCTCCCCAGAGGCACTGCCACGGCTGCCTCAGCCCGCGGAAACTCAACAGCAACCTGGCACCGGAATGGACTGGCGTAAAGCTGCCCGAGAAGTTCAGGAACGCCCTCAGCCACGAACTGTCGTCCCGCGAACAACCACAGCGGAAACGCCCGAGCCATCTTCCAGAAGCGTGATACGGGAACTGCCACAGCTGCCTCTTGACCTGCTCGCTCCCGCGCCCGTGATGGCCGCTGCCAACTCAACCAACTCCACCCCGCCACAGACTGCCGCACGCACCTCGGTCCCTGTTGATAAATGGGAGCCGCCCCCGCGTTACATCGAGGATACCAGCGAAGAAACTTCTGCACCAGACTCAAGCTCCAATTCCGAGAAAGACTCGGCTGCAGCAGCGGCCATCGAAGCCTTCTTTGAAGCGTCTGCTGCAGATCTGTTCTCAGCTGCCGAGGAGCAAACCCCGGCAGCCAATGCACGATCCAGTGACACGCCTCAGGATGTGCCATTGACTCCATTCGTGGCACCCGCTGCAACGCCTGCCGCGAAGCCCGGGATCGTGTCGGAGGTTTCAGATCGCCCTGAAACGATGGAACAGAAGCCGATCCCCGACGAGCCCCCCGTCGCCTTCGCGGGATCGAAGCAAAGCAGAGAAGTCGAACCGCTGCCAGACCACTCAGTTGGTGAGCAGCAATGCTCTGTTCCAGATTCCAGCAGTGATACTCAGGAAGCCACAACGGGGGATGTTCCCGTGATCCTGCAGACAACTTCGCCACGACCTCGACCAGCTCTGCGACGCCCTCCACTGAACCGCCGCATCTCTGCTCAACAGGAACCCGTGCAGCCAATTTCAGGAACCATCCCCATGAATCGCAACACCACCACTGAAGCCTCCAGTCAGCAGCCCGGTGTGCCCGCCCCTGTGATTGTACCTGCTATTGCACCGCCTGTTGCCCATTCCACTGCCCCCGTGACAGCCCCTGCAGCTGCGTCAATAACCGCCCCATCGGCTACCCCGTTCACCACTCCAGTGACGGGCTCCCTGGCGGCCCCTTCCATGGCCCCCTCGGTTGCATCGGTGGCACCCGCAATCGTCTCAAACTCTTCCGAATCGGGCGTGCGTGAACGGCGGGATGCGGCGGAACCGATGCAAAGTGAGCGGCCGCACATGACCGGCTGGGTCCGGCCACCGCAGCGTTACATCGATGAACCCCATCAGCCACCAGTGCGGGGGCCGCACTTCGAAATCTCACCTCCACCTCGATCAAACTTCACGACGATGATTGGACAGGGCCTCGCCTACACAGGAGTCATCGCGCTGCTGATTGGCACGTCGCTCGTAATTCTCGGGCACTTCGGGGGCGAGAGCGATTACACACCGACCGGCTGGCTTGTCACCACAGTTGCTCAGATGCTGCTGTTCCTGGGTATCATCAATCTGGTTTCCGGTGGTATGGAACAGCACAACGACGAGGTAGCGCGTCGAATACATTCGCTCAGCGAACACCTGATTCGAATCGAACAGACCACCGCGGAAGCCGTCATGGCTGCTCGACACGCTGGCAGCGAACGCACAGACTCAGTTGAGGTGACCGCCAACACGCCCGCTGCGGAACGAGTTTCGGGTGAGCGTCGCACGGCGCAGCACGCCTGAGCGACCGGATTGCTGCCTGCCATCCAAACTCTGCAGCAACAGCCTGATGCTTCAAAATCAACGCGCCCGGCGGTCAGAACATCCGATTCGCGGTGAATATCATCGAGTGCTGGCAGACGTCTCCTCACGCGTCCGTACCAGAAAATCAAACCACTGCCCGTAACGCCTGCCATCCAGACTAATCTCGAATGGTACCAGCTCAATCGGTAACAGCTCTCCGCGGCTGCGGTCCACACTGATCTTCACCGGAAAACGAACTCTCCCCTGAGCCGGTATCTCGCCCTCCAGAACTGCTGGACTTGCCGTGAGTCCCGGTGGCGTTTCCAGCACCACCCGATGATTCACTGACCTGCTGCGGAAGTTACGCACGGTCACCTCGATCTCTGCTGTATCTGCACTGGTCATTTCAACCCGATACGGTGCCGCTGACACCCAGTACGGGTCAAACAGAAATTCATAGTCACTCTCCGGCAGTAACTGTTCGTAAAGACGGATGATTTTCTGAGCCCACTGACGGTATCGCTCAATGAATGCCGCTGGCTCATGCATCACATAGGAATGACTGCCCATGATAATGTCAGGCTGAAGTTTGCTGAGGTATTCAGCGGCGTACAGGTAGCCTTCTTCAGGGATAGCACTGTTCCGAGCAACCACGGCCTCGTGGCCGTCCTGTTTGGGGTCCTGAGCATTCCCGAAAAGATTGTCACCGGTGAAGGCAATCCGCTTTCCGTCCAGCTCCAGCCAGAGACAGCAGCCAAACTCGGTCTGCCCCGGCATCCAGTCAACCTGCAGTGTCAGCCCCTCCCACTCAATCCGCTCCCCGGCACTGATGCGACGATCTATCTGCATTCCGTCAAACCCATCCGAATAGGCTGACACGAGCGCCGCATAATCGTAGTTCCGCGGATGCTCGCAGCGGTCCGCAATCATGTCCAGAGTCCACGCCTTCGCGCCGTATTTCTCCTTCAGCAGTGGTCCGAGCAGAAAATGGTCTCCGTGCATGTGCGAAATCCAGAACGCGTCGATCTCCTTCAATCCCAGATGCGCACGCATTCCAACAATGATCTCCTCCAGCTGCGCTGCCGGCAACAGACCACAGTCCAGCACGAGCCCCTTGCCGCTGTCGGCCACAATAATCGCAAAATTTCGGCCCTGCGTCTGATGACTCAGCTTGTACAGATGCGGCGTCACTCGACTGATCAGCGGCACAGGCGTCGGAGTCGAAATGGCATCCCGCTCCTCCGGCTTCGAGTCAAACACCGGATAACCGCGGATGTAGGCTGCTCTGAATTCCGCGAGCCGCAAGTAGTATGCCTGAAGCTGCGCAGCGGCTTCACGGATTACCGGTCCGTGTGATGGATACAATACCGCAGGCTGCTCCTGCCGCAGTCGCTCAACTGACTGCATCAGTACATCCAGACCCTTTGCGAATCCGTAATCCCACTCGGTGTCGAACCACGTTGTCATCCGCGATCCATCATGCATCACTCCACCGGAGAACACGGCAGTTCGGCCGCGCCCCGAAAGCAGGTAACTCAATTCACCAGGGGAATGCCCGGGCACCGCCAGACAGCGAATCTCGTAACCCCGCCAACTGAACTTTTGTCCATCCTCCAGAAACTCGGCGACCGGAATTGGCCGCTGCGGTGGACGTGCATAGCTGGCACCATAGACGGAGTACTTATCGCCGAGGGTTGGGTGCCACCGGCGGAACGCCAGCGGTGTTTCGAACAGGTCACGTTCGGCGGCAGGGGCGGTGATCATGGCACCGGCTGGCTGAGTCCAGACGAGTCCCTGCAGCTGTTCGCGATGATGGTGTGTGAGCAGGATCCGCTCGATGCTTTTGACTCCGATTTCAGGCAGGGCCTTCAGCAGACTTCCGTCACCAAAATCCACAAGCAGACACGCATCGCCATCCCTGACGAGCCAGACGTTGCAGGTGTCGGTCCACTGGAAAAGTTCCGGGAACCTGTCAGGATCGGGCTGCTGCCACTGTCCGGCGACGGACTGGGAAGCTGCACAGCAGCAAATGATGAGCAGCGTGAGCAGCGCTTTCATGGGTGCACCGGAACCGTTCTGCAGTGGGTGGGCGAGGGCGACCCTGTTTATTACACTCGTAATCCTTTGAATTCACAATCTGCAGGGCACCCGGAATACAAACTTTTCACTCGGGCCAAATTTCCGGAAGATTTTTTTCTGAATTCCTGATGAATCCTGCGTAAGCTGTTGTCAGAGTCTGTCGAAAACACTGCAGTGTTCTTCAACTCCTGCAGCCAACATCCCACACAACTCAATCAACAACCTGCCATGCTCGGACAACTGATTCCCTGTGGCGGCGGCGATTCCATTCCCCTGCTCGCCCCAAAACTCCTCATCGGTCGCCGCTCCTCCTGCGATATTAAACTGGACTTCCCCAACGTTTCGTCGCACCACTGCGAACTGGAATTCCGCGCAGGTTACTGGCACATCCGCGACCTCAACAGCAGTAACGGCGTTAAAGTCAATGGCGAGCGCACGCCCGAGGCACAACTGAATCCCGGCGATGAAATCAGCATCGCAAAGCACGCATTTAAGGTGGAGTACGACATCGACATGACCGCGGCAGAACAACAGCCGCGGTCAGAAAATCGCTTCGGTCGGTCGCTCATGGAAAAGGCAGGGCTGGAAGGTCATCGCCCCAATCGCAGCCGCGGGTCCAAACCCGATTCCAAACACACTCCGCAGCAACAGTCCCGAAAGGTTGTCGGCGAAGACGACTTCATCATGGACTGGCTGGCGGAAGACGGTGGTTCAGCCACAGACAGCGACTGAAACAGCTCACAGCCACGTGCCATAGGCGACAACAGAAACCGTAACGGCCACCGGAATCAACAGAGTGACGATGGCGATGTCAACATAGCTTTGTCGGTGTGTGCAGCGGCAGATCAGCAACAAAGTAATCACGGCGCCGTTGTGAGGCAGACTGTCAAGGCCACCGCAGGACAACGCTGCAACCCGATGCAGTAACTCAGGGTCCGTACCAAGCTGCAGTCCCTGCTCGCGCCACGTGTTGCCAAGCGATTCCATGGCGATGCTCAGACCACCCGAAGCCGAACCGGCAACTCCTGCGAGGATATTCACGGCAACAGCTTCGGACACCAGTGGACTGGATGGGCTGAGTGCACCCAGCCAGTTACGGATCGTGACAAACCCGGCGAGCGCCGCGATCGTGGTGCCGTAACCGAACTCGACAGCCGTATTGAAGACCGGCAGCAGACTGGCCTGCGCTCCTTCAGTGAACCACTGATTGAGTCTTCGAAAGGAGCCACAGAAAAGCAGACCGGCAAGTCCGTTGGCTGCCAGCAGTGACAGCAATGCCGACCACGTGCCAATAACTCGATCAAGAGAGGTGCTGCCAAACCTTGGCGTAGAAAGGTAGTCGGTATTCAAACGCGGCAGGATTCCGATTGACAACAGCAGATTGGCAATCAGTACAAGGGCAATTGGGGCGAAGGAGGCGAATGATGACGGCAGATTTGCGTCGTCGAACTGGGCCGAATTCGTGGCGAGGTCTTCTCCGAAACCCTCGCCCCGCTGCCGCGCCTGAACAACGCGGTACCGCAACCACAGAAGGCCGGCAGTGAGTATTCCGAGAGAGGCGACCAGACCGACTCCGGCAGCCGCCCATGCCGTCGTTCGGAAATACGGCATCGGAATCAGATTTGGCAGCTGCACAGTGCCAGGAAGAGCCGTCATGGTGAACGTGAAGGAGCCGAGCGCAATTGCAGCCGGGATCAGACGTCGTGGCAGATTTGCGCGGCGGAACAGATAGTCGGCGATTGGAAATACAGCAAAAACCACAACGAATACTGAGACACCACCGGCTGTGAGCAGCGCACAAGTGAATACGACCGCGGGTATGGCCTGTGCCGTTCCGCAGCGATCTGTCAGCACCCGGGCAATCCGCCGTGCCGCACCCGAATGCTGCATCTGGGTGCCGAAGATGGATCCCAGCAGGAACAAGGGAAAGTAGCTGGCAATGAACTTTCCAACACCCGGCATGAAAATCTGGGTGTACGCCGGAAGCAGAGGAGTGGTGCCGTCAGCAATCACTGCAAGCATCACGCACACTGGCGCCACAACAAGCACACTGGCGCCTCGCCAGGCGAGCAGCATCAGTGTGAGCAGCGAAACCAGAATGCCCCCGACTTCAATCATGACGCGCCCCGCAATGACGGGCCGCAACCGTCAGTCCATAAATACGCGTTTCCAATCCTGATACATGCAGTCCAGAAGCTCTCTGCCTGCCTCGGTGGCTCGATAGCGAATGAACCCTTCACCCTCTTCGGCAACCGGTTCGACAATTCGCACATTGTCCGCTTCGCTGTACATCCACGCCTCTTCCTGGAAGAGCTGGAACGGGCGGTGCAGTTCCTTTTCGGATGCAGGCAGGAATACTTCACCATCAAGAAACAGCTGATAGCCGTATTCTTCCAGCTTTGGCCATGGGAGGTTGGCGGAACTGCCGCGGTAATACGGCTGCAGAGCAGACTCTTCGTCGGGCTTCACGTTCGGGTTGTGAAGCATGTCAATCGCATTCCACGGACAGATCGTCAGCTGGTAGAACTCACTGCTGTCGTTGGGAGACCGATAACACATCTGGCAGCCGATGCAGCGGCTGGTGTCGATCTGGTGATAGCTTTGGGAAGGTATGGGGCTGACAACTTCGTAGATGCAATCGACCGGACAAACTGTCGCACAGGAATTGCAGGACGTGCAGTTGTCCTTGTTGATCACGTTGATGTACCGAGTTTCCTTCTTCCGGTCAGATTTGCGGGTCCGGAAGTAATCTGTCATGGAAATGGTCATCGGAACACTGCCTGTTGGGGCTATTGGTGTTGGAGTCAGGCCGGGAGCGGGCCCTGTGCCGGAAATTCGTGAAATCGTACCGCCGGGTCCGCCCCTCGGCAGTCGTGATCGGTTGGAAAGGGGCTTTGAGAAGAGGATTTCCTGCGGTTGGGAAGGGCAAAACGGTCAGTTCCTGCCAATGATCGCGTACCGCTCCGGGAAACGTGCACCTCAATCGGGCTAAACGGGCTCCCAGGCCCCTCAGGTGCCATGCACCTGAATTGAAATCGCCCCTCAGGTGCCATGCACCTGAATTGAAATCGCCAGTGTTCTTAAAGTGTTTCCCACAGGGTTGTCCGCAGCAGTCTGAGCACTGTGGCGGCGGCCGATGTCAATCGGCCGGTAACGCTTTGGTGCGTTCCTGATGCGGTTTTGGCCGCGTTGGCACGCACCGTTACAAGGGCATTAACATCCCCCGCACGCCTTGTCACGGTGGAGCGGATCCACGCGGATCAGCGGTTGGGCGGAAGCCCCCGGCTGCGTTTCGCACCGAAGGTGCGCGCTGGCGAGGGCGGTGGTGGGGCGGTGACGGGGGACTTTGCCCGCAGGCTGCCGCCATGCGGCTGATCAAACGCAGTGTGGCGTGCGGTCGATGTCGATCGGCCGGTAAGGGGCGAGGCCAAGGTGCATGGCACCTTCAGGCCCCGCTGCGATTCCGGCCTGTAAGGCCAGGTCCATCAGCCTGGGGTGAAACCCAGGGTTACGAGCTAGTTGGGTGTTTACGCCCTGTAAGGGCAGCTCTCAGCAAATCCCAGGCAACGCGTTGTTTGGGTCCCGGCAATTTGCGTGCTCGGCGTGGCTCTGGTGTCGCGGTGGGCGCATGGTTGCGGTGCACCGGGAACGTCCCTGTACCGCCCACGACCTCCACGCATCCGCCGGCACCTGCATCCGCCCCAGCGGGCCACCCAGGAATATCGCGAAATCCCCTGAGAACTGCCCTTACAGGGCGACGAGCTCGCGGGGTGGCGTTGACCTGGCATTTCATGCCAGGCTGGTGGAACTGGCCTTACAGGCCGAAAACACAGGGGGGCTCAGCGGGGCGAATGGAGGGCCGGATCATTCGCGGGTGGCGAGCTGCAGGTGCCAGGCACCTCAGGGCCGTACTTTGACCACCAGTCCATTCGCCAATAGTGCTGAATTCACTGGGTTTTTGCCCTAAAACTCTGTGTCCTCTGTGTCCTCTGTGTTTAAGAAAAAATACTCCTCACGCGTTGTTGTTTCACCATCCCAACTTCGCCCTCCCGGCTGGGCTCTTCCGGCGTGGGCACACTGTTTATGACCTTCATCATGTGCGATGACGTCCCGGAATGGTGGATGGCATCTGATGCTGCGCAATGAGCCGCCGGACGGCAGTCCGCGGGCAAAGAATGCGGACATCACCCCTGTGAAATCGCCCCAATCGCGCTGCCGGTGTGGCTCAGCAGGAGCTTCGCCCTCGCGGCACCGCATCAAGACCATTTGTTACCAGCCCCCTGTCGGGCCTGCCGCGGTGCCATCGGTGGCCGATTGACAGTTCTTGTCCCAGAGCCCTAATCGTTTCTCTCTTCGGCTGCCTGCTGCAGCCCGCTGAGGCTGAGGTGGTCCTTGTAGAGAAAGTAAAAACCGGTCAGAACCACCGGGACCATCCCAGCCAGCTGACTGTAAACCGACGCCCCGAACACGAGGGCCGCGGGTGGCTGCAGTTTCTGTGCCTGCATGGCGGCTTCAAAACACAACTGGATCACTCCAAAATATCCGGGTGCAGCGGGTATCATCACTCCAAAGGCGGTAATTCCTGTCAGGATCAATCCGGTGGAAAAATCAACATCCACCTGAAACGCGCGAAGTGCCATCACGGCGCTCAGTCCGTTCAGGGACCACTGAGCCAGCGAATTCAGCAGCGCCAGCAGAACCGTGCGGATGCTCCTCATCGAGTGCAGCCCTGCCGCTCCCTGCCGCAGCAGATCGAAGAGCTTTCGAGTGAGCCCGGCAGGCAGAAAGGGCACAAAAGACAACAGCTTCTCGATTGTCCGGATGAACCAGTCCGTCCAGATCAGGTAGATAGACGCAACCAGCACGACTGCGGACGCAAGCCCTGCGAAGATGACGGCACCCTGCTGATATTCCGGCGGCATCGAGGGTGCGTACAACAGGCCCACTCCGAACAGCAGCAGAATGGCGATTACGTCGAGGATGCGTTCGAGGACGATAGTCGAGAGCACAGTCCCTGAAGGCACACCGTGCCTGCGGTTGACAACATACACCCGCACGAATTCGCCAAGGTGAGCCGGCAGGACACTGTTCGCGGCAAAGCCAATCATTACGGGTCGAAACAACTGGGCAGTCGTCAGTTCCTTCGTCGGCCGCAACAGCCATTTCCAGCGCAGGGCCTTGAGCCAGTAGAAAACGAACAGCTGCAGCAGCAGCAGCGGCAGAGTGCTGTAGTCTGCTCCAAGAACTCCGGCTTTCAGGTCGGCCATGCGCACATTTCGCATCGACCACGCCATGGCCGCGATGGAAACAGCAATACCCAGCAGAATCAAAATGCGTCTTTTCATGGATGCCATATCGGCCGAAGTCTGGTCAAACGTCACTACAGTCGGTCTTCGGCGGGCCAGAGCACGTGTTTTGCGGCAGCGCCTCGCAGAAAATGCGGTCCAGACAGGCTGGTCGCCGACCATCGCGGCACAACCGGGGCCGAACGCCCTTCCTCGGAAACATCAAAATCCCTGACATCTGCAGGCTCCGCAGCCCGTTGGCAGTCGATTCGTTCGGTGAGGTCAATCGGCACGCTGCGTGTACGCATCAACGACGCGATCACATCTCTGCGAAGCAACAACCCACAAATCTCGCCGGATTCCCGAACCACGGGGATCACAGTAACCACGGCGGTTCGGAACAGTGGCAGAACTGTCGCCAGTCCAGCCTGCGGAGTCGTGGACGGCGCGTGGCGAGAAACGATCGTGCGAATTTCAGTGAGATCCGGGCTGCCCGACAACAACGCTCGTACGACGCAAGACTCACTGATGATCCCCGTAAAGCGTCCAGCTTCGTCCGTGGTCACCAGCACATCACAGTCGCTCACAATCAATCGCTCAGCCGCTTCCCGCAGACTGGTCGATTCCGGCAGTACGTTTGCCTGCCGCACTCGCATCAGATCCGATACAATCGAATACATTTCACTGCTCCTGCAACAACTCCTTAAATTCCACAACTCCTGCAACAGTCAAACGTGGAATACCAATCCTGCCGTGCAGGCAGCGCGCAGCGGATTTCCCGATTTTTGTTGCGAGGTGCTGGCAGACTTTGATGACTGCAGCAGTCGCAACGGATGTTCCGCATCAGCGATCTCCCTGCTTTTTTGTCTCCGGCAATTCCCGACATTCCGCCCGGAATTCACTTGCTTCGTCTCAGCTTCCGGTTCCTGCCCCGCTATCATCTCATGTCGCATCGACTCCAATCGACTCGCATTCCCCGCAGTTCCCTGCCTGCAGACCGGATCTTCAACCCATGCGATTTGTCGCCACCTGCCAGCTGATTGCTCTCTCTGTCTTCCTGCTGGCGGGCTGCCAAAGCTCCGATCAGCCCGCCAGCCAGTCGGCAGCCCCGGGCGATACTGCTCCAAACTCTCAATCTGCTGCTCTGTCCGCCAAACTGGCTCTCAACTGGTATCCCGAAGTCGAACACGGTGGTTTTCTTGCGGCCGACACACTGGGCCTCTTCAAAGCTCAAAACACGTCGGTCGAGATCATTCCGGGGGGCCCCGGTGCACCTCAGCTTGTCATCACCGAACTCGCCGCAGGCCGAATTCAATTCGCTGTTTCTGATGCGGATAACGTAGTCAAAGCCCGTGCCGCCGGAGTGCCCGTCGTGGCACTGCTGGCACCCTTCCAGGACTCGCCACGCTGTATCATGGTGCATGCCGCCTCAGGCTTCAAAACTCTTGCTGATCTCCGCGACATCGAACTTGCCATCAGCGACTCCCGGCCGTTTGCGCTCTGGATGAAGAAAAAACTGCCACTCACCAACGTCTCCATGGTCCCATTCAACGGACTGGTTGGCGAATTTCTCGTCAAGCCGGCCTTCGCTCAACAGGCCTTCGTCTTCAGCGAACCTTTCCTCGCAAAGGAACAGGGAAGCGATCCTCAGGTGCTCATGGTCTCCGACATCGGCTTCAACCCATACGCCAGCGTGCTTGTCACGACTGAACAGGTGATCAGCGAACAACCGGAACTTGTGAAGCGAGTGGTTGCTGCAAGTGTCGAGGGCTGGGCCGCCTATCTGCAGGATGCCACAGTCACCAACGCGGCCATCCATCAACTCAACAGCGAAATGAGCCCCGCAGCACTCGAATATGGCGTTGCCGCCATGAAGCCTCTCTGCGAAACCCCGGAGGGCATCGCCCCCTGCGGTATGCAGCTTGAACGCTGGCAAACACTCGTGCAGCAAATCGAAGATGTCGAGGACATCAAGCGCGGCAGCGTGAAGCCTGAAGAGTGCTTCACGCTCAAGTTTCTGCCCGCCGGAAAGGAAAAACAGACATCGGCAGCCAAATAGTGCCCCACTGCAAGCTCAGGCGGCCGGCATCTCGCCAATGGATTTACTTGCGGCGATTTTTCAGGAAATACATTCGCCCGTCTTCCGCTCCTCCCATAAAGTCCGGCACTCCGTCGCTCTCGAAATCCACCACAGTCGGGCTCACGTCATGCCCTTCAATGCTCTGTTTCGCCAGCGTTCCTGCAGGTTCCATCACCCACAGTCCGTCGCGATATTCCACCTGTCGCAGCAGATCCGCGTTGGCAGAATTCAACAGCAGGTCCATGCGACCGTCTCCGTCCCAGTCGGCAGCACAGAGTTTCCGCCGGCCACTGCGGCCCGCAAGTCCTGAAGTCAGTCGCAGCGGCTGATCATTGCGATCCACAAACGCTCGCCGAGGCGCCTTCAGCAATAGCTGCTGATCAACCTGCACACGCTCAAAAAAAGCCAGAAAACCCTCGTGGTCAAGCATCACCAGATCGGTGAGCTGATCGCCGTTGAAGTCTACAGCCAGCGGCGTGGTTCGCCATTGAGTCAGAAGTGCGGAGCCTTCAGGTTTGAGCCAGCCCCAGGCAAGTTCGGGCTGCGCTCCATTCCACTCCACCGCAACTGGTTCAGCAGCAGAAAAACGCGGCTCCTGACGGCTCCCCACATTTTTCAGCCAATGAACTTTGCCGAGGATGGAATTGAAGAGTACGTCAGGCAGACCGTCGTGGTCCCAGTCGGCGATGCTGAGTGTGGTGTAGCCCCACTTCGCTTCTGCCGGTCCCTGAATGCTGCCGTTGGGGCCCGCCTGTATCCGCAGTACTCCGGAATTCGTTCTCAACTTCTCCGGTGCAGCCCAGACAGGCTCCGCCTGACCTGGACCACTCTCGTTACGGAAGATCTCAATATAGCCCGCGGTATTGCCGGAGATGATGTCCGTATCTCCGTCGCCGTCCCAGTCAAACCCAACTGGCGTGGCCAGAGCTCCGCACTTGAGTGTGTCTGCCTGCTGCTGGAAGTAGACCGGCGGGTGAAAAATCGGCACATCCCGGTGATCAGCCGGCGTGACATTCTCCAGCAGAGCTACTCGGCCATCCTCGTCTCCCGTTACCAGATCCAAATCTCCGTCAAGGTCCCAGTCGAAGGCAATCGGAACAATCATCTGCAGTTCCATGGTCAGCGGCTGCTCGTCGGAAGCCTGCAGACGCCTGCCAGCGGCATATTGGGGGCTGACGCGGGTGCCGATGTTCTGGAAGTACGTCATTCCATCGAGAAATTCGCCACAAATCAGATCGAGGTCTCCGTCGGCGTCGAAGTCGGCGAAGTTTGGAGATGGACAGCCAAAAACCTCAAGCACCTGACCGGCCGCCTGCAGTTTTTGTGGCGGAGCATACTCCGGCGATGACTCAGTCCCGCGGTTCAGGAACACATACACCCAGCCGTGCAGAGGCCCATTGATCCAGTGTCCAGCGGCATCCCACGCATCGTCCCAGCCGTAGTCGCTCCAGTCCTCAATCCCAACGACCAGATCAGTCCGCTGGTCACCATCAAAATCGACCATTCGCCATTGATTATGACGCACTTTGGGGCCTTTGGGCTGAGTGCCCGCGGGTTTGTGAAAGCCGGGATCGACGGGAAGTCCGGATTTGATCGACAGCCCCGAGCGAGGAACGTTCTGATATTCAAAACCCGGTGAAAGTACCCGCAGCTGTCCGTTGACGTAGCTCGGCATCACGTAGTGCACAGTGCGGCTCAGCCATTTCGCAGGTCGGAAAATCGGAAACCGGTTGATGGATGTGCTGCCGGTTGCATTCTCGAAGAACCAAACACCGTTGAAAGGCTTGTCCGGACACGAAACCAGCAGATCAAAGTCGCCGTCGCCGTCTGCATCACAGGGAATGGGCCACGCCCAAAGCCCCACACCGAGATCGACGATCAGGCCGGGGTTGTTGTATTTGAGCGGTGTGAGCTCCTGAGAGCAGGCTGATTGAAAGCACGTGCTGCTCGAGGCGATGAGTGTCGCAGCGGTCGTCAGAAGGGTGTGTCGGAGCAGCGAAGAGGGCATAAAGTGCAGTCCGGCTGAAAAGGGGAAGGGCGTTCACTGATCGGCAAATGCGGCGAGTTGTCCGAAACTGCCCGCTGAAGCCACATGCTAGTCCGAAATCAGCGTGAATGCACCCTCACGACATTCAGCCGCCGGACGGTAGTCCAACGGCCTTGATTTTCTGGCAGAAGGGGGTGCCGGGGGGGCGAATCTGGGATGGTGAAACGGCGCGAACTCTGCCCATAGTCGCGTTTCGCTCCGTCGAAACGTACACCCAGCTTTTTCACTGCTGAAGACCTCAAAACACGACCGTTCCTCGCTCAAGCCAAAACCG
>Ga0172373_10001966_pt1 | contig 32376 bp, 36 predicted proteins | sample Lak10m_2_FD_114546 | JGI IMG/M metagenome (GOLD analysis project Ga0172373, IMG submission 114546) | Freshwater microbial communities from Kabuno Bay, South-Kivu, Congo - kab_092012_10m | ecosystem: Environmental > Aquatic > Freshwater > Lake | place: Democratic Republic of the Congo...
CTAAAGCGTATTCTGTTCCAATTTTTACCTTTTCAAGTGCAATAACATGCTTAGAGTCTACACCTTCAAAGTCATCCATAGGGATAAATTCAAAATAAACTTCGGACTGTGTCATCAGAAGCAGCTCACGTACATCTAGTTGATCTTGCATTCCGAAATAGCCTTCGGATGAATTATAGGATTCAACATAATTAATTTTTTTACCGATTAATTCATCAAATGTTGAGCGGTAAGGACCGAAATTCATGCCGCCGTGAATGTACAATTCGAGATTGGGCCAAACTTCATCAATAGATTTTTTATTACTGATTTCAAGTATTCTTCTTAGTAGGAGGGAAGTCCAACTTGGCATACCAGCGATAATGCAAACATTCTCGTTCACCACGGCCTTTGCCATTTGATCGAGTTTAATTTCCCAATTTCCTTGAAGTGCAATTTCCTTCGCAGGAGTTCTCCGCATTTCAGTCCACCAAGGTAAATGATCAATTATAATGGCGGAGAGATCTCCAATAAACACACCATTATTTTCTTTCCGAATTTCACCACTTCCCCCCACGATAAGATGTTTGGCATTAAATAATTTTCTATTTGGTAAATTGGCGTAGTATTGAGCTAAAAGATCTTTACCATTGGCATAATGATTCTCTTCTAGGGATTGAAGTGTTACTGGAATTAGTTTTTTTCTATCGGCAGTAGTTCCTGAAGATTGCGCAAACCACTTTGTTTCTCCTGGCCAAAGTACATTTTCTTCACCTTGTATAGCTCTATCAATATATGGTTTTAAACTTCCATAGTCTTGAAGAGGGATTTCATTTAATTGGACTTCTTCCCTTCCTAGTAAGTGCAGTTGTCCTCTGTAAAAATGAGTTTGCTGAAGTTGATAATACAAATATTCCTTGACACTTCTTTGTGCAGCAATTGGATTATCTCGGTAGAAGTATACTCGATTCATTCGTTTTCCAATAAACCAAGCAAAAACGGCATTAAACGCCATACAAGAATTATATTATCCCCAAATAAGGATAGATACTATGATACTCAAAAGTGCCAATGTATATAATGTACCAAAGCAACTGTTGAACTTTCAAAAAATGTATCTCCTTTTTTATCGTTTGAATGACCTCCCATGACGTGTTTTTTTTACAAATGTAGTAAGTAATTTAATTTGTTATAATCGAAAGTTAATTTCTTTTTAATCTCTTCCACCGAGCAATCTAAGTAGTGAAAGGAATAAATTAACAAATAAAATGTAAAGTTGTAATCCACCAATAAGCGACATTTTTTGCATCTGTTCGCTATTTAGACCTGATTGTGAAACTTGTTTAAGTTGTTGCATTTGGTAGGCAGTGAGTCCTGTAAAAACAAATACTCCGATGCACGAAATGATAAAGTCTAATTCACCACTTTTAGTAAACATGTTCACCAAAGAAGCGATGATCATTCCTATCAAAACCATGTACAGAAGGCTTCCAAATTTAGTTAGGTCAACTTTGGTAGTATATCCTAGTAAAGCCATTCCTCCAAATGCACCTGCACTCACAAAGAATGTTCGGATGATATCACCCATAGGAAAAGCAATGAAAATGGTACTTAAACTTAGTCCCATCAACGCAGAGTATGCGACAAAAAGCAAGGTTAAAATACCCATTGAAAAGCGTTCAACACCCCATTGGATCGCAAGACTGATTAAAATAGGTGAAAAAACCACGACATAAAATGTCATCGAAATTTGACCATCTGCAGTTAAAAATAGGTTTGCAAAGTATTGCAAATTAGTTCCTACCAAATAGGCTAAGATTCCGGAAATTCCCAATGCACCAAACATGTAGGTGTAAACGTTGCGGAAGAAAACGCGCGTGGCATCCGCAGTGTAATAATTGTTGTTGTATTCACTCATGACTAATGTAATTTTGCTTGTACTAAATTAATAAATTCTTTTCTCGTAGCGTCGTTTGTTAAAAATAAACCTGTAAATGCACTGGTAGTTGTTGCTGAATTCTGTTTTTGGACACCTCTCATTTGCATGCACATGTGAGCGCATTCGAGCACTACAGCTACACCTTGAGGCACTAAATTTCGTTGAACACAGTCCCTGATTTCAATGGTAAGTCTTTCTTGTACTTGCAAGCGTCTTGAATATGCGTCAACAACTCTAGGAATCTTGCTTAAACCTACAATTTTACCATTGGGAATATATGCTATGTGCGCTTTCCCAAAAAAGGGTAACATGTGATGTTCGCACAACGAGTAAACATCAATATCTTTTACAATGACCATTTCTGAGTATTCCTCATGAAAAATAGCTTGATTTATTAGTTCATCAGCGTTTAACTCGTATCCGTTTGTTAGAAATTTCATTGCTTTAGAGACGCGCTCCGGTGTTTTTTGCAACCCTTCACGATTGGGGTCTTCACCAAGTTGTTCAATGATTTTTCGGTAGTATTCTTCCATCTTTTTTGTTGTCTATTTCTTAACGGGAAATACTTAAAAAGGTTCTTTTCCCCCGAAATATTCTACAAAGTTGTTCTCTGTTTCTTCCAACTTGATCTTTGTCAATTCTCCACCTTCTTTTCGGATAGGTTCTTCTAAAATTTCCCAAATTGCGATAGCAACATTTTCGGTTGAGGCCATGACACCTTTTAAAAAGGGTACATCCAAATTTAAATTTTTATGATCAAGCGCTTCAATTACAAGTTCTTTTACCAATTTAGAAAGAGTCTTCAAATTCATTACAAACCCTGTGTCTTCGTTTGGAACACCTTTAACCGTCACCCATAATTCAAAGTTGTGTCCATGCCAATTTTTGTTGGCACATTTACCAAAGACCTCTTCATTTTTTTCTTCTGACCAATCTTCTTTGTAGAGCTTGTGTGCAGCGTTGAATGTTTCTCTTCGTGTAATGTATATTGGTTTCATGTTAGTGACTTTTCATCTATTGAACATTCTACAAATCCCTCGCTATCTATTTTTTGTAATAGTACAGGAACAATTTGGTTGACTAATTTTGAATTGAACTTATGTTTAACTTTTATATAATTATCCGTAAAACCGTAAATCCAACCGTTATCTTCTTCTTGCTCAAATAATACTACTCTTTTTGTATTTAGGTGTTGAGAATAAAAGTGTCTTTTTTTTCTATCCGAAAGTAAATGTAATTGTTTACTACGTTCTCTTCGAATTTCCATTGGAACCTTTTCACCAAGTTTAGGAGCTCCGGTATTGGCTCGTTCGGAATAAGTGAATACATGTAAATAACTCACGTCTAAATCTGTTAGAAAATTAACAGTGTCCATAAAATCCTCATCTGTTTCACCAGGAAATCCGACGATTACGTCTACTCCAATGCAACTGTGCGAATTGAATTTCTTAATGGTTTCAACTCGTTCTTTATACAATGATCTTTCATATTTACGTCGCATGAGCTTAAGTAAGCGATCGGATCCAGATTGCAATGGAATATGAAAATGGGGCATGAATTGACGCGATTCATTAAGGCAAAATTTTATAATTTCGTTGGACAGAAGGTTGGGTTCAATAGACGAAATTCTAAATCGTTCAATGCCTTTTATTTTATCTAATTCTTTTATTAGTGAATAAAAATTTTCTTCTGAACCTTGACCAAAATCTCCAATATTAACGCCAGTCAACACAACTTCTTTTACATCGGTTTTTGCAATCGTTTTGGCTTCTGTTACCGTTTTATCAATCGATGCATTTCTACTTTTTCCTCTGGCTAATGGAATTGTACAAAAGGTGCAGAAGTAATCGCATCCGTCTTGAATTTTTAGAAATGACCGCGTGCGATCTCCAAAGGAAAAGGAAGGAATAAACTCTACAACATTTTTTATATTCCCTTGAGCAATAATTACCTGTTCAGAGGTGTCATGCTTATCGATGTAATCAAGAATATTAAATTTTTCGTTCGCCCCAAGCACCAAATTTACCCCTGGAATTTTTCCTATTTCTTCTGGTTTTAATTGTGCGTAACACCCTACAATGGCAACAAAGGCTTCTGGGTTTATTTTTTTTGCCCGTTTCACCAACTGTTTACATTTTTTATCAGCATTTTCGGTAACGGAGCATGTATTTATTACATATATGTCTGGAACTTCTTCAAAGTCAACTTTAGCAATACCTGAATCCTCGAATAATCTAGAAATTGTCGATGTCTCAGAGAAGTTTAATTTGCAACCGAGTGTGTAAAAAGCAACTTTTTTGAATTGATTCATATCTTCATTGCAAAGGTACATAGTTCCGTGGTTATCTCAAACTTAAAACGTAACTTAGGGGCAGAAATTAGTGTTTGTTTTTCGATATGAAGAAATCGAAACTTTGGTTCAGTATTTTTGATTTTTCTTTTGATTACAAAGGAGATGAACCAAGTTTTTGGGATGACACGCAATTTAGATGGTCAGGTCGTTTCAAAGAAAATCTGAATTTAATATGCGATGAGCTAGAAACTTATTTGGAGCAGAATAAGCTTGATCCTTACTTTAATAAGCAAATGACCAACGAAAGAGATGTCTGGAAAACTGTTTCATTAAAAACCTGGGGTATAGAACTTTTGAAAAATCAGAAACATTTCCCAATTACAACCCAATTGATGAATGAATTCCCCGAAATTGTTTCACTTTCTTTTAATCGTCTCGAACCTAGTGGAAAAATTCTTCCTCATTGTGGTGATACAAACGCGATAATTCGATGTCATTTAGGTCTTATAATTCCGGAAGAAAATGAAAGATGTTATTTTACTGTTCGGGGAGAGTCAAAACCATGGAAACGAGGTGAATGGATTATTTTTACTGACGCTTTTGTGCACGAAGCCATTAACGACACGAATGAAGGAAGGTATATCTTGTTAATGGATGTAATGCGTGATGAATTCAGACCTAAAAAACGAAAGGTTTTATCAACAGTATTAACATCACTATTCCTTCAAAAAAGAGCCCAGCGTATTGGAATACTCTATAAATCTCCTCAATGGCTCATTGGAATTGTATCTTTCTTTCTTAAACCTTGTGCTTGGATTTCACTAAAACTGGTGAATCTTTTCAAGGTTTATTAGATTTTATTTTCATTTTTTTTATCAATTTTTTAATGCTTAAAGGAATGTTTCTATACAACTCCAATAACCATTTTCGATAACATTTTGCCAGGAAGGAATAGTAAAGTCGTTTTAGTAAATTGGGCACTTTTGTTTCTTCAGTCTGTTGATAACCAAAAATTGATAATTCATTCTTACAAATCCAATTAACTTCAGAAATTTCCGTTGAATTCATTTTTTCGTACTGTCCTATTTTTGAATCACTTGGTTTGCGATCTAAACCTGAATGAAAATCTTTGAGATGTTTAATAAATTCAGGATTGACATCTTCTTCCTTTTGAGCAATGAAAGAAGCAAAAACACCTTCAGTTTCAAGCATCTTTTCCTGAAAATCAACGCTTAAAAAAGTACAAATCTTCTCCAATTCAACCCTAGGTTGACTCACAAAATCCTCGTATTTTACCAAGGTGTAATTAGTTGGTAAGTGTTTAATATTTCTGTAAGTATCTCGCCATAAATAGCTTAAAAAAAGTGGATTTGATCGACCATTCAGTTTTCTATTTTGCTTTGAAATTATATTATCACGGACATCTCGAACTAGGACAACAAACTTTGAATTCGGAAAGAGTTTTCGTAATTCAGGAATATGAAAAAAGTACTTTATCTGCTTGTCTACAATATGTGTAATTGAACTTTTGTCTTTAACATCAATAAAATGCAAATAGGTTAACTTGACAATTCGTTCAAAATTCAGGATGCTTTTGTGATTCAATAAATTCTCTATAAAAATGTTCTTTTTACTGAAGTATAAATCAGTATTTTTTTCGGCCAACATAAAGAAAGAATTTACATAGTTAATGATTTCTTTTTCTTCCCAATTTGTTTTGTTTTTATAGGTATTCCAGAAATATAAGGCGAATGGTTCTTCACTTGGACATAAAATAGTGGAATTTAAATTCAGCATAAGACTCAATAATGAACTTCCTGTTCGTTCCGTACATAGAATGAAGTGAAGTTCAATTGCATCCAACTTTTCTTTGGAGAAAGTCATTTAGCTAGTTTTTTTTTGAATGGATAATGGAATATAATAAGACATTCTAGTTGCTAAAAAAAAGATTTTGTATATCAATAATACTGGCAAATGTTTTAGAAAAATAATTGTTTTTTCAAAAATACTTAATTTAATTTCGGAATAATAACCGAGTTGAGAACCAATTTTAGAATTAAAGAAATGCAGTGCTTTTAAATCTTTAATCGATAAATGATCAACCTTATTAATTTGTGAAAGGTCAAACTCATTTCTAGTTCGTTGATGTTTTATGGTCAATTCCTTTGTTGAAGAAAAATCCGGGATTGCCGACAAGCGATTATGGATCATGTTTTCTTCAAAGTCAAGCTCTAAAAATTCACAAATTCTTTGAGAAGTAGCCACAGGATCACTTATCAAATCCTCAAATTTAATAAGAAGCACATTAGTTGGATTTTTCCTGATTATTTCGAGGTATTTTTTTACTTGAACCTTCCACGAAAAATGATGAAACAAGCGCTTTAAATAGGAAATTTTTTGATTTTGAGTTGTAAGTGAATGAAACCTATCACGATAATCTCGGAGCAATATAATTTTTTTATTACCTTCAAAGGTTCTATTAAGTAAATCTATAAAATGATTATAAATTGGATTTTTATCCACGACACAAAGAATATCTTTCCTATGAGAATAATTAAGTTGAATCTCTTGTATGATCGCTTTAATAGTCTGAGGCTTAGTTTTTTGAAGATTGTTCAATAGGACTTTCTTATCTAAGCTCCATACCTTCTCAAAAGCCCTCATCCGAATCCAAAGTGCCGAAACTATTTTTTCATAATCATCATTCGTATAATTTGCTTTTTGAAAATGAATCGCGAGATTTAACGAAAAACTACTTTCTGGTAATCCAATAACTTTTGGATGAGCATTCAAAATTGACGTTAATAATGTCGACCCTGATCTATTTAGACTAAGAATAAAAACGTTAGAGATTGAATTTGGGTTATTCATTTAAATGCTATTTTGCAATTTTCTTTTCAATCTTTTTAGTTTGATTTTTGAAGGGATTTTATAAATGATTTTCCCTTTCCAAATATGCCATTTCGCTAATAAAAATTGCGGTAAATACAAGAGTATCAACCAATAGTAATTCTTTGTTCTTGTGCTTTTATGATATCCAAATTGGACCCCATAATCATTACAAATACTTTCAATTAATTGTACTTCACTTTCTTTCAACTCTTTCTTCCATTTCCCAACTGCATTTGTTGTAATCGGTTTGTTCAATAGAGAAAAATGTGCATGAACAAAATCATTTAAAGGATTAAATTCAACATCGAGATCATTTGAATTGTACTCAATTTGTTTGAAAACATCTTCATCAAATGGGACATTTAAAAAATTGCAAACTTCTGTGATTTTTTCACGAGGAAAAGTTACTAAATCCTCATACGTCAATACAAAACAATCCTTGTGATTTTTATTTTTTGCGAGTTCTTTTAGAAAGAACCTATTACGAAAAGCATTATAGGCAAGGTTTGTCGGTTTATTATTCTGCTTTTTATTTCTACTAAGCACGTTGTCTCGATAATCTCGAACTAATAAGATAAATTTGGCTATAGAATCAATTCTACGTAGTTCCGGAATAAACAGTGAATATTGGGGATTTTTATCTACATACACTTTTTTAGCCCCTTTGGAATCAATGATTTGAAATTGCTCAAAGACTTTATTATAAAAACCAGAATAAGTTTCATATTCCAAATCTTCAAAAACAACATTAGAAATAGAAACAAGTGCTTTAGGTCGCATCAATTGCATTGTATCTAGATACTCTTTTGTATATTTCTCTAATTCAATTGATTTTTTTTGAATATTTTGAAAATCATTTGCAAAAAAAAGTACCAAAGGAACCTCAGGAACTGCTTTTATTTCTGGATGATTATTCAGTAAATACGTCAGTAAGGTACTTCCGGATCGACCAATACCTATAATATAAACCATACACGTTAAATTTCTCCTTTCAGAATTTTTTCTTTAAAAGCCTTTAAATTCTTCAATTCTTTCGTTAGCAGATTGAGCCTGTCCTCCTCGGTTTGTGTTCGATTGGTTTTCTTTAACAAGGCCTCTTTTTCTTTTTTAAATTCTTGCGCTCCTTTCTGAAAATACGATAAGGCTTTATCACGTTGTTTTAGATTTAAATAACCATTACCCATTTGAACATATTGCGGACCATGTTGCTCTTCAGGAAATTCTTTAATAAGCTGTTCTTGAATAGATATTAACCAACCATAATCGTTGAGTTGGATAGCGAATTTCTCTTCAATTTGGAAGATGTTCTTATCGCTCCGAGAAAGTTCGTGCGTCTTTTTAAAATAGATTTTGGCGGAATCAATGTATTGATTTTTAAGCTTAGAAAGTGAAGGCGATATGGCTGCTTTAGTAATGTTATTTTCAATTAGAATTTGATTAAATATTTGGGAATTAAATTGCAAAATACCGTTTAAGATACCTTGAGGATTTGATTGTATAAATTGGTTAACGTTATCACTCATTTTAGAAGCGAATGAATTTTTCTTCAGCGATTCTGAGAGATTTCCTAAGTTTTGAGCATTCGCTTTAATTTGAAATGCCAATTGATCTCTCGAAAATTTCTTTGCGAAATCGCGAATGTTTAAGTCAAATTGCTTGGTAATGGCGAAGGTTTTAAATAATTCATTTTTAAAATAAATGGCCAAAACTTGTTTTTCAGTAGATTTGATTGAAGATTCGTTAGTGTCAACCGAGTTATTAAGCTTCTCTAATTCTAAAAATCCTTCCGCTAATTTTGCATAACTGTTGGCACAATTTAACATACCTTCTTTGTAGGATGGATTTACCTTGACGGAATGTTTGAATAAACTTAAGGCCTTTTCATAATCGTAATAAAAGGTGTAAAGTAAGACACCTCGGTTATTCAAATTAGATTCGTAATCTCCATAAAGTGAAAGTGATTTTTCATACATCATCAAGGCGGAATCAACTTTTTCCATCAGTACTTCAAAGGTGGCATTTCCATTCTTTTGAATATCCATTACCTCGAGCTGGTACTCAGATCCTAAAAGAGAATTAGCTTTAACTGAATTAGGAACATGTTTAATATCATTTAAATACAAAGATTTTTTTGAATGCCAGACACTATTTCTATTTATAGAATAAACCAAACTTGGGAGTATAACGATTAACAAAGGAATTATAAGTTTACTTGATAGTCTTCCAGAAAGAAACTCATCTTTTTTCCATTGGGAAAATAGGTAGGCCAACACAATACAAAAACCAATTGACGCCGAAAAAGCAAATCGTTCAGCGAAAATTCCAACCATTGGAGATAACAAATTTGCCACGCCACCGATTGCCAAAAAGAAAAACAAAATTCCAAAAGACAATTTGGATTTACTCCTAAATCCTTTAATGGCAAAATACAATGCGATCGCCATTATAAGTAATCCCAAATAAAATTGCCAATCACCAAAGCCCACCAAAGGAATGGCATCAAAACCGTAATAAAAAGCCAAGGGATAAGGTAAAATTAGTTTCTGAATGTACAACCAATTCGTGTAAAAAAACATAGGGATTCGATCGATAAAGTCCATTTCGAATAATGGGTTTTCGAAATAAGAAAACTTTCGAGTTGATGATTCTTGTAATCCAAGAAAATAATTTTTGAATAAGTTGAAGCAAATCTTCATAGAAAATAATAGGAGAAACGTCAATCCTATAGTCTTCAATTTGACGTCTCGGAAAAAATAAATCATCAGCGGAATACTTACAATGAATGGTAAATTAGACTTTTTACTGAGCAAGGAGAGTAGAATAAACAAAGCAATCCATCCAATTCTCCAGATTTTCTTTTGGTCTAACCATTTGAAAGTTTGAATTGCCGCCAACAAAGCAAATAATAGACTTAGTAATTCATCGCGGTTTTTAATACTGTTAACCACTTCGGAATGAATGGGATGAATCATGAAAAGAACCGTAATAACGGCCGAAAGTGTAGAGGCCTTTCCTTGAAATAAAACTTGAAGTAATTGGAAAAGAAAAACACCAATAAGCGCATACAGAATTACATTGATGGCATGCGAATAATGCACTCGGTTTTCACTGTTTTTAAATAAGGACCACTCTATAGCGAAAGTATAAATAGAAACAGGTCGGTATTCGTAATTTTGCTTTCCATCGATGAAGGAGTGACTCGTAAAGATCTTTCCGAAGCCCCAAATTCCTTTTTCAGTGAGTTCATTTTTTTGATTCACCGTAGTTGTTACGTATTCATCATCCATGGAATAACCATTTTTTATGGAGTTACCATAAAACAGGAAAGCCAATAAAAAACAAATCCACCACATGTTTTTAATGGAAAAGAAAGGATTTTCAACTCCAATATTTAATGTGTTTTGCTGTTGATTTTTTAAATTCTGAGTGCTAGTTTTCTTTGCCAAAGGCTTAGTTTTTAACGAAGTTAATTCATTTTTTACAAATCATGAATAACTCAGAGCCTTGTCTTGGTTTAATAGAATTATAACAGGAAGCAAAAGAAATTTCATTATAATGCTCAGAAAAATAAGTTTCATATTCTTCTTTATCTCCTCCAAATGGCGGTCCACCTGAGAATTCTCTGTTAAATAAAACACCGACAAGCTTACCTCCGTTGACTAGTAATTCTGAACTCTTTTGAGCATACTTTGCTCTAAGTTTAGGCGAGATAGCGCAGAAAAAAGTCTGTTCGACAATTAAATCGAAACTTTCGTTTAACGTAAAGAAATCAGCATGTACAAAATAGCGATCCTCAATTTTAGGATTTCTATTCTTGAGTTGTTTCAATGGTATTTCGCTTAAGTCAACGACGTAAACATTACTGAAGCCGAGGTTCCAGAGATATTCTGCCTCGTAGGCATTGCCACAACCAGGAATTAAAATTCGGATAGTTTTATCTGTAAGTTGATCGAAGTAAGTTTTTAAGGGCGTGGTGATCGCACCTACGTCCCAACCTGTTTCAGCATTTTGGTAGCGGTTTGTCCAATAACTCTCGTTTAGTTCCAACATTGTTAAATTGTTTTAAGTTGCTTTTCCACGTAATTAAACAGTAGTTTTCTTTTCTGAATTTCAATTCTGAAGTATTTCTCGCGTTTTTTATGTTGAAATGGTTTTTTATAAAAACCGAAAGTTAAAACATTCCAACTTTTCGCTAGTAAGCTTAGTTTAGGTTCAAAAGAAACGTCTATAATTCCAATTGTGGAGACTTCTTCATCAATTTCAGGACTTATCGAAAGTGTTAAAATATGTTCCTTAACGATTTCAGATAAATGAGCGTATTTACTCAAATAATTACTGTCGATTTGCGATGATTTCAGCATTTTACTCGCTTGAAAATCAAGGTCAACAAAATGTTGATGTAATTCATTTATGGTCATAAAAGTGAGAGAAATTGACGAATTTTTTCAAAAATATACTCTTGTTCTTCTTCTTTCAAACAATAAGGTGGGTTTATGAAAATGACATTCCCTAAAGGACGTAATAACAAACCGTTTTTCAGAAAGAAAAGGTATGCTTCCTCTTTTAGCGTTGAAAAATAACCGTGTTGATCATTTTCAATCTCAATCGCTAAAATTGTCCCTAGATTTCTAACCGAAACGGGCAACTCTTTTCCTTTTATTTCCTGCGCAAACTCCTCATTCATTCGGCAAATACGTGCTATGTTTTCCCAAGTAGATTCTCGCTCAAAAAGTGTTAAACTCGCACAAGCCGCAGCACATGCTAAGGGATTACCTGTAAAAGAGTGTCCATGTAACATGGCTTTGTGTTTTTGATCGTTCCAAAAACCTGCATAAATTTTTTGTGACGTAACAGTTAAACCAAGTGGTAAAACACCTCCTGTAAGTCCTTTTGATAAACAAACAATATCGGGAATTTGCTTCAAATGATCGAGCGCAAACATTTTACCTGTTCTTCCCCATGCCGTCATAACTTCATCAAAAATTACCAACGCTTCGTAGGAACGTGCCATTTCCACCAATTTATCAAGAAAGAAACTACTGTAAGTGCGCATTCCTGAAGAACCTTGAATCAGGGGTTCTACAATTAAAGTGGCATAATCTCCTGAACTCAAATATTCATCAGCCATCTCGAGCACGTCCATTTCATTTTTTTCATTCGGAAAATCAATAAAGTCTACGCTAAAAAAATAATCTTCAAAGGGAACATTAAAGTAATCTCGCTCTCCGGCAGACATGGCACCAAAGGTATCGCCGTGATATGCACCTCTCATGGCCAGAATTTTTTTCTTTTTAATTCCTTGATTGTGCCAAAACTGAATGGCCATTTTTAAAGCTACCTCAACCGCTGTTGATCCATTGTCTGAGAAGAACACTTTTTCTAGATCCGAAGGTAGTAGCGTTGCAACACGTTGTGCTAACTCTATTGCCTTGTGATGTGTGGCACCGGCAAAAATAACATGATCAACTTTTGAAAATTGTTCGTGAATGGCTCGTTGAATTTCTGAATTGCCATGTCCATGTACATTAACCCACCAAGAAGAATTGCAATCTAAAAGCGTATTTCCGTCTTCCAAGTATAACGTTGCATCCTTGGCCGACTCCACAACGAATGGATGAGGTTCCGTTTTTTCTTGCGTGAAAGGATGCCAAACATATTTCCTATCTAATTCGTTCCAGTTCATGTGTTAAGTTAAGGTAAATTTCTTCACCATAGGTTTCGCAATAGGCTTCAATAGTTTCGTCTGTGAAAGGCTCGAGAATGGGTATTTTTGCAAGAACAGGAAGATTCGTATGCCTAATAATGATCTCCTCCGTACCCGGCAGCGCTTCACCAACGAATATAATACCAAGGATAGGAATTTGTTGACTTTTCAATGCTTTAACAGAAAGTAAAGTGTGATTAATACTTCCTAAATAATGACGAGAAACGAGCACTACTGGAATCTTTAATTGTTCGATTAAGGTCAAAATGGTGTCTCCATCTGAATTGATAGGAACTAACAAGCCTCCGGCTCCCTCTACAATTAAATTTCGGTCAGTTTCAGGTAATTTAAAATCAGTTACCTTTAACGTTATCCCGTCTATTTCAGCTGCGGCATGAGGAGAAAGAGGTTGAGAAAGTAAAAATTGTTCGGGAAATGCTTGAAAGTTTTCGCCTTGAATCGATGTAACTTTTTGCGAATCAAGCGCATGTAACTCACCTGATTGCAACGGTTTCCAATAATCTGCCGACCAAACCCGACATAAAACTTTACTCACCAACGTTTTTCCAACATCAGTTCCAATTCCGGTAATAAAAATTTTAGCACTCATTTGCTTTGCAAAAATAAGCAAGGAATTCTCTATTTCCATCACCACCCAAAATTGGAGAATCGATAATGTCAATAAATTCTAGTTGATTTTGTCGTGCAGAGGTTTTGATATTTTCTGTTATTTCAGGATAAAGGAGTTTATTTACCACGATGCCATTTTTATTAAGGTTTTCTTTGCCAACCTCAAATTGTGGTTTGATGAGTAAGACGACTTTTGCTCCATTCTTTAAAAATGGATGCAGAAAGGGCAATACCTTGGTGAGAGATATAAAGGATACATCGACAACTAGAAAATCTATAATATCAGAAACAAGATTATTTGTTAATTCCCGAACATGGGTTTTTTCTAGGTTAACAATGCGATTGTCGTTTCTCAATTTTGAATGCAATTGATGTTGTCCAACATCCACTGCATACACTTTATTTGCCCCAAGATGCAAGAGGACTTCGGTAAATCCACCTGTTGACGCTCCAATATCAAGACATGTTTCATTAGCTGCTGATAAATTCCATTTTTCAATTGCTGCGAGAAGTTTAATGGCGCCTTTTGACACCCATGGAATTTCATCTTCGATTAGCTGTATGGTAACTTCGTCAGGGTATTTTTTTCCTGGCTTAGTTACGAGAATTCCTTCTACAAGTACACCGTGTGTTGTAATGACTTGTTCAGCTCTTGTTCTTGTGCTTACCAGTCCTTTATTTACGAGAATAACATCTAGGCGAGTCAAATCTTCTTAGGGTTTAAACCTGTATAATAATCTATTTTCAACACCTTTGATAGAAAGGAAAATTTCACTTTCATTTTGATTATAGGCAAAATCACGGATGTCAAATCTGAGTGTTTCAATGATTTGCTTTTTGCACATGTCATTATTTGCTTTATGAACCAAAACCACAGAACGTATAGGTGGCATTGATTTCGAAATCATGGTACTTCCAACTAAGTTAAATTCATGAGGCTGACAACCGCCGCTGTAGCTAACTTCTAAATTGATGATGTTACCCTCAATTGAGGCATTGAGTATATTTATGTTATCGCTCACTTGATTTATATCTCCAAGTTCTGCCTTTTTTTCTGTGTTCATTTCTTTTACGTGCTGTTTTTTAGTTTTTGCCTCACGAGAAGATTTACAACTTATGGAAAGGATAACAATAAATAGGAATAAGATAGGTTTCATAATATTCATTTCTTTTCGCTCTTCAAAGATAATACCATTTACCTAATTTCTTGGAGCGGCAGTTCCAATATAATGGTAGGTTAATTTCGTTTTCCAACCTTGTAATATCAAATCGATAACATCATTTGGTGTTTTGGAATAACATAATTCACTTAAGTTAATAATCTGTGTACTGTATTCCAATGATCTACACGTATCTCCGCTAGGAATTATTACCAATTTAATATTCCTTTTAGGTGGATATACACTGGCATCAGAAAGCGTTCCATAAAATTCAAATTTATCTTTTCCGTTGCATGATGCTTGGTATTCAAAGGAAAGGTATAAATAGTTTCCGTCCAAAGAAACGTCATTAATTTTGTAATTAGCAGTAGGTGGAAATGTTTCGGTTAATTGACCCATAAGTGTTGGTTTTTCCATCTTTTTGCCTGTTAGCAGAGCGGCATTCATGTTTTTATTTGAACTGCAGGAAGAAATTATGAATAGAATTAGGATGCTGTATAAAATCGGATTATTTTTCATTATGCTCTTGGTTTAACGAAAGTATGGTATTTTTGCCTTGGAATGAAAACCAAAACGAAAAAAAAGAATAAAGTTAACGTTGTCACCTTAGGTTGCTCCAAAAATGTTTTCGACTCCGAAGTTTTGATGGCCCAATTAAAAGCCAATCAATTTGAGGTGGAGCATGAATCTCAGGAGGACGACGCAGAAATTGTCATCATTAACACCTGTGGTTTTATTGACAACGCGAAACAAGAATCTATTGATACGATTATGCGATTTGCGGATGCAAAAGCAGAAGGACTTGTGGATAAGGTTTACGTTACAGGGTGTTTGTCAGAACGCTACAGAGACGACCTTGAAAAAGAAATTCCGGAGGTAGATGCCTACTTTGGAACCAGAGAATTACCTAGGCTTCTAAAAACCTTGAAAGCTGATTACAAACATGAGCTAGTAGGCGAGAGGTTATTAACAACACCTAATCATTATGCCTATTTTAAAATCGCAGAGGGTTGTGATAGGCCTTGTTCATTTTGTGCAATTCCATTAATGAGGGGAAAACATTCTTCAACCCCGATTGAAGATCTTGTTAAAAGTGCAACATCCTTAGCTGCAAATGGCGTTAAGGAATTGATTTTGATTGCTCAAGATTTGACCTATTATGGCCTAGATTTATACAAAAAAAGGGCACTTTCGGATTTATTAAAAAGACTTTCTGATGTCGAAGGTATTTCTTGGATAAGGTTGCATTATGCATTTCCTGCAGGTTTTCCTATGGATGTGTTAGATGTTATGAACGAACGTGAAAACATTTGCAAGTATCTCGACATGCCGTTGCAACATGGTTCTACGAAAATATTGCAGGCCATGAGACGAGGGATTACTCGAGAAAAAACTGAGGAATTGGTTCAGGCTATTCGTCAAAAAGTTCCCGATATTGCCTTGCGTACCACATTGATCGCAGGTTATCCAGGTGAAACAGAGGCAGATTTTCAGGAAATGTACGATTGGGTCGAGCGTTCTAAATTTGACCGATTGGGTATTTTTACCTACTCGCACGAAGAAAATACCCACGCATTTAATTTCAAGGATTCAGTTCCAAAAAAGATCAAACAAAAACGTGCAGATGCTATTATGGAATTGCAATCGGGTATCAGTTATGAACTCAATCAAATTAAAATTGGCAAGCAATACAAGGTGCTTTTTGATAGAACAGAAGGAGATTGTTTTATTGGCAGAACAGAATTTGATTCTCCCGAAGTTGACAATGAAGTTCTTGTGAAAAAAACAGATGGTTACATTCGATTGGGTGATTTTACAACCATAGAAATTACAGATGCGGATCATTATGATTTATATGGGAAAATAGTAGAATGAAATTTCTTTTAATGTTATTTCTTATGTGCTGTTTTATACGTTCTACTTTGTTAGCACAAGATTTAGGTTCGGATAAATTACGTTCCTCATATGTTTATAGCCTTCCCACAGAAAAAGGAAAAAAAGTTTTTATCTCTCAAGGTTATAAAGGTTGGTTTTCACACAAAAAGCAATTTGCTCTTGATTTCAAATTAAAGGAAGGAAGTCCGATTTATGCGGCAAGAGAGGGGGTGGTATACAAATGCGCTTCTCATAACACCAAAGGTGGGATGAAGAAAAAGTATTTATCTCAAGGTAATCACATAATTATTCAGCATGAAGATGGGTCATATGCAGCATATTGGCACCTAAAACATAACGGCGTTAGTGTAGTCAAAGGTGAAAAAGTTGCTAAAGGTCAGCAAATTGGATATTCAGGAAATACCGGATATTCCACCTCGGCGCATTTACATTTCGAGGTTTACACTTACAATGATAAGGGAAATCAGGTAACATTTCCAACTCAATTTGAAACGTCTAAAGGAATTAGACAGTTAAAAGCGTACAGATTTTACCGAAGATAATAGTAACTTCGTCAAAAAAAAGTAATAATGCGTGTTTACCTTGATAATGCCGCCACAACACCAATTGCACCTGAGGTTATTGATGTGATGCTGACGGTCATGAAAGAAAATTTTGGAAATCCTTCGTCTACACATTTTTATGGTAGAAATGCAAAAGCCAATATCGAAAATGCGCGAAGAACAGTTGCAAAATTACTAAATTGTGCACCTTCTGAAATTATTTTTATGTCGGGAGGAACGGAAGCAGATAATATGGCAATTCATGCCTCATTAAACGTTTTAGGAGTTAAAAGAATAATCACAACAACTATAGAGCATCATGCTGTTGGACATACCGTTGAGTATTTAAGTGACAATGAAAATGTACAATTGGATTATGTGCGCGTTTCGAATACCGGTGTTGTTGATCTTGATCATTTAGAACAATTGTTGCAGGAAAACAAGAAAACTTTGGTAAGTTTAATGCATGCCAATAACGAGATTTCTACCTTACTTCCGCTAACTAAAGTTTCAGAAATCTGCAGAAAATACGGTGCTTTTTTTCATTCTGATACCGTTCAAACGATGGGCCATTATGCATTTGATTTACAATCATTAGATATCGATTTCGTGACATGTGCCGCTCATAAATTTCACGGTCCAAAAGGCATTGGTTTTCTTTATGTAAATCGTAAAACAAAAACGGAGGCATTTATTCACGGAGGTGCACAAGAACGTGGATTGAGGGGAGGAACAGAAAATATTTATGGAATTGTAGGATTAGCTAAAGCCATGGAATTAGCATACGAACATTTGGATGAACACAAGAGACACGTGCAATCTATCAAAGATCATATGATTTCAGAGCTTAAAAAAATATTCCCAACTGTTTATTTTCATGGTGAAACGGAACCATCAATTTCTCTTTATACCGTCTTAAACGTTTGTTTACCAGCCACAGAAAAATCGAATATGTTACTGTTTACTCTTGATTTGAAAGGAGTAGCGGTAAGTGGTGGTAGTGCCTGTTCATCAGGAGCAAATAAAGGTTCGCATGTATTGGAAGGCATTGGCGCCGATATGACAAGACCGAATGTTCGGTTTTCATTTTCTCGTTATACTACCAAGGAAGAAATCAATTTTGCCATCGAACAATTGAATTCAATCTACAAGCAAAACCTATAGTCGACACATCATGAGGATATTATTCCTAACCTCGGCTCATTCCTCTCTCGATGATAGAATTTTCTACCATCAGGCAAGAACATTAAGAGTTGATAATCAAATTTCGATTTATTCAACCTATGCCGGAATTATAGGTGAAAAAGATGGTATTACTCTGACTTTTGATGAGAGAATATTTACATCTCGAAAAGAAAAAATTGCTGCATTTTCAAATAAATGTGAAGAGTTTCAACCGGATGTAGTTATATGTTCGGAACCGATTCCAATAATTGGGGCACATCAACAAAGAAAAAAAAATAAATCTTCAAAGTATAGAATTTTGTATGATGTTACCGAGTTTTATCCGTCAAAAAAGAACCTTCAGGGCTATAAAGGACTTAAACGATTGGTTAGAACTATAGCCATGGTGCAATTGAATAAAAAGGCAGCAGCTTCGGTAGATGGTTTTATTTTTGGAGAATATTTCAAGTCGCTTTTTTATAAGGCACATTTCAGGAGGAAGGAAAGTGTTTATTTACCTTATTATCAAGATCTTTCTTATTTCCCACAATATCAATTGCCACCTGATGAGTTTGTTATTGGATACTCGGGGAAATTTTCAGAAGAGAAAGGAATCTTTCGATTTGCTGAGGTTTTAAATCAATTTTCACAACGTCATAATAGTGAAAATTGGAAAGTAGTTTTAATTGGATGGTTTGCAGACAAACAAACCGAAGAAGAGTTTTATTTTCGAACTAAAGATTTTCAAATTGAACTCAAAGAGAGCATGTCCTTTGAAACGTACTGTAAATCACTTTCTGAATTTTCGGTTTTCATGGATCTTCGGGATACGGATGCCGAAAACAACCTGTGTGTCCCCATAAAACTCTTTACATATGCTTCAGTTGGTCGCCCAGTAATTTATTCCGCTCTTCAAGCAATCGAAACGGCATATCCAAATGAGAACTTTATAACCAATAAGCGTTCCGAGGACACACAAGGCATGGTAGATAAACTATCTTATTACTTTGAAAATAGAGCGGCTTTGGAAATTGATTGTGAGGCAGCTATTCAATTTGCTCGTATTCATCAATGGGATGCAATAAAAGATGATTTTGTTCGCTTTGTAACAAATACATGAGAGATAGAAAAGAATTAATTTCTACGTTATCGTCCAGACTATTGGCAATGGCTTCATCCTTTGGACTTGTGATGATTTCCTCTCTATTGTTGGGGGCTGAGGGTAGGGGATATATTTCACTTACCATAACAGATGCTGCACTTGTGGCAATTTTCTCTAATATACTATCAGGAAGTTCGGCCATGTTTTACCTCCATAAAATTAGGCCTGGAAAGGTTTTTTACACAGCACTTTTATGGATAATAGTATGCTCATTCATTGGAAGTGGTATTTTATCGCTCATACATTCTTCACCATTTTTACTGCTTTTTTTACTTTGTGTGGCTCTTTCTTTTCATTCCTTGATTTTTAATCAATTATTTGCCAATCAGAAATTTATACAGGGAAATGTATTAACGGTTTTAGTTCAGTTTACTTTTTTAGTAGGTCTACTTCCTTTTTTGATTTTCAAATGGTCAATTAATTGGGAAATGTATTTTGTTTTCCAAATTTCGATTTGGTTTATCGTTTCTTTAATCTTCCTGAAACCATTAAAAATTGAATTTGTTGATTTCACTCAATTGAAAAAAATATTTAGCTATGGATTTAAAAATGAACTAAGTTTTTTCTTTCAATTTCTGAGTTATCGTTTGAGTTATTTTTTTGTTTTTCATCAACTCGGAGTAAGTTCTTTGGGAGTCTTCGGCGTCATGGTTATTATTGCAGAATCCGTTTGGGTTATTAGTAAGAGCTTTTCATCTGTGTCTTTTGCAAAACAATTGCAAGACGAGGATCTTTCCCGATCAATAGAACGGACCAATTATTACACAAAGCTTTCATTTCTTCTAAGTTCAATTGTACTATTTGTATTGATTTTAATTCCTGAAAATTGGTATGTTGTCATTTTTAGCAAGGAATTTAGAGGTTTAAAAGAAATTTTATTGATTGTTTCGCCAGGAATTTTGGCAATGTCAGGTTCAACTGTTATTGGTCATTTTTTTGCAGCTCAAAACAGACAATGGGTTTTAATTTTAAAATCTCTGGCCGGAGTACTGATAACAATCATTTTAACACCTTATATGTTAGATTTCTATGGTATTTGGGGAGCAGCGTTGGCAATGAGTATAGCTTACATCGTAAGTTCATCTGTACTTTTTCTGAAATATTCTAACGTAATTAAACAGAAGTCGTCTATTTAAAGGTATATTTTTTCTGAAGGATATAACTTACTATTACAACCAAACAACTTGCTATGACGTTGCTAATTGATGGAAATATCCCAAGAATATCTATGAAAAATTTGAGTAAGGTCCAAGAAACGATGCTAGAAACAAGTGAACTAACACCATATCGAAAAAGTTGAATTCTTCCTTTCAATTCACTTTCGGTGAAAACTACGTATTTCATAAGTAAAAATCCGATTGAAAAACTTATGATAAAACACAACATAGCACTTGCCGTGTAAGCACTCAAAGTGAATTGCGAAAACTCGAGGTTATCTTTTGTAAAAAGAAATTGATAAAACATGAAAAACAAAATCCAACTCAAGACTAAATTCCCTCCTCCACAAGCCGCATATAAGAAAGTTCTTTTGTCCATAAATTTGGAAAAAATAGGATAAAAAAACATAATTGCCTTGGTTAAAGTGCTGGTCATAAATTAATTTTTACATCATATCCCGAATGCCTACGAATATTAAAGACATTTTGTTCATCAAAATATAGGTATTGACCTCTTATGCCGGTTAGAACACCTTTTATAGTTGGGTATTCATCTAGTGTGATTGATCGAACAGTATCTGGGTAGTTATTTACAGGGTAGTGTATTGATAATATGTCGTCATTCTCTGTCCAGAAAACGGATAAGTCAGAGGGCATTTGCTCATGTGCTTCCCATTTTTCTTGAATTAGGTCAATTTCACTTTCTCTTTTGTTGATCAGCATGTTTTTCCAATTGGTTTTGTCGGTATAAAAGTCCTTCATCGCCACTTCGATTATTCCTGCTTGGTATCGATTTTCAGTCTCAGCCACAACGATTACCTCTGCTGCTCCTTGATCAATCCATCGGGTAGGAATTTGAGTTTTTCGTGTGACGCCCACTTTAACAATATCCGTACAGGCAAGGTAAACGACATGCGGTTGCAAATGGTGTAATTGTTCGTACAAAACATCTCTACCTTCACCGAGGTGAGCACGACAAAGTTCTGGTTTCAAAATGCATGGACTTGCCTCAGGTGCAGTTTGAAAACAAGTAAAACAAAATCCTTCTCCAAAACTTTTTTTAGTCGATTTTTTGCATTTCGAGCAGATGATTTTTCCAGACCATGATATCGATAATTCCTTCCCTAAAAAGTCATTTAGACTCAACAAGGAATCGTTATCTTCTAAAAAATAATGAACCGGTGAATTTAATCTTGTTCGAAGCTTTGATAGAATCATTCAGACGGTAAAATATTCATTTTTTCTGCAAAATGATAGCAGTAATCTCGTAAATCTTCGGAGATTAGGTGCTCGCCTGTGGCCTTTTCAAAGGTGTCAGCCATGGTTAAAAGTGTTTGATGAAAAAACTGCTTCATCTCATCAATCGTCATGTCTTTAGTCCATAAATCTATTTTCATTGTATTTTTCTCTTTTACGTCCCAAATTGAGAGTAAAAAAGCGGCAGCCTCTGAATCGTTTATTCCGCCATCAGTGGCACTCCAATTCATTTTCATTGGAAGATGGTTAGCGTCGAGATCTATTTGTATAGAAATAGAAGAAGTTTTCGCAACATTATCGGCCATGTTTATTTTAAGGTTTATAAGATTTGTAAATTTGTTCTGCTGAAGCGCTCATCAATTTATCTAATTTGAAATCTTCTGACGCATTTTCTTTCATGAATTCTTGCACCATTCTGAATCCAATGAATTTTCCTATTCGGTCAGGACTTTCGTTTTTACCGTCTTTTTCTAGGTTTGGTGTAAAAGGTCCTTCAGAAAATAAATTCATAATGGTCTTCTCGCTTGATTGAAAAAGTAATTCATTTTCAACGAGGAAAGACCAAATTGCTTTTTCTTGGTCGTGTGACCAGTCTAATTTACTTCTGTCATAACGCAGAATTTGCTCCTCAGCCATATTTGGGAAAGCAGCATGAAGAAAGTATAAAATTTTGCCATAGCGCACAGCTTCGTGAATGACATCTGCTTGTTCATTTTTCTTTACAGGAAAAAAGAATTGTTCCAACCAAGCTTCCACAACATCTCGTTTTAAGTATTCTTTCTTGTAGCCATTCGTTGTCCAATTGTGTACAAATTGATTTAATGGAGGCATTTGAAGCAAGGATAAATTCCCGCCTATGTACTTCTCCTCTTGTACGATAATGCTCTTTTCTTTTGGAATTACGAAAGCTCCAATTGGTATATCCGTTGGTTGATTGTTTACAATCGCATTTACACAAAAACAAGTATTAGCGAAAATTATCTTTCTCGGAAATTCTCCTGAAGGATGGTGAATTTTAAGTCGTTTAAAGGCATCGGTTATTTCTCCTTTCAATTTTTCATCAGTTGTAATATTTTGAGTGCCTTGTTCAATTTGTTGAATGTCTTTATAGGAAAAAAAATCCTTAGTTTTTCTCACGTAAATAGAATCGACATCCACATCAATACCGAGACAACCCGCCATCACATATTCTAAGATTTCAGAGTTGTTTTTTTTATACTCGTCCCGTAATTTTAACAGTTGTAAACTATCACTTGATTTTAGTTCTTTATTCAAATCAACAAAAGAAAGTTCAAGTTCGACATCTGATATGTCTACGTCAAATGGATCAAATGGCTTGCGGAGAATGAAATAGAGCAAAACAGCAATACTTAAAAGAATCCCTATTCCTATCCATATCCATGTTTTTCGTGTCAAGACTTTTGTTATTTTTGTCAAAAATAGTAATTATGATGGTATCACATAGAATTGTATTAATATCAGCACTTACACTATGTTCTTTTGTATCTATCGCACAAAAGAATGTAGACGTAAACGGTGTTAGCCATATTTCTAAGCCAATTCAAGCCGGGCTTACAATGCATTCTGGCGTAAATATGGTTACTCCAGGGTTAGTCCAATATTTAGATAAAAAGGACGGATTGTCTTCTAATTTTGGAGTTGGAATGTTGTTTGTTAAATCCTTTAAATCCGCTCCAAATCTAGGCTTCCAATCGGGGCTTGAATTTGATTTTGACAAAATAAGTTACGAATCAAGAAAGAATATTTATTATGATTACAAACTGAATGTGATCCAAACGAATGTACTTTCAGATAGTACGTGTATTCGTTTTAAAATGGATTCTAGAAAACAGAGCACAATCCTTGCGACTGTTCCATTGTTTTTAGTTTTTAGAACTCAATACATTGGTGATTTTCGATATTTCGGAAAATTTGGTTTAAGAAACTCCATTTTATTGAAAAATACAATCAATGATTTAGGAGCTATTGTTGACACAGCATTTAATGTAGATGTTCAAAATGTTGAGAATATTAGATTTGAAAATCCTAGTGAGACTTTTCTTTACAGAGGAACAGTTGGTGTTTCTGCTGGTGCAGAATGGAAATTTATTGAATCTACCTCATTGGTTGCGGAAATTGGATACCACTACGGTTTTACGCCGCTTTACCTTCAAAGAAAGGATGATAAACGAACGTTGTATGAAGTGGAAAATGGACAAAGAAGTTATTTTTCAAACAAGGCTAATTTAAACCAGCTTCTTTTTAAAATTTCAATTTTGTTTTAATTGCAACTCATTGAGTATATTTCAAATTGGTTGAATGATTACCTCTCGAAGTCTAAATTAAAAGGCTTTGTAGTTGGAATATCAGGTGGTGTTGATTCAGCGCTGACAGCCTCCCTATGTGCCAAGACAGGTCATAAAGTTTTATTATTGAACATGCCGATTCGTCAAACACAAAGCGAGTTTTCTAGAGCATGCCTACAAATTGCTGATCTAGAAGCGAAAAATATGAATGTGTCCTCAATTCAATTGCCTCTGACAACGGTTTTCGATGAATTTACTAAAGTTGTTCCTGAATCTGTCCAACAAGATTTTTTGGCAATGGCAAATTCACGTTCAAGGTTGCGAATGACTGCGTTGTATGCTGTAGCACAGGCCAATGGCTGTCTAGTTGTGGGTACTGGAAATAAAATCGAAGATTTTGGAATTGGCTTTTTTACTAAGTACGGTGATGGCGGTGTTGATATAAGTCCCATTGCCGATTTAACAAAAACTGAGGTGTTTAAACTGGCAAAAGAAATCGGTGTGATTCCGGAAATTCTCAACGCAAAGCCAACTGACGGCTTATGGGAAGATGGTCGCTCAGATGAAGATCAAATTGGCGCAAGTTATCCAGAATTAGAATGGGCGATGGAATATAAAGGTGAGACAACAAATCTTTCGCTCAGACAACTAGAAGTTCTTAGCATATACAAGAGATTGAATGCTTTGAATCAGCACAAAATGAAACCTATTCCTGTTTGTAACATACCTGTTTCGATGAAAAGTGAATTAAAATGATACGTTCACTATTCTTTATTTATTTTCTATTCTCTTTCTTCTCGATTTTTTCGCAACGATTCAGATGTGGATGCTCGGAACTTACGCGTGAGAATTATACCTCCTCGCGAAATCAATTTGAAAAAATAAGGGGAAATGAATTTTTGAAAAATGCGGGTCTTTCGCGCTACTTTTTTAATAAGAAAGAATACGATAAAGCCTATGAAAAAGCGACTCTTGCATTGGATTTATGGTCAAAAGAATCCTTTAAAAATAGAAATAAAGCATCGGTGTGCCAATTAGATTCCATGCGCTTTGAAGAAATTAAAAGATTGTCGGCATATTGTGAAATCGAGAAAATGATTGCCTATCCTACAATTGTTGGTTGGAGCAACTTGATTAGTAAATTTAGCGCCACGATAAATTTAGAAGAGGCTTCTTACCATAGAGATAGTCTGATGCTTTCCGCTATTATTGAAACCAAGAAATCTGACAAAGTTCAAGAGTTTATTAATCAATTTCCAAATTCATATTTTATAAATAAGGCACGTGAATTTTATTGTGAATTTCAGTATAACGAGGAAGTTCCAGTGGAAACGCTTGAAAATTTGGAATCATTCGTTGAAAAGCATGCAGATAATTGTAAAATTGACCAAGTTCATTTTTCAATTTATTCGATCTTTCGAAAAACACAGCAGATCAAAGAGCTCGAACGCTACATTTCAAAATATCCGAATCAACCGTGGGTAACACAGGCATGGAGAGCGATTTATGAATTGTATGTGGGTGAGTGGGATGAAGAGAAAATCTCATCTTTCAGGAGCTTATATCCAAATTATCCATTCATGGAAGAATTAACTCGCGATTTAGCTTTGTTAAATGAGGAGTTGTATCCTATCGAAAAAGACGGTCTTTATGGGTATATCAATGCAAAAGGTAAAGTGGTAATTCCCTTTTCTTATGAAGATGCAGGATTTTTTAATAATGGAATTGCAGTAGTTCAACAGAATGAAAAGTTTGGAGCAATTAACAAAAGAAATCAAGTTATTATTCCCTTTCATTACGAAACCATATATGATTTTGATCAAGATGTTGCCATTGCTGGAGATACTTCATTTTATGGATTGATCTCAAAAACGGGAGAGATTATTGTTTCATTTAAATACACAGAAATTAAAAAAATAAACCCTGTTGTTTTTGTTTTTCAAGATTCAACAGGTTTTGGATTTTTTAATGTGAGAGGAATACCACTTAAAAATGAAGTTTATGAGGAAATTACAGAATTGCCAGGAGGTATGTTTAAGTGTAAAGTGAATGCGAAAATTGGAATTTTGAATGCTAAATTAAATGAAATAGTCCCCATGCAATTCGATGAGGTTGAAAAGTTCGACGATACGCTTTTTATTGTGAATCTGTCGGGAAAATACGGAATTTACAATGCTAATAAAGGTATGCTGGTTCAACCAAATTACGAACGAATAAAGATTTTGGATGCTTCAAAAAGTTTAATGTTAGTTAAGAAATTAAAGGAATTACAAATTTGCAAGTTCAGTGGGACAAAGCATATTTCCTTATCCTTCGAATACTCTCAACGACTATTTGATCTAATTTCCTTTTATCAAAACACATCGGTCTTTTCTCAAAAAGGGAAATTTGGTATTTTGGATGGAAATGGAAAAGTTGTATTAAAACCTCAATACGAAGAAATGGGAAAAACAAATTCGTTAACACCATTTAAACTAAATAATCAATGGGGATTTTTAAATCAAACTGCAGTGAAAGTTAATCCGATGTATGATGCCTGTTATACGCCAAATAAGCTTGGGTATGTTGTAGAGAAGAATGGTAAACAAGGAGTTGTTGATTATAATGGAAAGGAAATTATTTCTTTACAATACAATTCGGTTAAATGGTTGAAAGAAGGATATTATATTCTTGACTTTAATGGCTTATTAGGTTTGGCTAATGAATTTGGCACTATCATTGTCCCTTGTGGCAACAAGTCGATTCAAGCCATGAATAGTGACTTATTTCTCTTGCAAAATTCAAATGAAATACGTTACTTTATTCCTTCGAAATCGCTATGGATAAAAGCACAAGATGAATAAACTATTCAACAAGCCGGATTATTTTTACCTAGCCATTGCGTTAACATTCACCACGCTTGTGATTGGTGCGGTAGTAACCACTGTAGATGTGTTTAAAGCAGAAAAAAAAATTTCAAGATTTGAGGAAGGTTTGGTAGTAGAAAACGAACAGTTGGAGGAGTTGAATTTTGAAAATTTAGAAGTCACAAATTCTGGTGGAGGAGAGGTTAAAAATGTAATTGTCGACGTAAACGACAAACGAAAGAAATCTTTTGATGATTGGTCGCAAGATGTTTCGAATAATAGTTCTGGAAATCCTGAGCAAAGTGCCAAAGAATTTGAGCAACAACTTTTTCGAGAGGCTGAGGGAAATGAAGCGAGAAAAAAAATGGAGGAACAGCGAAAAAATAAAGATAATTCGTCATCTCCTAAAAACAATACGCAAGTGAATAAAACTTCATTAGGAGGGTCTGAAAATCAATTTGCTGGAAATGTTATGGTTCGCTTTAGTCTAAGTGGAAGAACAGCTTTTAACGGGAATAATTGGTATGTGCGGAATCCTGGATATACATGTGGGAAAGGTTCAGGCTTAGTTGTGGTGAATGTGGTCGTTGGAAAGGATGGAAAAGTAATAAGGGCAGCTGTTGATAATACAAGATCGACAGGGAATGCTTGCATGAGAGAACAGGCACAAAAGTATGCTTCGATTAGTAGGTTTAGTATTTCTTCAACAGCACCTGATAGCCAGTCAGGATATATTCAATACGAATTTGTATCTCAATAGAAAATAATGATTAAAAAATAATCAATAAAAAGATTAAAAAATAATTTTTTATTCTTAGATTTGTTTTTTAATTTTCGATTATGATAGGTCAAAATCTAAAGGCACTTAGAAAAAGAAAAGGTAAGTCACAAGAAGATGTGGCAAATGCGGTAGGAACAAATCGATCTACATACAGTGGGTATGAGAATGGCGTTGCGTCTCCTGGTATTGAAGGCTTATTGGCCTTTAGTGGGTTTTATGATGTGACGGTCGATTCTTTACTTAAAACTGATTTCTCCAATTTTTCGGAAGCTGATTGGTTGCATTTTGAGGGTTCTTGGAAGAAAGAAGCTAAGGGTTCATCTCTTCGTGTTCTTACAGCTGTTGTTGATACTCAAAATAGTGAGGTAATCGAGATGATTCCTCAAAAAGCAAGGGCGGGTTACACAACGGGTTATTCTGACATTAGCTTTATCAAAGATTTGCCAATAATGCAACTTCCGTTTTTATCAAAGGATAAAAAATACCGTGCATTTCAAATTGAGGGAGATTCCATGTTGCCAGTTCCTTCTGGATCTTATATCATTGGGGAATTTGTTCAAGATTGGACAATGCTAAAATCAGGAACTGCCTGTATAGTATTGACTAAAAATGATGGTATAGTTTTTAAAGTTGTTTACAATGAACTTCACGAAAACAAAGGATTTTTATTGGTTTCTTCAAATCCGGTTTTTGAGCCTTTTCAGGTAAAAGTTGATGATATTATTGAAATTTGGAAATTTGTAACACTTATTTCGTCTGAACTTCCAGAGGGAGGGATGGACAGTGAAGATTTAGTTGAAGGAATTAAAAATATTCAAAAGGATGTTAGAGTTATTTTGAATAAATTATCAAAAGCTTGATAAACCTTATATTTTTTGGCTGATTCGGCTTATCTTTGCAAAAAAAAATAATGATTAATATCACGTTCCCTGATGGTAATGTCCGTTCTTATGAAAACGGAGTAAGTTCCATAGAAATTGCCAAAAGTATTTCAGAAGGATTAGCGCGCAATGTGTTGGCGGCTAAGGTTAACGACATAATACAAGATGCTTCTTTACCAATAGAAGGTGATAGTAATCTTCAGCTACTTACATGGAATGATACCGAAGGAAAATCTACCATGTGGCATTCTTCTGCTCACCTTATGGCTGAGGCACTTGAGTATTATTACCCGGGAATAAAATTAGCGATTGGTCCTCCTGTAACAAATGGTTTTTATTACGATATTGATTTTGAAAATTATTCCATAAAAGAAGAGGATTTACCAAAAATAGAAGCTAAAATTCTTGAATTGTCTAGGGCAAAAAATCCATTTATAAGAAAGCAGGTATCCAAAGCAGAAGCGATTAAATATTTTTCCGAAAAGAATGACCCATATAAATTAGAATTATTAGAGGATTTAGAAGATGGTTCCATTACTTTTTATACCCAAGGGAACTTTACGGATTTATGTCGTGGGCCACATATTCCGGATACTGGATTTATTAAGGCGGTAAAACTTACTGCAATTGCAGGTGCATATTGGCGTGGAGATGAAAAAAATAAACAATTAACACGGATATATGGAATTACATTCCCTAAACAAGCCGAGTTAACCGAGTATTTGGAGCGATTGGAAGAAGCAAAGAAAAGAGACCATAGAAAATTAGGTAAAGAGTTAGAATTGTTTACGTTTTCTCAAAAGGTTGGACAAGGACTTCCGTTGTGGCTACCGAAAGGTGCAGCATTAAGAGAGCGCTTAGAAAACTTTCTTAAAAAAGCACAACGCAAAGCTGGTTATCAGCAAGTGATTACGCCGCATATTGGAAACAAGGAACTTTACGTAACTTCTGGTCACTATGAAAAATATGGCGCAGATTCTTTTCAACCAATTCGAACACCGGATCCAAATGAAGAATTCTATTTAAAACCAATGAATTGCCCTCATCATTGTGAGATTTTCAAATCAAGGCCGAGGTCCTATAAAGATCTGCCAGCGCGCTTTGCGGAATTCGGCACTGTTTACCGTTATGAGCAGTCAGGAGAATTACATGGCTTAACGCGAGTTAGAGGATTTACACAAGATGACGCGCATATATTTTGTATGCAGGAGCAAGTTAAAGATGAATTTAAAAACGTTATTGATATTGTTTTGTACGTTTTAAAAACATTGAAATTTGAAAGCTACAAGGCACAAATATCTTTGAGAGATCCGGACAATAAAACAAAATATATCGGTAGCGAGGAAAATTGGCAAAAGGCAGAGCAAGCTATCATTGAAGCTGCTGCTGAAAAAGAATTGCCAACAGTTGTTGCATACGGTGAAGCGGCGTTTTATGGTCCAAAACTTGACTTTATGGTCCAAGATGCTTTGGGAAGGGAATGGCAATTGGGTACAATTCAAGTAGATTACAATTTGCCGGAGCGTTTTGAATTGGAATACATTGGTTCAGATAATCAAAAACATCGTCCTGTAATGATTCATAGGGCACCATTTGGTTCAATGGAACGATTTGTTGCTGTTCTTCTAGAGCATTGTGCAGGTGACTTTCCTCTTTGGCTTTCATCCGAACAATTTACCGTACTTCCAATATCTGAGAAATTCAACGATTACGCCCAAAAAGTTTCAGATTTACTAAATAATTCCGATATTCGCGGTCTTGTTGATGTCCGTAATGAAAAGATAGGCAAGAAAATACGTGATGCAGAGTTATCTAAAATCCCTTTTATGCTGATTGTTGGAGAAAAGGAAGCAGAAGAAAATAAAGTATCGGTAAGAAGAAGAGGCGAAGGCGATTTAGGAATAATGGATATCGATAATTTTGTAGAACGTGTGGTTGAAGCAATTAACGAAGAATTAAAATAACTTTAAAAACTGAATGAGAAAAAACCCAAGACAATTCGTAAAACGGGAAGAAGAGGCGCAGCACAAGATCAATGATAAAATCACTGCTCATGAAGTGAGATTGGTTTTTGACGGTAAAGAACCTGAGGTCATGTCAACTGCGAAAGCAATAGCATTAGCCGAAGAAGAAGAATTGGATTTGGTTGAAATCTCACCAAACGCAAACCCTCCGGTTTGTCGTATCATGGATTATAAAAAATTCCTCTACAATCAAAAACGTAAACAAAAAGAGCTAAAAGCGAAGCAAAGCAAGGTGGTAGTAAAGGAAATTCGTTTTGGTCCCAATACAGACGACCATGATTTTAATTTCAAATTAGCTCACGCTAGGAAATTTTTAGAAGAAGGTTCAAAAGTCAAGGCGTATGTGTTCTTTCGTGGAAGAACTATTGTTTTTAAGGATCGTGGAGAAATATTGTTGTTGAAGTTTGCGCAAGAATTGGCTGACTGTGGTGCAGTGGAGCAACTTCCAAAATTAGAGGGTAAAAAAATGATCGTAATGATCAATCCAAAAAAGAAATAAAGAAGCTGATATATAAATGTTTAACTCAAAAAAAAGTAGAAATGCCTAAAATGAAAACAAAATCCAGTGCCAAGAAGCGATTCACGGTAACGGGTAGTGGCAAAATTAAGCGCAAACATGCGTTTAAAAGTCACATTTTAACAAAAAAGGCTACGAAGCGTAAGCGTAATTTAACACATGCAGGATTGGTTCACGATGCCGATATGTCAAATGTTAAATTGCAACTTTGTATGAAGTAGCAAGGTTTATTCATTGTTTAACCAAGTAACGAGTAAATAAGCCAACTGAGAAAGTGTTGCACTCTTTATTAAAAAACTTAAAATTATGCCAAGATCAGTTAATCATGTAGCATCAAGAGCTAAGAGAAAAAACTTGATGAAACTAGCCAAAGGATACTTTGGTCGAAGAAAAAATGTTTGGACAGTAGCAAAAAATGCTATTGAAAAAGGATTAGTTTACGCCTATTCTGGTCGTAAACAAAAGAAAAGAAATTTCCGTTCGTTATGGATCACGCGTATCAACGCAGGAGTTCGTCAACATGGAATGAGTTATTCACAATTTATGGGAGCCTTACACAAAAGTGGCATCGAATTAAATAGGAAGGCTTTGGCAGATTTAGCCATGAACCATCCTGATGCTTTCAAAGCTGTTGTGGAAACGGTTAAAAAATAAATTATCAACTATTATCAGCGTTTTAAAGTCACCCATTAGGGTGACTTTTCTTTTTAAATTGATTAGATTTACAAAAAAATAATAAAGTATGAATAAATATATTTACTCCCTTCTGTTTGTTGGAATGTGCACTTTTCATTCTTGCAGTAATGACGAATCAAGTGATTCGACAAAAAATAGGAATCCACAGACGGCATGCGAATGCATCGAAAATTACGCTAAAGAGGTTGAGAAAATTGCGAATATGTCAGATGAACAGTTCGCTAAAAGTGGGAACGAAATTGAATCTTTGGGAGCCAAAATGGATAGTGATTCGGTATGTAACAAACTAATTGAAGAGCAACAAAAGAAATATTCATCTCCAGAGGAATTTCAAAAAGAATTTGAAAAGTCATGTCCTTCTTTAACAAAACTTATGGAAAACATGATGAAAATTCAAGAGAGAATGATGTTAAATATGTCACGTAACTCTTCCGCAGAGGCGATGCCTCCCCAAGAATTTTAAAAACTCGATAATTTTTTAATGAAAAGTGGAGCCTAATTTCATTCAAATTTCTTTTTATTGAGTGAAGTAATAAGTTGATTTATCGAA
>Ga0172373_10001967_pt1 | contig 32363 bp, 29 predicted proteins | sample Lak10m_2_FD_114546 | JGI IMG/M metagenome (GOLD analysis project Ga0172373, IMG submission 114546) | Freshwater microbial communities from Kabuno Bay, South-Kivu, Congo - kab_092012_10m | ecosystem: Environmental > Aquatic > Freshwater > Lake | place: Democratic Republic of the Congo...
ACGGCTTTGCGTTTTTCAGCACCTGCCAGGTGTTGATCCGGCCTCGTCGGAGACGAGGCCCAGAAGTACCTGGCAGGGTTGCTGAAAAAGGCCCAAAGCGGCCTTTTTCAGCAACCTGCTAGCAGGCCGATCTGCATCCGTCGGCGACAAGCACGTGACGACGACGAGCTGGAGCGATGCGTCCGCTTCCACCTTGCTGCAGGGGCCGTCGGTCGCTACCCGACGCCATGCCCGCCCTGCGCCGCCTCGACGTCGACATGCTCCCCCCGTCGCTGCGCCCCGCCATCGACAGCCGCTTCGTGAAGGCGCTTCCGGGCGAGCGCCGCGAGCGGCCGGGCGTGCGGCCCGTGTCGTACGTCGCCTGGTCGCCGGTGTCGCCGACGCCGGTGTCGCAGCCGACGTTGCTCATGTGGTCCAGCGACCTTGCCAAAGACCTCGGCCTGCCAGCTTCGCCCGACGACACCGAGCGCCGGCTGCTGGCCGACGTCTTTGGCGGCAACGCGCTCCTGCCCGGCATGCGCCCCCACGCCACGCGCTACGGCGGCCACCAGTTCGGCAACTGGGCCGGCCAGCTCGGCGACGGCCGGGCCATGAGCCTCGGCGAGGTGACGACGCCGTCGGGGCAGCTGCTCGAGCTGCAGCTGAAGGGGGCGGGGCCGACGCCCTATTCGCGCAGCGCCGACGGCCGCGCGGTGTTGCGCTCGTCGCTGCGCGAGTACCTGTGCTCCGAGGCCATGCACTTCCTCGGCGTGCCGACGACGCGGGCCCTGTCGCTCGTGGGCACCGGTGACGCCGTCGTCCGCGACATGTTCTACGACGGTCGACCGCAGAAGGAGCCCGGCGCCATCGTCTGTCGGGTGGCGCCGTCGTTCCTGCGCTTCGGCCACTTCCAGATGCTCGCCGCCGACGAGGAGCCCGAGCTGCTCTCGAACCTGCTGCGCTTCACGCTCGCGCACTTCTACCCACACATCCCCCTCGACGACGACGCGCCCATCCCGGCCGACGCCGTGCTCGCCTTCTTCGACGAGGTGGCCCGCCGCACCATCGACGTCGTCGTGCACTGGCAACGCATCGGCTTCGTCCACGGCGTGATGAACACCGACAACATGAGCATCCTCGGGCTCACCATCGACTACGGCCCCTACGGCTTCGTCGATGGGTTCGATGGGGACTTCACGCCCAACACCACCGACGCCAGCCGTCGTCGCTATCGCTTCGGTCAACAGCCCGGCGTCGCGATGTGGAACCTCGCCCGCCTCGCCGAGGCGCTGTTGCCGTTGTGCCCCGACGAAGCCCGGCTCGAAGACGCCGTCGCCCGTGCCGGTACGGCGATGAAGCAGGCCCTGCAGGCCATGCACCGCCAGAAGCCCGGTCTCGTCGACGTCGCGGACAGCGGCGCCGCCGACGCCGTCGCCGACGCCCTGTGGCCACTGCTGTCCGTCACCGAGACCGACCACACCATCTTCTTCCGGGCCCTCGCCGACATCGTGCGCCTGCCGGTCGAGCGCCGCGACGACGACACGCTGTGGGGCCTCGTGCTGCCGGCCTGCTACGACGCAGCGGCGGCGACGACGACGCAGCGGACGCCGCTGCTCGCCTGGCTGCGGACGTACCTGCTGCTCGCCGACACGTCGTCATCCCCGCCGTCGACGCGGGCCGAGGCGATGGACCGGGTGAATCCGTACCTGCTGCCGCGCAACTGGCTCGCCCAGGAGGCCATCGACGCCGCCACCGCCGGCGATCTCGCGCCCCTGCAGCGACTGCTCACCATCCTGCGGGATCCGTACATGCGCCGTGACGACGTCGCTCGCGAGGCCGGCCGACGGCCGGAGTGGGCCCGGCACAAGGCCGGCTGCTCGATGCTGTCCTGCTCGTCGTGAGGGTCGGCGTTGAACAATGACGGGTGCGGCACGCATCGCGACGCGCTACGGAGCGCGCCGTGCCCACCGACGACGTCATCGACATCCCGCTGCCCCGAGGTCATCTGCGCTGGTGGAGCCCGGCCCCGTCGGTCTACTGCACGGTGGTCACCGGTCACTTCTGCACCGCCGGCGTCGGGCCCATCCTGCAGGGCTTCGCCGACGTCGTCGCCCGCCCGGGCCACCTCGTCGACACGTTTGGTCCGGCATCACCGGCTACGACAGCGACGCCCGCGTCGCCTACGTCGAGCAGGCCCGGCCGCAGATGCCGCAGGTCGGCATCATCGAGGCGTTCGTGACCTCGCGCATCGTGGCCATGGGCTTCGAGGTCGCGCGCATCGCGCTGGGGACCCGCCTCAAGGGGATCAGCGACCGCGCCACCTTCGAGGCCCACCGTCAGGCCACCATCGACGCGGCCCTCCGCCGCAAGGTCTGAGGCCGGCCGCGACGCCGACGGCGACCACGCATCTCATGCGCACCTCCATCCGAGAGACCTCATGCTGCGGACCCTGCTGATGACCTCGCCCCTGCTGCTCTCCCTGTCCTGTGCGTCGTCGTCGGAGACGCCGGCCGGCCATCACGGTCACGGCGCCCACGGCGCCCACCACGACGGCCCCAACACCCACCATGGCCACGCCGGTGGCATGCCCCATCGCTTTGAAGACGCGGCGGCGTGGTCGAAGCAGTTCGACGCCCCCGAGCGCGACGCCTGGCAGAAGCCCGACGAGGTCATCGCCGCCCTCGCCCTGCCGAAGGACGCCGTCGTCGCCGACGTCGGGGCTGGCACCGGCTACTTCGCCGTCCGCCTCGCCCGCGCCGTGCCGCAGGGCCGCGTCCTCGGTGTCGACGTCGAGGCCGACATGGTGCGCTTCATCGACGAGCGCGCCGCGAAGGAGGGCTTGAACAACCTCAAGGGTCGCCTCACGCCCTTCGAGCGCGCCGACGTCGACGACGGCACCGACCTCGTGTTGGTGGTCGACACCTATCACCACATCTCCGACCGGGTGGCCTACTTCAAGGCGCTGCTGCCGAAGCTGTCGGCGCGCGGGCGTCTGGCCATCGTCGACTTCCGCCCGTCGAGCGAGCGCGGTCCGCCGAAGGCGATGAAGATGGCGCCCGAATTCGTGCAGCAGGAGCTCGCCGCCGCCGGCTACGTGCAGGTGGAATCGCACGATTTCCTGCCGGACCAATACATCCTCGTGTTCTCGCCCCGGCGCTGAGCGTGGGGCAGCGATGACGAAGAAGGGTCCCGATACCGGGACCCTTCTTCTTCTTCAATCATTCTTCATCCATTCATTCATCGGCCACCGCAGCGCTCGCGGGGGCTGGCGAGGATGGCGTCGACCTCCGTCGTCGACAGGTACTGCGGCGTCCAGGCGACATCGCGGCTGGCGAGCTGCGACGTGAACGCGCGCAGGTGGTTGCGTGAACCGCAGGCGAGGGCGTCGTAGACGGACACGACGGCGGCGTCGCTGGCGCGGGTCTTCATGACCTCGATGTCGCGCAGGTCGAGATCTTCGATGGTGGCGCCCACTTCAAGGGCCGCCTCCGGCGACGCGCGGCCGCGGGCGACGAGGTCTGTATAGAGGCCGGCGAGGTCGCGGTTGACGAAGACACCGACGGTGTCGTCGACCACGGGGTCGTCGATGCCGAAGCTCGCGAGCAGGGCGGCGACGCGCTCGGTGTGGGTCTGCTCCGACGACGCGATGTTGCTGTGCGGCTGCAGCTGCCAGACGTCGAAGAGGGTCAGATAGACGTCGCGGGCGAGCTTCTCCTCTTCGCGCAGGAAGCGGAGATCGGCGACGAGGGCCTCATCGAGGGCGGCATCGGCGTCGGCGGCTTGATCCACGGCCACGGCCGGTGCGGTGTCGTCGGTGGCGGCGGGGCTGCGACGGGTGTCGGGGCCAGCCAGACCGCAGCCGGCAAAGGCGCTGGCCGCGACGACGAGGGCAAGGGTGGGAACGCGAGGGTGCATGGGGACCTCCTGCTGATCGAAAGAGGCCCGTCCCCCTGGAAACGGTGCAGCGGCCGTCGGCCCGACGGACGTTCAGCGGCGCGTCGCGACACCCTCGATGAGGTCGGCGGCGACGTCGACGCCGGCGCGCTCGGCCCGCATCTGTTCGCCGAGGGCGCGGGCGCGGGCCTGCACGTCGTCGCGCAGCAGTGTCTCGAGGCCACGCTGCAGTGACGACGTCGTCAGCGTGCGGAAGCGGGCCCAGGTGCCGGCGCCGTGGCGGGCGACGACGCGCCCCCAGAACGGTTGATCCCCGAGCACGCTGCACACCATCGTCGCCCGTCCGGCGCGCAGGCCCGTGTGGGTCGAGCCGGCGCCGCCGTGATGCAGCACCGCCGCGCAGCGGGGAAAGAGGGCGTCGTGGTCGACGGCGCCGACGAGGCGCATCGACGACGGCAGCATGGCCGCGATGGCGTCGCGCCCGCCGGGGACGTCGGCGAAGGTGCCGCCGATGAGGGCGCGGGCGCCGACGGCGGTGACGGCGTCGACGAACATGGCGACGGTGCGGTGGGGATCGAGCAGGGGCATGGAGCCGAGCCCCAGAAAAATCGGCGGCGGGCCGTCGGCGAGGAAGGCCTCGAGGGCAAGGACGGCGGCGCGCTCACCGAGGCCATCGCGCGTCTGTGGGGGCAGGGCGCAGAAGCCGGCCACCACTTCATTGTCGCCCCACTCCGGCGGCGGCGGCAGCAGCGACGGGCTCCACAGGTGCAGCGTCTTCGCCCGGGCGGCGAAGGCGGCGAGGCCGGGATCGCGCGGCGCGCGCGGCAGGCCGCGGCGGTCGCGCACGTCGTCGTCGAGGTCGTGCAGCAGCCGCCACAACAGGCGCAGCATCCCCTGCGTCGTCGCCCGGTTGAGCAGGCCCGGCATCCCCAGCGGCACGTCGAGGTTCGCCATCGGAAACGTCGACGACGGCGTGCCCGGCGCGAGGTGGGCGAGCACGAAGGGCACGCCCCGCACCTCGGCGAAGACGCGGCTCATGCCGGAGGGCAGCATGCCGCTGACGATGACGTCGGCGCCTTCGGTGAGGGCGCCGATGTCGCGCTCGACGCCGGGGGCGAGCTCGCGGAAGCTGCGCATGAGGGCGCGGCCCAGCGCCAGCTCGTCGCCACGCTCGATCCAGCGGCGCCCCTCCGGGGTCGCGAGGATGGCCTCGCTGCTGCCGTGGATCGGGGCCACCTCGAGGCCGGAGGCCCGCACGAAGCCGATGTGATCTTCGGGGGCGCCGACGAGCACGTCGTGACCGCGGGCCCGCAGGGTGAGGCCGAGGCCGACGAAGGGCTGGACGTCGCCGCGGGTGCCAAAGGTGGAGAGCACGATGCGCATGGTGCGCCATCAATGCATCAAGCGGGCCAGGGCCGGCAAGCGGTCAGCGGGCCCGCTCGGCGAGCTTCTGCATCACCCGCGACAGCGGGATGCCGCGGGCGCGCAGGGCGACGGCGACGTGGAAGATGACGTCGCTGGCCTCTTCGACGACGTCGTCGTCGCTGCTGACGTGCAGGGCGCCCACGAGCTCGATGAGCTCCTCGCCGAGCTTCTTCAGACGCTTGTTGTCGTTGTCGAGCAGCGTCGTCGTGTAGCTGCCGGGGGGCCGGGTCTGGGCGCGGTCGGCGAGCACGTCGTCCAGCGCCACGAGCGCCCCGCCGGCCGTCGACGGGCCGCTGGCGCCGAAGCAGGAGCGGGCGCCGGTGTGGCAGGCGGGGCCGTGGGGCTCGACGCGGACGACGGCGGCGTCCTGATCGCAATCGAGCGTCACGCTGTGCACGCGCTGGGTGTGCCCCGACGTCGCGCCCTTGTGCCACAGCGATTGCCGCGAGCGCGACCACAGCCACGTCTCGCCGGTGGTGAGCATCTTCTGCCACGACGTCGCGTTGCTGTAGGCGAGGGTGAGCACCTCGCCGGTGGCGGCGTCGACGAGGACGGTGGGCAGCAGGCCGGCGGCGTCGAAGCGGGGCGCCCCGCCCGTGACCTTCACCCGTTCGCGCAAGCGGGCGGCGATGCCGGCGTCGTGCAGGGCGAGCTTCACGTCGTCGATGCGCAAGACCTGATCGTGAAAGAGCGACGCGGCGAGCACGGCGTCGGCGCCGGCGGCGACGGCGTCGACGAAGTGGGAGAGGGCGCCGGCGCCACCCGAGGCGACGACGGGCACATTCACGCGGGCCCGCACGAGGCGCAGCAGCTCGGTGTCGTAGCCCTGCTTCGTGCCGTCGGCGTCGATGGAGGTGAGCAGGATCTCGCCGGCGCCGCGGCGCGCGACCTCCTCGCACCAGGCGAGGGCGTCTCTGCCCGTGCCCTTCCTGCCGCCGTGGGTGAAGACCTCGAAGAAGACGCTGCCGTCGTCGCGGCGCACCCGTTTGGCGTCGATGGCGACGACGACGCACTGGGCGCCGAAGCGCTCGGCGGCGCGGGTGATGAGGTCCGGGTCCTTCACGGCGGCGCTGTTGATGCCCACCTTGTCGGCGCCGGCGTGCAGCAGGTCGCGGAAGTGCTCGACGTCGGAGACGCCGCCGCCGACGGTGAGGGGGATGAAGACCTGCTCGGCCACCTGCTCGACGACGTGGAGCATGGTGCGGCGGCCCTCGTGGGTGGCCGAGATGTCGAGAAAGACCAGCTCGTCGGCGCCCTCGGCGTCGTAGCGGCGGGCGGCGGCGACCGGGTCGCCGATGTCGCGCAGGCCCTCGAAGGAGACGCCCTTCACGACCCGGCCGTCCTTGACGTCGAGGCAGGGGATCACGCGCGTCATCACCATGGTCAGGCTCCTTCGGCGACGGCGAGGGCCTCGTCGAGCGTGAAGCGGCCGGCGTAGAGGGCCTTGCCGACGACGACGCCGGCGAAGCGGCGCACCGCGCGGACGTCGTCGAGGCTGCCGATGCCACCCGACGCGATGATCGACAGCCCGGGCACAGAGACCTCGTCGAGGACGGCGGTGTCGGGACCCTCGAGGGTGCCATCGCGGTGCACGGCGGTGCACAGCACGTGGCGCGCGCCCCGCTCGGCGAGCAGCGTCGCGAAGGCCCGCGGCGTGTGGGCAGCGGTGCCGGCCCAGCCGGCGACGGCGACGCGGCCATCCTTCACATCGACGGCGACGACGAGACGTTCGGCGCCGAAGCGGGCCAGTGAGGCATCGAGCAGGTCGGGGTTCTCGACGAACGCCGTGCCCACGACGACGCGCTGCACGCCCGCCTGCAGCAGACGGTCGATGTCGTCGAGGGTGCGGACGCCGCCGCCGGCCTGCACGGCGTGACGCTGCGCGATCTGGCCAATGAGCGCGTGCTGCCGCGGGCCGCCGGCGAAGGCGCCGTCGAGGTCGACGACGTGCAACAGCGGCGCGCGGGCGAAGCGCTCGACGAGGGCGAGGGGCTCGCCGACGGTCTCGGCGGTCTCACGCTTGCCCTTCACGAGGCGGACGGCGCGCCCCTCGAGGAGGTCGATGGCGGGGAAGATCTGGAACACGGCGGGCTCCGACGACGATGAAGAAGACGGCGACGACGATGACGACGAGGATGGGCTCAGGCGCGGGCGCGGACGGCGACCTCGATGAAGCGACGCAACAGGGCGATGCCGGCGGGGCCCGACTTCTCGGGATGGAACTGGAAGCCCCAGGTGCGGCCCTGCTCGACGGCGGCCGTGATGGTGACGCCGTGCTCCGCCGTCGCCGACGTCTGCGGCACCGGCCGCGCCGCGAACGAGTGGCAGAAGTAGACGGTGGGATCGCCGAGGCCCGAGAGCGTCGCCCAGCCCATGTGGGGCACGACGACGGTGGTCGGCAGGGGCTCGACGACGCCAGGGATGAGCCCGAGCCCGCGATGCACGCCGTGCTCGTGGCTCTCTTCGAAGAGCAGCTGCATGCCGAGGCAGATCCCGAGCAGCGGCCTGCCCTCGCGCGACCAGGCCCGCAGCTCGTCGACGCGGCCCGGGCCGAGGCGCTCGAGCGCCGCGCCAAAGGCCCCCACGCCGGGCAGCAGGATGGCCTCGCCGCCGACGTCGGCGCTCTGGTCCACCTCGGCGCCGGCGGCCTCCAGCGCGCGCCGCACCGAGCGCAGGTTGCCCACGCCGTAGTCGAGCAGCGTGACGCGGGCGCGGGCCTCAGACATCGATGAGCTCCTTCGTCGACGGCAGGCGGTTGGTGCCATCGGGCCGCGTCGCCGCCCGCAGCGCCCGACCGGCGGCCTTGAACATCGCCTCGACGACGTGGTGGTAGTCGCGGCCCTGCAGCATGTCGACGTGCAGGTTGGCGCCGACGCCGTCGCAGAAGGCCTTCCAGAAGCCCTCCAGCACCGTGAGGTCGATGGTCGGCGTGTAGACGCCAGGCACCTCGACACGGAAGCACAGGAAGCTGCGACCCGAGAGGTCGAACGCCGCCCGCAGCAGCGCCTCGTCCATCGGCACGTAGGCGTGGCCCATGCGCTCGATGCCGACCTTGTCGCCGAGGGCGGCGGCGACGGCGCGGCCCAGCACGATGCCGGTGTCCTCGACGGTGTGGTGGGCGTCGATCTCGAGGTCACCTTTGGCGTCGACGACGAGGCCAAAGCGACCGTGGCGGGCAAAGGCCGACAGCAGGTGGTCGAAGAACGGCAGCCCCGTCTTCACCCGCTGCACGCCGCCGTCGACGGCGTCGAGCTCCACCTCGACGGTGATGCGGGTCTCGGCGCTCTCACGTGTCGCCGTGCCGCGCCGCGGGGTCTTCGAGTGAAGCGACATCTTTGCCCTCCAGGAGTTGCGTGATGAGCCGGGCGGCGGTGCCGTCGTCGACGACGTGCCGGTAGTGGAAGGTGACGTCGGGGCGCGCGCGGCGGGCGGCAAAGACAGTGCGTCGGTCGGCGGCGCTGTCGCCCACCAGGAGGACCGTGTCGGTGTCGTCGTCGAGGAGCCGCAACAGGGCCCGCGGGTCGGGCTTCTTCACGTGGTCGGCGGTGGTGGCGCGAAAGAACGAGAACGATAGCAGCTCCTCGGCGCGCTCCAGCTCCCAGCCATCGCGGCCGGTGCAGGCCGCCACCGGCAGCTTCTCGGCGAGCTCGTGCAGCTGCGCGCCGTCGACGAGCGGGCGCTCGTTCTTCCATAGCCCGCCCCGGTAGAGGGCCGTCCCCCGGGGGGCGAGGTCGCCGGGGTCGTGGCCGCACCAGGCGACGACGTCGAGGACGTTCTCACAGCGCTCGAGGATGCCGGGGCGACCGGCGCCGATGAAGCACACGGCGGCCCGCGCCAGCTCCCAGTCGTCATTGAAGCCGCCGTGGGCGCGAAAGGCGCGGATGTCGTCGTCGGTGGCGCCCGACAGCTCCCGCACGATGCGGTCGAACGACGGCCGCGTGTCGATGAGGGTGCCGTCGATGTCGAAGGCCACGAGCACCTTCATGGCAGCGCCTCGAGGAGCCGCGCGTGCTCGTCGTCGGTGCCCACGCTCACCCGCAGAAAGCCCGGCGTCGTGTGCGACAGATCCCGCACGAGCACGCCGGCGGCGAGCAGCCGCTCGAAGTCCGCCCGCGGCGCGGTCGACGACACGAGCACGAAGTTGGCGCCGCCCTCGATGACGCGCCGACCCTTCGCGCGCAGCGCCCGCACCAGGACATCGCGGGCCTTCATCGTCGCCGCCGCGCGCTCGTCGACGAGGTCGCGGCGCTCGAGCATCACCAGCGCCGCCGCCTGGGTGAGGGCCGAGACGTTGTAGGGCAACAGCACCTTGCGAATCTCGGTGACGAGGCGCGGGTCGGCGAGCAGGTAGCCGAAGCGCAGCCCGGCGAGGCCGCGGGCCTTGCTGAAGGTGCGCAGCAGCACGAGCCGCGGATGACGACGAAGCAGGGGTGCAAAGTCCTGACCGCAGAACTCGCGGTAGGCCTCGTCGACGACGACGAGGCCGCGGCTTTCCTGCAGCACCCGCTCGATGTCGGCGGCGGACAGCACCGAGCCCGTCGGGTTGTTGGGCGTCGTGAGCAGCACGACCTTGGCGGCGCGGGCCCGCTCGACGAGCCGATCCACCGGCCAGCGGTAGTCGTCGTCGGGCGACAGCACGAGCCGCTCCTGCTCAGCGCCGACGAGCCCAAGGTGCAGCGGGTAGATCGAGAAGCACGGGTCGGCGCGCAGCACCCGCTCGCCGGGGCCCAGCACGGTGCGAAACAGCGCCACCAGCAACTCGTTGCTGCCGTTGCCGACGAGGACGCCGTCCTTCTGCCAGCCGTCGGTGGTCGCGATCTTGTCGAGCACGTCGTCGGGGGCAAACGGCGGATAGCGGCGGAAGTCGACGGTGCCGAAACGCTCAAGGATGAGGGCCTTGAGCTCGGCGGGGAGGTCTTCGGCGGCCTCGTTCTGGTTCAGCTTCACCGGCGCGTCGGGCGGCGCATCGAGCGTGTAGGCCTTCTGGGCCCGCACGAGGGGCACGGCGAAGCGACCGGGATCGTCGTTGACGACGGCGGCGCCCGAGGAGCCGGGTGCCAACTGCAGGCGTTCCTCGACGCTTCTCGCGTGCCCCGGCAGGCCCTCGCTGTGGGCGAGGGTCGCGATCTTTTCGCCGTGGGCCCGCAGGTCGGCCTCGTCCCACGCGATGACGTGGGTCTTTCTGACGAAGTCCGCCGTCGACAGCCCCGACGCGAAGCGCGACGTGGCCCCCGTCGGCAGCGTGTGGTTCGGGCCGGCGAAGTAGTCGCCGACGGGCTCGGGCGTCCATGGCCCGACGAAGATGGCCCCCGCCGTCGTCACCCGCTGCGACAGCGCCGGGTCCGCCAGCCACTCGAGGTGCTCGGGGGCCCACGCCTGCGCAAAGGCGATGGCCTCGTCGACGTCGCGGGCCAGACACACCGCGCCGGTGGCGTCGAGGCTCTGCCGCGCGACGGCGTTGGGGGCGGCCATGAGTGCGGCGTCGACGGCGGTGGGCAGGGCGTCGGCGAGGCGCTTCGACGTCGTCACCACCGCAGCGATGGCGCGGGGGTCGTGCTCGGCCTGGGCGATGAGATCGAGCGCGATGAGCGTCGCCAGCCGCGGCACGTCGCTGTCGGTGACGCCGTGCTCGAGGACGAGCACCTCCGACGGACCGGCGAAGAGGTCGACGCCGACGCGGCCGGCGACGGCGCGCTTGGCGGCGGCGACATAGGCGTTGCCCGGGCCGCAGATCTTGTCGACGCGCGGCACCGCATGGGTGCCATACGCAAACGCCGCCACCGCCTGCGCGCCGCCCATCGCGAAGACGTCGGTGACGCCGGCGATGCGACAGGCCGCGGCGATGGCCGGCGCGATGAGGTCGGGCCCCTTCTGCGGCGGCGTCGCCACACAGACCCGCCGCACGCCGGCGACGACGGCCGGCAGCGCCGTCATCAACACGGTCGACGGATAGGCCGCGCGACCGCCCGGCACATAGAGGCCGACGACGTCGAGGGCGTGTACCCGCTGCTCGAGCCGGCCTCCCTCGAGCACGAAGCCGCGCGGCCGCTGCGGGGCGTGGAAGGCGCGGATGCGGTCGGCCGCCTCCTGCAGCGCCGCCTGTACCGCGGGGTCGCAGCGGTCGGCGAGGGCGGCGAGCTCGTCTTCGCCCAGGCGCAGCGCGTCGCGCGTGACGCCGTCGAAGCGGGCGGTGCAGTCGCGCACGGCGTCGTCGCCGCGGGCCCGCACGTCGCGCAGGATGTCGCGCACGGCCCGCTCGATGCCCTCGTCCTCGAGCGAATCCTCACGCAGGGCGTCCAGCGCGATGCGGTCGGACGACGACGACAGCGAGTAGAGGCGCACGATCAGCTCCCGGTGGGCGCCGACGACAGCAGCGCGAGGAAGGCCCGGACCTCGTCGTGACGACGCCGGAAGGCGGCGCGGTTCACGACGGCGCGGGCGGTGGAGGAAAACAGCTCCTCGAGCACGACGAGGCCGTTGTCGCGCAACGTCGCGCCGGTCTCGACGAGGTCGACGATCCCGTCGGCGAGGTCGGCGACGACGGCGAGCTCGACGCTGCCTTTCAGCTCGATGATCTCACAGGGCAGACCGCGGGCCGCCAGGGCCTCGCGGGCGAGGCGCGGATACTTCGACGCGATCCGCAACGTCCGCGTCGTCGACCAGGTGCGCACGTCGAAGCCCGGCCGCCCACACAGACACATGCGGCAGGCACCGAAGTCGCAGACCAGCGGCTCGAGCACGTCGCCACCGCCGCCGGCCTGCCCCTCGCGCAACACATCGAGGCCCGCCACGCCGACGTCGGCAGCGCCGCGCTCGACGTAGGCGGCGACGTCGGGGTCCTTCACGAGCAGGAAGCGCCAGGCGCCGTCGGCACCATCAACCACCAGCGCCCGCGTCTTGAGCGCCTCGGGCGAGGGCGCGCGGGCCCCGAGGCGCGCGAGGATGTCCTTCTGGATGCGACCCTTCGGCAGCGCGATGCGCAGCGGCCCCGACGTGGTCGCTGGCGTCGTCCTCAGCGCGACGATGGCGTCGACGTCGAAGGTGGCGCCCACGGCGGGGCGGGCCCGACCGAAGCGCCCCGTGAGGCCGTCGTAGCGGCCGCCCGCGGCGAGGGCGCGGGCGGCGCCGTCGGCGTAGAGGGCGAAGACGACGCCGGTGTAGTAGCTCCAGGGCCGCACCTCGGCGAGGTCGATGACGACGCCGGGCCCGAGGTGCCGGGCCACGGCGAGCAGCGCGTCGAGGGCCGCGTGCGTGCGCTCGGGCAACAGCCGCCGGGCCGCGTCGATGACGTCGAGGCCGCCGTGCAGATCGAGCAGCGGGCGCAGCGCCGCCGGCAATCCCTCGACGTCGCGTCGATCCAGCGCCTGCCGCACGTCGGCCCCCGCGTCGGGCAGCAGCGCATGCACCACCGCGGCGGAGCCGAGGCCGACCGTCACGTCGACGCCGACGTCGCGCAGCGCCTGCCGGGCGGTGGCCACGATCTCGACGTCCTCGCTGGCCTCGCCGCTCGCGAAGCGTTCGAAGCCCACCTGCTGCCGCTGACGCCGCTCGCCGCTCGTGGTGTCGACGTCGCGAAACACCGTGCCGCGATACGAGACGCGGATGTCGGCGACGCCGTCGAGGCGGGTGGCGACGAGGCGGGCCACCGGACCGGTGAAGTCGGGCCGCAGCCCGAGCAGCTCGCCGTGGCGGTCGACGAAGCGCACGGCGTCGGCGGCGCTCCACACGCCGTCACGCTCCAGCAGCGGCACCACCACCTCGCGGTAGCCGGCGCCCTCGAGGACCGAGGCCAGACGCCCCTCGAGCGCCCGCAGCGCGGCCGCCTCCTCAGGCAGACGATCGATGGTGCCTTCAGCGGGCCACAGACGACGCACGGGCGCTCCAGCAAGAGGTTCGACGCTTCGCATCATGACGATGCCCGGCAGGAGCGACAAGCGCGCCGCTGTTCATATGGTGGAACACGTGCTGTTCAAATTGAGCAGCGTCCGTCGCCGCCGGTGGCCCCGGCTGCGCCCGGGCCCTGGCATCGGCCTTGCGACGACCGGCCTGGCGGCCCGGGGCCGCAGGAGGTCCACATGCAGGTGAAGACGCTGGCGATGGCGGCGATGACGGCGATGACGGCGATGACGACGATGACGGCCTGCGAGCCGGAGGGCACCTGCGTGGCCGACGTCGACTGCGCCTTCGGGCAGGTGTGCGGCGTCGAGGGCGTCTGCGTCTATGTCGCGCGCGACGCGGACGAGGCGGTCGATCCGATGCTCGGCACTCCCTGGGGTGGCGATGTCGTGTCGACGTTTTCGACCCCGGGGACCTTCGACGGCAGCATCGGTGGGGCGCCGGTGACCACCGCCGACGTCGTGGGTGAGGTCTCCGACGGGGGCGTCGGCACGCGGCTGACGGCGGTGGGCCAGCCCTCGACCTTCCTGCTGGTCCAGCTGCCGTGGTCGGTGCTGCGCTCGCCGGGCACGACGGTGCAGACGTCGGACTGGCTCGAGCTCTGGGCCCAGGCCTGCAACTACGACAGCGCCGCCTACGACGAGAGCTTCGTCGAGGTCGTCGTCGACGTGTCGCCGCCGCGGGAGGCGGAGCCCGGCGACCAGATCATCGCCGAGGACACGCCCGACGAGGTCATCGACGTCATCGTCTCCGTCGACGGCGAGGGCAGCACGGTCACCGGCGCCTTCACGATGCCGGCGCTGTGAGCGAGGCGCGGTGACGAGGAAGCCGGGCGCCGCTCAGGCGCCCTCTTCGTCCATCAAGCGCATGGCCTCGAGGAGCAGAAACGTTGTCGGCGCGTCGATGTTGATGCTCTTGGGGGCGTCGCCGTAGTGGATGCGGAAGAAGCCCTCCTTGTGGCGCATGAGGGCGAAGAAGGCCTGGTCGCCGACGAGGGCGCCACACTCGGCGAACTTGATGGCGCCGGTCTCGAAGGCGATGGCGCCCTTCTCGCCGTCCTGCGGCACGATGTCGACGCTGGCGGTCTTTCGACCCATCTCGAGGGACTGCACGATCTCGGGCAGCGACATCTGCCGCAGCGTGCCCATCACGCCCGTCGGCATCGCCGGGACGTCGGCGGCCGAGGGGCTCGCGTCGAACTCCGGCGGCAGGTCGGGCAGGTCGTCGAAGGCGAAGCCCTCCGTCGGCAGCGGCGCCGACGTTGGCGAGGGGACCTTCTTCGGCAGCGGTGGCGGCGCGCTCGCGGGCGGCGGTGTCGGCGCGGGGGCGGGCACCGGCGGCGTCGACGGCCGGGCCGCGGCCTTGCCGACGGCGCGGCGCAGCTTGGCCACCATGACGTCGGGGCGGACCGGCTCGCCGAAGTAGTCGTCGGCGCCGAGGTCGAGCACGCGGGCCATGAGGTCGTCGTCGGAGCGCGGGCCGAGGATGAAGACGGGCAGCTCGGCGGTCTTTTCGCCGTGTCGGGCCGCGAGCAACAGGCCCTGTCCGTCGACGCCGGGCAGGTCATGGGCGGCGATGACGGCGTCGGGCGGGCGGGTCTGGATGATCGTGCGGGCGGTGACGCCGTCGACGACGTGCTCCACCTGCATGCCCTCCTGGGCGAGGCGGGCGCCGAACTGCTGCGCCTTGCCGTCGTCGGCGGTGCACAGCAGGATGCGCGGCCCATTGCCGGCGACCTGGGCGCCGTGCAGGTCGGCGAAGGCCTTCATCGTCGCCTGGGTGAGCGCGGCGCGGGCGGCGACGCCGACGTCGACGTCGAGGGCGTGGACCAGCTCGCGGACCTCGTCGATGACCTTGGTGTCGAAGGGGTCGGCGACGGCAAGCACCAGCGTGCCACCGTCGAGGGTGAGGGGCAGCAGCCGCCGGGCGAGGGCGTAGGTCTGCGGCAGGCGCTTGAGCAGCGCGCGGTCCTTGACGACGAGGGCAGCATCTCCGAGGCGCCGGCGGGCGGCGCTGCGGGCGAGGGCGTCGGCGACGTCGTCGTCACTGCACCAGCCGTGGGCGACGAGGATCTCGACCGTGCGCCCACCGCGGGCGGCCTGCTCGGTGGCGGCCTGCTCCACCTGTTCGGCGCTCACGACGCCGGCAGCGAGCAGGGCCTTCACGGCGGGCAGGGCCTTCTGGGCCTCGATGCGCAGCGGACGGGCGGCGTCGGGGTCGGTGCGCTCGGTGAGGGCGGGGTTGCTGCCCGACGACGGCGGCGCCGGCCGGGCGAAGGCGGGGATCGCCTCCATCGTGCTGTCGTCGGCGTCGGCGAGCAGCGGCGCCTTCTTCGGCGGCGACGACGGCGGCGCGACCACCGGCATCATCGGCATCGTCGCGGGGCGCGGCGCGCTCGTGACCGGCGGGGGCACGGCGGGGTTCGCCGACCCCGTCGTCGTCGGGGCGCTCGCCGTCGGCAGCGGCATCGGCGCCGTCATGACGTCGAAGGCGTCGAGCATCGGCAGCGGCTCGGGCTCCGTCGGCGGCATCGATGGGGCCGTGATCGAGGCGGGGCGCAGGTTCGGCGACGTCGGCGGCGCACCCGTCGGCAGCGTGGTGTCGCCGACGAGCGCGGTGGATGACCCGGGGCCCGGCGGCATCGAGAAGGGGTGCGGCGGCGTGCGGGGGGCGGCGACGGGTGGCGGCGTCGGCGGCGGCGCAGCCACCAACGACGGCACGACGAACTGCGGCTGCGTGGCGGGACGCAACGGCGGGGCGACCGCCGGTACCGGTGCGACGGGCGGCGCGGCGGCGGGCGGTGGCGGAGCAACGGGGGGCACGGCGATGGGCGGCGGGGCCACGGGCGGCGCAGCGACGATGGGCGGCGCGGCGACGACGGGCGGCGGTGTGGCCGGCGCCACGACGACGGGTGGGGCGACGACGGGCGGTGGCGCGGCTGGCGCGACGACGGGCGGTGGCGCGGCTGGCGCGACGACGGGCGGCGGGGCCACGACGGGCGGCGGCGGCACGGACGGCGCGGCCACGGGCGGGGCGGGCGCGGTGGGCGCCGTGGGGTCGGCCACGCGCGCCGCCGATCCCGTGAGGAACTCCGGCACGGCACCGGGACCACGCATCCACGGCGCCGGGGGCGGCACGGCCGGGGGCGCAAACGGCGGCGGGGCCGGCGCGGCGAACGGCGGCGGGACGGGCGGGGCCGGCGCGGTGAACGGCGGCGGAACCGGGGCGGCGAACGGTGAGGCGCCGGGCGCGGCAAACGGCGAGGAGCCGGGCGCGCCAAACGGCGAGGGCGCAGGGACGCCAAACGGCGAGGGGCCCGGCGCCGCGAAAGGCGGCGGCGCCATCGTCGCGAGGGAGGGCGACGGCGGGGGCGTCAGCGGCGCGGGCGCCGCCGGCGCGGCAAAGGGCGAGCGCGCCGGGGTCGGCATCGACGGCGGCGGTGCCGGGAGTGGCGCCGTCGATGGCGGCGCGGGGCGCGGGGGGAGGGGCTCGAGAATCGGGCCCGACTTCGTCACCGGGATGAGTTCGGGGATGCCGTCGGAGGCGGGCCGCGGGCGGGCTTCGGCGGCCTTCTTCTCAAGGGCGCGCAGGGTCCGCTGGACGACGTCGACGAAGCCGGCGCGGTCGGGGCTGAGCTTGAGGGCCGAGAAGACCTCCGCCAGGCGCTCGGCGAACTGGGGCGGCGTGAGGTGCTCGCTGATCGGGCCGATGGCGAGGGCGCGACGGATCACCCGATCGAGCTGCGTCGGCAGCGGCGGACGCGCGGCGCCACCCCGCAGCAGGGGCACGAGGTCGTAGAGCAGGGCACCGACCCCGGCGAGGTCGAAGCGCGGATCGGGGACCTTGCCGGGCTCGAGGCCACGGGGCGTGACGAGGCCGGTGAGGCGGACGGCGCCGTCGGGGCCGATGCGGACGTGGCCGATGGAGACGTCGCCGTGGGCGAGGCGGGCGTCGGGCGCGATGCGGTGCAGGGCGGTGATGGCGATGGTGAGGTCGGCAAGGATCAGCAGGCACTGATCCAGCGTGAGGTTCACGCGCCGGTCCTTCAGCGACGACGCGAGCTCGGCGAGATCGAGCCCGTCGAGCCACGGCGACACCACGAAGGGGATGCCCTCGACGACGCCATGGCCCATGTGCGGGGCCAGGTTCGGGTGGCTCACGCCGATGAGGGCGTCGCCACGACGGGCGAGCTCCGCGTGCTGCCACGTCGGCAGACGGCGGTAGATCTTGAGGAAGAAGGGCCCGCCCAGCGTGGCATGGGTGGCCTTGTGGCGATCGGCGACGGCCGAGCTGCCGAGGTCGTCGAGCAGGGTGAAGTCGCCGAAACGCGCCATGACTTCGAGAGATAGCAGGGCCACCGACAGGTCGACAAAAACCGGTCCGTCCCGTCCGCTGGCGGCTGCCACCGGGCCCTACACCTACCAGTCGCTGCGGTTCGCCTTCGGGCGCTTCTTCGTGTTCCGGAACGACTGCCCGTCGAAGCCGTGGGCGTGCGCCTTGAGCGCGTCGTCGATGGGCCGGGGGGGCGGCGGCGCGTCGAGGAGCAGGGTGTTGCCGAGAAACAGCGACAGCTCCTGCCACGCCGCGTACGGGTCGACCCGGCGCGCGAAGCCGAGGTCCCGAAGACACGGGTTCAGTACCAGCTCGCGGTCGCTGACGACGACGACGGGCGCCCGCAGCGCGATGAAGGGGGCCGGGCCGACGTCGACGCGGCGGCCCTCGACGTGGCGCTGCCAGGTCGCCCGGTTGAGCCCCTGCCGCCACCGCGACGTCGACGTGCTCTCCAGCTGCTGGCGCATGATCTCCCGCTCGCCCCGGTCGGCAACGCGGGCGTCGACGAGGGTGAGGACTTCATCGAGGTCGAAGCACATCTCACCGAAGGCGCGGATGCCGGCAAATGCGCGGCCGCAGAAGCCGACGACGATCCGCTCGGCGTCGGGGATGGCGTCGGGAAAGGGCGGTACGACGCCGTCTCGCCACAGCACACCGAGCTGCGCGAGGACGTCGGCGCGGGCCCGCGTCGTCAGCGCCTGCAGGTCCGTCGTCGTCGTTTCGCGGACGTAGAGGGGCGTGTCCTCGCGGTCGAGGGACCGCAGACCGTCGTAGTAGTCGGTGAAGCGCGACACGATCCGCACACGACCCTCGCGACGGCAGTGTCGCACGTCGGAGGGCCACAGGTGCAGTCGTCACAGCGTGGCCGTCAGAGCGCCTCACAGGCGGTCGCGCAGACGCGGCAGGCCTCCATGCAGGCCTTGCACTCGGCGTGGTGTGCGGCGTGGGACTCACACGCCTTCTCGCAGGCCCGACAGAACGCGGCGCAGCTGGCGGCGAGGGACTTGATGAGCTTCGCGTCGGCGTTGTTGAAGCCGGCGACGTCGGCCATCGCGCCGCTCACGGCGAGCATGTTCATCACCGCCCGCTGACAGGCCGCCATCGACGGCATGCCCGCCGCGAGGTGCTCGGTGCAGGCGGCGAGGCAGGCGCGACCGGCCTTCTGACACTCCGCCGTGGCGGCGGCGACCGCGGTGAGCTTCGGCGACGGCGGCGGCGCGGCCGGCGCGTCGGGCATCTTGTGGCCGGCGTGCGGGTCCTTCTGGGCGAGGGCCGTGTCGGCGAGGACGACGGCGGCAGCGGCGGCGGCGAGGGCAGAGCGGCGATCGAGCGAGACGGTCATGGCGAAACCTCCGGCCGCACGATGCCACGCCCCTCGATGCTGCTGCACGCCTGCCGGTCGCTCTACTCCTCGTCCTTCTGCAGGGCGGCGATGGCGCCGAAGTCCTCGAGCGAGGTCATGTCGCCTTCGATGCGTCCCCGGGTGGCCAGCTCGCGCAGCAGCCGGCGCATGATCTTTGGGCCATGTCATCGCCGATCGGCGCGAACGACTCGACCGCGCCATCGCCCGGGTCGCGGCCCAGACCGTGGAGCTTGCAGGGCGACCCCTCGTCACGCTGCTGGCCGACCACGACGGCGTGGTCGTGTGGTCATCGCCCGGGCGCTTCGAGAACCGCGCCGCCGAGGCACGCCTCGTCGAAGGCGCGCGTTGGAGCGAGTCCTCACGCGGCACCAACGCCATCGGTACCGCCCTCGTCGAGCGCCGCGATGTCGCCGTCATTGGCGCGTGGACGACGAACCACGCATCGCGCCGATGGTGCAACGCATCGGGGCCGCGCTGCGCGAAGCCATGCGCGCCGAGGCGTGGCTCCACGCCGGTGGCGCCTCGGTGGTGGAGCGGATGCTCGAGCGCCTCGCCGTCCCTGCCGTCCTTGTCGAGCGAACACGCCACCAGAAGAACGGTCGTGCCCGCGCGCTCCTTGGTGACAGCGACGTCTTTGCCGGACGCTTCGACGACCTCGCCGAGGCTGCCGTCGCCGGTGCGTCGGTCATGGTCGACGGCCGTCGCGCACAGCTGGAGCCTGTCCTCGGTCAGGGTGGGCGCGTCCTGTCGGTGATGGCCTGCTTCGATTCCCACGGGCGCCGGGCTTCCGCTCCGGAGTCCGCCCGTGCGAATGAAGATCCAGACACCCATCGCCTGGAGACCGGGGCAGGCGCGACCTCGACGTCGTCGGCTCATGCCACCCGGGTGGATCCGTTTGCGGCCATCGCGGGCTCCGACCCCGCCGTGCTCCGCGCCCGGCGGCTCGCGGCGCGCTTCGCCCCGACGTCGATACCCGTCCTCCTCCTCGCCGAGAGTGGGACGGGCAAGGAGTTGATGGCGCGCGCCATCCACGACGCCAGCAAGCGCGCCGCCGGTCCATTCGTCGCCATCAACTGCGGGGCGCTTTCACCGCAGCTGCTCGAGAGCGAGCTCTTCGGATACGCGCCGGGGGCGGGCGGCAATCGGGCCGAGGCCGCCCGAATCCTCGGCGTCGCCCGCAGCACCTTCTATCGGATGCTCGAGCGACAACGCTGAGCGCGTCCTCAGTCGACGTCGGTGGCGGTACCCTCGAAGGAGAAGGTCTCGCCGTTCTCGTCGACGCACTCGCCGGCGCTCTGGACCGTGAGGCCGTCGCGGTCGGCGGACTGGCTCGAGCCCGACCACGTGCAGACGAAGGAGCCGTTGGTGCCCGTGACCGAGAGGCTGGCGTTGGCGGTGGCCTCCTCGGCGGAGAAGCGATGGCCCTCGGCGGCGAAGCTCACGGCCACGCTCTCGGTGCGGGCGCCGTCCTCGTCGACGAAGGCGAGGACCTCGAGGGCGCCGCTGGCGCTGTTGTCGCTGGCCTCGGCGGTGAAGCGCATGCCGGCCGCCATCTTCACCTGCTCCTCGATGCCGTCGTCGAAGAGGCCGCGCTCCTTGCGCTTCACGCTGGCGTCGAAGTCGGAGGCGAAGACGAGCTCGAGGCTGTCGTCGGCGTTGTCGACGATGGTCTCGAGGTCGACGCGACCCGACAGCGTGCTGAGGGTGGCCTCGTCGCGGCTGTTCTCCCAGCCGTCCATCTCGAGGCCGAGCTTGCTGATGGCGGCGTCGTCGGTGACGGTATTGTCGATCTTGAAGACGAAGCGGCCGCGGGCGTCGGCGTCGCCCTCGCCCACGCGCAGCAGGCAGGAGTCGAGCACCAGCTCCTCCTTGCACTCGCTCTCGATGTCGCAGTCGTCGAAGGCGGCGATGTCGACGACGAGGCCGCCGACGCAGAAGACGTCGCCGACGTCCTCGAGCACGCCGGTCGAGACGGGCAGGGCGGTGCTGGCGCCGCTGTCGCCCTGGTTGAACTTGAAGACCTGGGCGAAGCCCTCGGCGGCGGCGGCGCCGCTGCTGCGGAAGAGGTCGCGGGTCACGCGCGTCATCGATCCCGGCGTCACCTCACCCTGCGGGTCGTCGAGAAACTCGCGCACGGTGTCGGGCGTGAGGCGGTTGTCGCAGCCGGTGGCGCCGACGAGGGCCGAGACGGAGAGGAGGGCGAGGACGGGCTTCTGCATGGCAACTCCACGAGGGAAACGCTCCCCCAGCGTACCAGCGTTGGCCGACACCGCTTCGATCCGTGTGGGCAGCCGTGGTGCGTCGCCGCACAAAGATCCGATGAATGCGACGCCTCGACGCGTCGCGGCTCGCACGCCTTGCGTGGATGAAAAGCGCGCGGGGCGCCCAGGGCGCCCCGCGTCGATGCCCGTCAGCGGGATGACCGCCTCAGCGCCGACGACGACGCAGACCGAGCAGCAGGCCACCGAAGGCGGCGAACATGCCGGAGGCCGGCGCGCCGGTGGCGCCGCAGATGCCGCCGGGCTCCTCGCCCTCGCCCTCGCCCTCACCCTCACCCTCACCCTCGCCGGGCTCGCCTTCGCCTTCGCCTTCGCCCTCGCCCTCGCCGGGCTCGCCTTCGCCCTCACCCTCGCCCTCACCCTCGCCCTCGCCTTCGCCTTCGCCCTCGCCTTCGGCGCCATCGACGCCGTCGGGGTTGGCGGAGGTGTCGGTGGCATCGCCGGGGTTCGAGATGTCGCCGGCGCGGGGCGCGAGGCCGCCGGTCCAGACGCAGGCGGGGTCGCCCAGCTCCTGGCCGTTGGTCTGGCCGTCGCCGTCGCTGTCGGCGTTGCAGATGGCCGCGTTCCACCAGATGAAGGCGGCGCCGGAGGCGTTGATGCTGCTCGGCGTCTCGACGGTGCCGCCGTTTTCGGTGAAGAGGGTGTCGCCGAAGGCGTTCCAGGGCCGGCCGCCGCTGCTGCGGTCGTGGCAGGTCTGGCAGCTGTTGCTGAAGCCGTTGGGGACCTCGCTGCGGAAGCTCGAGAACGCCGCGGCGTTCGTGGACAGACCGAGGCCGAGGGCGGCGACGACGAAGACGGACGACTTCATGACATGGACCTCATGGGGGTAAAGGACCCCCGGGAGCCTACACCGGGCGCACGGATCTGCCGACGAAAGTGCGCCACCTGAAACACCACGGGCGCGAGGGAGTGTCATCTCCCACGCGCCCGCAGACGGTCATCGTCGCTGTGCGGTCAAAACTGGATGCCGGCGAACATCTGGGCGGTCCAGGCGAACTGGGCCGTGCGGAAACGCTCATCCGACAACGTGGTCTCGCTGTAGTGGTTCAGGCCACCGAGCGGCAGCAGGAAGCCCGCCTGGGGCATCAGGTAGAAGCCGTCTTCCGTGGCGAAGAAGGCGCGGACGTCGAGCTCGAGGCCGAGCGGGTTCTGCTGGCCCGGCGTCGACGACGCGAAGATCGCCTGGCTGTAGACGACGTCGGCGCGCACGCCGAGGTCGGGCGTGAAGTAGTAGGCGATGTGGGGCTTCACGTAGAAGGCGTCGGTGACCGTGCCGAGGATCTCGCGCCACAGGATCATGTCGACGATGTAGTCGGAGTCGAAGCGGAAGTTCGTCACGTCGTTGTCGACGAGGGTGCAGTCGACGCCGTCGACCTCGGTGTCGCCGCGCTCGAGGCACTGGCCGTACTGCTTGCCGTCGACGTCGCCAGCCTGGGGCTGCTGGTTGATGACGGGGCGGGTGCCAAAGCCGAAGGCGTCGTCACCGGAAGCGGCACCGCCGTCGAGGCCGACGACGAGCTGGTCGTTGAGGAACGCGTAGGACGTCTCGAGGGCGAAGCCGCCCTGCAGGATGAAGAGGGGCTTGTCGACGACGGCGCCGCCCTCGACGACCTTGAGGTCCGGGTCGGCGTCGTTGAGGCCGCCCGACGACGTCGCCGTGCCATCGGCCTGGCCGATGATGCCGACGGCCTCGGCCTCGATCTTGAGCTTGTCCCACTGGAAGCGGCCCCACAGCGAGCCGATGCCGGCGTTGGCGCCGCGGAACACGTACTGGTCGGGGCCCAGCGGCGGGTTCGTCAGCACCTGCTGCCGCGAGCCGTAGTACGACGGGATGTCGAAGCCCTGCGTGCGGTAGACGCCGAAGACGCCGTAGTTGAAGACCATCTTCTGCTGGCGCAGCTGCTCGGCGATGTCCTCCTCGGTGTCCTTCTTCGCGATGACGAGCAGCAGGCTGTGCACGTCGTCGCGGGGATCCAGGTTGAAGCGCTGACCGGCCTCGTTCTGGAAGAAGCCCTGCGAGGAGTCACCGCCGGCGCCGGCGCCACCGCCGCGACCGAACGGACCCGAGCTCGACCACGAGTAGCCGGGCGCGATGACGTGGCCGGCGATGCGGGTGCCAAACACGATCTGGTCGGCGTTGTCGCCGAAGTCCTGATCGAGCTTGTTGCCGTCGTTGGCGAGCAGGCCGAGACCGAAGTTCTGCGGCATGCGACCGAAGCGCAGCTGACCGACGGGCGTCATCACCTCGGCCCACACGCGGCGGATGCGCACGGCGTCGTAGATGGAGTTGAGGCCGTCCTGCGGCGGGTTCTGCGACGCCGCAAACAGCGGCAGCGGCAGCGTCGGGTTCTGGGCGAAGCCCGGCAGGCTCTCGGGGGTGCTGCCCATGACGAGGTTGTCGAAGACGTCGACGGTGCTGCGGATGCGGATGTCTTCCGAGACGTTGAGCGTCGGGTCGAGGCGCAGGCGCATGTTGGCCGAAATGATCGTCGAGGTGTCCTCGGCCGTCGTCGTGCACGGCGCGCCGGAGAAGTTCTCGGGGGTGTTCTCGTCGCAGGTGCTGCCGTCGAAGGGGCGGTAGTACGTCGGCACCGGGAAGCCCGACGTGCCCCGCTGGGTGATGGGGTCGTAGGTGCCGAGGTCGAGCTTGTTGAAGACGTCGAAGCGGAAGCGGAAGTAGCCGTCGATCTCGAGGAAGTTGAGCTTGGGCTTCACCTCCTCGACCCACTTCTCCTCCTTCCACTCGGCGGCGGCGGCGCGGGCGGTGGCCTGGTCGCGGGCGGCGGCCTCGAGCTCGGTCTGCAGCTGGGCGCGCAGCTCGGCCTGGACCTCGGCCTTCACGTCGGCCTTCAGCTCGGCCTTGATGCGGGCGAGCTCCTCGGCGGTGAGGCTCGTGGTGCCTTCGCCGCCGTCGGCGGGCGGCGCCACGGCGGGCTCACCGGGCATCGGCGGCAGCGGCGGGGGCGTCTCGGCGACGGCGCCGTCCTTCTTCGGCTCGTCCTTCTTCGGCTCGTCCTTCTTCGGCTCGTCCTTCTTCGGCTCGTCCTTCTTCGGCTCGTCCTTCTTCGCGTCGCCGGCGGCCTCCTTCTTCGGCTCGGCGGGCTTGTCGGCGGCGGCCTGGGCGCCGGCGCTGGACGCGGCGAGCAGGGAGCAGAGCAGGATCTCACGCATGGGGCGACCTCGGTGGCCGGCGGACGCCGGCGGTGACGGCGGCGGTTAGCGGAGGTCGCCCCACGGGCAAAGGGGTCATCACGCGGAAGTACGACACGCCCCGACATGTCGCCTGTGTCCGAGGCGACACGGTGCCATGTCAAAGCAGCCACGCCCCTGACCCGAATGTCGCGCCCATCGGGCCGTGCGATCTGGACATGGCTGGACGTGATCGCGTTGCAGCGCCGTCGCGCCTGGCGCCTTGCCGAAGCTGCAACCCTGGCAGGCCCCATGCATCGAACCATCGTGCACGCCAATTCGTTGGTGACGCACACGAAGGAGAGACCGCCATGCCGCACACGAAGCGCACGCAGAGCAAGACCATCTCGACCACCGTCGGTGAGCTCGCCGCCGCGTTCTACGAAGCGGCCCTCGCCGAGCTCAAGAACGAGGCCCTCGCGGCGAAGGTGGCCCAGCAGATGGTGAAGGACGTGCTGCGTCAGCGTCAGTTCGCCTGACGTCGTCGTCCGCGCCGGGACCTCCTCCTCCCACCTCCCCACCTCCCATGCGCCGTCGACGGGGCCGGTCCTCGTCGGTGGCGCAACTTTTTCCAGCGCACCCGCCAGCCGCGACCTGTCGGTCGACACGCACCCGCTGGATCCCGATGACCGTGGGCGGCGTGCCGCCGTCGCGCTACGGTGGTCCGCATGGCTGTCGGACCCTCCACCGCGCTCCGTGTCCTCGGGGCCTCCCTGCTTGTCGCCGCCGCCCTCGTGCCGGGCTGCCAGTGCGACGACGAACTCGACCTCATCCGACCGGCGCTCGTCGTCGAGCCCGGCGAGGCCGTCATCAACGGCATCCCGGTGGCCCAGGACACGAAGATCGTCTTCCAGGTTCCAAACCGCCGCTCGGTGAACCTCGACGACATCGTCGCCGCCCTGTCGGAGACGAGCGACCCGGCCTTCACCCTCGTCAACACCACCATCGATCGGGTGTCGCCCACCGAGATCGGCGAGCTCGTGCTCAACGTGCGGCCGGTCGTGCCGGGCACCATCGAGGGCCTGCTCATCGTCGACGCCGCCGACCCCGCCATCCCCAACCACGTCGAGGTGCCGATCACCGTCAACGCCGTCGACGTCGGCCTGCCCGACATCGAGGTGACCCCTTCCGACGTCCTCTTCGACGTCATCGGCCGCGCCGACGTCGGCCGCGAGAGTGTGCGCGTCGAGAACGTCGGCATCCGCGACCTCATCATCGACGAGATCGTGCCGCCGGCCGACCCCGCCTTCCGCGTCGTCACCGGCATCCCGTCGGACCGGCCCATTCCCCGGGGCAGCGCCGCCGACATCATCATCTCCTTCCGCCCCGGCGACACCGAGCTGCACACCTCGACGATCGTCATCAAGAGCAACGACCCCGACGAGCCCGAGGTCACCGTCACGCTGACGGCCCAGGCCGTGGAGTGTCCGACGGCCGTCATCACCCGCGTCGACGAGGGCGAGATCGAGCCCTTCGACACGGTCCGCCTCGACGGCCGCGACTCCTTCGCCGGCGCCCCCGGCACCTTCATCCCGCCGCCGCCCGACGGCTACACCTGGCAGCTCGTGCAGCGCCCCGTCGGCAGCACGGCGGTGCTGTCGTCGACGCAGAACAACACCAACGAGCTCGTCGTCGACCTCGCCGGCTTCTACCAGGTGCAGCTCGACGTCTTCGCCGTCGACGCCGACCGCCCCGACGACGGCCTCATCCGCTCCTGCGCGCCCGCCACCATCGACATCGACGTCGTCCCCGAGGACGATCTCCACATCCAGCTCGTGTGGGATCACCCCGACGCCGACTTCGACCTGCATCTGCTGCGCGAGGACGGCCGCGTCTTCACCCACGACGGCGACTGCTACTTCAGCAACCGCCTGCCAGAGCAGACGGCCGAGACGCCCTCGTGGTCCATCAACCCCGACGAGAACCCGCGCCTCGACGTCGACGACAACCGCGGCTACGGCCCGGAGAACGTCAACCTCAAGCACCCGGCTCCCGGCTCGCGCTGGACGGTGCTCGTGCACTACTGGAACAAGCAGACGGCGGGGGCGGCGACGGCGACGGCGACGGTGCGCCTCTTCGCCTATGGCCGTCAGGCCATCGAGCTCACGCAGAACTTCGAGGACGACCAGCAGATGTGGAAGGCCGTCGAGATCGTGTGGGCCGACACCCCGCTGCTGCCGCCGACATTGAACCAGCTTGGCAACGTCGAGCGCTTCGTCCGCCCCTTCTGATCCCGACCGCGCCGCGCGGCGACCGCCAGGCGGTCTTGCGCGGTGCGCTCGGGATCCCTCCCCCGCGCCTCCCAACTCCGCTGCGCGAGCGCGCTTCGCGCGCGAGTCGAAACCACGGTGTCATCCAATGAGCGCCTCATGACGAACACGACGACGACGGCAGGGCGTCTCTCGGTGGCGCTCGTGCACCACCCGGTGCTCGATCGACACGGCGGCATCCAGACCACCGCCATCACCAATCTCGACGTGCACGACCTCGCGCGCAGCAGCCGGACCTATGGTTGCGCCGCCTTCTACGTCGTCACGCCGGTGACGGCGCAGATCGAGCAGGCGCGCGCCATCGTCGGCTTCTGGGAGGGCGAGACCGGCCAGAGGCGCAACAAGGACCGCACCGAGGCCATGAGCCGCGTGCACGTCTGCGCGTCCGTCGAGGACGCCATCGCCGCCGAGCAGGCCGTCGTCGGCGCCCGGCCCCTCGTCGTCGTCACGTCGGCGAAGCCCCAGGGAACCGTGGCCTACAGCGAGCTGCGCCGTCGCCTCGACGAGGGGGCCCATGCCCTGGTGTTGTTCGGCACCGGCTCGGGCCTCGCCGACAGCGTGCTTGGCCTCGCCGACCTCGTGCTGGCGCCCATCATCGGCCCCGCCGACGCCGACGGCAGTCGCTGGAATCACCTCAGCGTGCGGTCGGCGGCGGCCATCATCCTCGATCGCCTGAAGGGATCCTGACGTGCGCGCCGTCGTCGCCGTCGTCGCCCTCGTCGCGTGGCTCGAGGCCAGCGTCGCCCACGCCGACGCTGCTGCCGCCGAGACCGTGCGGGAGCGCTTCGCGCCGCCAGCGGGCTTCGTCAGCGACGTCGTCGCCGCCGGCAGCTTCGGGGCGTATCTGCAGGCACTGCCGTTGCTGCCGCCGGGCACGCCCGTGCTGACGTTTGCGGGCACGCCGGCCCACGCGCCGTGGGCGCAGGCTGTCGTCGACGTCAGCGTCGGCGCCCGCGACCTGCAGCAGTGCGCCGACTCGGCCATCCGTCTGCGGGCCGAATGGCTGCGTTCCTCGACGTCATCGTCGACGACGGCGATGGGGCCGGTGCGGCCGGTGTTTCACGCCACGAGCGGGGACCCGATCCCCTACGGCCGCTACGTCGCCGGCGAGCGCGCCTTCGCGCAGAAGAACCGGCTCGGCTGGCGGTCGGGGGCCCGCAGCGGCGACGACGACGAGGTCTGGGCCGCCTGGCTCGAGACGGTGTTCCTCTATGCCGGCTCGTTGTCCCTCGCGAGGGACACGACACCGGTGACCGGGCCGATGGCGGCCGGCGACCTGCTCGTGCTCGGCGGCTCGCCCGGGCATGTCCTCGTGGTCCTCGACGTCGCCCGCGCCGCTGACGGTCGCGAACAGTGGCTCATCGGGCAGGGCTTCATGCCGGCGCAGTCGTTCCATGTGATCGGCTGGTACGCCCCCGACGGCGACGGCGCCCTCACCGTCCCGTCGTGGAAGGCGCCCTTCCCGAAGACGGCGCGGCGTCGCTTCCGCTGATGGGGCGTTGCGCTCGCATCATCCCGGGTGGCCATGTCCAATGACCATCACGGGGCTGCATCAGCCCCCGCAGAAGCACATGTCGGCCTCAGCGGACACACAGGCCCAGCCGCCATCCCCGCAGCACGCCGGCGTCGGCGGCGACGTCGTCGCGGATCAAAAGGCCGACGCGCGCCGGGACCGGCTCGCCGCGGAGCGCCACCAACGAGGTGAGGGGACGAAAGCAGCCCGTCCATGGTGCCCGTCCGGCGCTGAGGCGGGTGGTGCACCGCTCGTCGATCACGAGCTGCCGCAGATTGCTCCCCGGCGACGGGAACGATGCGAGGGGAATCGTGACGTCGCGCGCCACGAGCGCCAGCGAAAGGTCGGGAACGAAGCCATGGTCGAGGGCGTCGATGATGACGACCACGTCGTCGACAACGCCGCTGATGCCGGGGACGATGTCGCTGGTCACGCTACCCACATCGGGCAACAATCGCGGGACATCGGTGGCGGCGATGACGTGGGCCACACCCGTGTCGCAGACGAAGGGTGGAGGACCGGCTTCACACCGAGACCCGCCACAGACGAGACCGGGCCCGCACAGCGAGAAGGGCCCTTCGTCCAACACCGATGGGCGACAGGTCTCATCGACGAGCCCGGCCCCGATGGGCAGCGACACGATGGGGCCCGTCAGGCCGTCGACGTCGAGGGCCTGGAACAGCACCGCCGTGGCATCGCCCACATCGGCGATGGCGAGCTGGATGATGGGTCCCGTCGTCGACCGACGGGGTCGGACAGGCGGAGCTGGCGATGCAGAGCAGCAGCAGCAGACGGCGCATGGGGGCAGCGTAGCAGGTGGCACGACGGCGCGAGTCGACGTCGACCTCCATCCACCGCGCCGTGGCGTGATCCATCGCTTCAGTCGGGGATGGGCCGCGCCGATGAACCAGCTGCGGGTCTCATCGGCCTCCGGCCGATGAGCGTGCGGAACATTCATCGGCGCAGCCGATGAATCATCGGCGTCCGGCCGATGACAGTGCGGAACATCCATCGGCGCAGCCGATGGCGGTGTCGACGCGACCTCGAAAGGCGGCCCATGTCGTTGCGTTCCCGTTCTCTGTCCGCCCTCGCGGCCGTCTGCATGGTGCCGGCGGCCCACGCCCAGCGCATCGATGTGAGCCCCACCGGCACCTACCTCGGCGACGAGGTGGTCGAGGTGGGTATCGCCCACAACGGCGCCCTCGGTCCCCCCGGCCCCCGCCCCGCCTCCTTCCACGGCACGCCATTCGACAGCGGCATCGCCGTCGCGATCGACCATGACGGCTTCGACGCCGGGACGGAGCTCGTCGTCGATGTCGTGCTCCCGGGCAACCCGGAGGAGCGATGGGCTGCAGGCTTCTCACGCGCGGGCACGCGGACCCTCATCAGCGTGGCGGCCCGCAACCCGAGTGAGGGATCGTTTCGCGTCGTCGTCGAGCCGGTGGTGCTCGGTGGCGGCGGTGGTCCCGGGGACGACGCCCTGGTGCGCGCCATCCTCGATGAGGCCGGCGTCGACCGGCTCCTCGTCAGTCAGCGGTTCCGACTCGATCCCACCACCCACGTCCTGCACGTCGATGTCGAGGTGGTGAACGTTGGCGATGAGCGCCTCGACGATGTGCGCTTCCTGCGCGGCATCGATGTGGATCCGAGCGCTGCGCGCGGCGGCAGCTTCGCGACCGAGAACGAGGTCGTGGCGAGTCGCGAGGCCGGCGATGCCATCGAGCTTGTCCGGACCCGGAGCACCGGTGACGCCGATCCACTCCTGGTGGCGCTCGGGACCCGCGCCCCCCTCTACGTCGGCAGCAGCGACGCTCGCGCCAGGGTGTCGCGGCAGGCGTTGCGGACCCTCAGCCCCTACAGCCTGCTGGCCTGGGACCACCCCGTCGACAAAGGCGTCGTGCGGGTCGGCGATGACGCCATCGCCGTCACCGTCGCCTTCGGGGCCCTCGAACCCGGCGCACGTGCCGCCGCCTCCGTCTTTCTCGCCTTCACCGAGGAGGGGGCCGAGGCGATGCTGCAGGCTTCGACCCCCGCAGGTGAGGGCGAGGGCGAAGGCGAGGGCGAAGGCGAAGGCGAAGGCGACGCCGACGGCGTCCCTGATGGCGCCCTCCCCGACACAGGCGAAGGCAAAGGCGACGGTGACGGCCTGCCTGACGGCGCCGTCGGCGAGGGTGAGGGCGAGGGCGAAGGCGAGGGCGAAGGCGAGGGCGAGGGCGATGGCAGCGACGTCATCACCGATGAAGTCGACTACCGCGATCCCCCCGTCGGCGTCGGCCTCGTGGAGGTGCCATCCACGCCAGCGCCGCGGACGAGTCCGCGCGGTCGTCGCCTGGCTGAAGACACCTTCGGTTGCCAGGGCTTCCGCCCCGACGAGGGCCTCGACCTCGCCGGCCTCCTGACCGGGCTGCTCCTGCTGGGGCGCCGCCGCCGGAGGTCCATGTAGGTATCTGAAAAGACGAATGAAAATGCCATCGTCCCAACCGGGGGCAGCGGCGCGGACAGTTTCGACGTCGAAGTCACCGTCCGGAACTTCTTCTCGACCAGCCTCACCAACGTCTACGCCGAGATCAACTCCATCGTCCCGGCGGGTCCCCACAGCATCTGCAACAGCGACACCCCGACGCCGAACCTGCTGATCGACGGCACGCCGCTCATCACCGAGCATGGGCTCGTCCGCTATGGCCACCTCGCCGCCGACACCAACGGCTTCGGCACCGCACCGGGCTCCACGATCCCCGCGCCCTTCGGGCCCGACACGACGGCGCAGACCATGCCGTGGCGCTTCCGCAACAATGGTGGTGGCTTCTCGTTCCAGGGACGCGTCGTCGCCGACATCTGCATCATCGACTGCCCGCCTGGTGCCATCGCCCAGGAGGGACCGCTGCTCAGCATCAACAACAGCTTCCCCTTCGTCGACACCAACGGCCAGGTGAACGCCATCCTCGAGGGACCGGGCGCGATCTACATCGGCGGCAGCTTCACCGCCGTCGGTCGGGCCACCGGCAGCGCCTTCCAGACCGACATCGATGCGTCTGGCGTGTGGTCAGGCGGATGACACGGTGCGGTCGTGTGGCCGCAGGAGGCGGACGAAGAAGGATGAGCCGCCACCGTCACGTGGGCCCACGCCCACGCGGCCGCCGTGTGCGCGCGCCACGACATCGACGAGGTAGAGGCCGAGCCCGTAGCTGCGGTGACCGGGTCGCCCCCGATGGACGCTCTTGCTGAAGATGGCCGATCGCAGTTCCTCGGGGACGCCGGGGCCGCGGTCATCGACACGGATGACGACGTCGTCGTCGTTGTCGCTGATGCTGACATCGATCGGGGAGCCAGCAGGGGCGTAGCGGATGGCGTTGCCCACGAGGTTCTCGACGGCGCGCAGGATGAGGTCCGGGTCCACCTCCAGCTCGGCGTCGCCAGAGACCTCGATGCGCACATCATGGCTGCGGGCGGCGCTGGCAAGTGCTGCGGTGGCCCGGTCGATGAGTGGTCGCAGGTGTATCCGCTGACGGTCCTGGGGCAGGCCACCGTCTGCCGCCAGCAGTCGCAGGATGTCGTCGGTCACTGCGCTCACGCGTCGTGCCGCCGCGAGCCCGTCGGCCACGTCGCGCGATGCCAGCTCGGAGAGTGACTCGGCCTTCAGGAACTCAAACGCGGCGAGGACGCTCGTCAGGGGGTTGCGGAGGTCATGCACCACCATGGCGAGAAGCTCGTCGCGCAGCGAGAGGCTCTCATGCAGCTCGTCGCGCTGCTGCCGGATGACCTGGTCCTGTGCCCGCGTCCGAAGGAAGTTCTCGACGCGGAGACGCAGCTCGGTGGCGTGGAATGGTTTGGTGATGAAGTCATCCGCCCCGGCGAGGGCTTCAATGCGGGCGTCGGCGTCGTTGAGGGCGGTCAGCATCAGGATCGGAAGGTGGACCGGGTCTCGTGCCCAGCCCCTGATGATGCCGATGCCGTCCACCCCGCTGATCCCGGGCATCATGATGTCGAGGACGATGAGGTCGACCCCCTGCTCGACGTAGCGCTGTGCGGCCATGATCCCGTCGGCCTCAAGCACGTTGTGGCGCTGCCCCAGCACCCGCGCACACAGATGCCGGATACCGGGTTCGTCGTCGATGATCAGAACGCGTTGCCGCATGCGCCACCTCGCCCACCCCCACTGTGCCGATTCCGTGAGCAGGCTGACCCTGTGATGGGTGTCACGTCCCGCATTGCGACATGGGCGC
>Ga0172373_10001969_pt1 | contig 32360 bp, 33 predicted proteins | sample Lak10m_2_FD_114546 | JGI IMG/M metagenome (GOLD analysis project Ga0172373, IMG submission 114546) | Freshwater microbial communities from Kabuno Bay, South-Kivu, Congo - kab_092012_10m | ecosystem: Environmental > Aquatic > Freshwater > Lake | place: Democratic Republic of the Congo...
CGGAGGGGTTGTGTCGGGAGGCGTATCAACGCGTATGCCTCCGCCTTTGCCAGGGTCGGTACAATCCGCTACAGCCGCTTGAATATGGCTATCAGACAGACTGCTTATATTTAAGAAAATAGGGCGTTGCTCATATTCTTTGTTGTTCTTGACTTTTTCCCGGTATTGCTCGACCGCTTCTTTAATGGCGCTATTGTTTGAGCAATTTTTCATAACTGTATATTTATGCCCAGAATCTCCCTTGCCGGAATCAACTTTGTGTTCACTGCCGGAAGCCAAGCACTTATCGTATTCTCTTTTCACGCCGCTATCATCTTTACTGCTATCGCTAATAATTAAATTACTGTCAGAATGCTTTTTGGCTTCGTTATCCTTATCATGCTTTTCTGTTAGTTTTTTACGATAATTCTTGCTGGAATCGGATTCCTTAGAATCTCCTGATTTATGATGGGATTCACTAGAATCTTTGTTTTTACAATGACTGATGGAATGATGACCACTGTCTGACACGCTGTCATGGCCATAGCCTTTGCCGCTATCGGGATGGCCGGCTGTTTTGTGTGCCTTTTTAGCACTATCGCTTTTGGCGCTATCACTGCTATCACCGTGATCGAGACATTCACTGATTGCGGTAACGCTGTCTTCATCATCTAAGGCGCTGTCATTAACAATGACAGGATCAAAATAAGACTGCGTTAAATTAACTAAGGTAGTTCGATACTCGCCTTTGCAATCAGAAATGGTTACTAAGGTCTCAGTACTTGAGCTAGTTGTAGAACCGGTTGACGGAGGGTTATTGCAAGAACCTAGATAATCGCCGCCATGATTGTCTCTATGCGCAGGCCATGCGCTGATGCCGATGTGGATTGTATGCTTATTTTCAGGGTTGCCGGGAGGGACGTGGCAAATCGATATTTTTTTAGCTTCGCTATCTGCACCACGCGCATCATTGTCTGATGATGCGTTTTTTTTATCACTACTTTCTTTATCGTTATCAGACTGATCTGATGACTCACTTTTTTTATCACTGCTTTCTTTTTCTCTATCAGCATAAGCGATATCAATAGCTGTGCTGGCTAGAATAGCGCTTATTGCTAGCACTAATACGGATTTTTTGATGTCTTTCATTGTTGTCACCTTTGTTATTAGGAGTAAATAATGGTGGTTCCTAAGAAACTTCTGATTAAGTCCGGCGTCGTTTCGTCGAAATAGATAAATATAAAATCAACAAGTTATTTATTATTTTTCGGGGATGACAGCTTATTCAAAAGGTACTTAACATTTACTTATCGTCGATTAGCCATTACACCTTACGGCATATTTAGATTCAACGATTCTTGCACTGCCTGTAGACGGGTCTTGAGAACTGATCTGAAGGGAATAAAGTTCCGTAGGACACCGTGCCCGGTCGCTACGGTTACAAGGATTAGGCTCATTGGGAGACCAAATAGTCGGATCGCTGGCGTCCGGGGTACACTGTAATTCTTGTCCGCCATCCGGCATGCAAGCTGTTTGCGTCATTTGCACGACGAATAATTTGGTTGCATCAGATAACGAAAGGTTTGCCGTTATATCATCCGGTCTAAGCTGGTCGAACTCACCTGCCGCTGTTTTATTACAGATGGACGCTTGTCTGTCAACAAGGTCAATGACACCATCGCTATTACTATCAAAATAACGCTGTGCATCGATATAAGTTTCCGCCAGTTCCAGCAAATCTTCGGCGGAGGCAAAAGCCGTTGTTTGTGCTTGACTATTAGACGCCATCATGAATTGCAGCCGATTTTGTAGAATCATGTTGCTCCCTAGCAGCATGATCAGCAGCAACATGATCAGGCTGACTATTAAGACGACTCCTCGTTGGGAATAGGGTGTTTTCATAGTTACTGTTGCCTGGAAGTGAGTGTGGTGGTAAAAACTCGATACATTCGTTGCTCGGCGCTGTTATTAACGTCGTAAGGCTGTCCATCTATCACATAGCCTGATGCAGCGCTCGCAATGTTTGTTTCTTCGCTACGCATGACAATATAAAAACGGGTGCTGATGATTTGTAGCCAATTAGTAACCTGGTCAGCTGTTAGATATTGATTGGCGGCACCGTCGCCATCCGTATCGACGCCGTAAGTGACATGCATTCTTTCAACATTAGACAGCAGCGGCATCGCATTGCTCGTATCAGTATAGCCTGTTGTCAAATTGTCCAGTTTTGCTCTGCAGTACAGCACCGGTGCCCAAGTTACAGTGTCAAGTTGGTTATTTTGAACATAGAAATAAAGTGTGATCGCTATAGCGTCGGTTGCAACATTTTGATCCAGAGATAAATCGCGTGTACAAGGAGATAAGGCATCGGTTAAATCCTGCTGGCCGTTAAGTTGATAGCGAAAAATGACGTGATTGATGTCAAACGCATCATTAAGGCCGTCGGAATTAAAAATACCGGCAATAAAAACGCCTGCAGCCAAATTAACTGATGAACCCAATGTATCTAGATCCGCCCGAAAAATCTCCGTTGCTGTTCCGCCAATCACAGTGCTTGGTTCCGGTCCGCGAACCACATGTTCATTTATTAAAAAACCTGTTCGCCTGTATTCTCTAGCGAAAACATCCAGAATATAACGTCCATCTTCGACCAAATGAGCCATCGCAGTTTGTTTTCTGAATGCAACATGACTATTCAGAAAGAGTTCGCCGATAGCGGCGATCAATACCGAGCTGAGTAACAGCGTAATCATCAGTTCGATCAAGGTAAAGCCCGCCGATGTTTGCTTCATAATCTGACATCCACTGAAAATTGGGCGGCTCCTAGCGTATCATTCATGCTTTCATTAGCTCTTGTCCAGGTAATGATCAAGCGAATGATGGGGTCCACGAGAGTGGTGTTCGGGTCGTCCGCGCGAGTAATCGCAATAGTACCGCCAGGTAGCCGCGTTCCAACATCGGTTTGCCAACGGTAAGTATCGTATTGCGCCATCTCTTGCGCCGAACAAGTTGTCAATAATTCGTCACTGGGGTCGTAGGCATTACAAGAAGGATGAGCGGCCACAGTAAATGTTTGCGCAGCGGTTATAATGTCGTTAATCTCTGCCGCTGTTCTTGATTCCCAATAGTCTTTATTAGCCCTGATGCGATCGCCCATGTCGTAAGCTAAGGAGATAGCTTGCGTGCGTAAATAAGCATCGCGGTTATCCATTAATGCATGCGATTGTAAAGAAAAAATCCCTAACAGCCCAATACCTAGTATTACTATCGATACGAGTACTTCGATTAACGTAAAACCATTTAAGGCATAGCGGCAATTTTTTTTATTGTTTTGACCAGGCAGGCGTTTCATGCGGGTAAGGTCTGGATTTTTTGACAAGCTATTGTGCATGATTCACTTAAGTTTGTTAGGTTTGATGGTAATTACTTAAAGCCTTTTACCATACGGTATAATTATTTCCCTATTTATAGTATAGGACTTTAAAGAGTATTTGTGAATAGGTTGGAAGTTACGAATTGACAAGCATGCTTAAATATGAAATTTAAAATAACAGCGACGCTTGCCGACGGAAGATCTGAACATAGAGAAAGGGCGGGGCTTGAGTTGCATAACTTATCCCATCGCTTCTAGCCGGTGGTTGTTTAGAACGTGTTTTAAAAGCGTCGCGAGCGGTTCGAGAGCAAGGCGCACGGAGCGGAACACCTGCGTGTACTGGACGTACATGAGGATTTCCTCAGTCTGTTGCAATGGCACATCCGTGTGCCGCAGACTGTCGAGCACCGCGCAACGCAGCCATCGGGCCGTGAGCAGCTTGACACACGTTCTTAGTGGATTATTATCAAATGTATTATCAAGGCGTAAAAAAAACCATTATCTCCCGTCCTATCGGTAAAAAACGCGCGCAGTTCGGCGCTATTCATCCGTTATTGGAGCGCATCTTTTTGGCAAGAGGCTTATTTTCGGCGGCGGAGCTGGACAGGACGCTGGCAAAACTGCCGTCGCCGTGGCTGTTATCGGGCATGGAGCAGATGGTTGCCGAATTGATCACGGCGCTTGACCGGCAGCAGCGTATTTCCGTTGTCGCCGATTTCGATGCCGACGGCGCGACGAGTTGTGCCGTCGCCATCAAAGGCTTGCAATTACTGGGAGCGGCTCATGTCGACTTTGTTGTGCCCAATCGTTTTGAATACGGCTATGGCTTAACGCCGGAAATCGTCGAGCTGGTCAAATTACAGCAGCCGGACGTTATTATCACTGTCGATAACGGCATATCCAGTATAGACGGCGTTAACGCGGCAAAAGCAGCGGGCATCAAGGTGCTGGTCACGGACCATCATTTACCGGGGGCAGCGCTTCCGCCGGCCGACGCTATCGTTAATCCTAACTTGGCTGATGATGCGTTTCCCAGCAAAGCGCTGGCCGGCGTCGGCGTTATGTTTTATGTCTTGATGGCCTTACGGAGCCGGCTTAGGGATCAGCACTGGTTTGTAAAGCGACAGGTGCAGGAGCCGAATCTTGCCCAGTTGCTGGATTACGTCGCATTAGGCACGGTAGCCGATGTCGTGGCCTTCGACCAGGTTAATAGGATTCTGGTGCATCAGGGCTTGCTGCGCATACGCACAGGCCGCAGCCATCCGGGCTTGATGGCGCTGATCGATGTCGCGGGCAAAAGTCCGCAGGCTATTAACGCCGCAGACCTGGGCTTTTCACTGGGTCCTAGGTTGAATGCAGCAGGACGCATGGATGATATGTCTTTAGGCATCCAATGCCTGATCACTGACGATGCTGCGCTGGCGCGCACCATTGCCGGCCAATTGGATGAGCTGAACAGCGACAGGCGGGAAATAGAAGGGCAAATGAAACAGGAGGCGATGGCGTTATTGGCGGAAATGAAGGCGCTGGACGAGCACCATCTGCCCGCCGGGGTCTGCTTGTTTAATGCTGAATGGCATCAGGGCGTGATCGGCATCCTGGCCTCGCGTATCAAGGACAGGCTGCATCGGCCGGTTATCGCATTTGCACCGGCCGGCAAGGACCTGATAAAAGGCTCGGCGCGGTCCATTCCCGGCGTGCATATCCGCGATGTATTGAGCGATATTGCCGCCGCGCATCCCAAGATATTGAGTAAATTTGGCGGTCATGCGATGGCGGCGGGCTTAAGCTTAACGATGCATGATTACCCGGCTTTCGCGCTGGTGTTTGACGAGATGGTCGGCAAGCGTCTGGCTGATGTTGACCTGGAACAAAAAATACTGTCCGACGGAGAGCTGGCTGAGCAGGACATGACGGTTGAAACTGCCGATTTATTGCAACAGGCGGCAACCTGGGGGCAGGCGTTCCCGGAGCCTGTATTTCACGGGGTATTCGATGTGATACAGGCGCGCATCGTCGGGCAACGGCATCTTAAGTTGGTGTTGCGCAATCCCAGGGGAGATGTGTTGATCGATGCGATTGCTTTTTTCGTCGATCATGTTGAGCAATGGCTGGGGCTTAGGCAAATCGTTGCGGCTTATAGGTTGGATGTCAATGAATACAGGGGGAATCGCAGTGTGCAGCTTATTTTGCAGTATCTGGAAAAAATAGTGTAAAAAAGTAATTATTCTGAAGTGTAGGGCGTGCCGCGCGCGCCATCAAGGTGCCGACATACTGCCCAAATCGGAGAAGGCGCGCGCGGCGCGCCCTAGTGTGCCCAGCATGGGCTAAAACTTGTTATCTGGAAGGAGATAACCGGAAGTAGTAACGACAACCGTAGCGAAACGCAAGGTGGAAGCCGTGAGGCCAGACTGAAAGAAGCGCGTAGCAAAAGCACGACCGTAGGAACACGAACAAGCAGCGAGGCCGGGTGTGGGCGATGAGTGTGCTAGGAAACACGAAATCCAACCGTTACCGAAAGACACATCAAGTAGAGCTTGGCGGCACGGGCAGAAAGTTTTAGCACCTTACCTGGGGAGACCTCCACTATGAGAGTAGCGGAGGAGTCAGCAGAAGCCGTAGTAGTGAAGAAGAGCCTGTAATGGGCATGGAGCGAAGGGCTGAAGAATCAAGATCATTAAACCCAAGAGGCTAATCGGAAGCGGACAGTATTTTGAGACAAAACGGGCGTTGCCGCGAGCGGTAAACCACCCTTTTGGTGGGAAATCCAGTAACGGAGTGGACTCTCTGAGAACGAAATCCCATAGGATGCAAGCCAAGATTAGAAGTAACAGGCGAAAGAGAATGACAGAAGAATTACTGATGGATGCCCTATTCAATTGGCTAAACCTGCAAGAAGCGATAGAAGCCGTAAAACGCAACAAAGGCGCGGCAGGAATAGACGGAAAGAATATCGTAGAAAGCGAACAGCATTTACAGCAGCATTGGGACAGCATCGAAGCGAAGTTAAGGGCGGGAGAGTACGTACCCAGTCCTGTCAAGGGGGTGAAAATCCCAAAGCCGGATGGGGGTGAAAGACTGTTGGGCATACCCACAGTGCAAGACCGTATCCTCCAGCAAGCCATCCAGCAAGTCCTGACAACAAAGTTCGATGCGGGGTTCAGCCTATCCAGTTATGGATACAGGCCCCACCGGAGTGCGGCACAGGCTGTTACACAAGCCCAACATTACGTGCAACAAGGCAAGGACTGGATCGTTGATATAGACATAAGTGGGTTCTTTGACGAGGTGAACCACGACATACTCATGCACCTCATCAGTCAGAAAATCACCGATAAGCGAGTACTCGGCTTAATCCGGAAATATCTGACCACGGGCATCATAATCGGAGGCAAAGTGGAACGCAGGGACAAAGGAGTGCCGCAAGGTAGCCCCCTAAGCCCGCTACTGGCAAACATCTATCTGGACAAGCTGGACAAAGAACTGGAAAAACGCGGACTGAGCTTTTGCCGCTACGCGGATGACCTAGTCATCTTCGTCAGTAGCGAACGCAGCGCACAAAGGATTCTGGAAAGTATCACGCAATGGATAGCAAAGCACTTAAAACTTAACGTCAACCCAAAGAAAAGCGGTACGGGGCGGCCTTGGGACAGTCAGTTTCTAGGATTCAGGATAAACCGGGAACATGAAATAACGATTGCGCCTAAGAACATCGACCGTTACAAAGCGAAAGTGCGGGAATTGTGGGACGCGAAGCAAAGTTTAACCAGTCAACAATTGGTCAAACAATGGCGGCAGTACAGCCGTGGCTGGTGGAATTACTTCAAACTGGCAACCCACCGTTGCAACATTCAACAATGGGAAGGCTGGACGCGCCGCCACATGCGCAAGTGCTTCTGGTTACGATGGCACAACAAGAAGGGCAGGCTCAATGCGCTGCGCCGACTGGGTGCAAACCGGGGGCAACAAGAAGTTGCCAGCAGCTCACGCGGGGCGTGGCGGATAGCCTGCAGCCCCACGTTACATACAGTGCTGAGCAACGCCACTCTAAGACGTTATGGGTTGCATGTTCCATCAGAATACTCGGCTGCATAAGCAGTTGGATTCAACCGCCGGATGCGGAAAACCGCATGTCCGGTGGTGTGGGAGAGGTAACGGGCGCAATCCCGTTACCCCGACCCGTTCAGTATGTGACTTTTGAAAAAGTCTGAATAGTTACAAAAAAGGGCGGATAAATCCGCCCTTTTTTACGTGCGATGTGTGCCGTTATTTTTTGGCTTCGGCAGGTTTTTGTGCCTCTGTTTCAGGTTTGCCGGCCTCGGCAGGCGCTTTTTCTTCGGCTACTTCCTCTTTAACGGTGATTTTTTCTTCAACCGTTTTTCCATTGGCATCTTTCACTTCTTCGACATCAACTTCTTCGGTGACAGGTTGTCCTGCTTCGGCAGGTTTTGCGTCTGCAGCGTCTGCTTTAGGTTTTTCATCAGTCAGCGGCACCAGGATTTCAACTTTGGCTTGCTTGCGCAGGTTTTCCAGCATAGTTTGCAGTTTTTTGCGTTGCAGGAAAGGCGTCAGTTGTTCTTTCACTGCTTCCAGCGGAGGAGGCGTCTGTGCGCGCGAATCTTCTCTTAAAATAACATGCCAGCCAAACTGGGTTTGTACCGGTACCGTCGTGTATTTGCCTTTTTCCAGCGCGATAACGGCTTTAGAGAAAGGTTCAACCATTTGGCTGGCGACAAACCAACCTAAATCGCCGCCGCTTTGTGATTCCTTGGCATCCAGAGAGCTTTTGTTCGCCAGCTTGGCAAAATCAGCGCCTTTATCCAGTTCGGCGATGATTTTTTTAGCTTCCGCTTCGGTTTTTACCAGGATATGGCGGGCTTTGTATTCTGTCGCATTCGTTCCGCCGACTTTGCTGTCATATTCAGCCTTGATTTCAGCATCGGTAACCGGATTGGTTTTCATGAAGTTTTGCACATCGGCTTGCGTCAGTATTGATTTTTTAGCATCTTCAATATTGGCCAGCACTTCAGGTGATTTATCGAGTTGCTTTTGCAGCGCATCCTGGATCAACAGTTCGCGCTGGATCAGTTCTTCGACTAATTTTTCTTTAGGGATGGCTTGCCCCTGGCTACGCACCGCAATTTCTTTTTCCAGGTTAGCCAATGTTTCTTTGGCGATGTATTTACCATTTACGACAGCGATAGCATCGGCCTTGTCGACTACAGGCGCCGTTGATGCGGTTGGTGCGGCATTATCTGCGGTTTTTTGCTCGCAACCGGCGGCGATCAATGCAGTACCTACAACAAGCAAGGGGATAAATGTTTTTTTCATTAGATAGTTCCTTCGGTTTTTTCAGAGGGTGAGAGGGCATTAATGCCTAAGGCATGAATCTGTTGTTTCATCAAGTCGCCCAGCGCCTTATAGACCAGTTGATGGCGCTGGACGGATGATTTACCTTCAAAAGCATCGGCGACGATGGTGACATGGTAATGGCCGCCGCCGCTACGTGCGCCGGCATGCCCTGCATGAGCGGCGCTGCTGTCGATAATTTCCAGCAACTCAGGCTTGAAGGCGTCGGTTAATGCATTTTTAATTAATTCGCTTGTCATTGGGGAAATACTTTTTTAAAGGGTTTAACGGTGACTTTGGCATAAACGCCGGCATCGATATAAGGGTCGGCGTCGGCCCATTGGCTTGCGGCCGCCAAAGTATCGAATTCAGCAACAATCAGGCTGCCGGTAAAGCCGGCTGCGCCGGGATTTTCGGTATCATGGGCAGGGTGGGGACCGGCCAGTACGAGTTTTCCGGCATTTTGAAGATCCTGAAGCCGGGCAATATGGGCGGGCCTTGCGGACATTCTTCTGTCCAGGCTATTCGCTACATCTTCACTGATAATGGCGTATAACACTCTATTCCTCCGTTTCGGGGACGTATTTATATAAAAAAATCATTTGCAAGACAATAAAAATAACCATCAGGCCGGGCACGCCGAAGGTTTTAAACGTAACCCAGTCATCGGTCGTATAGTTATACATGACATAAAGATTGATAAAGCCGACGCCGATGAAGAAACCGGCCCACAGCATGTTCAAGCGTTTCCAGAGGCTTGGCGGCAACGTGATGCTGGCGGACATCATACGCTCGACAAAGGGTTTTTTACCGACAAATTGGCTGCCCAGGAAAGCCGCACCGAACAGCCATTCTATGATGGATAATTTCCATTTAATAAATTGCTCATTCTGCAAATAAAGGGTCGCCCCGCCCATGACGACGATCAAGCCCAGTGTGATCCATTGCATGGCTTCAACTTTACGGTATTTAAACCAGTTGTATGAGACCTGGAGCATCGTGGCTACCATGACCACTGCAGTTGCCACATAAATATCATAGAACTTATAGGCGATGAAAAATAAGATAATCGGGAAGAATTCGAAAAGTTGTTTCATGTTGTCAGTGAGGGGGGATGGTTAAGCGTAGGTATCTACGCCCGTGATCAAATTGACACGCTGGTCTTGTAGGACTTGGTTGGATTCCTGCTGATAGGCGTTAAGCGCGTTCAAGGTTCGTTTGTCAGTGGGTTGGTAGGCGTTTTCCTGTCTGGCCGAGTCCGCCCCTGAAGGCTGTGTTATTTTATCGGATGGATAGGTTCGTAGCGGCGACTGGGTTTCCTTGGGGGCCGGCAGCGCAGCCCTTTCGTTATTTTGGACATTATTGCTCTTGGCTGTTTGCTGCTGGTTAAGTCGGGCAGGCGAAAAAGTCAACGATGAACTATGAATTTTCATATCTTTACCTGTCAGGATTCACAAGGCTTGCTGCGCGCGCATTCAGAGCGGGTTATTGTAGAGTCATTAGCCATAAAAGTACATGGGGTGGTGGCCGCTTCTGCTAGAATAATCGGTATTTAATGGGAGGAAATAATGGACCAACAAATACAAACCGAACTGGAAGCGGCGGTGTTCAGGCGCTTGCTCAGCCATTTACAGCAACATACCGAAGCCCAGAATATCGACCTGATGCTATTGGCGGATTTTTGCCGGAATTGTCTGGCGAAATGGGTTGTCTCGGCTGCATCAGAACAGGGCATTGCAGTCGATTACGAACAGGCCAGGACGCTGGTGTATGGTATGCCTTATAGTGAATGGAAGGATAAATATCAAACTGAAGCGACGGCGGAGCAATTAGCGGCTTATGCCCGTAAGCAGGAAGCGAAGCATGACGACTGACGGAGCAATTGAATCCCGGCTATCATAGATAGCCGACCGCTGTTTCGGCGTTATAGCCCTTGTTGACAACAATTCGGCGAGCTGATATTTTCCATCGCTGGCACTCCTCTTGCTTGAGTGCTGATTTTGTTTTGCTGGGGTAAGTGTGAGTCATAATACTCAACAATTGAATGAACGGTCGCTACAGTTATTGAAAACACTGGTTGAGCGCTATATCAGCGATGGTCAGCCGGTAGGTTCGCGCGCGTTGTCGAAGGATTCGGATTTGAAGCTGAGTCCGGCAACAATTCGTAACGTCATGGCGGATTTGGAAGACCTGGGGTTGGTGCATTCGCCGCATACCTCGGCGGGGCGCGTGCCTACGGTCAGCGGCTATCGTTTGTTTGTCGACAGCTTGCTGACGGTCAAGCCGTTAAATTCAGGGGAATTGACGCGCTTGCGTGAAGGTTTATCGGTGCAGCAGGATGCCGGCGACGCGATCGGTGTTGCGTCGAAATTGCTCGCTGATTTGACACAGATGGCAGGCGTTGTGACATTGCCCAGGCGCGAAATCGTTTGCTTTCGGCATATTGAGTTCCTGGCGCTATCGCATAACCGGGTTTTGGCTATTTTTGTTACTAATGAGCAGGAGGTTCATAACAAAATTATCCATACCTCAAAAGTATTTAGCGCATCGGAATTACAGCAGGCGGCCAATTACCTCAATTCGATTTATTGCGGCCGCAGTATCGATGCGGTTCGTGAGGCTGTTTTAAAAGAATTGCAGGATGACCAGGCGCATATCAACCAGGGTATGCTGGATGCGATAACAATGGCGTCTATGGCTTTCGAGCAAGACAAGAAAAAAGACGATTATGTGTTGACGGGCGAGACGAACTTGATGGGTTTTTCCGAATTGGCCGACAGGGATCGTTTGAAAACCCTGTTTGAAGCGTTCAACCAGAAACAAGGTGTCATTCATTTGCTGGACCAATGCATGAAGGCCGACGGCGTGCAGATTTTTATCGGTGAAGAATCCGGTTACCAGGCATTCGATCATTGCAGCCTGGTGACCTCTGCTTATTCGGTCAGTGATGAAATAGTCGGTGTCTTAGGCGTTATCGGTCCTACGCGCATGGCTTATGAAAAAATTATCCCGTTTGTCGACATCACGGCAAAATTATTAGGCGCGGCCTTGAATCCGAAATCCACATCCCCATTGTAGATGACTTAACTAACTTCTAAGGTATAGAGAATGAGTACTGAGCAGGAAACACCTGAAGCACAGGTTGACAGCGAAACCGTTGAAACAGTTAATAATAACGAAGAGCAGGCGCACACTGAAGTCGGCGAGCATGAATATACGCTTGACGAGCTGAAAAAGGAGTTGGTCGAAGCCAAGCAAAAAGCGCAGGATAACTGGGATAAGGCTTTGCGCATACAGGCGGAAATGGAAAACCTGAAAAAGCGGACGCAAAAAGATTTGGAAGACGCGCATAGATTTGCTTTAACAAGCTTCGCGAAGGAATTGCTGTCGGTGCTGGATAGTCTTGTGTTGGGACTGCAGGCCGCGACAGGCGATAGTGAAGAGGTCAAGAAATTCAGGGAAGGCAGCGAATTAACGATCAAGCAATTTGAATCCGTGTTGGCGAAATACAATATTGTTGCGATTGACCCGTTGGGGCAGCCGTTTAATGCCGAACATCACCAGGCGATGGTTATGCAAGTTGTCGAAGGTGCGGAAGCTAATACTGTCGTGAACGTATTTCAAAAAGGTTACATACTCAACGGACGGTTGTTGCGTCCTGCAATGGTTGTCGTCGCAAAAGCAGCAGATTGAAGCCAGGCTTGAATGCATAAGCTTGAAATCATCAAAAACGGCCTTATATCGGTCACAACGTTTAAATTTTAATACATTCAAGTCTGGAGAATTCAATGGCTAAAATAATTGGGATAGATTTAGGAACCACGAACTCGTGTGTCGCCGTACTGGAAAACGGTGTCGCGAGAGTAATTGAAAACAGTGAAGGCGCGCGTACGACGCCTTCGATTATCGCGTTCAGCAGCGACGATGAAGTATTGGTCGGCCAGTCTGCAAAACGTCAGGCGGTGACCAACCCCAAAAATACCTTGTTCGCGATCAAGCGCCTGATTGGTCGCCGATTTAAAGATGATGTCGTACAGAAAGACATTAAAATGGTGCCTTACAAAATCGTCGAAGCAGAAAACGGCGATGCCTGGGTTGAAGTTCACGGCAAAAAAATGGCGGCGCCGGAAATTTCCGCGCGCGTGTTGATGAAACTGAAAAAAGACGCCGAAGCTTATCTCGGCGAAACCGTTACCGAAGCGGTTATTACCGTACCGGCCTATTTTAACGACTCACAGCGTCAGGCGACGAAGGATGCGGGCCGTATTGCCGGTTTGGAAGTTAAGCGCATCATCAATGAGCCGACCGCATCCGCACTGGCTTTCGGCATGGACAAGCCTAAAGGCGATACCAAGATTGCGGTTTATGACCTGGGTGGCGGTACGTTCGATATTTCCATTATTGAAATCGCCGAAATCGACGGCGAACACCAGTTTGAAGTGTTGTCAACCAATGGCGATACCTTCCTCGGCGGTGAAGACTTTGACTCGCGCGTTATCGAATATTTGGCCAGTGAATTTAAAAAAGAAAGCGGCGTTGATGTGCATAACGACCCATTGGCATTGCAGCGTTTAAAAGAAGCGGCAGAGAAAGCCAAGATTGAATTGTCGTCCAGCCAGCAAACCGATGTTAACCTGCCTTACATTACCGCGGATGCATCCGGCCCTAAGCATTTGAATGTTAAATTGACCCGCGCCAAACTGGAATCGCTGGTTGAAGAGCTGATTAACCGCACCAAAGGTCCTTGCGAAATGGCATTGAAGGATGCCGGCTTATCGGCAAAAGAAATCAATGACGTCATCCTGGTAGGCGGCCAGACCCGTATGCCGAAAGTGCAGGAAATGGTTAAAAACATTTTCGGTAAGGAACCCCGTAAAGACGTTAACCCGGATGAAGCGGTGGCATTGGGTGCGGCAATCCAGGCCGGCGTGTTGGGCGGCGAAGTTAAAGACGTCTTATTGCTGGACGTTATCCCATTGTCGCTGGGTATTGAGACGATGGGCGGCGTAATGACCAAGCTGATTGAGAAAAACACGACGATTCCAACTAATGCATCACAGGTATTCTCTACGGCGGACGATAACCAAACGGCGGTAACCGTGCATGTCTTGCAAGGCGAGCGCGAAAAAGCATCGGCGAACAAATCGCTGGGACGTTTTGATTTGGCGGACATTCCACCGGCACCGCGCGGTATCCCGCAAATTGAAGTCGCGTTCGACATCGATGCGAACGGTATCCTGAACGTATCGGCTAAAGACAAGGCAACCGGTAAAAAGCAGTCGATTGTGATTAAAGCATCCAGCGGTTTATCCGATGAAGAAGTGCAACGCATGATCAAGGATGCTGAAGCGCATGCCGATGAAGACCGTAAATTGACTGAATTAGTCCATGCCCGCAATCATGCGGACAATATGATTCATGCGACTGAAAAGTCGTTGAAGGAATTGGGCGACCAGGTCGCTGCCGATGAAAAAAACAGCATTGAAAATGCGATCCATGCGCTGAAAGAAGCGGTTAAAGGCGATGATAAGGCTGATATTGAAGCTAAAACCAATAGCTTGACGGAGTTGTCAGGCCATTTGGCGGAGCGTGTTTATGCCCAAAAAGGGGCGGCCGAAGCCGGCGCGTCCTCTTCCGAAACGCATGCGCATACCGCCGATGACGGTGTGGTTGACGCTGAGTTTGAAGAAGTTAAGGACGACGACAAAAGGTAATGGCGAAGGTCGGGTAACGTCAACCCGGCCTACTCACTGTTGAGTTGTCGGTGCGTATTGTAAAAAACAAAGCCTTTTCCCGTTAATGAGACGATTATTCATCAATGCAGCGGGCTGGTGCGCACCGATTGAGCGCTTTTCTATGGGTTAAAAACAAGAGGCTTAAGCCTCTTTTTTGCGTTTGGCTTATTTCAAAACCCGGTGTTCATTGGGGGCAGGGAATTACCAGCTACTGCGAAGCTTAAAATAAATAGGAAATGCGCATGCCTTATGTGTCGATGTTCTTTGGGATAATCATCCAAATGTTTCATAACGAACATAATCCGCCTCATTTTTATGCTGAATACCAAGGGCAGCGAGGAATGTTCAGCTTCGATGGAGAGATATAAAAGGAAATTTTAAATCGAAAACAGCTCAAAAACTTATTAAAGAATGGACGCTATTGCATAAAACAGAGCTTGAGACGAATTGGGAAAGGGCTGTCCAAGGCAAGCAAATCGACAGAATAGAACCGTTACATTGAAGCGAGTCCGGTTATGGACTACATGCCAGTTATTATAGTTGCCGAATATCTTATTGATTATAAAATAAAAATTACATTCGATAATGGCGAAAAAAAAGTTGCCGATTGTTTGAAATGGCTGAATGGCGAGATTTTTGAGCCGCTTAAAGATAAAAGCTATTTCCAGCGTTTTTTTGTCGATGGCTGGTCATTATCATGGCCTAATGGCGCAGATATTGCTCCAGAAACCTTGTACTAAGAAAGTGAGCCTACGGAATAGACATCGAACTCCCTGTGCGAAGCAATTACAGCGTTTTCAATGCCTAAAAGCAAAACATTCTGGAGGTCAGGCAGAGCCTGACCTCCAACAGATACCTGTTGAATATCGGCGGCAAGAGTGTAATTAACGTGATATGAAAACGCTGTAATAATCCAGTCCCTATAATCGAAAGAAAACCATCAAATATACAAAACAAGGTCAATAACAAACCATGGCAGAAAAAGAAGATTTTTATAAGGTTCTCGGCGTTGAGCGCAATGCCAGCGATGCTGAAATAAAGAAAAAATATCGTAGTTTGGCGATGAAGTTTCATCCCGATAGAAACGCCGATAATCCTGAAGCTGCTGAAGCTAAATTCAAGCAGATTAAAGAAGCTTACGAAATCTTGTCTGACCCTAAAAAACGTTCGGCTTATGACCAGTTTGGCCATGCCGGCATCGATCCGTCCATGGGCGGCCGGCCAAGCGGTTTTGGCGGCGAAGGGTTTAGCGACATCTTCGGCGATGTGTTTGGCGATATTTTCGGAGCGGGAAGGCAGCGTGGCGGTGTCCAGCGCGGCTCCGATTTACGTTATAACCTGGAATTAACGCTGGAAGAGGCGGTTGCCGGGACAGAAGCTAAGATTCGCGTACCGGTATTGGTTGCTTGCGACGAATGCAACGGTTCAGGCGCCAAAAAAGGCTCAAGTCCGGTTATCTGTACAACCTGTCACGGCCACGGCCAAGTCAGGATGCAACAGGGCTTTTTTTCAGTGCAACAAACTTGCCCAACGTGTCGCGGTACAGGCAAACAGATTAAAGATCCTTGCGGGAAATGTTACGGGCAAGGGCGTGTCCAGGAAACCAAAACCTTATCGGCAAAAATTCCCGCAGGCGTCGATACCGGTGATCGCATAAGGCTGGCCGGTGAAGGTGAAGCAGGCGAGCGCGGAGGGCCGGCGGGTGATCTTTATGTTGAAATTCGCGTTAAGGATCATGAGATATTTACTCGTGACGGTGCGAATTTATATTGTGAAGTCCCGATCAGTTTTCCTACGGCCTGCCTTGGCGGCGAGTTGCAAGTTCCGACATTGGATGGCAAGGTCGTGTTGAAGATCCCGGCTGAAACGCAAACCGGAAAATTGTTCAGGTTACGCGGCAAAGGTGTAAAGCCGGTCAGGGGTGGTCCGGTCGGTGATTTGTTGTGTAAAGTACAAATTGAAACACCGGTACAATTGACGAAAGAACAAAAAGCGTTGATTGAAAAACTGGGCGAATCGATAACGGGCGGCGGTAAGCATCACAGCCCGCAAGAACATTCCTGGACGGACGGCGTGAAAAACTTTTTTGATAAATTAACGGGGTAGCGATGATGCGTATTGCAGTAGCCGGTGCATCCGGTCGAATGGGGCTTAGCTTGGTCAAAGCGACGGTGTTGGCGGATAATGTCGTATTTGCCGCGGCAATCTCGCGCTCCGAGAGCGATGCGGTCGGCAAAGACGCTGGTGAATTGGCGGGAATCAGTGCGCTCGGTATTAACGTGGTTGATGAGTTGTCCGGCGTCATCGACCAGTTTGACGTATTGATTGATTTTACGCGGCCCGATGCGTCAATGGCCTTTGTCGAGCAGTGTCGCAAGTCAGGTAAAAAGATGGTCATTGGCACCACAGGCTATAGTGATGCGCAAAAGGCGGCTATTGCAAAAGCCGCCGAGGACATGGCGATAGTGCTTGCGCCCAATATGAGCGTAGGGGTGAACCTATCGCTGAAATTACTGGAAATGACCGCCAAAGTCATGGGTGGATATACGGATATTGAAATAATAGAAGCCCATCACCGGCACAAGGTCGATGCGCCATCCGGCACGGCTTTACGCATGGGTCAAGTGGTCGCCGAGGCATTGGGCAGGGATTTAAAAGACTGCGCGGTTTACGGACGGGAAGGCCATACCGGCGAACGTGACAGGAAAACCATCGGTTTTTCAACCATTCGGGCCGGGGATATAGTGGGCGAACATACCGTCATGTTTGTCGATGAAGGCGAAAGAGTGGAAATAACCCATAAAGCAACCAGCCGTATGACGTTTGCGAATGGTGCGGTAAGGGCTGCGGTTTGGTTGCAGGATAAAGCAAACGGGCTTTATGATATGCAGGATGTGTTGGGCTTGAAGGGATATTGATGTAGAGGTAATCATCCAGGCATCAAACACAATGGAACGCCGATGAATAGGATAGCCACGGATAGCTTAAGAAAAATCTTATGTTATCTTAATCATCCGCGTCATCGGCGTTCTATGTTACTAACGGCTAAGATGAACTGTTATTTTTTTGCTACTTTAACCAGCCAGCCGGCTTGATCATCGCAGCCTAATAGCGCTTTGGCCCCGGTATTTATCCTGGCAAACTGGCCTGTCAATTCAGCGGGTAATTTAGCCTTAACCTTGTGAAAGCTGCTGTTACTCTCTATTGTAAAGTTCAGCGGTTTATTTTTTACCGTTAACGAAATAGTGCTTGGATCGGCCCAAGCCGATACCCTGAAATAGAACTCTGATTCAGGCGCAACTTCGATATTTTCAGAAGCGTTATAGGTAGTCAGGGTAAAATCAGTAAAACGCGGTTTCTTGCAAACGGTGTCTTTTTCTTCAGGGCTATATGCCGATGCGCTGCCATTGCCTAACATAATAATCAGTAAGGCGGATTTAAATATTGTTGTTATTTTCATAATTTACTCCTCAGTCAAGTCGTGGTGTTATCTGGTTTTTTACACCGAAAGCCACTTTAATTATTTTTTCTATCGAATTCAACTAAATCCCTAGTATTTTATTATGGAATTACCGGTAGGCGATGTGTGCATAAAAAAACCGAAAACTTGATCGTTCAGATTATGTTTTCTCTAAGGTCATAACACGTTGCTTGTTGCATTAGTCATGCCTTTAAGCGCATCCAAGAACGTCGTTTTGGCATAGATTACCGGAATCCTGTGTGAAGGAACGCCTTTAATGTCGCTGGCAGCCAAGTAGGGTGGACAGGCTTTTTTACCCACAGTTTACCGCTACTTGGCTGAACATAGTGACGGTTTCAGCGACCAGCGGTAGTCGCTTCAGGAACTTCGATTAACCGGCCGGATTTAACATCATAAATATAGCCGTAGACAGGAATCTCGGCAGGCACTAAAGGATGAGACTTAATGCGTACGACATCTTCGAGAACGCTTTGAGCCTGGTCCTTGATCGTCAGCCAATCGATATATTTGCCTTCCGACGAGCCGGGGCCTTCACAGCAATCATGCCAGCCGTCCGCATCTATAGACGCTGTTTTTAAGCTACTGCATAGCAAATCGCGCATGATGTCGTCGCTAAAGGTTTCCATGCCGCAATCGGTGTGGTGGACGACAAACCATTCGCGCGTGCCAAGCAATTTGTAGGAAATGACCAGCGAGCGTATCGCATCATCACTGGCCCTGCCGCCGGCGTTGCGGATGACATGGGCGTCGCCTTCCGAAAGGCCTGCATATTTAGCAGGGTCAAGGCGCGCATCCATACAGGTCAGTATTGCAAAATGCCGGCCTGGGGGCATCGGCAAATCACCTTTGTCAAAGTCTGCCGCATAGCTGCGGTTAGCCATTAAAACCTCGTTCAAAATCGTGCTCATCGTTATTCCTCATGTGGGTTATTGGTATTATTATATTTTTTGCCAATGCAGGCGCTGGGCGTGTATCAGCGATTATTAATGTACCATAAAATTCTTTGTGCCAAGGCATCAGTAATCAACCGGTAAACGCAGGGCTAGATCATCCCATCGAATAACAATGTCCGGCAATACGCCGACCAGGGTTTCGCCGCGCAGCTCGTAGAGTTCGGGTTTGCCGTATTCGCCATCGATCAGGCGGTAAACGGTCAATACCCGGTCAATCGGGTGAATCAGCCAATATTCCAGGACGCCGTGATGTTCGTAAAGATTACGTTTCCTGATCTGGTCGTGACCGGCAGTAGACGGCGACAGCACTTCGACAATCCAGTCAGGGGCTTCGCGGACACCGTGGCGATCGAGTTTATTGCTATCGCAGACGACTAAAACATCCGGTTGCACGACGGTCTCGATGAGATCATCCGCTTCATCCTGTTTCGGCAAGCGGACATCTACCGGGGCAATGAATACGCGGCAAGGTCGCCCCGCTAAAATATTAGCAGCCTGTCGATAAATTTCTCCCGCCACATCTTGGTGCGCCAGGTCAGGGGCCGGAGACATGGCATACGCGCTGCCGTCAATCAGTTCATAACGTGTGTCATCAGGCCAGCTTAGGTAATCGCCATAGCTGTAGTGTTGTGTATCTTTTAATGCTAAACCCATAGCCATATCCTCGCGTGTGTTTTTATACAGGTCGGTATTGACTGCCGACACCTGCAAGGTAATGTATCATAAGATGCTTCATTGGAAGCCGTGTTAATGACGCTTTAACACGGCAGTTATCAGGCTGGAAATACCATGCAAACCTTACCGCTGACACTTTATCGGGCTGTTGATATTAAAGCGCTGGAGCAATGCGCAATACAGGAATATGGCATCCCTGGTTTCGAGTTGATGAGCCGGGCGGGAGAAGCCGTTTTTCAATGTATGAAGGAGAAATGGCCGGATATAAGCTCCGTCGCCGTTATCTGCGGGGGCGGCAATAATGCCGGCGACGGTTATATCGTCGCCAAACTGGCATTGGCGGCAGGTTTGCAGGTTGATGTCTATGCCGTATCGGAGCCCGAAAAACTTAAAGGCGATGCGCTGACGGCTTACCGGCAATACCTCGATGCCGATGGGCGCGTGGTTTTATTCCTGCAAGGGCTGCAGATTAACGCCGACGTGATCGTCGATGCCTTGTTAGGCACTGGCTTGGACAGGCCGGTAAGCGGTCTTTATAAAATGGCGATTGATGCTATTAATGATAGCCCGTCCCGCGTTATCGCCGTCGACATTCCTTCGGGCTTATCAGCCGATACCGGCAATGTCATGGCCTGCGCGGTAAAAGCCGCTTATACGGTAACGTTTATCGGCTTGAAACAGGGCTTATATACGGGACAGGCGGCCGATTATTGCGGTGGGATTTGTTATGCGCCGTTGGCTATACCGGAAGCCGTGTTCCAGGCGGTTTCATCGACGGTTTACCGTGTCGTCGGGAAAACCAGGTCGCGCCGTTCCCGTTGCGCGCATAAAGGTGATTATGGACATGTGTTGGTCATCGGCGGCGATGCCGGTTATTCCGGGGCAGCCATATTGGCGGGCGAGGCGGCTTTGCGAGTGGGGTCAGGTTTGGTCAGTATCGCAACACGGGCGGGACATGCCGCGGTAATGAACATAAACAGGCCGGAATTAATGTGTCATGGCGTGGAAACCGTAGAGCAACTTAAGCGGCTGCTGGAAAGAGTGAAGGTCATTGTGCTGGGGCCGGGTTTGGGGCAGGGCGCCTGGGCGAAAGCACTGTTTAGCGTAGCGATAAACGCAGGAAAGCCGCAGGTCATCGATGCCGATGGCTTGAATCTTTTGGCATTGTCACCGGTAAAAGAGACGGACTGGGTTTTAACGCCGCATCCCGGAGAAGCCGCCAGACTGCTGTCATGTTCAACGGCACAGGTCCAACAGGACCGATTTGCCGCGGCTTACGCGCTGCAGGCGAAATATGGCGGCATTGCCGTCCTTAAAGGCGCGGGTACGCTGGTCGCCTCCGATCATGAGCTCGCCGTTTCTGCAACCGGCAACCCCGGTATGGCGACTGGCGGCATGGGCGATGTCCTGTCAGGCGTTATTGCAGGTTTGTTGGCCCAAGGCCTGCCGCTTAAGGAGGCTGCCCAGCAAGGCGTTTACAATCATGGCCTGGCGGCCGACCTGGCGGCTGAAAAAGACGGTGAGCGAGGTTTATTGGCAAGCGATTTAATGCCGTATTTAAGGCGATTGATGAATGGTTGAATAATGAAAGTATTTCTGCAAGATACCGAAGCGACCGAACAATTCGGCGCAAAATTATCGCGGTTGTTACCTGCAAAATGCCTGGTTTTTTTGCATGGCGATTTAGGTGCGGGAAAAACCACGTTGGTCAGGGCTTATCTTAGGGCCATCGGCTTTTCAGGCACGGTTAAAAGCCCGACTTATACGCTTGTCGAGGAATATGCTATCGGTGACCGCAAAATATGCCATTTCGACTTATACCGGCTTACCGACCCCGAAGAATTGGAATGGATAGGCATAAGGGATTATTTTGACCGGGAATGCGTATGTTTTATCGAATGGCCGGACAACGGCAAAGGCTTTTTGCCTGAACCCGATGTCAGCATTACTTTAAGCGTTGAAGGAAGCGGTCGCTTACTGAATTGCAGCGGCCTTGAGCAGGATAAAAAATAATTAAAGCGAGTCTGGAAAAACAAGGACATACTGTTATAATCTAAACCAAATTATCACTTATTCCCGTTGCCGCTATGAGAAACTATTGCAAGATCCTGTTTTTCCTTGGATTACAGTTATTATCTGTAGCGAGCCACGCAGAGCAGGTTAACGTGACGTCATTAAGCTATCCCTCGGCGTCAAAAACAGCGCGCATGTCGTTTGCCGTGACAGCTTCGCCTAAACATCGTGTTTTTGTACTCGACAACCCGTCGCGTCTCGTCATCGATATTAAAAATGCCGGATTGGCCCAAGGCCTAAATCAACCGTCGCCATCGCATCCGTTGTTTGCCAAAGTGAGAGCGGCGGCAAAAAACACCACCGACCTAAGAATCGTCGTCGACTTGAAAAAGCCGGTGAGTCCCGAGAATTTCTCATTAAGTACCGATAATAAAGACGGGCGTCGCCTGCTCGTCGATTTGATCAATAAAGCGCCGCTTGCATCGGCAAAAACCGTGACAAAAACACCAGCCAAGCCGGTCGACAAGGAGACGCTTGCGTTGGTTGCCGACAAACCGGTAAAAGTAAAAAAAGAAACCGCTAGTATTAAAACATCGGCCGCTAAAAAATCAGCGCAAGTTAATACGGCGGATGTCAAAGAGAGAAATATTGTCGTTGCTATCGACGCCGGGCATGGCGGCGATGATCCCGGCGCGCAGGGGCCTCACGGCACCGAAGAGAAAATAGTGACTTTTGCCATTGCCAAAAAACTGGCGGCATTGATCAACGCCCAACCGGGTATGCAAGCCGTCATGGTCCGCAGGGGCGATTATTATATCGGCCTTAGAAAAAGGATGCAGATAGCCAGGGCCGCTAAAGCCAAACTGTTCATATCGATACACGCCGATGCTTTTGAAGATGCTTCGGTCAGGGGTGCGTCGGTATACACCTTGTCCACGCGCGGTGCCTCAAGTGAAGCGGCGCATTGGCTGGCAAACAGCGAAAACGCATCTGAAGTCGGCGGCGTCAGCCTGAGCGATAAGGATGATGTGTTGGCATCGGTGTTATTGGATTTATCGCAAACGGCGACCCAGCAGGCCAGTTTCGAGGTTGCGAAAAGCGTCCTGAAAAACTTCCAGAATATCAGCGTATTGCATAAGGATTCCGTGCAAAAAGCGGGATTTATCGTATTAAAGTCACCCGATATCCCGTCTATTTTGGTTGAGACGGCGTATATTTCAAATCCTCTCGAAGAGCAGAACCTGACTAGCGCCCGTTATCAAGCTAAAATGGCGAATGCTATTTTTGCCGGTGTGCGTAATTATTTCAGGAAGTCTGCGCCTGTCGAAAGCCGGATAGCGGCACTGTAGCGATAAACGCATAGCCGGGTGTTGCAGCCGTACCAGTACATAGTTGCTGCGCTTTTCGGCCCTGATTAATTTGCATGTAGCCCCCATAACCCACCTGAAGCAATGAAAAATCGTTTTTACGCCTTTTTAATACATCTGTCGCTATCATCGTTTGTCGGCATTATCGCCGGCATCATCGTTTTTTTTCTCTGGTATCCTGCACCGTTGCATGAAGCTATCGGCGTTACCCATATTTTCCTGGTGCTGTTGTCGGTAGATGTTGTTATAGGCCCAGTTATCACGCTAATTATCTATAAGCGCGGCAAGCCTTCGTTGAAATTCGATCTCGCCGTGATCGCGGCGTTTCAGGTCGCCGCGTTAACTTATGGTATGCATACCGTTTTTGCAGGCCGGCCGGCATTTATTGTTTTCAATGTAGACATGTTTGAAGTAACCAGGGCGCTGGATATTGATGAAAACAGCGCCAAAAAAGCGCAAGCAGACGGCAACCGGTCAGCGATAGCCGGCTGGTCGCCGCGCTGGGTGGGCGCGTTGCCGTCCAAAGACTCCAAACGTCGCCAGGAAATCCTGTTTTCTTCGGTGCAGGGTGGCGCCGATTGGCCTCAATTACCTGAATTGTTCGTTCCGCTTGCCCAGGTAAAAGCGCAAATGTTGCAAAAATCCAAGCCTTTGCAGGCGCTTCAGGAACGTTACAGTGACAACGAGCGTATTGAAGCCTTGTTAGCGCGTAACCCGGATAATGTAAAATGGCTGCCGTTGCGCGGCAAAGTCAAAGACATGGTGGTTTTAATTGACGGCGTTTCTGCTGACGTGATTGAAATAATTGATATTAATCCGTGGTTTTAAATCGGCGCAGGGTAGCCGGGTCTATCGACAGCCTACCGACTTTCACAACATCATGCTGTCATATAAAATGCGCGATTTGCCTGAGCTTTTTCGTCGATGCGTATTCACTGTCTCCCTACCCAACTCGTTAACCAGATTGCCGCCGGCGAAGTGGTCGAAAGGCCCTCGTCTGTGGTTAAGGAGCTGGTAGAAAACTGTTTTGATGCAGGCGACAGCCATGTCCATATCGAAATAGAGCAGGGCGGTGCAAGACGGATAAAAATCAGGGATGACGGTTCTGGTATTGTCAAGGATGACCTGCCGCTGGCTTTATCGCGGCATGCGACCAGCAAAATTGCGAGCTTACAGGATCTTGAACGGGTTGCAAGCATGGGCTTTCGCGGTGAAGCCCTGCCCAGCATCAGTTCAGTGGCCAGGCTGGCATTGATCTCGCGTATCGCCGGTGCGGATTGCGCCTGGCGCGTTGACGCCGACGGCTCCGAAACAAACTTTGCCCTCCAGCCTGACCCGCATCCACAAGGCACGACAGTCGATGTTCGCGACCTGTTTTACAACACGCCCGCCCGGCGCAAATTTTTAAAAACCGAAAAAACCGAATTTGCACATATTGAAACCCTGGTTAAACGCATGGCATTAAGTCGTTTTGATGTCGACTTTACGCTGGTGCATAACCAAAAAGAAGTGTTGAATTTAAGGCCGGCGCTAACCGCTACGGAACAGGAACAACGCATCGCCGGTATTTGCGGTTCGGCGTTCATTGAGAATTCGGTAAAAGTTGAATTTGCAGCATCGGACCTGTCTGTGACCGGCTGGGTCGGCTTGCCGACATTTTCGCGCAGCCAGCAGGATATGCAGGTTTTCTACGTCAACAATCGCCTGGTCAGGGATAAGCTGATCGCCCATGCCGTTAAACAGGCGTACCAGGATGTACTGTTTCATGGCAGGCACCCGGTTTTTGTATTGTATTTGACCTTAGATCCTGCGCTGGTTGACGTCAATGCGCATCCGGCAAAACTTGAAGTCCGGTTCAGGGAAGACCGTCTCGTGCATGATTTCCTGTTTTCCGCGTTGCATCGCTCATTAGCGGCAGTAAGGCCGGGACACCAGGATATTGTTACCGGATCATCAGTGGAATTGCCGATGCCGGTGCAGCCGCATAGGGTTGGCGATGTGAAGCCATTTTATCCTGCAAGGCCGCAGCAGCAGGCAGCGCTGCCGTTACAGGTGGAGGAGCAGGTAAAGACCTATGCCAGCCTGTACCATGAACCCGTAAAACCGGCGCCGCAAGCACAACAGGATATACCGCCGCTAGGCTATGCCGTCGCGCATTTGCACAATATTTTTATCCTGTCCGAAACGCGTACCGGCATCATCTTGGTCGATGCCCATGCCGCGCATGAACGTGTTACTTATGAGCGTTTAAAGCGGCAATACCAGCAAGGCGTCGTGCCGAGCCAGCCTTTGCTGCTGCCGATTAAAATAACCGTTACATTGGCCGATGCGGATTTGGCGGAACAGGAACATGAATTCTTTCATTCCCTGGGTTTTGAAGTCAGTCGCTCAGGGCCTGAAACCATTACCCTGCGCTCTGCGCCTGCATTGTTGCGTGGCAGTGATATGGAGACTTTATTGCGCGATGTTTTGGCGGATTTATCGGAGCACGGCATGAGCCGGCGTATACAGGATTATTCGAATCAATTATTGGCAACTATGGCTTGTCATGGTTCCGTGCGAGCGCAGCGCCGCCTGGGTATCGATGAAATGAACGCCTTGCTGCGCGAGATGGAACAAACCGAAAGAAGCGGGCAATGCAATCATGGCAGGCCGACCTGGATAGCGCTATCGACGAATGATCTTGATAAGTTCTTTTTGCGCGGGCAATAAGAACGAGTAGCGCGCCGTACCCTCTCTGGGGCATAAATGCGCGCGCTTAACTTTAATCCCTCTTACTGGCGCGCGCGGCGCGCCCTACGCACCCCATACCCAAGATATGCAGCATTATCCTCCGGTAGTTTTCGTAATGGGACCTACGGCCTCAGGCAAAACCGCATTAGCCGTGCAACTCGCTCAAGCGCTCAACGGCGAAATTATCAGTGTGGATTCGGCCTTGGTTTATAAAGGCATGGATATAGGCACGGCCAAGCCGTCGCTTGCAGAAAGAGGCGGCATTCCCCATTATCTCCTGGATATTCTCGACCCGTCGGAAGCCTTTTCGACCGGGCAGTTCAAAACCCAGGCTCTGGCGCTGATGGCCGATATGAGCCGGCGGGGGAAAATACCGATCCTGGTCGGCGGTACGATGCTTTATTTTAATGCGTTGGCGGGTGGCCTTGCCGTGCTGCCGCAAGCCGATCCCCCTATCAGGGCCAGGCTTGACGAGGAGCTGCAAAAACTGGGTAAAGATGCGTTGCACCAGCGCTTGGCCCAGGTCGATCCCGAGGCTGCGGCGAGGATACACCCGAATGATCCTCAGCGTGTACAACGGGCGCTGGAAGTCTATGAAATCAGCGGCCGGTCGTTGAGTTCGTTTTTTGCGGAGGCCCAAGTGCAAACGATACCTTACCGGATGCTAAAACTGGTTATTGCGCCGCCTGACCGGAAAATCTTGCATGACATCATCGCGCAACGTTTCCGGCAGATGTTGGCGCAGGGCCTGGTCGAAGAAGTCCAGGCGCTTTACAGCAGGGGGGATTTGAGCGAAAAAATGCCGGCAATCAGGGCCGTCGGCTATCGGCAAGTCTGGTCTTATTTGCAGGGTGAAGATGATCTTGAAACGATGACCGAAAAGGCCATTGCCGCGACACGGCAATTGGCTAAGCGCCAGTTTACCTGGTTGCGCAAAGAAACCGCTGCGTTCAGCTTTGAAACTGGCGAGGCGGATTTATTGGCTAAGGTATTGGCGCTTGTCTCGCAGGAGTGCGAGCTTTGATTGCCGGCGGGCAATTCAATGCACACTTGCGGCAAAGCCTGCACTCCAGCTAAATGGATAAGATAGCCCGTTTATCGCCGCTTAATGCGCATCATCATGATGCCATTCCGGCAACAACACGATACAGTTAGGATTAAAGCCCTGTTTTTTCAACGTATCAATCGTTGATTTTTTTTCAAGCTTGACAAGGTCGATGACGGTAATCGAGCCGTCGTCCATACCGGGCAGGTTTAAAAAACTGTTTTGCACAAAGGCGTAATGTTCATCAGGCGAAAACACGACATGATGGGCCCCGCCGGCTGTAGGTATCGCTTTCAATAATTTAGGCTGCGCCGGCTTGCTGATGTCGAACACATTCAGGTGGCCTGGATTTGCCGTGGTCACGTACATGCGGTCATGTTTGTGGTTGAAATAAATCTCCAGCGGTACGCCTTGTTTGGCGGGGTTAAAATCGTAGACCTGGCGAAATTTAAAATCCTTGTCGGTTTTGTTCCAGGTGCCGGTCCATATCGTGCCGCCGAACATATTATTAACGTAAGCTATTGCCGGATCGGCGCCAGGCAAAAACACCGCTTCTACAGGCGAGACGCCCGACGGCGAAGCTTTATCTGACAGTTTGTGCGTAGACAGCACCTTGCCGCTGCCGGCTTCGATAACAGTTACCGTTTCGCCGGGAGCGCCGAGATCGGAGGGGCGCACCGTGCTGGTCACGATGATGCGGTCGATGTCGTCCTGTAGGCCGATGCCATGCGGGTAGCTGATAAAGGTCGTATTCGATGCTGCTTCCGGCGCTTCGATCACCTTGATTTGTTTATCGGTTTCGGCATCGCCGACAATCACATTGCTAGAACCCATGCAGGTCAAGTACCAGGTTTTATTGTCGCCGGAAAATACCACATCTTCACCGACCTTGCATTCGGGTACATCGATGGTCTTGAGGCGGTAAGGGTATTTTTTCATGTCCATGACTTGCAGGGGATTGCTGCCCAGTGCTGTCAGGTAAGCCTTGCTGGCGTCTTTGTTATAAAAGATATGGTGGCCGACCAGGTCCGGCGGCAGTGGAATATCGGTAATTATTTTTGCGAAATTTTCCGATGCAGGGTCGACGTCAATAATGGCTATACCTTCACGCCGGGGCGTTTCTTTCGGTTTGCTTTCATAGTTCAGCATGGCGAGTATTTCAGCCTCTGCAAGCATCGGGCACAGCAGGCTTGCCCCCAGCATCAAGGCTGTTATCGTGTTTTTTGATTTCATCGCAGTCTCTTGGTGGTGTTATTATTTTTAACGATGCCGGGCATTCCTTGCGAAATGCCCGTTTTATCTTTTTGCCGCGTTAAGCTTCAGCCGTTGTCGGGTCTATCATCGTCTTGATTTCGGATATGCGGTCGGCCGGGAAACCGCCTTTGTCCGCATGTTCCTTGATCGCATCGGCATCGGGCGCGATATAAACGCAATAGACTTTATCGTCGGTCACATAGCTTTCGACCCATTGAATGCCGGGACCCATGTCCTTAAGTATCCCACAGGATTTTTGTGAAATGCCCTGTAAATCTTCAGCGCTTAAAGAACCTGCGCCGGGAATTTCACGTTCGATAATATATTTTGGCATGTTGTCTCCTCATAGTGTTTAAAAATGACCGGTCGTCTCGGTCGATAGGATAATAGCATCACCGTTTAAAATAATCATCCAATAAATTTTCGCAGCACTGCTTGAGAGGCAGGGATGATTTCTCAATTTTCATTCTCAACAAAACGCCTTGCCAAGTGTTAACGAGTAAATCGGCCAATTCCTCGGCCGGTTTGTCGGTTCTGACCGATCCTTCCTGCTGCGCTTTTTCCAGGCCGTAGCGCAATAAATCCCGATAATCCTTGACGGCTCCCTGCAAAGAGACCCTGACAACTTCGCTGGTATCGCCGAGTTCGCCCATCAAATTCCCGAGCAGGCAACCGCCCTTAAAATCCGCTTTTTCCAGCTCGCTAACCAGTTCTGCAAAATAACGCTTTATTGCTGTCAGTGCATCCAGTTCCGGGTTTTGTAAATGGGTATCCAGTTGCTGTATGAACGGTGCTATGTAGTGTTGGATAACTTCCGCGCCAAAATTTTCCTTGCTGCCGAAATAATTGTAAAAGGAGCCTTTGGGAATTTGTACGGCATCCAGGATTTCTTTCAAACCGGTGCCGTGATAACCCTGCTGGGTCAGCAAAATGACTCCCTGGGCTAATAAACTTTCTCTGTTGGTTTGTTTTTGTGTGGGTTCAGACATGGATGGCCGGTCTTAAAATGGGTTAACGCAAATTGCAAAGGCATTATATCGTAGGCGTAGCAGAAGCGGTTTAGCCGCGCAAGCCGGCAGGTTGTTGCCGAAGCTGATTGACGGCGGGGCACTTCCTTATATAAGGCATGATAGCTGACAACTCAAGCAAAATGCAGTGATCGTCGGAGCTGTTTTGGTCGCGAAGAGAGCGTTAAAACCGCTCAGGCCGTTCTGGGAAATATCAGTTGACAGGCTTTCCTACAATGTAAGTATGAAATTTTATTTTTGGTCCTTGCTATTTTAATTAGTGCCCTCATAATCTTATCTTTAAAATTGTGTTTAAAGATCGCATTGATGGAAACGCATAAAATGAAAGAACTAGAACAAACAGATGTATTAATTCCGGTGTTACCGCTTAGAGATGTCGTGGTTTATCCGCACATGGTCATTCCTTTATTTGTCGGCAGGGAACGCTCTATCGATGCATTGGATGCGGCTATGCGAGACAGCAAGCAGGTGCTGCTGGTTGCGCAAAAAGAGGCGGAAATTGATGAGCCGGATTTTGCCGACCTTTATCAAGTGGGTACGCTGGCGAATATCCTACAATTATTGAAGTTGCCGGACGGTACCGTCAAGGTATTGGTAGAGGGCAGCCAGCGCAGTACAGTGACGCACTACCAGGATACGGGGAGTTTTTTTTCAGCGATAGTCAGTCCGCTGGAAGATGTCTTGAACTTGTCGGACCAAGAGCAGGATGTATTGCAACGGACGGCGATCAGCTCGTTTGAACAGTACGTTAAGCTGAACAACAAGATTCCGCCCGAGGTGCTGACCTCCCTGGCCGGTATTGACGATCTCAGCCGGCTCGCCGATACGATGGCGGCGCATATGAGCTTAAAAGTCCATGAAAAGCAAAGGATACTTGAAAACGCAGATATAGAGAGCCGTTTGGAAAATTTGATGACGCTGATGGAAGGCGAAGTCGATATCCTGGAAATGGAAAAGAAAATTCGCGTTCGCGTCAAGCAGCAGATGGAGAAGAACCAGCGCGAATATTATCTCAATGAGCAAATGAAGGCGATCCAGAAAGAATTGGGCGATATGGATGACGTCCCTAATGAAATTGAAGAGCTGGAAAAGAAAATCGCCGATGCGGGCATGTCCAAAGAGGCCAAAGCCAAGGCGGAAGCAGAGCTTAACAAGCTTAAATTGATGTCGCCGATGTCTGCTGAAGCGACGGTGGTGCGCAATTACATCGACTGGATGGTTAGCGTGCCGTGGAAGAAAAAAACCAAAGTCCGCCATGACTTGAAAATCGCCGAGCAGGTTTTGGAAGAAGAGCATTACGGTTTGGAGAAGGTTAAAGAACGCATCCTGGAATATCTGGCTGTGCAACAGCGGGTAAAACAGCTTAAGGGGCCTATTTTATGCTTGGTGGGGCCTCCAGGCGTTGGCAAGACTTCGTTAGGCGAGTCTATTGCCAGGGCGACCAATCGCAAATATGTGCGCATGGCTTTAGGCGGTGTGCGCGATGAAGCCGAGATTCGCGGGCATCGCCGTACTTATATCGGTTCGATGCCGGGGAAAATCTTGCAGAACCTGGCGAAGGTCAAAACGCGTAACCCGATGTTCCTGCTTGATGAAATAGACAAGATGGCGGCGGATTTTCGCGGTGATCCTGCTTCCGCATTATTAGAGGTTTTGGACCCCGAACAGAATCATACGTTTTCAGACCATTACCTGGAAGTCGATTTTGATTTGTCTGACGTGATGTTCGTTGCGACGGCGAATACGATGAATATTCCACCGGCGTTCTGGACAGGATGGAAGTGATACGCCTTGCCGGTTATACCGAAGATGAGAAAATCAATATCGCATTGCGCTATTTAATTCCCAAGCAGGTTAAAAATAACGGGCTTAAAGAAAAGGAAATAGACATATCAGAGCCGGCGGTCAGGAATATGATTCGCTATTATTCGCGTGAGGCGGGCGTTCGTAGCCTGGAACGCGATATTTCCAAAATTTGCCGCAAGGTTGTTAAGGCCTTGCTGCTAAAACCCGGTAATCATAAGGTGCTGGTTACCGATGAAAATCTAGGTGATTATCTGGGTGTTAAACGATTCAACTATGGCATTGCGGAAGAGCAGGACCAGATTGGCCAAGTCACCGGTTTGGCCTGGACGGAAGTGGGCGGCGAGTTGCTGACTATTGAGACGGCTGTTATTCCCGGTAAAGGCAAGCATTCGGCAACAGGCAAGCTGGGCGAAGTCATGAAGGAGTCGATAGAAGCGGCGATGACTGTGGTCAGGAGCCGTTCGGACATCCTGGGCATAGATCATGAGTTGTTCCAGAAGAATGATATTCATATCCATGTTCCCGAAGGCGCGACACCTAAAGACGGACCGAGTGCCGGTATAGGCATGTGCACGGCTATTATTTCAGCGTTGACCAAAATACCGGTGCGCGCCAATGTAGCGATGACCGGTGAAATTACCTTGCGTGGCGAGGTGTTGCCGATAGGCGGGTTGAAGGAAAAATTGTTGGCTGCACACCGCGGCGGCATAACCACCGTTTTAATTCCGGCTGAAAATGAAAAAGACCTGGTGGAAATACCTGAAAACATCAAACACAACCTGGATATTAAGCCAGTGCATTGGATAGATGAAGTCTTGGAAGTCGCGTTGCAATACCTGCCTGTCCCGAGGGAGAAAATAGCGATTGATGAGACGGGGAAAAATGATGCAGACGCGGTTAAAACCATCACAACAGGCCTGACCGCACATTGACAATGTTTGCGGTTTCTGCAAAAACATAAGCGAAACCGCAAATATCAAGGCTTCCAGGGGTTTTAATGCTTGACACTGGATAAGCCCAGTTGATATAAATACCAGTGTTTCTTGTGTTGCTGTCAGCAGGCATAAGACACACACTCGTCTTGCACAACACACACAAAATAACTTCCTAAGGGGGAATAATAATGAATAAATCGGAACTTATTGATGCCATAGCGGAGTCTGCTGATTTGACAAAAGCAGATGCCGGGCGTGCTTTGGATGGTTTCTTAAACGCAGTAACCAGCGCGTTGAGCAAAGGTGATTCTGTCGCTTTAGTGGGCTTCGGCACTTATTCCGTAAAGGAAAGAGCAGAGCGAAAAGGCCGTAATCCACAAACTGGAGAAGAAATAACGATCAAGGCGGCAAAAATTCCTTCATTTAAAGCTGGTAAAAGTTTAAAAGATGCTGTAAACTAATCAGCATTAGTCGGGTGCTTAGCTCAGCTGGGAGAGCGTCGCCCTTACAAGGCGAGGGTCGGGGGTTCGAACCCCTCAGCACCCACCAGACTTTGGAGTGGTAGTTCAGTTGGTTAGAATACCGGCCTGTCACGCCGGTGGTCGCGGGTTCGAGCCCCGTCCACTTCGCCAAA